>Ga0307512_10001136_pt1 | contig 38740 bp, 35 predicted proteins | sample 14_EM_MG_FD_200267 | JGI IMG/M metagenome (GOLD analysis project Ga0307512, IMG submission 200267) | Populus trichocarpa ectomycorrhiza microbial communities from riparian zone in the Pacific Northwest, United States - 14_EM | ecosystem: Host-associated > Plants > Roots > Unclassified | place...
CCAGACAAAACTTGTAAGCCTGTTGAAAGACGTTTTTCATTAACTACCTATCTAGGTAGGTACTTAGTATGAGAAGTATTGATATCAAATACATTGCATGGACCATAACATTTCAATTCTCTTACATTTCACTATGTATTGCCCTCACAGCCCACTTTTCCCACCAAACTTTCCCACAATCCCACACTCGTAGGTCTCGCCGCCATATGACCACCTCCCGCCCGACTTGTGGGAGCCAGTCACGCACTGAGCGATGATATCTCCCACAGCATCCTAAACCGGCGCTCGGTAAGCACGCACACATTTCAGTAGTTGGGGGACCCTACCGCGCAGTATTTCGTGGTGTGAGAGTTGATGATAGCGCAATAAACGTTGTCCGGTCCCGCGGTTCCCTTGTTTACACATGCACCGGGTGAATTGCAAGCATGGCAAAGTTCGGAGGCACGCTTGATATAGGAGTCGACGCTCTTGGGGGTACCGCCGAAGCAGTCGGTGGCGAAGGATGCAGCTGGGAGAAGAAGGGTAAGGAAGAGCTGGGCTTTCATGATGAGGTGATGGGGAAGAATAGTGGAGTTGGATAGGGGTTATATACAGATCGCATAGACGAGTGATACTGGGAGACGGCGGACTTGCGTTGTATACACGGAATAATAAACTAATTAAAATTATTTTTACCTCGGTAGAAGATGACAGAATTGGTCGCCAGCAAGCGCAAGGCGGCAATTGCAAGTTAGGATCACCTGCCAGCGGCATTCCGGCACCGTCTGACTCAAGAGTTCGTACTACTACAGATGCAACGATTGGTCTTATTGTCACTAGATAATCTATCTCGTCTTGAGTATGGCCATATGGGCCTTTGTTCGTCAGATAATTTGCTGTATAAGTGATCAATCACTCCAGGTAGTATTCTTACCAATAGCTATATGGAATGCAGTTATCTGACAATGCAAAAACGGGCGCTAATAGGCCAGGACTAGCTTAAGCGTATAGGGCTTCGAAGATTACTAAACTCTAACTGCTTACCTAGGTATATATCTACCTTACCGGTAAGTAATCCAAGGTGGTCAGTTACCAACTACTAGTTTCTACCCTATGTCCCGTTCTCAGGGTTGTCGTTCCGAGCTCGCTCCTCAAACTACCGACTTTAGGCGGAATAAACCAGATGTCTGGTTTCACGAGAGCACAACTAATCACGAAGTTTGTTAAGAATGTGTACTTAAATACTCCTAGCACAGGTAATACTAGTTGAGACATGGCGGAAGCCATCGGAAGGAATCCAGAAATTACATCGTGACCCGTCCTCGAATGACAATATGTTTCAATTAGAGTCATGCTGACAGCAATGCGTACTATGTCAGTTTTATCTACCTTGTTGTCCAGCTACTAGATTGGGTCAGTGGTCTCAATATAGCAATGTCACTTCAGATCAGGCTGTGGACGAATACTCATCGTGAGCTCGGAAACCCCTGGAAACACCCGCTTGGGCAGACTGCCTGAATCTTCCGTGACATGGAACCATGTCACTGATCATGAGGAATGCCGAAAAGAGCCAAAGTGTGGATTCCACAGATATATAAACATTACAAAGTAGCCTGTCGTCGTCAAGTCTTCTGTATCAATACAATCTAAACAACAGTTACTCTAAGTAAGTTGGTCCCAGAGCCATTCTGTTTTTCTAAAGCTAAGACCTGTAGTAAAGATTCCTAACTACAATACCACCACCGCAATGCACGTCTTCTCCCTCATCAGTCTTCTCGGTGTGCTTAGCACCACAGTGCTTGCAACGCCCGCGAGCACGATCCCCGGCACCCGTGCACGCTCCGTCAGCGGCAGCGAACCAGAGCTCCTACCTCGCGACGCTGACGACAAGTTGATCATCAAAACCTTCTCCGGCAGCGAGCTAAAAACCGATCCCAACCTTATCATTGGCGACGAGCACAAGCTACAGAAACGCGAGCACCAGGACTGCTGGGATAACCACCTATCGACGTCACTTGCTGAGGCGTACGAACACGACTGTGAGCGTCTGATTGAAACTATGGCGCGCAACCCCCGCTCTCAGCTGCTACATGCCAACCAGAGCGTGGTATTCCACACTCACGACAAACGATGCAAGATTGTGGTTAGGAACCAGAGTACCTGCCATCTTAAGACGCCGTTTATTATTACGATTGGTATTGCGGCGAGGGATACGTTGAATACTTGTGCTAGCCTAACGGAGCTGAGTGGGTGGGGGTATGTTACGACCACCGACCATGATCTGGTGTACATCATTGAGCCGTATGAGATTGCACCGCCGAGGTACTCGCCGTCGTGTGCTTAAAGCTGGATTCTGGGGATGTGGAGGATACTGTGGGGGGGTTTTATTGGGAGTGAAGTGGTTTTTGTTTGGTAGAGATATTGGAGGATAATACTTTTTTATGCTGTACTTAAACATGTGAAGATAACTTTTCAGGGATATTAAAAAATCCTGGGATATGTATCTTGCCAGAACAATCTAGCCATACCCCAGTACCGGGGACGTAATGACAGCAAATTCGGGACAGATAGTGAGACAAATCGTTCAGAGGCGTACCAAGCTTAGTTGTCACTAAGTATCACTCGGAAATCTTACACTGTTGCGAATGTAAAGCGGAAGAAGTATCTAAGGGAGAATATCTGTCTTTATATACAAGAGAGCATGGGGCTCTGTGGAAGTCTATGGGAGCCTATGGATTGGAAATACCAGTGGCGAGTGAAAAGCTGTGTATGAGTCTTCGAGAGCTTGTGCGACCTCAGTGTATCGACGACTTCCTTCCAGGCCATATAGTAACACACTCTACCGCATTTATGTCCGCTCACCCTGAATAGTCATCTTTGAATTTTTGCTCTAACTCTCCTCCAGTCTTTGGTCAATGATTTGAGTGAAGTGCTCGGGTCATGTCATAAACGCACCCCGCCATTCGTCGAGAACAGACTGACGTATACACGCTGGCAGTCGAGGGCTGTGAGTCGGCTGGTGGGATGTTACGGATCGTGTGTGAATGCATGTACACCAGTCTGCCTTCCAAATTAAATTCCTAACCGTATAACACTGTCGACATGTCGGGGCAACCGCACCCTATCTTGGCCTATGTACAGAATTTATAAACTCCGTCTCCACCGCCCTTTGGTGCGTACTAAGCATGCCCAATGAAATCGGAACCGAAAGTCCTGAACATCACAAATCGGACCTCGCCGGCGATCTCCCGCACACTTCCCGCTGGTGCGCTACCAAAAATAGTTAGCGCTTACACGAAAACTTGGAGCCCCTGTCCTTAGTTCCCGCAGAGCCGCAACGCTTATTGTCGGTGGTGAAGGCTTATCTTATCTTCTCGCTGCACTATCATCTTGGCCGCACTTTTTCATCCGGGCGCACCAGGTATTCTCTTGGGTTAAGGGATCCCATTGCTGTTCATGCAATGGATTTATTTTTTATAATTACTTAGTCGTTGGAGAAACGAACAACCTTACTAGTTAGATACGAAAGAAAGAAAGAAAGCCTCCAAAACATCAATTCACAAAAACCTCCCAACATCAAAACAACAACTTATGCAGAACCGGACCAGCGAGGCGCGTTGATGATGATTCCCATCAGACAACCGGAGATAATGCCCGCTATGGGAAGAGTAATGATCCAGCCGATGTAGCTACACTTTGTGTCAGTACTGGTAGGAGGAACAGGAAGAGGAGTACGGACCACCACCCGACCATGCGCCAGTTCAGTGCCTTGAAATCACCGTTGCAAAGTGCTACGCCCATTGTGGCTCCGACGATACACTATTTCATTCTATCAGTCACTGCTTTTTCGGGGGCTGTGGTGGACATACCTGGGTGGTAGAAACCGGCAGCGCAAGTCTCGTCGCCATAACCACCGTAACCGCAGACCCCAGCTCCATCGAGAACCCACGCGACGGCGAGTGCAGTGTGATTCTGTTTCCAAGATTCCGCATGATGTTGTATCCATAAGTCCACAGCCCAATCACAATAGCCGCACCACCGTACGCAAGAACCCAAAGGGGCACCTGCGCCTTCTTCTCAATTTCACTCTTTAACCAGATCATGTAGATCGTCGACAGCGGGCCGATAGCGTTCGAGACATCGTTTGCACCGTGAGCGAAGGAGGAAGTTGCCGCGGTAAGGACTTGCAGGAAGGAGTACAGGTGCTCAGTCTTGTTGTCGAAGTGGGCGGCGCGTGCATGCATATCCTGCACGTCGCCGAGGAGCCGGGATTCCTTGTTCTGGGCCGCCACGACATCTTTGCGGACTCCGTGCATGAGTGCGTCGATGATAGTGCGCGGGAGGTTCTTGGGCTCCCACCACGCGCCCGCATCTTCCTTTTCGATCTCGTCCAGGGCTTTGGTGCCTGCGGATTTTTTGCCGGTTTCGATGTCCACCGAGTGCGGGTAGTCGATTATGTCCTGGCCGTCCTTGGCCACGTCGAGTTTGGCGGTGGTGCCTTGCTCCAGGTCTTTACGTGTCACCTTGCCGCGGTAGTAGTCTTGGACGACTTCGACTTGCTGGCCTGCGGGGTGGTCGGGGACGGGGCCGCGGTTGAGCAGGGCGGGTCCAAGGAAGATGTGGTACCAGCGGAGTGTCCAGTCTTCTTTGATGAGCTTGCGGTGGAGGAAGGGGAGGAAGAAGGTAACGACTATGGCGACGACACCGCCGGAAACCCCGAAGATCGTGCCGCAGATTTGGCCCACGTTCCAGTCATCGACGTTGAGGGAGGCGGCCTGTAGTCACGACTCGTCAACACAACACTTCCGCCCAGCGTGTGTATACGTACCCCCTTCCACACAATCAACATGGTCAAAATCCCCGACGTAATCCCAAAGTACACCGGCACCATCACGAACCCCCACTTCAGCGGGTCTCTCCGTCGCAAAACCCCATGCTTGGTGATCAAGAAGATTATCGCCGCGAATGCCCCCGCGATCGCAGGCGCAATCACCCAACTCGCCACAATCTGCACGACTCCCTTCTTTTCCCAGCTCCACGATATGCCCTCGGCACCGACAGTCGCGATTCCCATCCCGATCACACCCCCGACAATGCAGTGCGTCGTCGACACGGGGAGACCGATTGCGGTGGCGACGGTGAGCCAGGTCGAGGAGCCGACCAGCGCGCACAACATGCCCAGCATCAGCACGCCCGGTTCCTTTTGGAAGTCGCTGGGGGAGACTGCGAGCTATTAGCGGATGCGGGCGGGCGGGCGGCGGTACACGGGGCACGAACTGATCTTGCTCTTGATTGTGTCCGAGACTCGAGCTCCGACCAGTAGCGCCCCCAGGAACTCCATGAACGTGGCTACCACCATGGCTTGCGGCAGCGTGAGAGAGCGCGAGGATACCGAGGTAGCGAAGGAATTTGCGACATCGTTTGCGCCGATGTTCCATGCATCCTGGTGGGCTGCTGTTAGATATGTCGGGGAGGAAGGGGGGAGGACAAACAAGGAATGCAAAGATCATTCCCAGCGCGAAGATGTAGTCGTACTGGTGGAAAGGCATGGTTGCGGTTGGGGAGGTTTCGTCCCGAGGGTGTGGAGAGTCTTGCGATTGATTGAGAGGGATCGGGGGACATGGTCGGTATATGTATATATCCCCGGCAGGGGAATGGAAGTCTAGCCGGGCAGCAAAGTGGGAGTGGGAGTCGGGCAGGTGCGGGGAGCACAGAAAACTTCGACGAAGGCAATCGTTCGGAGGAGACTCCGAAATTTTCGTCCAAACAACTGGTTACACGCCACACACCCAGCCGGAAAGAGACGCCGGGGCTCCTTGGCTCGAGTCAAGCCTTGCCACCACTCGCTCTCCCGCCCGCGAAGTCTAGCCACTGCAAATCGGTTTGGGCGAGTCTCGCATCGCAATGTCTCGGCAGCGCTCGGCATCGCTTGGCAGCCATAACGTGGGGGATCATTAGACGAGCGTGCAGTTTCTCGCTAAGGTTCTTCGGTTACACTTTGAAACCGAGTGTCCTAGTTCGGGCTGAGATCGCATGCGGGTGCAGGGTTGCTGGCGCCCGTCGTTGAAGCGCGTGGGCGAATGCCGCCCTCTGATTTGCTTGTCTGGACGTCAACTGTCAACTGCAGCCTGTGCAACTTCAGCCTCCACAACCAACATCGACGTATTTCAACCCTGGAAATTCCCCATATCCCGCCTATTTCGAATCAACAGAGGCCAATTGATCGCGTACCCCGCCCACTCGTCATTGCGATAGTTCTTGGCAGCTTGGCGTTCCCTACTGCAAGAGGAGGATATCGCGGACGCAATTACCAAGGACAAAGATTGAGCGCATCACAAGAGCAATTGCCAAGGTCGTGTAAGCATTTGTAGCGGAAGAAACCGCAGTACGTGCACATACTGGACAATATGGTTGGCTGGTTATTGTAGTGGAGGAAGCCGGGGCAGGTTTCTCTACACGTTCGGGGTGCGACGATGTGGTTGGCTGGTTGGATTGTAGACTTCTAGAATCCTGTGGGGTGGTTTTACTTTTGGGAATGGGGTTACTTGATTGTATTTGAAAGACCACTCCTACGCGCAGGGAATGCTAGTAGTAAGTACATCGAGAGGCTTCTTGAGGAACTGGGGATTGGGATTCGTCTGAACCGTTTCAAATGAGATTCCTAGGATGTTCCAGAAACTGAATGATTGACATCCCCCTGCAGGTGATCATCGTTTTTTCATCCCAATCCATAATGTGTACATGGGCACACTCAGGAGTGCTGTAAAGTAGGATTTGAACTGTGGGTTCTGGGAAACGTTCGAGAATTTCTCATCGGTGGGATCAACTGTAGATCTGGGGTGAGAATTCTCGTATAGATTTGCCCAGACTCTGATGCCCAGACTGATGCTCGTACCCTACTCTGGAGTTGTTTTCCCTTCGACAATCCTGGCTGATGCAAAACTGCAATCCCTGCACCCCATATGCGAGTTTTACCATGCTGCCGGGTTTGACGTTACAGCAATGAAAACTCTTTAAATTTCCAGCTGCAGTATGCATGCATGTGTGCCTGTCGATTCATTCAATTCCTACTGATGCTGAAAATGAGCACGTGTGTGGGGGGTTTAGTATCAAACCAATCGGTCCTACTCCGGAGCCAAGAGTTAGCTATACTCTTATTTATTTTAACCCCCCCCCACATTCAGTGCTACAGTCTACCGGTTATCGAAAATCTGCGAACAAAATTCCCCTCCCTCCAAAGCAGAGAACTAGTCTGGTCAGACGGCAACATTTAGTATCCAAACATGGGAGTGGTGTGCTCGTTTGCACATATAAGTCTGAAGCGAGCGAGCTGCCTTGTCGCGCTAATCCAGAGATATAACCCTGAGCCCTAATTCGTTCTACCCACACGACCACTGTACATGATGACGCGCATTTCCCCGCCCAGTGATCATCGTTAGCACCCCTGATTCTCGTATGTTGTATGCATGCAGCGATGATTCTGGGGGAAGAATGGGAATCGGGAGGAACCGGGGATTTCATTGGCCCCCAGCCCCGCGATTCTACGGCTGCATCGAACATTCGTGATCGGCATATGCAGTCGGCAATTTTTGGTTCGGTATCTGTATGAGATTTGGTAATGGTGCTGATCGGAGGAATTTTTGATGCAACCCCGCGTACCTGCGCGACTTGTACTGAGCGGATGAGTTGGGTTTTTGGGCACGAAATTTGCAGGAAAGTGTGTAATTTCCGCGGACCATGATCGGATGATGTTGTTGTTGTGACGTACACGGAGGTCGTTGGGTTAGATCGGGAAGTCAGCTGTTCCAACGCCAAAGGAATCCGGGGTAGTGTGTGGTTAGTAGAACGGTACATAGTGACTGCTTTGTACTATTTCATCTCGTGGCAAGGATGGGTTGTGATTATGTATCGGTCAGCTACTGGACAATTTGCCATCCAGTTGGAAAGTATGCCCTCGACGGGGTACTTTACGTACTCAATACTAGCTATGCAACGTGCTAATTCGCCAAAAAAAGAGATTGCCACCCACTTTTCCCCTCACTACTATAATGGGGATATTCAAAGTGCTGTCTGACAAGTTACTTTGTGTTTTTCCGTCATGGATACGTATACTGGGATTAACAACGAAAGTCACCGAGTCTACTAGGCAGTTTAGAAAGTGCCATTTTGGTTGGTTTGCTTCGGTCATGCAGGTATCATTCGGGTGGTGCTAGTGGGCTTGCTTCTAGCAATTGAATGCAGGTTTTTCCTGCTGCTCCTACATCTCTTCCGCTCGCTAGATTGGTTTCCTCCTCTCCCTCATCCTCGTCCCTCGTCTTCGCCCACGTATAAATTCCAATCCCGCTGGCTCTTGAACTAAACATCGCTCACCTCCATTCGCTCGTTCGAACAGCCCCTCACGAGTCGTCACTAGCTTCGAAACATTCGCACGCGGAGTCTTGCCCTGGACTTACCGATTCTTTGCAATTGGCCTCGAGATCGATAGGACTGCGGATGCATGTGTGAGATCTGTTGCATCCCATACGAGGAATCACCCCATGTACGGATTTCTGCAGATGGGTTGGATAGGCAGTTCAATGGTGTCTCCAACAGCGAAATGAGAAGCTTATACTATGCTTTAATTCTCACATATCCAGCCTATAGAAAGATGCATATGGACCCTATAAACACTGTGGATAGAGACGGAGTTTCTAGTGAGCCCGTATCTAGTATTCTCTACCATCTCCCAACCATCTCTCGGCCACCTCCCGGTGAGTTCACCTCTACCAGCTCCATCCAGCTCCTACCTCCAACTGCATCTAGGCACTGTCTCCGACCAGCTTCTGAGCACCATCCCCAAATGCACCTGAGTACCGTCTCCAAATGCTCGTCTCCAGCCAGTTGCCGGTCTGCCGCGAGTCATAATCTCTGGAGTCTGCCCAGCTCCCATCAAGGATACATGCGAGGTTGGCCTTGGTATAGAAATAGATAGAAATATCATACTGCCGTATATGCAATCGTGCTCAGTACTTGTGAGTTGAAACGAGATCCATTGCACATTATACGATACGAAAGACGACACCATGCGAAAGGAGAGACGCTGCGAAAGCAGAGGAAAGCTGGGAAGGTTTGGAAATTTTTTCGAAATTTGCGCGATCTTCGTGTTGCGATATGGGGAGAACCGTGTGAATAGATTTACGAGAGAAGAGAAGGAGAAAGAATAGAGATGTATATAGGAGACTTATGTACCTTACCATCAGCCCCGGTTATAGTGAGCTTGTATGAAGTCTGTAACTTCTTAGATCTTATTATGCAATATTTTGAAAGCTGCGGTAAGGTGGTGTGTGTTTTAGATGCACCCTATATGTGGAACTCCACAAACGGGACACCCATCTGCGGAAACCGCCTTATCGGCGGAAATCTGCAGACTGGGTGATTCTTCGCATAGGTTGCAACAGATCTGTACGGAGGCGGCTGTTTCGGGGAGTTTTTCATTTTTACCGGGATGGGTAGGAGCAGTAGACATGGTGGATTGAAGCTTGGGCAGTCATTATAGTGGACTGGCTTTGAAACCATGCTATCTTTTGAGACAGGCGGCCGTAGGAGATGCTGCTCGTGGTTTGGGGTAATGGAGGTAGGCTGTTTTTGGGGGACCATTGGTAGTGCGAGGGAGTTGCTGTGAGCCCGTCAACAGTGATGCATTCGGAAGGCTGAACGATCAGCAGCCGAGCGAGGAATGATCAATTTTAGCCATAATAATTGCCTAACTTGTGGTGTTCCAGTCTTTGTTATTACTAGCCTTTATCTGCGGTTCGTGATCCATAATCCATCTCACCCGCGACCTGCGTGATTTCTGTTGTCTTCGGTGGTTCTACGGTGGGGGTTTTCAATTTCTATCTTATCTCCCAAGCCTGCGTTGTGCAGCTACCCAAACAGGATTCTCCGGTCAGAGGGTCAAGATAAACTACCTACATAATTGCATGGTGATTTTATCACTGAACATGGTTATCTCCCTCAGCCGTAGAGGGTGATCATCAACTCGTGGCGGCGTGAATTATCTGCTGGTCTGATTAACGCTCTCCTGATCAAGACCTACCACCAGGCCACCAGACTTTGGTGGATTCGCAGAGCACTGTGTTTCTTCAACTGTGTAAGGTCGCGACACATGTATTCTCAGATGTAATGGTCGAGAACTAGTACTTCGGATACACATCTCGATGGTCTGGACTGCTTGGGCTTATCGGAACAAGAGCAGTGGTGGCAAAGACTAGTCTGGTCGGAACTGGTTGGATTTTCTGGCCCTCGAGTGCTGCCGCTGGGTTTTATTGGCTCTTCAACCCTGACGGCTAGCGTCGTAGAGTTTTGTCGCCATCGAGCCTGTGTCTATTGGAAGTGTTATATTTGGTCGGGTAGAGTACTGCTTGCATGCATGAGGCGATGGACGGGTGCACGACTACTGCACAAACGTTCATGATCAGCGATCCTCCGGCAGGTTTGGCTTGGACTTTGGCCTGGCGTGGAGGGTCTTCGTTACGTGACTACCGGAGATTTGGGCTGTAAACGTGTGCACCTGCTGATACTGCTGCTGGATGATTCATTGGATAGGAATCAATTGAAGTCACATATGGTGGGTGTGAAGGAGAGTGGGTGGAAAAATCAGATTTCGGCCAAGGAAGCCAAGGAAGTCGGTTCCTACTCGGGCGGCATAATCGGTCGCTGGGTATTGCCCAAGAACAGCTTGTTTTGTAGTGACGGGGCGTGGCTCCTGCCCGTGAAAGCGTAAATTCAATCCTCTTGAATCTAGCATGGGGACATTTATTCTGCCTTGGTATTAAGTGTAGTGCAGACCGAAAACCTAAGGATTCAACATTCTTGCCAAGTGGTCTCCGGGGCGGAGCGGAATTGCAGTTACATCGAAGTCGTGGTGGCGGCTGTAGTTGTCAAGTTGTGAGTTAGGGATATTAGTGTTAACGAAACTCTGCTGCAAGGTTGTGGCGGGAGGGAAAATCGCAGCGTGTGGGGTGTGCAGATTCGGGTAGTGTTTGCTATTAACATCGCTAGGGATCGGCTCGTTAGATTTCGTCTTACTTTGAGGTTGGTTTTCATCGTGGACCTAAAATTGACGACTGAGCTACCACCTTTGTAATTTACCAGTTGGAAAGCGAGTTACTTGGGTTGACAATAGACATAAATTTGTTTATGTACTCAACGGCTAGAACACGCGTATTGATCACGCGTATTGATTTGCCACGTCGGATACGTTCACTTCACGCTACGCTTATTTCCTTGAGCAGAATTTCAAGCCCAATATGCGGCACCGGGAGTCCCGGCGGCGAATATCCTGCTATTAGGGTCTTCCGTCGGTGGCTTTACTTTTCTACTGTGCGGTTGGCCTCAGGCCTAGGTTTGACTCATATATTCCGACCTTTGCAAACTCTACGCGTTCATGAACCGGTAAGGCCAGTTCGCGAATTTTGTCTGGTTCGCGAACTGAAAATCTAGAAAGGGAATACAATAAAGTAATAGGATTAGGTGGAGGTATAATTCCATGGGGAAATTAGGGAACGTTCTCCAGTGTTGCGGTAAAAGCATCTACAAAGCAACAGGGACCAAACGGTGTCTCCAGCAAATCTAAGAATTGTGATAGCTGCTTCAAAAATAAACCCCAAGTATCAGACGGCTATGACCTTCAACTGAGCTCACTTTAATCTCTTGGGTATTCTGGAACTTCATCGGCACACTGCTAGACCCAGGCGGACGAGCCACGATTCGCACCTGTGAGGGAAGTGGCAGGAAAATCGCGTGAAGTGATATATAGTAGTTGTAGCTCGATAAGGGTTCGGTGATTGCATCATGCTGAATTTGAGGAATGGGGCTAATTAATCAGTTGATTCAGGTTTTAAACTGGCTTGCTTTCATATCATATTCTGCAACTTGTGAATGGGTTCACGAACTGGACTGAACGGTTCGCGATATTTTGTCCCGTTCGCAAACCGGACAAGAGGTTTATGAACTGGCCATTTTGTGCAAATCCATGTTCATTTAATGTCATTAAAAATTGCGGGAGTGGACTTGATACTAAGGAGCGAGCCCAACAACCTCCCTCGAAAAACAATCGCCAAGGTGGTATCAAGTCTCCGGCACTCCATATCACTTCACGTTGCCTTTCTTGCGCTTCCCCTGCCGGGCATGACTCTGGTTCGTCTGCTTGGACCTGCAAGTGTACACGTACCAATGTAGTCTCAGGGTTCCCGGAAAATCAAAGAGAGCTTAGTTCGTTGGCCGATGGGCTAAAGGATACCAAACTATCAGTCATAGTTGCCTAGGTAGTAATAGGAGACTGAGCGTCGAAGTCCAACCTTGAAGCAATTGTGACACAGTATCACAGGTCTTACATCTTCTTAATGCATGTATCGATATCGCAAACTACATTTCCAATTCGCAAACCGGACAAAATTCGCGAACGTGCAGAATTCGTCAACGGGTCGGAACATATACCGTACCGAGAGATGAACAATGTTCGCGAACGTCCATCTACCTAAAACGAGGGATTTTGTCTTGTCTCGTTCCCAGACTGCGAAATAAATCTCGGCTGATAGAGAGCTTGCGAGCGAGACAATATTTTCCCTGCATCGAGGGCCAAATGACAAATTTGAGAACAAACTGAGGTAAAATGAAACAAGCTGCATATATGTGGTCGAGGCGAGTGATAACTTAAAGCTAAAGTCACTTCATTACCTCCAGTGGTGGTTATGGTGGTGGTGGTGGTAGTCGACTATAGTCGTAGGAGCAGGTTAATATTATGGGTGTTGATAATTTGTCTGATCAAGCCATTATACCCGCGGAGACAAATTGCAGCGTTTTATCTGAATAAAAGCACAGCACAGTGAAAAGATGACCGGAATCCTTTGCGAAAAAACGGGCCCAGAATGACACTCCCCGAGCTGCGTACTAGAATAGTCGATGATCGTGACGTTGTTGCTCATTTCTTGGCATTGGTATAGTACAACATATACTTCAGCTGAGGTATTATGCCCCAAAACCTCCTGTGGCAATATCATCAACCCAGCGCCTGGTAGGCGGTAAATAGTGTGCGCTTGGTGGGATGTGAATATTCGTGCTAGGATGAAGCTGAAGCTTGCTAGGTATGGCCTAAGCGGATCCCAAGGCCGTAGATATCAGAGTCTCCGTGGATATGGCGGTCCATATCGTCGTCGCCGTCGTCGTCAAGTTTGGTGTGGTAGGCAGCGGAGGTCAAGGGTCGTAATCTGGAGTTCCACTGCTGAAACATCGGATACTTATAGGTTTGTTATCACAGCCTTAAGTGTGTGGCAGTGCAGTTATATAGTTGCGGGCCCCAAATGGAGATTGCAGGTTGGATTTCGGCGACGTGGAAGTCAGTACCTACCTTAAGTAGGTAAATACGAACCAAGTACTCTGCTAGTTTGGCGACGGTTTGGAGCTTGTGAGGTCACGTGAGAGTCCCAGACTAGTACTCTGCATGTATATGTGCTACCCCAATTTCCGAATACTAGAACCTACAGACCAGAGAACCTACCTTGGTTCACCTCCTTATTTTCCCTGTATTTGCATTTGTGGTTCCTATGTGGCAATGGTGGCTGGTGAACAAAAGCATTTCTTGATGTAACGAAATGCCAAACCTACCATGAAGAGGGCTTTACTCTGATGCAAAAAACTAGTGTGCAGACTAGCAAAAAACTCAAATAAAATAGTTCCTAAACTGTTATTGTACTAGTTACAGTATTGTATTATTGCAGCTTTTTGCTGGCCGTTATAACAACCGCTGTTAGTGATGTGTTGAGAAGGAAGCCGGAAGCGAGGACCAAGATAAATGTTGTGCGCCACGCCCCCCTTAGAACTAAACTTCCCAGCTTAACTCGTTGTCCCACTCTCCAACAGCCTTCTCGAACACCGACGAATATTCCGCCCCTCGATCACGATAATGTCAACCATCATAGCTCCAGACGAGCTCATCGAACTAGCCCAACGCAACGGAGTTGGCACACGTCGCGCCAAAATCACAGTCACCACGCTGTTACCTATGTGGACAGTACAGCAAGTCTCAGGGGTGTTGTCTCAGATACACTGGCAGTCTCGCAACCACAATCCATGTGGTCCAAAGTTCAATCGGTATAAGGGCCTCTCGTGGAAACAGCAATCCTTCTTCTGGAGCATCCTTGGGTTGGGACTATGTTTGGGCGGCCCCATTCAGTTTGTATATGCATCTGTCCTCTTGGTGCGCGGACGCGGCTGGCTTGAGATCCGAGAAAAAGCCTGGCGGCCGCTGGTGAGGATCTGGAACTTGTTTGGGGATATGGATAGCTATATCAAAGCACCACTCGAACTAGTACGGAAGTCGGTGGAACAGAAAGTGGCACTATGCATTAACCGCTCTGGGCATTTCGCGTTGAGGGGAAAAGGCGATTCGTACACAGTCATGTCCCATGTATGGGAGGAAATCATGGGCTGGACTAGTCCGCAAGGTTTCGGCAAAGTCGACTTATCCTTACGAAAGCGCGGCATCCACAGAAGTCACTTTTTGGCATTCTTTGACCGGTGTAACAGCGACTGGCTCTGGGTGGATGTCATAGCCATGCCGGAAGTCCTCGAAGACGCACCTTCCAGAGAGCAGGCTGAAATCGAGAATCTCCGCACAGATGTTATTAACTGTTTACACGGAATTTATACAACCGCGGAGAAGGTTGTAATCTTAGATAGTATGACATTGCAACTTAATACCGGCAGCTTGATCGACGTAGCAGTCACCCTTGCCTTTGGACGATGGATCTCGCGCATGTGGACCTATCCCGAAGTCCGGCTGGCAAAAAAGGCGCTTATCAAGACCGCCGATGGAACCGTTGACTTTGACGACATGCTGGATCTCTTGCGCAGCGGCTCGAATGACGAAAGCCACCGGTATCATAAATTGTATCATGCATTTAAGCTTCTCCGTCCAAATCCTACACGAACGGCTGGCATTGGCCTCGGTGAGATTGTAAACGTTTTCTCTCACCGATTTACCGGTAGTTCCCTCGACCGAGCCCGCTCAGTGTACCCATTGCTCTCGTTGGAGTGGGTCCACGGTTGGACTGAAGCTGAAGGGATGATACACTTGGTTGAAGTTTTCAAGGAATCTGCTGGTGGCCTTGCAGGTATGTGTGGGGGTCGTCGGTTTCAGCCCCCGCATTCGTGGATACCGATTCATATCAATGGTCTCTGTGGTTCTTGGGCGGATAGCATAAAAGTCACAGACTCTGGGACAATAAAAGGACGATGGCATACCTACAGGGTAGTTTCGACAGCCGCAATAGTATCGACAGGCGAATATGGATCGGATAACTGGAATATGGAGTTTCAGATTGCCGATCATAGTGTGATTTCAGCGCAGGTCGTTATCAAGCCAGCAAGCCTGCAAGTCTGGAGGGAGAATGCTGGCAAATCGTGCCTAGCATTTGCAGAAGGGGGTAATGGATACACATTTCTGATGATTCTTCAACTGCAACCGTCCGAGGTGATGGTACACTATAGCACGGTTTTGGGTTCTGGGCTTGTAGAGAACCCTGTGAAGTGCTCCGCCGGTGGAGTATTTACTTGGGTACTTACATAGCTACGTTTACTGTAGGTTGTGCTTTTGTATTGTACTGAGCGCGAAGCTTTGGGCGGGTTCTCGATTGTGGCGACTTTTTGCTGATGGAGTTGTGATACGTTTTCTTTCGACTCTTGGATGGTGTGTAATTCAAATTTGACGCGTATTAAATAGTATTTAATAAATGTGTGGAGTGCGGCCTGGAGCGTGAGGTGGAGAGGTAACCGTAGATATTCGCGTAGACTATGCCACGGAAGGGACATACAGCATCACTCGATCGGATGGACGAACACGCTGTTGCATGTATATGTTCCGACCGATACACAAACTTTGCCCGTTCGCGAACTAGACGGGCCAGTTCGCGAACTGGGGATCCAGCATGCGAATTTGCCAATGTACGAGATCTAATCCCACCAGCCAAGTCAGGAAACCATACCATAAACATAGTGTAAGACCTATGATACGTATACTTGGTGTCCCAGCTGCTCCGAGAACTTCAATGCTCGGTCTTCTATCATCACGGACTGCCATAACTGTCATTTTAGCAACCTTAAGCACCTAGCACAGTGTTGGAAATCTGCTTGACCCTGCGTTAGGTAGAGAAGAGCAGTTAATTTAGTCTTGACTTCGTGTATATAGTGTTCGATAGATATTCATAATACAGGAACTGTAACGAAGACTACATGAAGTAATAAGTAATACATAGATATAGTGGGACTGACTCGACAAAGGTTCGGAGATTGCATAATGCTGAATTCGATGGAAGTTGTTGAGCCAGTTATAGCTAGTTAGTATCGTGTCCATTTTTGCAAATTGTAATGTCTTTAAATGGGTACAGTTCGCATAAATCGACCAGTTCGCGAACCTCTTGTCCGGTTTGCGAATGGGACAAAATATTGCGAATTGGAGGGTTCGTCAGTGGGTCGGAACATATATATAGAGCAGACACGAGCTGACCGCTAGCGAGGCTGATGGCACACTTCTCTCTCATATCTCGAGTCTTTATTTCTTCTCTCTGTACGGTAGATTACACGCACACGGTTCTTCTCTTCATATTGCATTACACACTGTTGTATGGCTAACTGCAGTGGAACCTCTAGATAAGGGAAATACTCACGAATTAGCCGCATGAAGGGGGCGCATGTAGGTTAATTAGTGCTGATAACTTACTAGCGGTCGAACGGGAGCGCGCATCCAGGGGAACGTACCCGAATCAAAAAAAAAAAGTTCACGCCCACCAGTGCATCTTGCCACCAACAAACCCCAGTTTCCACACGTACCCCATCAATCTCGTATGCCAGCCCCCGATTTGATTGAAGGGGCTAGAAACACACAGGGGTTACCGCAAAATAAGCTACTGCGCTCTACCATCCACCTATCGCCATTTGGTCATACTGTGCACCTAAATCATGTCCGCCGTTACAGAGTCCTCAGCACCAGTAGCCAGCTCACCCCCGCAACCCAGAAGCGCGATATGTGAAGTTCTTCTTCGATATGGTGTGGACTTCCCTTCTGCCAACGCCGCAGCAGCGAACGAGCTGCAGTACTGGTCGCTTCCCTCAATCGATTCAATTTTCCGGCAAGTTGAGCTACCGGCAGAGTACCCACCGCTCGCACTCCGGCCTTCAGATGATCGCGACATCAGCCTGTTTACGCTGTTTTCTTTTCAACCACGGAATCTGCGGGCTCCAACACATCTGGTTCGACGCTCGGCTACCGAGCGCAACGCATTATGTGTCAATGCGGCGGGCCAGTGGTCACTACGTAGCTCGGGGTACATAGCGCTCTCTCATGTTTGGAAGGAAGGTATCCGCGGGGGGCCAGAAGGGTTCAACCGCTTCCAGCTCTCCCGTATCATAGAGACTTTGAAGAAAGCTGGACTGGAGATGGAGTGGTTATGGATAGACGTTTTAGCTATTCCTTCGGGCAGCGGTTCGGCGGATGACGACGAACTGAAGGTGACAATCATCAACAACTTGGCAGATATCTATAAGCAGGCGGATGCCGTGCTAATCCTGGACGCGTTGTTGCTTCGAATGTCACCAAGAACCCTGACTGACGTTGCGGTCGGACTGGTATGTGGAAACTGGATCACAAGGATTTGGACTTATCAGGAGGTAAAGCTAGCATCTCGTGCACTCATTGTAACCTCCAGTCGGACCGTCGAACTCGCTGCTGTGGTATCAGAGTTAGAGCTTTTGGCTTCCAGTCAACCACTACTATTTGAGCAACTTTTAAAAAGCATATGCCGGCTAATGCGATATGACGCACTCGGTGTATCTATAAAGGACATAGCAATGTCCTGCGGTGAACGTGAAACTGGAAATGAGATAGATTACGTCAGGGCATTTTTTCCCGTGTTAGGATTGAAGTGGAATGTAAGATGGGGCCCAGAGGATGGAATGAAGGCGATATATAGTTCTCGATGGATGCAAGCGGGGAGTATGGTGCTGTTACATGGACGCAAACGAATGACTTCAGCCCCTGCTTGGGCCCCGTTTCGACTTACCGGGCTTGAGGGGAATATAATTGGAGGTATGGCATAGGAAAGCAGAGGATTAAAGGGAGAATGGTACTGCGGCAAGATTCAACGTGCACTCATATTCTGGACGGCGGAGACAAGACACTGGATCGTCGAGATGAACGTATGCGACCCAGAGAACGAGGTAAAGAGGGCGTTTTTTCGAATGAAATTAGCACAGGATGAGACAGATGATGTTATTAGAGCCTTCAGGACTGTTGCCGAAGCCAAAATTGCATGCGTTCTCTGGCAGTCCGAATTATCACCGGCAACCGTCTCTCCACAGCAGCACAGGTACGCACAACATGTGCTTCTGGTTGAAGAGGCTCAACACTATGCAGATACTTTCGAATGCTACGCCCATTTCACCGCCGCTCTACTGCACGCCGTATTGTACGAGCCATTTGTTGATAAAAAACGCCAGGTGCTCATCCGCCACGAAAACCCCCGTGATCAAATCGCCAAAGATTTAGCAGAATGCGCCTTCCATTTACTCGGAAATTCTGAAGAACACGAACATGAAACTCCGCTCCATGTAGCGGCCAAGACCGGGGACATATCCGCCCTAGATCAACTACTAGAGGAACAGCCAGCGCTCAAAGATGGCACCGACAGCCGAGGCTGGACTCCTCTACACACAGCATCCGTAAACGGACAATACGATTTTGCAGTGAAGCTATTAGCTCAAGGATCTGCCGTCGACCTACCGGCATCAAACAATAAGACGCCGCTCTACCTCGCAGCAGAAAATGGACACGATGAACTGGTGCAATTGTTTCTGCAGTATGGCGCTAGCACAGAGCCGAGATGCAGTAGCGTACTAGGCCTCAATAAGACTATGCTCCACCATGCGGCCTCTGACGGACACACAAAGGTAGTTCTGCATCTTCTAGAAGCTGGGGCGGCCTGCAACACCAGAGTCAACGACGACAACCCCAATAGCGAAACGCCTCTGCATCTAGCTGCGAAAAACAACCACGCCGCCGTCGTTTCTGCGCTGCTACTCCATGGCGCCGATACAAACACGGCTATAGCCCCTAACTGTACCGCGTTATATGTTGCCGCAGCAAGTGGGTCCTCGGATATCGTGCGGATGATTTTACGTTTGGCAGCACCTGAAAATATCAACCCGCCTGCCGCAGGTACATATACTCCCCTCCACGCCGCTGTCTTATCTGGGGATGAAGCTACCGTTTCCACGTTACTCGAAGCAGGAGCCACACCTGAGACGCCCGGCACAGAAAAGCAGCCCCTCCACCTTGCTGTGGAAGCGGGCGATGTCGGGACCACTAGATGCCTACTTGATAAAAGAGTTGACGTTAATGTGAGGACGGCGGACGGGTGGACTCCATTGGCCCTGGCTGCTGCCAAAGGAAAACGCCCGATCGTGAGAATGCTCTTAGCTGCGGCGGCAGATGATGTGGATGGTGCGGCGTTGCGAGCTGCAGAAGCTGCGGGACATGAGAGGATTGTTGAGATTCTGAATGCACATCGTACTAGGTGAGGTAATTAGTATTTTGGGTAGGAGTTTCACCTTTTTGTAGCGGATTTGCTGTTCTGGGGGATGGGGTTTTAGTTAGCGCTGTGAAAAGGGACTAAAAATTGAGTGTGCGGACGGCTGCTGGTAGTTATTACTGTACTGGTCACAGTGGTTCGGAAGTCAACAGTCAGAATAGTGTGTCGGAATTTTTTAATTGTAGATTTGATCGGCTTTTGATCATTCGGAATTGAAAAAAATCTGTCAGCACAAAAAAGTGTCCGAACCACTGTGACCAGTACAGTAATTATTTTGATGGCTCTGGCCGTTAATCCTCTTATGGTTTGACTATATAAGATGGCTTACTAGTCTCGGAGCGTGGTATACATGGTCTGCTTTTGAATGATGTTATTCCTATAAATCGCTTAATTAGAGTCACCCGACTGGTTCGGATATGCCTGCACCTCAACTGCGCCGTATAACGATGCTGACATTTAAAGTGTGTGTAATCTATGACGATATAGACTCGTAACTTTAAGGTGCTGATATCATCCTTTTGTTCGAACTATTTCTACGTGCTTTCTGAAACAAAGATCTTTTCGAACCATTCGTCGGAATTAGAGAATGTGTAGAAGGAAGCGGTGAGATGCGGACGACCACTAGTACCATAATTCAAAAGCGACCACCAAAGCTCTAAGTTAACACCTATTGACCTAGAGTTAACAATATCTCAAGCCACCATAATTTAGTTAACAACTGCGCAAGCTATTAATTAACCTTGTCTCGTGCCCAGCCACCAGAGCTTCATTTGCAAGCTCGCTCGGCAACGAGAGACTAGGGACGAGACAAATTAACCATACAGCCATGTTTCTTCGGAATAATTCAAGACTCTGGGCATATTGTAATTTGTCCCAAGCGTTATACTTACTAACATTTATAGACCCTGATGAATACTTGCCTACTAAAACACTACAATGGTGTACCTCCATTTTGCGCCACCATTTTCCGGCCTTATTATTCCCTATCGCATACAATTGAGAATAGATGTGAATGAGAACTAGCACCGGAGTAGATTCTAGGGAAGAGTCTCTGAAGATATTAACCGAGATCTACCAATATGAAACTGCCTTTTGTTTAAAGAAAGCAGCAACAGAGTTTCTGGAGACCAAAAGCATGGTTGTATGTCAGTCATGGCTGAATTTGATTGTTATATTTGCCACTCGCTGCTAATGGCTTCAAAAATTACGTATTGCGACATAGGGTGGCTGGCTATATGGTTAATGGCTTGAGATATTATTAATTCTGGCCCAATAGATTGTTAACTTGGAACTTTGGTGGTCACCTTCGAATTGATACCGGTGGTCACTAATCGACTCCGTAGCTCCGTATGCTAGCTTGCCACAACCTCTCTGTTGCTTTGCGCACCTGGTACAGAATGAGAGATTACGTCATAGATATACAGAGGGCTGTCAATCCAAGTCAAGAAGCTGCCTCACCAATACTATCTAATCACGTATACCGGGCGAGATTTTTGACCACCTTGGGTAACAACCTCGATAACAAACTTGAATCGAATATCGATGCTACCGCTGCCGAGGCGACACAGTCTGATGGCTTTTCAACAATCCTTTGAATGCAGCAGCGTCGCTACATCTTCCAAACGTATTGATGCTGCAATAGGAAGGTGGTAGTTGCGTTTCATCGAGCAGCGACGGCTTGGCGAGGAGTATTTAGAGAATTCTTTGTTTTGGATGACATTTATTAATTCAGTGGTTGAGATATAAGTGGTCCGCACTTTCGTTACCGGGTAGGTGCAAAGTTGCGTATCTATTCAGGTCTCACGTTTAATCTATTGTTTATGAGAATCGCTGTATTTGTTCTGTTCCTGCTATTTTATCCTACTTCCTTATCAAGCTATCCCTACTATATAACACACGAGGACGCGAAATCAAATTCACGACAATTCACTCAGCCGGAATATGGCAAGCTTGCGAGCAACACACGGTCAAAGGAGCTGGAGGCGAGCTTGGTCCAACTTTAAGAGAGAACCAGTAGAAGTATGGAAACTAATTTTTCGGGGTACCGTGTGGTGTCCACACGGTGTTCCCTTGTTATAAGAATAAGCTTTCGCCTAGCTAGAGGGACGCTAAAACTTGTCTCAACACTAAGCCAGTTAGTTCTCGTGCCCTGACTTTTTCGCAAGCTCGCTCGGAGTTAAAACGTAGGGAATGGCAGCCTCAATCCGTGATCTATCTTCTCAAGTGCGGACAATCACGCAGCGTTCTCATCTCTCCTCCTTACAATACGTGCTTCCACTCAAAGCTTGAAACGGATTCTAAAGTATTGCATTGTCGATCTTTTACTTGATAGGCAAAATATACTAATTCGGCTAGGAATTAGCGAATTTATAGAAGACCTTATAATAACTTAACGGGTTTAAAGCGGGGTTTGAAGCTATAAGAAGTTGAAAGAGAAAGGGTTAGAGGAAGATCTAGAGAGACAAATATGCAGAAACTCAGAGTTTATCGGGGCCTTGCGCTGACAAGAAAGAACAGGGAGGGCGTGGCTTTGTTCTGGGGGGAGGGAGATCATAAGAGACTTTGAGTGCAACAATGGGAACAAATAAGTCACATTTAACTTCGCGTGACCTCCATCCTTGGATTGATTTCCTAGTTCTTGAGGCGAGATTCAGTGTTCACTTCAGGTGTGATCAATAGTCAAAGACCTCTCTGCTCTATCTTATCTTTCATATAATATCCGTCGTATGGTCGGTGCAAATTTAGTAACGAACCTAACAAGAATAAATATCGTTTGGAGCTAGCTAGTCTGTGGGATGTACCTGATTCTTTTGTGGAATCCACGAGATAAGAAAGTGAATGTTAATTGTTGATTGACTCCGGGTTCGTCCCGTAATATCGGAAAGGTGTAAAGGGTAAAAAGGAATGGATATAACAAAAATATAAGTTACAAGTTACAAGTTACGGTGGCGGCTTCGCCGCCCTTTGGAGGCGCCCAGATAGATCGTCTCCAGCTCGACTCCCAGGTATACCTCATCCCTGGCTTCCAAGTACACTCGACTCCAACCCCTACAGTATACTTGCTGTGCAGGTCTCAAGCCCACAAGTGTATCTCTCCAAGTCTCTGTGAGTTTGTACCATTTCTATGACCAGAGCAAATATTGTCAGGTGAAAAGATGCTTTCTGCTCAGCTATTTGAATCAATTGAAGTCCAATTAAGTCCCCAAGTTTTGCTCTGATCACAACATGTTCTATGGATGAAACATCCATAAATAGGTCCTATTTCACTTTCTAGTTGCCAATTTACTCTATTGCAAATTTTCCTTGTACTACTGAACAAAAACATTCCAATAAAGGTATTAATCCACAACCACTCACCCAATATTAAAGATATCATGAATCTGAACCTGGGATGTGAAAGCAGGTATAGTTATACACATTTTGTGTATATGACACTTTGTTGTCAGAGTCCAACTTGCAGACTTAAATTAATGGGACATTCTAGATCTGAGTTCATGTGGTTTATATTTGCCACTCAGCCACAGAATTCTGACCAATAAGAATCGAAAAAGACACATGTCGTCTCCTTATATGAATAATGAACAATCTAACCCATCACACGAGTAATGCCTGGTGTGGTTCCTGCACAACACACCATGAAGCCTTTCCATCGGTCCAGATTTGTGGTTGATCCGAAACTTCAACTGATACAGAATCAGGAAAATGACAACCAGACTGCAAGGTGTGATCAGTGACTGGTGACACTGGAATGTTGGCTATGTAGATTGTAGGCGAGACAAAGAAGCACAGCATGAGTGCTGAGCGGGAATATAAACTGCGGACAGCCTTACACCCTTCCAGTGACACTACTTTGGTTCCGCGCCACATAAATTGTTCGCCGTCTCAGTCAGCATTCCTAGTCATGCTGTCACCGTCTTGGTAGTACTAAGTTTGACAAGTTTTGACAGACCCTCAGCAGGTCTCATACCCCATGAACCCAGCCCCCGGGCTTAGCTGCTTCGTACCAATCACGCTAGAAGCGTTGCGCACGTGTGTAACTTACTCTGAATGAATAGCTACTTTCTAAACTGTCTGATCATAGCCACAGCTCTACACTGATGTGCATGTGTACGTCGCGACGTCGGGGTCAGTCACCTTTTCTTTACCAGCGCGAAATATCTACCTTCGTCACATTCAACAATAGTTCGGCGATCTTGGCGATCCGAATATCATGCTCAATGGTGTGCGAGACCCCAAACTCAGATAGTCCCGGAGATTTCGCGAAGAAATCTAGGCAAATAGGTAGTTTATTCTTTAAATTTTTAATATTTTACTCTCTTGGTACCGATTGGCTGGATTCAACAAACTATACCCAAGAGCGTAACATGTTATGGTTGTGACGACTATAACGTAATCCAACCATTACTCACTACAATACGGTCAAAAAAATGCCAGAATTTTTATATACTTATGGGTATTCATCTCCTGAAGTCCATGCCAAATTTTCTGATGGAGTGGTGTTGTGACTTGTGGGTTTGAATTTTTAATGTGGCAACCATTTTTATGTAAAGTTGTATAGGAAATTTAGCAAGCACTCAACTACAGCCCAAACAGTCAATGCAATTTCACCTGCAAAAACCTATGCCAAATCGTAGTATGTTCAGACTGTTCTACAACCTTCTCTGCCGAAGGACTAGGGGGGTGGGAGAGGGCTGTTGTTGTGTCAGATGTAAATAAAAATCCGTCGTCACATACGACCATAATCATACGGCCGAAGGATTTATCTTTACCTCGCCCCCGGAAAAAGCACCACGGTGCAACCAACATATGCATGGATGGGCTGAACTGCGACCATCTGTTTCATTTAGTTTTGTCCCCTTTTCCGACCCCCCAACTTGTCTTCTCCGCCCGTGCACTGCAGAGGTATTGTCACTCGTGAATATGTAGATTCATGTATAGGTTCTCCTCAACCGCTTATTTATGGTTCATAATCCTCGGGCTAGGGTTTAGTACCGAAAGATGGATGCGGCTGAGTTTCTCACCGAATGATGAATCTCTTCCTACCCTGAGTAACAGGTGGCGAGCATGGGCACGCATTGCTAGATATATGCTTCGTAATTTGGACAGAACGATGTCGCGATGCAAGCTCGCAAACTAGCCCTGAACTTCGCGAGCTCAGGGAGGGTGCTGGGTTCGGGCTAGGGGGCGGCGGGAGTGTCTATACGCCACGGTACAGGCTGTTCCGCAGCGCCACTCATCCATCTCGTATCGCTAATGGACAAAGCAATACCGCATCCTATATATCCGCAACCTTTTCTTTATAGCTCCAAATGGATGATTGAGAAATATACCGGTTCTGCCTTCCTGGTATAAACACTGCTAAAGATAGGAGAGGCAAATGTCAGTGGTGCTACCAAGAGTGGTGATTGGCACCGCCATCAGAGGTTAACTGAGGAAATGAGATCTGGTCTGTTCCAGAAGGGTATAGTTTTTGTCTCCAGAGGTTTAGCTAAACGTTACAGACCTCAGGTTCTTCGATTAACCTTTCAGGAACTATATAGCTGACAGGTCAAACCGTTTAGTTTACGGAGGTGGTGACTGACTCTATTATCCTAAATTCCATCCTTTTGCTTTTTAAGTCTGCCTTGAGTAAGGAATTTGATTGGTATCGCAAACATTGAGTGACTGAAATCTTCCCTGAATTACGTGTTGTGACCGTTTTGAGAAGTTGGTGGAGTCTGTAAGACTAAATCTGTACCCCATAGCATTAGCTGTGTGTATGCTCCTAGTGGATGGGTTTCATTGTAAGCTCATTTCTGTACATATTTAAAGGCCCAAAAGCGGAATCATCAGTACCCAGAGGTATAAAGCGAGAGGTATCGAATGAAGTTGTGTCCGACAGATGGTTGTATAAGTTCTACTCTAGGCTTCTATTTACTTCCGGAACTAGAATATACAGACAGAGTGCATCTACAAGAGTCTGGCCAGGGCTGGGTATATTATACGTAATAAGGCCCAAATCCGTCTATCATTAATATAAAGCGTGCTGATGATGGACATAAAACAGCACGAGAGCTATGAATACAAGAAAGGAATACCATGACCGAAAATTTAAAACAGCAAAGCAAATTTATTTATGAACGTGTACTTAGGTTCAAATAATCGGCTGTCCTCGCAAACCAACCTCGCCGAACACTCTGGCAACTAACGTTCCCTCCATTTTTCGGATCTGTATCTGTGACAGGTGTGCCGTGGGTCGCTTGAGAAGTTGAATTCGTTGGAATTCTTTGGGGTTCTTCATAGAATTTCTACTACTATTAAAAGGCTGTGTTATGGACGGAGACAATTACATACCTCTATCTTTTGTGGATCCCATGCGAGTTTTCTGAAATTTCGTGCGCGAACTAACTGTTCAGCCAGCCTTTGGATCTTCTCCTTGACAGGCGCCGTTTCCAGATACTCGTTTGTGCTCCCCTTCATCTCCCGCAAAGTCGCTTCGCCTTTCTTCCACTCGTCCAATTTTACTTTCCCAAGGCCTGCTGCATCCATGCGATAATAATCGAATCCGTCACGCTCAGCAAGTCCGTGCATATCGGTTTCAATCCCCCTCACATCGGTCCATCGTTTGAGTGAGTCCCTTATGAAGCGTCGATAATGTGCCATCATCCGACGGCGCCCATTGTAATGATCTGAGCGTACGTTTTTTCCGCCACAGTTTCCACCGGCTATCTCCCCAGTACCGATAGATAACAAAACCGCAATAGGACGTTCGATACCCTGACGAGTGCGGTGGTACTCGGTCACCTCGTCGCGCGCTAGTTTGCTGGGATTGTTATACCCCATGCCACCATCAATAAATGTGCTTCCTGTGCAGTTAGGGTTCGCAATTAGCGGGGTAGTTTCTAAGTTTACAGTGTTAGATCAACATACCGTCAATGTTCATGGCAGAAAAGTAGCGGGGTGCCGCCGTTGTTGCTCTTGCAACTTTCCAGATACGGGTATCGTATGCCCTCCCAGGATTTCGGAGGATTCGGAGGTTTGAGTTGCCATGTGACCGATGATCGTACGTACGGAATAGAAATTCCGTTAAGTCGTCCGAAGTCTCCTTGACAGCAACAACAACTCTAGATGCCCTAAGTTAGAACATACTCATACGCTTTGAGGTTGGTCCCATACGTTCTACTTTGGTCTTGTTCAAATGCCGGGTAGCGGTTATTTAGCTGGCCGTCAGTTTCTGATTGCCCAACCAATTTGTCGATAATTCCTTGTAATAGTTTCTCCAGTTTCCGGCAATCATACTTCGATCTTGGCCGCCATAACGGGCTCTTGAGGTGCATCCACCGAGGCTTGCCAAATATTTCGTTCCCTAGCCTAGGGTACTGGGCAAGACAGTCCTCTACACTCATACGAAGACGTCCGAGCATTATCGCAGACAGGCTAAATAATATGAATATCTGTCAAAATCGTTCACACCCCTAGAGAAGACCTCACATACCCTCCTGTACTTGTGCCGAAGAAATAATCGAAGTAATGGCATGGGAGTGGTAACGGCGCCAGAGGATTCTGAGTGGAAGTGTAGTCAGAGTGGCTGCTGGTGGGTGGTGCATCGGCAATTTCGATGCCATGGATTGCTGTGCCGTTTGGCTGGTTTATGGAAGTTGATGCATTCCCTTCTAATTGGGCTGCCTCTTCTAGTTCTGCGATTTTTTTCATAAGTGCCTCCAAAATTAGAAGGCTCGAGTAACCGCGTATCCCGCCACCATCTTCGACATCTATTAGCTCGCTGTGAGCCCAAGGGCAATGGACTGGAGCTTACCCAAGGACAGAACATGCTGGTTTAGGGCCTGATTGTTTTGGTCGTAGTCTACTGTTAGGCCCGAAGCATCCGGTGATGCCCGAGGCTGTAAAACATTGATTTCTTGGTTACTGGACATTCTTAGAACAGGGGTAGAATACAAGTGCATTTGTTGTGCGATCTGATGGACCTACAGGATCCCGAAGCATTTAAGTATGAATCATATTACCAGCGAGAGCTGAAGATATTTTGACAAAAGCTCCGCAATTATCATGCATAGGCTATGTAAACCAGAAGTGCTCATCCTCCGAAAAAGAAACTGAGTCTGAAAACCTAAGGATTAAGGCTGTGTGTTTTCCATTTATCTCTGCTCTTACTTGCGTTTAGGCTACTGTGCTTTTTAAAATACATAGCCGCCAGGCGTTACTACGAGGCACTGCAGCCCTGAGGAAGTGGTTGGTTACTCCAGAATTCAGTTAGGAAAATTGAGGTAGGTGTAGAGTAGTGAATACTTAGGTATCATATACGCCCCCTTGTAGGACATATTCACGGAAAAATTTAGTTGGCTAAAAATGGCCGTTGCGGCTACAAAGCGATACTCCAATGGTATGATTGATCAGTTTATTGCGCGAAATCGGCGGACGACCAAGGAGATTGAGGGATAACTGTCAAAACTGCTTCAAAGAGAGTGCAGATTTAATATTTCCTAACCACCTCACCCTGGAACCAGCTTCTCCTAAACCTGGCAGATCTTCGTGCGGTGAAATCACTTCGATATACCACTATGAAATAAAGAGATCTACGCAACAATTGATTTTCTGCTGACCGACACCCCATTTTGAGGAGCCCTTTTTTTTGTAATCGTAGCTTTCTTGGATCTCGATAGGATTTGTTCATCGGTCTAGTCATGACGTCGAGAGTATTTGAATGAAGTATGCATGTTGCTTTGAGCATAATCACCGTCCGATATTTGTTGGCTGACGTATTCATGCCGTCGGTTTGTGTGCTAGCCCTGGTCAAGTTATGAGACAACCTCAGCCAGCACAGGATCTGTTTGGCATCAGCCTCATGAAACCCCGCCTGCTTCATGATGACTGGTGCCTGATCAGATATTTGTCCTACCCTACCTTCTACTGGGGCAGTGAAAAGAACCAAAATTCCGAGTGGCTGAGACTTCACTTTACAACACAAGTTTCAGCCGCTTCCATGTTTGAGTCGGCATTCATCGACAACTCCCTACAGAACAGCCGCGAGTACCAACCATAATTAAGATCATATATGACGTCCCCTTACCTGGACACTTGTAAGCGATATGTAGAGTACATCAGAATGTCGAATCTCTTGATTAACCAATATTTATACTGGACCCTCGCCTAACCGGGCGGAAATATCGGATTTAGGCGTTCGTTATAGCAAGAGATAACAATGGTCTATTCATATAGAGTATCAGCCTAAGGCAGTATAATGTATCTTCGCGAAGGCAGAGTGCGCCTTGGAAAACGCCCAACCAAATGCAGGTGATCGAAAATCGAATGAGACAGCTGCCATACATGTCCCCGTGCGCGGCAATATCCCTTGGCCAATCATATCGACTACCATAATCCCTGCAGTTCTCTATTTGCATGAAAGCTAACTATTGTTTATGGGGGTTGTGGTTGTATATTTGCATATAAGGTTGATCTGGTCCCCCGAGTCTCACATCCACCCACATCAATCGATTCTAGTACGCAAATCATTATGTCTAAGGTCATTGTCTGGGATCCCGAAGTTCATAAACTGTTTGTCCTAGGTGCAGAGGATGTCCAGAACTGTGAGTATCGTCTCTCCTGGTCGTAGTGGCCAACTAACCTTCCGATTTTCACAGCGTCTTACTTTCGGAGGGCAGAGCGCGATCTGCCACGGTGGGGTTGGAGATATGATGTCTACCTCCGTGGTGACTCTGTGGATTTCGCCTCACCGCCGGCGTCTCCAACGATACAAGGCGCTTCCCGGCAGAGCTCGAACAACCTAAACCCAAGTACACGGGTTTCTTCCCCAGGGCCCAATGATGACGCCAAATTTTCGGAATTCATCGGAACTGTGAAGCTGGGCAGTTTACCGAAATCCACAACAATCAGAAGGGGGTTGGGTTTAGTGGATAGTCGGTTATATGTCAAAAGCAATTGTAAGTAGTATACATACGGCACATTGAATACTTTGCTAACGCCAGTCGAATTCAAAGCATAGCTTCATTAGTGACGGTTCTTCTAAACTATCGAGCCTCGGGCTAGTCGACTTATTGTATCTGAACGGAAACTACTCTGAATACTTGTTGAATTTAAAGGAAGACTCAGGCGTTAGATAAAGCTGCAGTGTTGGTGTGGAGTTTGGGCGATCGTTTTAGGGGGGCGTTATGGTACATAGATTATTCTTGTTCTATATTTTGTCTTTATCTATGCTCTAGATGAGGTGTACAGAGCTATAGATATTAAGGGCACTTTATTCTATGGAGAAAGAGGTTTTTGCTCAATCTTGCTCTCCATCTGTTGAGATAAAATCAAGTCCTCCGTTCTGCTGGGTTGTTGGTTGGGGGGGAGAAGTGGCCAAAAAAAAAGCAAATAATAATTGGCTCATGGTGAAAAGCACTTTGCCGTTTGGGTGGAATAGTGCATTCTTACTCATCCTAAATTTCTTCCAAAAATGACAACTGCAGTCACCACTAGAAATATCGATCAAAGGCTCCATCAGCTGTTCGGACCGGGATGGGAAAAGCAAATTTTTCTGCTACCCATGATAGTCTTGGCGTAGCTATATGGCGAAGCATATCCACCGACTCACATACAATAATTCATGCGACCTATATCTGAATCTGTCACATTACGCCTCACCGTCTACTAGGGAAAACAAAATAGTACAATAACCTGCACGTGACGAATCTACGGCCGCCTGACGTTAACCGGTGGCTCAAAATACCTAGTAATGTTAACAAGTTTACCTGTGCTCCATTACAGTCTGCATGCAGTTTGGAGCCTGAGTATCAATGATGGTAGAGTTTTCGCTTCCGGGGAACCCTTTGTGGACAGGACACTAGAAATGTCATAAGTTCGTCGCCCTGCAATTTTGCCGTGCTCGGGAGACCAAAAATTCTACACTGGGGGGTTTGAAACTTGAGGCAGTCAGCGAAATTTATGGGGTTTTGAGTGTTCTACATATCTGTATGGGGCGTGATTAGATGGAGCATTGATAAATTCCATAAATAACCCCGGCAATGAATGATACGAATAGCACTTGTTGAGTACCGGGCGATTTTAGAAAAGTTGACAAAAGAATTCAAATCATGTCATAGTAACGTCACGTGAATAATATTGGAACGTGATCCGAGTCACATGATGACATCAGCAGAAAGCTTTTTGTTTTCTGCTCCAGGTAACTGGGGTGTCTTCTGTATCTTCACCATTCGGCTTGTTCACACTTAGCTTCGTATAGTCACCTCTGTACTGCATGAGGCTTGATAGCGCACCCTCAAACCACGCTCACGCGCACCGTACGATGGTGGATTCGTAGTCACTACTCCAATCTACATGCATATAACCCGAGGTACAGGTCGTTGCTGTTATCCACTGCCCAAAAATTTTCGAAATTAGTACCCAGTTAACGTTCCCACCTTGAAGCGACAACCTAAAGCAAGTATGTCTAAAAGTCCCCACCATTCTAAAGTATCTAAACGCCCCATCCAATGATCACTGCTAGCATTGGAGCTGTTGGCTTTCTAAAGTCTGTCATTTACTTTCTCATAAACGAAGTGAAGTCTCGTCTCCAGAACAATTTGTTCTGTCAAGATGTTGTGTCATATCTTGGGGGCGTTAAGCGCAGGGATAACAACCAGGTGGCTCAGACTTGCTATTCGAGTGGATCCAACCAATTGTATGTTTTGGTTCTACATGCCCGCTATATCACTGAGACCTAAAGTGATACTCGCGTAAAGATTTGTATTTGAACAGAAATGGTCATCCACTGCCGGCATGCCACAATGTCGCGCTAATACACCGCACCTTTTACCGTGGGCAAGAATTCTACGTCAACATGCACAGCGCTGCTGTATATTGCCCAGATCGCAACGTCACTCTGCTACGTGGTTTAACTTCTAGAAAATGCTCAAAAAAGAAAATATGTACCCACAAATAAGGAAAGAAAGTCATATCACTGTACAGCCTTACATCGCAGAAAGTCCAACTCATAGAGTCGAAACTTAGATAGATAGATAACATTTACAAGGTTACAATTCCAAGAATAGGTGAGTGTGCATATGCTGGAGAAAAGATAGCACTTAGCTACCGGGACAGCAAATCTCAGTGCACTACGGTCAAGTTGTAGCAGCAATCGCTGCAGGTCGCAGACGCATATACATCCAAATTCTGACTCTTCCTCATCCTTTTTGTACATCTGCAACTTAAACAACAGGCTAGCTTTGATTGCAATTGTAACTTAGCCCGTAGTCTGTCGCTTTCGTTTACCGCTGATAATCAGCTAACAGCGAAGTATCCATCCCAAACTAACGACAAACATAAACTGCGGCAACAAAGAGCCTTCAAATTTCACAAGATAGGAGAACAAATCGGGCAGGGTCGTCAGCTACGCCAGCACACCTGCAGCCTCCACCTCACCAGCATCACCCTGCTCTCCTCGTTTGCTTTGCCTAGATTAGCTCAGAACCGGTCTTGTTGGGTTCTCATTGGATTCATCATTCATCCGCACTATATTAGTTCAACTTCAATTCCACCGCTTGAAATTTTGTCAAGTGTCACATGATCCTGCACGTGCCACACCTTAACTTGACGTACCGTCACGTGGGCACTACTAAAACAGGCAGAAATCTCAACTGTTACTTCTAAACCACCACCGGCCCCCAAACAGCGCTGGAAAGCAAGATGTTGGTCTAAAATATCAGTTGAGCTATCCTGAGTATGTGCAGAACTTAAGGCTAAGGAGTCGCGTTATGTATCTGTATAGAGGTACGGGAAATATAATGCCACGTTTGAATTGGCCATGGATGGTCATCGTTTCATTAAACCACCACGGAGATTTTGACAAATGGCGAAATTATGTGGTTTTAAACTTGGGAAAGGGTTTCATTCTAGGAGATACTTAATATATTAATACAGAAATTCGAAATCCCTGAATTTGTTTTGATTTTTGACCGTTCGCGAAAGCATCAACACCGAAAACGACCTTCAAACAACCTGAGCTCCCCGTGACCTAAACCCTAACTCTAGCCTCAAAACTCAAAAACTCTGTATGGATTTGTCTCGTGCCCAGCCTCCAGTGGTGTTTACCGCTCGTACCTCGTTTATCCACAGAGCGAGCCTGCGAGTGAAGGCAACGAGAGTTTGGGGACGAGACAAGCGCTAACCAAACCAGGGAATACCTTATATCCGAGTGTACATGGTACTCTACCCTAACTGCAAAAAATTGCCATTTTGAGTGAACGTCGCTTGGCATTCAACAAGGACCTTAAGTACTTATTACAATCACTGGGTACGAATAAACCACAAAAAAGTCGACTATAGTAAATGCTTTATTCTGATAAGAGATGGTTAATATCGATTGCTTCGATACCTTCGAGGCCTCACTCTCCAAAGGCGGCACTACTATGGCAGAGTCAGACAATGCTCGCGCCGAGCCTACATTTGCGAACGAATAACGCTATGCGATGTTCCCGCTAGAGATCTAACACACACGATTAGGTTTAATTCAATGTAGAAGCAATAATGCTGCTGTGGGTATTGTAGAGCTTTGTGTCAGAAGCATAGCTAGAACCTCTATTTATGATTCTTAGCAGAGATCTCAATCCCACGAGAAAGTGTACCTGCAAAGATGCTGTTAATTGTTTTCTAGTGTCTTCTACAGAGGAAAATAATAAAGAATTTTCGCTCATCTCACTATCTCCGTACTTAGATCTTCTGGCCATACCGGCTTGTCCACCCCATTTCCCCTCGTGCCTACATTGTACCCCAGTTCAACCTCGCCCTGCGAGAACTGCAACACCGGTTTCGGCATCCGAAGTTTGATACCCAGCGCCTTGGTTTCTCGCTCTATGAAAAATTCAGGGTTAAAGATGATGCTTTCAGAATTCTTCCTGAGCAGGTGGATTAATGTTGGTATCAGCTTGAGCATGTTTTCGTTGTGACGGAAGACTTGGCGGCCATGGCTGTCCCAGACCTTCTCCCAAACTGGGTGCGGATACTCTCCGCAGGAGTTTACTAGCCATTGGGAATAGTAGTTCAGCGCAATCTATGATGGTTAGCTGCTGATTGTTTCACCGGGCTGGCAACCAAGCTCAGAGGAGGAGGTAGCTTACGTCGACTACATAAGAACCGCCCTTCTCGGCACGCTCGATCAATGCTTGCAGTATAGCCGTTGAACCTACGGCTCCTGTGGAGCAGTCGGAGTTTGGAAAAACGGGGGTCACAGGCTCGTCATAGCCCATCGCTCTTCCAAATTCGAGAGACACACCGCAACACTAATATCGTCAGCATGACAGCATATTCAATAGGCACCTTTATCCAACGTACCGCATCACTTATTTGCTGCCAACCCGACCGCGTTGACCATGGTCCGTACCAACCCTAATATAACCATCAGTATTTATAAGTACTCCATTGCAATGGACAGCCTACATAGCAATTCTCCCGTGCATAGATGATCCCTTTGGTTCGCTTCTCACACATTCGCAGAATATCTTCCTTGCCGAAACCCCATTTCTGCATGACCCCCGGACGATACCCATCCAACACGACATCCGCCTCCAATATCAACGCCCTCAATTGATCCCGGTGTTCTTGCTGTCGAAGATCCAATTCCGCCTGCCACTTTCCCCAACTGAGATCAGGGAACAGGATACTCATGTCAGTGATATGGGGAGCAGTAATCCGCATGACACTCGCCCCGAGCTCCGCCAGTTCTCTCGTGACAGTGGGTGCAGCAATGATCCGTGCGAGTTCCACAACTTTAAGTCCGTACAACGGCCTTTTGATGGATGTTCGGTCTTCAATCTGAGTCCACCATGTTGGTGGTTGCTCCGCATTTGCAATGTGATGGACCTCGTAGAGACCAACGTGGGCGTTTGCCTTACCGTGTTCCGACGCCAGGTATTCTTCCTTGCTCCAAGCGATCGTCCCAGCCTGTCGGTAGCGGTCGTTCATGAGCGTGTCGATTTCTGCAGCATCAAGCTGCGCTACTTTCTCTTCATAGGCTTTAACCGCCTCCTCCATTGTCTTCGGAGGCGGCTCGATATGGTGCGGCAGTCCTAGCGTTGTCTGGGTTGGCTTTGGATTCAGGCTCCCGTGGATGTGATAAAACCTGCCGTCCCTTGTCTTGTAAATGTTCGTCGCCATACACCCGTGCAAGTCGATGCTCGAATTGTGAAGATCCTGTTTCGAGAAATACTTGTGAAGTCGCGCATATGAAGTTGGGTCCCGGATGTCGGTGAGCGGCTCGCCAGTGAGCGGATCGAGTACCTGCGTGACTACCGCAGACATGATGAAAAGCTGCGCATGATCGCTATTCCCGAATCAGCTGGTGATTTGTGCAGCCCACTCGGGATAACATGGTGTTACGTGTTGATTTTGATGGTGGGATAGTCAACTAAGCCGTATTTGCGCTTGAGGAGAACGTTTAGCATTGCCCCTTGGAACCCTTTGATCGCAGAGATGCTCTCGGCGAAACGCCAGTTTATGGGGATGACGGGAGATGCATTGCCTTCGTAGACTATGTGCTCCGCTGCTTCGCGGAGCTCGGAAGGTGCGTCTTGGTGAAGGCGGTTGTTGATGATGCCGTCAATCAGTACTTTCGACGCCTCCGAAGGAATGGAGTATTCGAGATCGGCCATCTTGTTGTGGGGTTGATCAAGCGAGAGAGATGCGGAACGCAACACTATATGGACTGCGGAGACTTGTGCAGGGGTGGAGGGTGCATAACAATAATTGGGAGCTTGGCGGTGCGGGGGGAATTCGGCCGATAATACACCCGTACATTAGGAATAGTACTGGGTAACACACCCACGACGTTATCGTACCACAGCGAAGCTGCATCGTTCGTAGGCTTCTAGGGCCATAGGTGGGTGCGTTGCTTAGGCATTAACTAATACACAAACACGATAAATCACACGGCACGTGTCTCAAGCCGGTACTGGTGCGAATGTTCTCCACGGGTGACTGGAAGGTGCAATTGTGACTCACCGAAAGAACGGGCCGGGAGTGCGCTGATATGGGTGTCGAGTGTCGGCCATATCGATGAGTGTGCAAAGAAGATACGTGTTGTATTTCAGAAGGATGATGATGGTTTATTTCTCTCGGAAGAGCTTTAAGTACTTATCAACACCCGCTTCACGTGGCGTGCGTACATAAGTAGAGTCCTTCATTATATCACCCACTGCCCAAATACCATAACAAGGCGAGAGTTCTTGGGCATGATTTGGTCTGCAAAGAACATACAGAATTTTAAGTCGGCTTAAAATCGCAAACAAGTTCGATATATAGCTCACTCTACTCTACAGTCTCTGCATGCGCATGTAACGACGAGATAGAATAAATGGCTACCCCGCATCGAACCTTAGTTCTCTTATCAAGGCTCTCAACCTAACATCAATATCGGAGCCTAGACGCCCAGTTCAATCGGAATCAGTCACATTCTTCGGCGTATAAACGCTGAGTCCAAGGGCCATACATATGGAACAGGTATCATTCCCAAGTAGTAGGGCGTCCGGGTGCGGGGACTGCCACATCACAAGACCACACAGTGGGGCAAGACACGTGAAGCGGCCCAATTAGAACCCATGGCTCGGGTTCAGCGAGGTTTCATGATTGGAGGAAATTACAGGGTATTACGTACACCCCGAGATTTCCGTACTTGATCGTAGACGTAGCTGAGTTAACTAAGCTCGAGCCAATATGACTAAAAACCAGGCCGTATACGACTACTAAACGCAACTGATGACAATTGAGCAGGCGAACAAAGAAAGTTTGATGGCAGTTAAGGCAGAATAAGATGCGCGAACGCTTATAGGCTTCCCTTATCGCAAGTGAACCCAGCGGTTAAAACTGTACGCAGAATGCAGCCTCTCTGCAGCTTACTGCCAGTTGGGGTCGAGGAGCACACCGAATGTATCGCGTCAGGATACGAGCACTGAAGGCGAAACTCGACCAAATACTGCGTCCCGTGGATCAGAAAGCACATTTGTTAGCTACCATAATGAAATTATTAACATTCGGGATTCCGCGATATATAAGACTGGGTATGTGCTAGGGAACCATACATTCATGATGTTCAGATGACCCCGCAGTTTCTAGCATCATTGAACCATGAACTGTATATCCGGTCGAGGTTACCCACGGGGCTAGTTCGTATTATCAACAAACTTCGAGCTGAAAACACCGCTCTAAGACACGATCCGTCATCAACGGCTTTTGCCAGGGATACCGAGCCTGAAACTCACGCTGTGTTCGTCAGCACCTCGCTTGAACCTTACTATTAACTCGCTACTACAGAACTTGTTCCTCGCAGGCCAATTGTTCACGCCGTGAGATATTGCGATGACTCGAAGAAATGTTCTAGGACCAGTCAATACTTGATCCAGACGATCCCTCTTAGCGGCAAAGATCCTGTGAACCTGCCGAAATATCTGGATGATAACCTTGATCTTGCCTTTGTAGTGTTCCAAATTTTGATGCCGGCGAGTACTCAAACACTCAGGCGCAGTTACTGCACAGAGAGCGTCGCGTTCAGGGGATGATACAAAAGTATATATGTAGTGACCAAACCTCCCCAAAATTGTACTACGAGCATATACAGATTGTTTCTACAGACCTTGCTTCTGCACTGAGAGAAGTAGTTAGCGCGCACCCTGAGGATATATGTGAGAGCCCTGCAGTAGGGGACTCAATGGATGCGCCGTACTTGTTCATCTATCATCACCGACACATCACCGCAGGACTTTCCGTTAAGGCGTTAATATCAGAGAAAGCCAACTGAAAGCACTTCTGGAGTATGTTTTAATGGAGCAACGCGGAGCTTATGATGAGGTCGATTCTTTGTTCGCTCCCCATAAGGTTTCTGCTAGGTATCTGCTCCAGCTCTACCGCCCTGGGGATATTATTTTTGTCTCTGGATGGCGTTCATGCGGTTCAAGCATATAAAGTCGGCCAGTGGCCTCTTGATCAATGGCCAAGTCAAGCGCACCTCACTCCGTTTATATTACTAGTCGTAGAGTTATGATATAGACACTATGCAAAAGTATTTGTGATCCGTGCGCAGCACACTAAAAATAGACAAAAATCGCCACATTTGAACGACCAAATGTAGGCTTTAAGCAGTGGTGATTGAATTAAGAATTTGTCTCTTATTTCGCCATCATCTAAATAGACAATTACCAAAGTTTCAAATTTTTCGAACCTTCTAGGGTGTAGATATGGCCATCTCAAGTCACCCCAAAGTTATCAACACTACCAGATTTGGTAAGTAGCCATACAAAATGGGCTAGCTGTTGTGGGCTGGAGATTTGAATACTCTCGACAACCACAACTTGTATGAATATTGCCCAAAATTAGTCTTCTATAACGGGGCCATTTTCGCCTTTTTTTAGTGTAGTGCGCATGGATCACAAATACTTTTGTTTAGTGTCTATAGGTGGTTTCAGAAGGAGAGTCATATATTAACTATATCGCTGTCACCTGACAGACCACCCTTGTTACCGACCTTGGGGTGCATCCATTGCGATACTCTGATAGAGATCTTTGCAGCTCGTTTCTATCCCGTGGCAAAGTCTTCTGGGGTTGTAGGTTCAAGATATTGATCCGTAACAACGGCAGGGACGTACTACAGGAAGAACTCAACATACAATCCTCACTACCCCGTTGTCTGTATAGCTACTTATCCTACTTAGATTGACAGTTGATTCATGAAGATGCATAGGCCGACGTTTCCAACGCAGTTAAATGTACGGAAGGACGGCTTTGGTCCAGAAATATGGAGAGGGATGAACCACTGGACGGAAAGTTTCACCTGCTGCTACCTACGACGATCCAATGCTTCAATCTGCGCGGGGGTAAATAGGGTCTGTGACTCTCTGAGCTGGGTATATAATTATTGACGCTGGAGAATAGTCAAGCTCATGGTCGACCACATACTCCCAATCGAATGGAACAAGCAGGCGTTCGAAAGTCGCCCAGAACCAAAGAACTATGAGATAAGTATTGAAAATATGGAAGTATCTACATTTCTCTTTACTAATATTGTACTTTCTTAAGTATTCTCCTTACGATAAGACGGTACTTTATAGATAAGAATAATGTGGTGTGTTAATAACTTTTAATACTTTCGTTATCTTTTT
>Ga0307512_10001137_pt1 | contig 38730 bp, 50 predicted proteins | sample 14_EM_MG_FD_200267 | JGI IMG/M metagenome (GOLD analysis project Ga0307512, IMG submission 200267) | Populus trichocarpa ectomycorrhiza microbial communities from riparian zone in the Pacific Northwest, United States - 14_EM | ecosystem: Host-associated > Plants > Roots > Unclassified | place...
AAAAAAGTCAGAGTAGAACATGATCAAAGTACTGAATGGTGTGGAAACACCTTAGTTTCAAGTGATAAAACCCTGAATTTCAGGTGTTTTGCCTACTGAGATTCAGTAGCTGTTGCATTCATAGTGGCATGAGCCATTCGATCGAATCTGAGATCCAACAATCCGTGTGCTTAGTAAGCGTGAGAGAGGGCCGTCTTAATCAGGCCCTTCACGCGTATTTTCACAAGGCGGTCCTCTGGAAAATCGGGCCAAAACAGGCTAGGATGACAGCTATGTTTCAAACCAGTAATACTGTGCATCAAATAATATGAGCTTGCGCCAATTCGGATCCCGGATCCCCACCAGTGCTCGTCGTAGCTTGAGTAATCAGTACTCGGACCGGGTAGATCCGGGACCGGGTATATCATCGACTCGTCCCGTCACCGTCGGAGACAGACACTCCCTTTCTCCTCCAATCTTCAATCAACCACCATCACCTCGTTAAAACATGACCACCTCACTTGACCAGCTCAAGCAGACTGGGACGGTCGTCGTCTCGGACTCGGGTGACTTTGAAAGTGCGCCTCGGCCCTTTTCGGAGTCCTCCACCCACTAAACTTGCGCGAAATAGCCATCGATGTTTACAAACCCCAGGCAAGCTCACAGTGACCGGAGTTATCGAATCCTAGTTGGGGCTCATACAGGCATCAGGACGCAACGACAAATCCGTCGTTGTTACTTGCTGCAGCGAACAAACCCGCATACTCCCGCCTGATCGACGTTGCAATCGCGTACGGCAGGCAGAAGGGTGGCACCATCCAAGAACAGGTGGACGCCGCCACAGACCGTCTGGTGAAATTTCATAGTGCGATAATCCCCCGAGGATTCCTGCTAACTTGTGATCGTAGCTCGTCGAATTTGGCAAAGAGATCCTCGCCATCATTCCCGGCCGCGTCTCCACGGAAGTCGACGCCCGTCTCTCGTTTGACAAGGAGAGAACCAAGGCCAAGGCCAAGGAGCTTATCGCGCTTTACGAGTCCCTCGGAATCAAGAAAGAACGTGTGCTCATCAAGATTGCATCGACCTGGGAAGGTATCCAGGCTGCGCGCGAGCTCGAGCGCGACGACGGCATTCACTGCAACCTCACCCTCCTCTTTGGCTTCGCCCAGGCCGTTGCGTGCGCGGAGGCTGGCGTGACGTTGATTTCGCCGTTCGTCGGTCGAGTGCGTCATCCTCCTCTTATGTCTCCGTCATCTTACGTAACCCGATCGTCTCCAGATCCTCGACTGGTACAAGAAGGCGACCGGGAAGACCTATGAAGGTGACGATGATCCGGGTGTCCAGTCGGTCAGGCGTATCTTCAATTACTACAAGCAACATGGCTACAACACCATCGTCATGGGCGCATCATTCCGTAACGTCCGTTGTCATTTCACACAGTCCCATTCCCCACAACGCGAATTGTGACTGATATCCCCACGCATCTCATCTAGGTTGGCGAGATCAAGGCACTCGCGGGCGTGGACTTCCTCACTATCTCGCCTGCGCTCCTCGAGGAGCTGAGGAACAGCACCGATCCCGTCCCAAAGAAGCTCAACGCACAAACCGCCGCCCAGGCCGAGCCAATCAAGAAAGTTTCCTATGTCGACAATGAGTCCGAATTCCGCTGGGAGCTTCTCCAAGACCAGATGGCCTTCGACAAGCTCCATGAAGGTATCAAGAAGTTTGCTGAGGATGGCCAGACCCTCAAGGCCGCGCTCCTCAAGAAACTCCAGGCTTAAATTACTTGATATGCTGGTTCGTTGTAAATTTCAGTGTACGAAAAGAGAAGCACCAGGATGTAGTCGTTGTGTCCAAAAAATGACTAGGGGTGTACTGAGCTGGTTTCATTTCACCAGACGATGTACCCCGTCAGACTGACGTACATAAATTGTGTATCGAACCTCGACTCGAATAGGTATATGATCTCTGAAAGAAAGATGAAGCGACATTAAGTACTAGTTGTGGTAGTTGGCGCGTGTGTACGCTGGTGGACATCTCTCCACTGCTCAAAGCCCTTGAATGGCACCTCACCGCACAAGTTGCGCGTGATACTATGCGCTTCGTCGAGCAACTATATAAATCGATCGTGATCAACAGTCATTTTAATCCAGGAGGGGAAAACAATTCCGCGTACCTCAGCAATTTGAAATACGCTGATTGCGGACGTCGCGTAGAACAAGTAATTCGGCGATCGCAGTTCTCGTATGTGGTCAATGCCGGTGCTCGGCGTTGTACCATAAGCTGCGACATCGTGGTAAAGTAATCGGTCGAGCAAGCTTTGTGGGAGAACCACGGGCATGGGCTCTCCGGTGCGGAGCGACTGGGCCACGAGCGAGAACACAGAGACCACATCGGAGATCTGGAGGGCAAGGGCAAAGTCAATCCATCGATGGGTGTACAGAGAGGGAGTCTATCAAAGAGATACGGACAAAGTTCGGGTTGAGGACTTTGGTGTGATGCAAGAAATCTGTTCGCCATTCGTCGTCGAGCTCCGCGAGAGCACTTGCGAGCTTTTTCGGAAATCAACAAAGGTACGTAGCTCCCAAACGGAGACACGACTGACCTGCGCTAACACGGAGATCATCTCTTGCTGCACGTCAACTAGCCTGTCGTATTCCGCGTAGGGCCAATGGCCGCGCACATTCCCTTCCCATCTCGCCAATCTGGCCGTGTCTTTCAAGTTACCAACCTGTAGCGCAACAGCACCCAGGTTCCTGCGGAATGAGCTGGCCCGTGGTGACTGACCAGACTTCAGCTCTTTGGAAGTAGGGGTATTTGTAATCCAGGCGGACATCAGCGACGCATATATGTGGGACAGCGAGTTGAGGGTCTTGCCGCAGCCGAGTCGCACTGCCTTGCGAGCAGATTTGGGGGGTAAAAGCATCAAAATAAATGATGCCGCAGAGCCTGGCTTTGTGTTGGTGGCAATAATGCGAAAAAAAGTTGCTGACGACACACCAATCATGACAAGCGTCCAGCGCCTCCAGGCGACAGGCCAGCCGATTCCAACGTTCGAAATGAGTGGGAGGTGGCCGTCAATCCACGAGTATCCTAGGATGAGAATAACGGTGGCCTAGAGGATGGTTGGGATTTAGATATTTAACGAACAAAAGACAACGGCATACCTCCATGAGAATGACACCCTGGAGATATTGCTGGGGCGCGAAGAGCCTGATGAACATAAGAGGCACAAGGAAGACACCGAAGCTTGCTGCCGTCCCGTACGCATTGCCATTTGAGTGCGCATTCCCTAAATGGATAGCATTTGAGCGGAGGGAGAGTTGAGAAGTGGTAAGAGCACCCACCAACATACCAAACTAGCAACCCAACGATGAGGCCAATAAATGTCCCAGTAAGCCGGATGACGTAGCTGTGCCATCCAATAGTCAATAAGGGGGGGGAAATGAAAGAGAGATTCACCGACCCGTTCAACTGGTCGCCGGCATACATCGTCAACGTCGTCTGAGCCATGATAAGTGCCCTGCGATACCATGCTCAGCCCTGCGGAGAATACGATCTGATCTCGTCTTACCACATCCCTTTTTGTACATAATAAAAGTCTACCAAGTGCATGTCACTAACTTGGACGAACAAGCGCATTGAGGGTCACCTACGCGCAGTCGTACTGACAACCGCTGGTATCCAAAGGACAACTGAAATGAACACATATCTGAAAATAAACTGGGCAGCCATCGTTCAGTTCCTGATGATTAGATTCGTAAGGTGAGTCTACCAGAGCCTCTGGTGTTTTGGTCCATTGATAAATGACATATACGCCATTCATGATCCTTTGCAAGAAATTCGTCGGTGGTCGGCTATCGGGATCACGCCCTAGAAAAACAACTCGGATGAATACTCGCAAAAGTCTTTGACTGATACTGACGATGTTTCCCGTCATCTCTTTCCGGGTCTATCTCCTTTACCTCTTCAGTTTCACCATAAGCACGCAAATCGCCCTCGGTACTCTTTTCTATGAAAAACGCATGCGCGAGCTGGCGCAAGCCCTTCGGAGCCCACAACCTATTCGCTCGGCGCTTGCTAGTTGTTTCCCGCACAGTCTCCACGACCGTTAGAATAGCCTCGGAGACGACGATGATCGACGCGCTGAAAACATAACACACGTACAGACCCCGCAGTGGGGCATCGGTAGTACTCAGGTGCGGCTCAAACGGCTCCAGGAGACGCAGACGTCCAGTCGCCTTGAATTCAGATAGCGCACTTCGGAGGCTCTCGACAGCAGAGTCCAATTTGTTCTCCTGGTCAGCGAGTGCATCTGCAGTGCTGTGCCAGCTCCAGCGAGTGGTGTTCACAAAGTTGATAGTACCGTTAACTGCGGTAAGTGCATTAGATGCGGCAGAACGAAGTTCAGATGTCGCCTCGCGAAGTAACGGCAAAAGATCCATGAGGCGCAGAGAGTTCTGACGTTCACCCGCCTCGTTGCGCTTATACATCTGTTGCACAAGGAATGAATCTGTCAATCCTGTGCTCTGTGAAGTTTTTTCGACAGGCTCTGAGTCTGGGACGGTGGAACTGAACGGATTGCGACTGATGTACTTCACGAAGTTCATAAGGCCATCTAGATAAAATGAGGATCCGTAATAAAGGGGGGGAAACGTCACTTACTCATGCGAGAGATAATGACAAACAATGGCTCTTCAAGTCGCCTTGCATCGTCACCATTCCAGCGGCCCCAGCTAAACTCTGCATTTATGAATTTGCCTTGCTGCGTCACTTTAGATGGACCTTGGTTGAGCTTAATCAATGATGCATAGGTCGACGAAAAACATACGTCCTTGATGGATCGTGAACATCGAAACTCTGGTAGCACGCAACTGCAAGGCCTTCGGGCTCCCAGGGGTAATTGACCCTGGAGCTGCAGTGAGTAAATCTTCTTGTGCGTCAAGTAGGACTTTCATCTGTCCGAGAAGTAGTGTGACGGTTCCCAAGAATGCATGGTGGGCTGTTTGAGGGAAAACGCAAATCGTGACGACGATCGCTATCGCCGTATATATCGAGACAGGGATAAGCAAGCTATTGAGGAGAGTGAATTGGGTAAAGGGAAAAAGAGGGCCAATGGCCTTCGGAAGAGTTAGAAAAACGACAAGGGCAGTGACGGCGACGTACACAAAATATATCAATCGCAATGGTTCCAAAAACGCTCATAATAATGAGGGGCTTGTAGTAGGCACGGATGACAGCGAAGAGAAAGGTGCCAATCACGAGGAAGACGCCGAAGACGGCCGACGAACTGGCATAGGTGAGTGGGTATATCAAACTTTCAGGTAGATGATTGACCGAATGTCAAGAAATTGCCCTTGGAATATCTCTAACCTAAATACTTGATCCGGGTTTGCAGAACCAGCAGCGCTTCACGTGACAAGATCAGCTCGTGTTGAAATATAGCATGATATAAACATACGTTTCTTTTGCACGCTGGAGTGATGACTTGAGGAAGACTTGATCACGGGCGGCTACAGCGGCTCTCATACCTGCCGCACCAATGCCCCATCCCAGTAAGACACCAATTATTAACGTCGATATGGTCTAGATTATGTGGTCAAAGGAGTCATTGAGGAGGTAGAGCCACACCTACGAAGAGGAAGAATTGTACGGGAAATGAAGGCGGCAAGAAGACGGCCGCAAGAGCGGCAAAGAAAGCCCTTAAAACGTTGAGAGGGTCAACATTCGATCCAATCACTGGAAATGATTCGCGCAAAGGAAGAACTGTAGCACTGGGCAGTTGTGAATTCAATGACAGAGTGTGGGGGGGCAAGACTCCTTCCCGATGATAGTGTGAAGGGAGAGTCGAAAGATAGTACGAAGAGTATGATGCCCGTCGATAAGAACGTGAAGAGTGTCCATAAATCTCTCCAGAGAGAACATGAGACGCACGCATTCCCCATCGTCTTTAAGGTCTTGTTCGGTAGTATGAGAATAAATGCTACCCAACAGGCCAACCAACACCGCAAGAGCACCTTACGGCTCTGAGTTGAACGAATGTTTGTGGCGATCCATGAAGGAAAGTGATCAAGAAATCGTTTTTCGGGTTGGGGTGGAGCTGCCGGTAGAGATGCAACCTGGGAGGAAGTCGGGGATCTCTGTGCTTCAGGAGCAGGAGAGGGAGATTTTGGCTTGGACGACGACATGGAAAGAGACGAGTCGTGGTTGTTTCTTACCTTACATGGACGCGAATTTATATCCTGTCACCACTCGAATGTTTGAATACGTCTATCTGGTTACTTCTCGCCTCACTTTCCCCACTGACCGCACCCACAAGCGAAGGGCATGCTTCTTATTAAGGCGATGGAATGCCTTTTCAGTGAGACCCAGTCATTTAAAAATATAAAAATACATGGAGAAAAGCGAATGGCTCTGCTGGGCTGGGAAGGATGAACAACCGAGATAGGGAAGCCAATGTCATGGATTCCATGGATTCCATGAGGCCTGGTCAGGTCACGAGTTGCTCAGCGTGATCGCTTGCTTCTCATTGGTCCGCTTCAGGGTCTGTTTGGGCGCTCACACGCTCACGTGCCAAGCCGTTCCTTAACCGACGAAGGCGAACGAACCTAAGTGGCACCACTGGCGCAAGTCCATGCCAACTCTCCAATGCAAGAAGGGAACTGAAAGAAAGGTACTCCAAACTAGTGGGCCGCAGGTAACACAACCGGAACGAGGATTGAGACTAAGTCCGAGGGTCTTACGATTACCGGGACACACGTACCGTAGCAATGGTTAATCCGGACGCTTCGCTAGGTAGCGGCAGCGATGAAACGCAGAAAGAAAGTTTAGCTCACTCACACCGGACATAAGATTGGCTCGTGGCTAACTTTAAACCTACAACACCAATCGGACGTCCCACCACATAAGAAGTCCGCCCGGATTTGTGACCGGTTGTGAGCCTTGGCCTCTTTGTTGAGCAGAAATAAGTCGAGACAATGACATTGGAAGATCGAACAGGACTATAAACATCACCACCGCTACAGTAGCCAGGGTATGTAAGACCATCAAGGAATGACTCGGACTCAGGTCATCGACGTAGGCTCAACTACGAGAACACCACGGTTGCAGTAGGTATCCCAGTAACTTTGACGTGTTCTCGGTAGTAAACTTACATCCTGCAGCTGAGCATTTCGCTGCCAGAAAGCGTACAGAAGAACTGGCTACTGATTTCTCAGAGCCTGTTGGGTTGTCTGCTTCTCCTCGTTCTCCGGTGCTCGGTTCTGAACCGGTGGTTTTGAGAACAGAGTGAAATCCATGCCCAGTAAACGCTAAAACCCCCGTCATGGTGCAAATCATACAATGATGGCCTTGGCCCACCAGAAGTCCGGCACACCAATTGATATGGCTCACACGTTTAATACACAAGCTCGAGTAATGCGGAGGATAACATAAAGGCAGCTTCGCAACTTGAACGGCTACTAATGCGCAGTGCTGGTATATAGCATGAGAATGCTGTGTCCTGTGATTATATGGAATAGCAATCTTGAGCACGCTGTTGCGGCAAGGGCAGACGAAGCTCGGCGCCCGGTGGTGGGACCCACGGGCACGCAGTTATGTCCCGGGGCGCTTCGGTACATTTATGTGAACCCGAGGCCAGTATAACGCAAACAATGAACCAGACGGGAATTTCTATGTCTCAGAGAGAGTTAGTGTAGACATATCGACAATGAAACTATGGTATAATTTGAAAAATGAGGGATGGAAAAGCAAAGAGAGCGAGGACTACCATGACGGCATGACGGCTCTAGATCCATCCATCGATTTTCCCATCACAGGAACAACGGGTGGAAGCGGAGGCAATCTATAAAACGGAATACCGCCCAGCTCGGTTTCCTCACACTCCCTGTACACTACGGACGGCCCGTTAGACATAGTGTCAGGATGTCCAAGCCTGAGTACTCCTCGTCTCGACCAAGCACTTCCGGCACCACAACTGGCGAGAAGCCGCCAAATCCCAAGGTCTCCCGCACCCCGGAGTCCGTGCGGGCCGTCTGGGACTTCATACGCCCTCAACCATGGGTGATCAACAACATTCGCCAGAGGAAGTCACAAATGATTCTCTTCAGGTCATGGCTCGCAGCATGGGCTGTACTGATCCTTTTGTTGGGAACCCATTCCCTCAAGACCATCGGGAGTCTGTGCGTGCGATATACTTTCTCAGTGTGAGCACCTTGTGCTGACAGGGTCAACACATCTGTAGTGCTTATTTTGGGTTGCTTTTCTCCGTGTTCATCCCTCCCGGTTATCCGGTGCAAACTTACATATTCGTATGTGCCATCTCTGAAGATATTACAGAGTCTTTTCAACGGTCTTGCTGGATTACAGGTTGTCGTTCAATCGCTGTTGGGACTCCTGGTCGGTTGGGGCATCGGATCAGCCGGAATGAAGGCAGCTCTCGCTGTGCGGTCTCAGCTTGTCGTCGAATCGACCTTGGAACAGGCTGCCAATAAGTCAGTCGGTTCACACATCGCGTCGTCATCCTTCTCTATCTGACCACAACCCACTGCAGCTTTCAAGGCAGTGTAAATCCAGATCAGCTCTATAGAATTGTGGTTTTTCAAGGAGACTTCCTGGACGCTAGGTCAGTTGATGGTCGCAACGGCGTGCCATGCTTTCTGAACTGGGCGTCTCTCCAGGTCCTCGGTCATGTTTGGAGTGTTCTTGGGCTTCGGGGTCACCATATTCGCCTTAGTTCGCGCATATAGCGCTCCGTTCCTCTTCTTCTCCATCTTTGGGACCATTGCCATCGATGTTTTCTGCGTATGTGGCCATTTCTGGTTCTATCGATGTTCGTCTCATTTTCTACCATCAGGCTATCGGACCCCTCTACCCCTTTGCAAATTACAAGATACTCAACAGTATCCTTATCGCCGCATCCAGCTATTGCGCTATCGCGCTCGTTTGTTGCTTTGTTATCTATCCCGAGACCGTCAACCATGCCTATCTTGGCCTGATATCAATGGTGCTTACGAAGGTCAAGGCAATGCTCGTGGCACAAGAGGATTTGCTATCCATTCGGCCTGGTGACTTCGGCATAGGATGTCCGAAGTTGAAGGCGCTGATTGCGACACGCGTTGCCGTTATGGGGATGTATCAGAATTGTAACTATCCATCTTATCATCTTCTTGGACTGCTGTTCACGCAATAGCTCTCTAGTGAGAGGATTGACGCTCCACCTTCAAAGTGAATTCAGCGTCGGCCGCTGGAGTGGCGATGACGCGCTCGGTCTTGCGGGCCCAATTCTCGCAGTTGTCGCGCGAATTAGTACGCTTTATTACACGTCCGTGACCCGTCTCTCTAATATCTGCGCAGATGGGTTGTTAAGTTTCGCCAAGCACCTCCGCGATCTACCCTCCTCACCGGAAGCGTTTTCTTACGTGCCCGCACCTGCGACTGTTTCCTCCGATACGCACCTTCTACACCACGTATTCTACCCGGACATAACTCGCGAATCCGCCCTGAAAGTCACACTTACCGAGGTTCTCCCGCGCATTCGCGATGGAACGGCTGACCTCCGGGCTGCCACTGTAGAGGGAGTGGTCGCCGTCCAGGAGCTACTTACCGCCGTCAACAACGACAGGCTCCTTTCGCGCTCCGGACCAATTGCCCCACTGGAGGAACGTCTCGATGCAGCCAGTGACAAGCTCCGCAAGGCTCTGGACGGTTTCAAGGAGCGCGGTGCTGACGTCGCGCTTGGCGCTTATGGCTTCAAACCACGGGCCGACATGCCTCTCAGAAGTCTCTACCTTGGCTATGTGTTCTGTTCAACGACGGTGGTTATTGGGGAGGTCGTGCTCTCGCTCGTTCAAGTAGTTGCAGAGACAAGTGCGCGACGTCGAAAGGTTCGCCTGTGGGGTCCTTCAAGTCTGCGGCACGTGGTGAAAGCGCTGCTCAAAGGGCGCCGAAACAGCGAAGAACAAGCTTTTGGTGAGGAAGAGAAGACCGAGTCGTGTTTAGATGAAGGAGATCTCCTGGAAGAAGAACGTCGTGAGGACCCCTTCTGACTGCCGACTGAGATTGCTGCTGAGTAGTGTGGCCCCAATGGCAGATTTGGATCCAGATAGCCATCCGCCAACGAACGTGTTCCAGCAATTTATGAATATACTGCACTATTTAATACGATGGACGAAGACAGCTGAAGCAGTAGTGCGTCCCGTAATCTCCTCATTCCTCGTATAGACAATGACACGATGCGTGTTAGTTCGTCTTCCGATATGTGCTTCTCACCATTCTGCTCTGGCTCCCCGCAGTCTTTAAGAATAGTGCTCGTATGTGACGTTTAGTCAGTCTCCCGTTCCTTGATTGACAGATGGTAGATTTCTATTACATCAACAAGGGCATTTGGTAAGCTACGGTCGTTGGGTTCACCCTTATCTATTCACTGAGAGTATATCAGGGCTCTGATCATGGCCCAGACTATCTTGACGGTCTACGCAGGTGATCAGATATACAAGTGGGTAGTTCCTTGCCTCTGGGTTTCGCTTCCTTACCTCCTGGGCCTAGCTATCTGATCCGACTTGTGGGCACACTCCTGGGACTCATAGTGGCCTTACTTATCTGGTATATTGGTGGGCATATTACATTCCTCTTTCACAGGGTGTTATTCATCCAATGATTTAGGGAATGGTAACGGAAACGGTACTCCATATGGCCTCGCCGTCAGTTACGCGGTGTTCATGCTCCCTGTCATGTTCGTGAGGCTGTTCGCACCGCCGAAGTATTTAACTGGTGTGATCCTAGGCACTGTTCGTATTTGATATCGCTCATTCCGTGCCTCACTCACGGCGTTCTAGGCTACAGTGACGCTCATCATAGGGTTTTCATGGATCGATGGCCACTTACCAGTGATTTCCAATCCCGGTATAGGATGGAGTACTGCGTGGCGTCGATGGACTCTCGTTATTATTGGTATGCTACTCTGCTCTGTCCTCATACTCCTTGTTGATAGGACTACAGGATGTGCCGCTTCCTTTGTCATCATGATGCTCCCACCAAAGTCCGGACGCAAAGCCGTGCGTATGCGCGCAGCCGCTACAATTGATGCCCTTGGCCATGTCTACACCTCCTTGATGTCCGCGTGGATCACAGAGGGCGACGCGGGGAAGGGTGATCCGTTTTCATTGCCGAAATGGGTCAAAGACTTCAGAGCAAGGCTTACCGCCATCTCGTTCAGAGTGCAGGCAGGAAAGGAGCAAATGATGCTAGCATCCTGGGAAGGGGGCATCCGTGGGCGCTGGCCGCTGGAGGAGTATGCCAAACTGACGGAGGTCCAAGAGGAGATGATTGCGGTACTAGCTCAGGTGGGCGACATGAAGCAGGCGTAAGACTATACCGTGATACTGATCGAGTACGTCCCGCCTGCAGCTGGGCGGAGCACTTTGGAAGCTCGATAGTCAGTGGCGACTATCCCTCTTACATCACACAAGAGTGGTCGACCCCAATTTCGTATGTTGTTCTCCATCCGCGGCCCTTCGTGAAGGCTGATATCCTTTCGAGATTTCCGACATTGTGTCCGTTTTCTCATCGGTGTCGCAGTCTCTCCAGACGGGCGAACCCATGCACACTGTGCTTCCTCAGACGTTATTGGACCGCCTACTCCTCCACCATCAGGTTGGGGAATTATCGACTCCTGATCTTGACCGCCGCACCATAATTGGCCCGGATGAGATGCAGTCGATCGACCATATGTTCTACACGTCAGCGGTCGTTGCTGTTTACCAACTGATGCAGGTGCGCATCCGAGGAGAATCTATCACGGTGTCAATGTTTGACGGTGCTGTTTGCAGTGCCTGGACGAACTTCATGCGATCACTCGTCGACTTTGCGGGGAGGTTCCTTTCCGCGGCTTCGAGAGATGGTTACACCAACACAAGTCACGAAGGTCTACTTTGCAGACCTCCCTCTCACGAACGGTTACCAGTGCTGAGCGAGAACCCCTGATTGTGAGTGAAAAGATTGACGAAGAACAAGTTTAGGGTCCCCTTGCCTCTCCTGTTCTCACGATTTGGTATGCAACGACTTGTTCTGGCAGCGTTATCGAAGGTGGATCGGAGCGTTCAACAAATGGGTTATATTACGTTGATTCTGTGGACTGTACTTTGTTCGATTCATTGAATGTATGTACTATGGTATTACTTGGTGCCCAATCCATCATAAAAATAGACGCAAACTTCATGCGAGTGTTACTGCATTCCACTCCGAGCTACGTCGAAATGAACAACGTCAGCAACCATGCCTACTCCGCGGCGAGAATATTTCGCCATTGCTGTCCGCCGACCTCTCCAAGTACGCGCTCGACTTCGACCTGCTCCAGATTGAGCATAACGCGCCGTGCGCCACGAGCCTCGGATAGCACCACGCGCGCGGCGAGCAGGGCGTCGAGGACGCCTTCGAGCTCACGCTGCACGGGGACGCTATCTGCGAACACGCCAGAATACAGGATGTGCTGGTGGCTCACGTCCGTCCAGGGGATCTCGCTGACGCCAGCGCGACGCACGCATCTGAGCAGTGCGGCGAGCAGGATCCGCTCATGCAGCGAGAGCGAGCGCAGGAAAGCGCTCGTCGGCGAGTTTTGTAGGTTCCGGATGACGTCCTTCACGTCGTCGGTTCGCGCCACGCGCCTGTGCTGTTGTACGAGTTCTACAGTCCGTCTAGTTTTTGCTTTGTGAGTCTTTTTTGAAAAATGTGGATGCCGATGGAAAGGGGACGCACCGGCAAATGTCGAGCACACGTCGTGCATCACCGGAAATGCTCGATACCTTCATGGCCGCAAACTTGACAGCGTCCTTGGAGAGCACTTCAGCACTCCCTCCGAGCCGGGCATGCACGATCTTCTCTAACTGAGCTGTCGTGTACGGTTGGAAGTTGATTCGAACCATGCCTGTTGGCACCCATCAGCACTCTCACGGAAAGAGAAGGATAAAATAGTAACTCACCGAGCCGAGAACGAACGCGGCCAGACATGACGCGCTCCGGAAGGTCCATAGTGTTGGCCACAGCGAGTACAACTAACTTCGCGCCAGCGAGCGTTGGCCAGTTGAAAAAGTTGTACACCACGTCTTGCTTGGCCGTCATCAACTGGTCTAGCTCATCCATAAGTACGACACTGGATTCGTGCTCAGTCAACACCAGCCCATCCCGTTTGTCAAACTGACTGACCAAGCATGACCACTAGGTCCGGCACGCCGAGGCGACCCGAAGTGACGTGTCAAGTGTTTCAGGGCTGCCTTTGCGCTGAGGCGAAGGTGCCCATCGGTCGCAGTATCATGTCCTGAGATTGCCTCCCACAGGAGTCCATATGCCGCACTTGGCTCAGGTATCCGCAGCCCATTTATCTCGACGTATGTGAACGGGTTTGTCTCCTATTCGAGACAAGTGTCAGACGGACTATTCTTGTCAAATAACAAGCGACCTTACGTTCTGTTCCGCCATGCGTTTCAACTCTCTCACCACGGCGTGCACGGTCGCCGTTTTGCCCGTTCCTGGGACCCCCGAGATGTCTATGTAGGGGTTGGTTTACCACTGGATCATCGACACGACAAGGACGTTGAGTAGCTCACAGATACATCCACCACTACCTTCTTCAATTAACTCTTCAACTGCGCGCATGACCCGCGCATATTCCTCGGTACGACAAGGCAAGGCGTCGGGCCGCGCACCAACGTGGAGGGCATGCATCGCGCGCAACCAAGGATCCTTCTCCTTCGACGCCTCGCCGAGAGAAAGTGCACCAGCCATTTCTGGAGGCGGAGCCCGTAAGGTTGGTCGACGTGCGCGGGCGCGGAGAGCACGCTTTGAGTGCGGTGTCGGAGCGGCTAAAGCAGGCGCCACGCGTTTACGTCGCGGTGTTGAGGCCACGGATGTAGTTCGTTTGCGTTTCTTTGATGGTGTCTGGGGCATCCCAGTAGAGTCGGCATCGTCGGGAAGTAAGGAAATGTCCACGCTGGATGGTTCGGTCGCTGATTCGTCCTTGTACTCCCCATCGCTGTTGGTACCAGAGTCAGAGTTAGCGTCTTCCTTGACCCGTTCCGATGACTTCATCCCACGTTTTTTCAGGACGGGCTTAACCGCGACCACCCACGGATCACCAGAACCCCAATCTACGTCATCTCCTTTAGCACGTTCGAGAGACCGTTGCCGGTAAGCAACCCAGTCGAGTTCATAGTACAACCCGCGCCGAGAATCCACCGCATTGACGCAGAGGAAACTGTTCTCGATGGCTGAGACGGGAGCCTTATATCGCGATGGAGTAGGCTTTTGAGATTTTGTTGAGGATGAGGAGACGTCACAATGGGTAAGGATGGCAGAGGTGTCGACGACAGAGGTGGAATCAAGGGAGAAATAAATCTCGTTCTGGTGTCTCATTGGTTAGCATACAAGTATGGAAAGGGGACAATCAAAAGGCGTACCTCTAGGTGCTCCCTCTTCACGCGGGACCGTGCGAGCTCGGTCGGGCGGAGGAACCAATGTATCTTTGCAAACATCTGAGTATCTGTCACTGGCCTAGAGACCTCCCACAGGGCAATAATAACGCCGACACTTGGCCTTCGGACATTTGTTGCGAGAAGTACTGTGTCTCCGGTAGAAAACTTCACGGATGCCACCTTGCCGACCTTCTCAGTTGTACGCGAAGGGCGTATAAAGTAGGGGTAGAATATTGTAGAGGCATCTACGATAGATTCATCGTCGTCAATTAGGTCTGTAGAGATGGCGTCGCGAGTATAGAGTGGAGGTGATGCCCATTTGTCGTGGCGTGGTTTCGGGTGGGAAGAGGGACTACCAGCGGTGAATACTATGGGGTGATGGCGCTTTGAACGTCTCGGTGTTTGGGGTGTTGTCACTGTCATTTGATTTGTGTTTTGAAACCTTTACTGTACTTGCCCTTGTCGTGTCGCGACAGTGTCGCGACCGTGTCCAACGCGCGACGCGTCTGTCCATTGTCATGTGACCTCGCCTGATGCTCTTGTCGGTGACCTTATTTGATCTGCCCATCTTCCATCTTTACATTTCACACAACTCTCTCGGCTCATCGATTACGCAGAAATGTTCTACAATGTGCTTCACAGTGTGATGCGCCAGTTTCCGTCCCCTCCATACTAGTCGTCATTTTTGTACACCTGACTTGACTGGGCGGCCAAAATCTAGGAAGGAAGGGGGGGAATCCCAAAAGGTGGATGGAACTTCTACAGTTTCGAAATTCTCATGCTAGAACACTCTAGGCTTGGTTCAGAACCATGAGGTTTAACTAGAACGACAGTATTGTCAACGCCCACCTTTCATGGTCTCATCACAAGGTGTGGGGCGTCATGTGTCTATCACGACATCTAGGCGCCCCTCCCTCTCAAGACCTGGTGTACTTCCAGTCCTGGGTTGACGAAGCAGCACCCGAATCGCATCCTATGAAGCGCAAACTTTATATCTGATTTAGCTGTATGCCCTTGACGGCATATAAAGGAGGTGGGGACTTTCCGCCCCACAGTTTCCAAATATCCGCTAGTGGCCCATTGGCGTAAGTATTCTTAGGACGCTGTATCTTACGTGGATACCTTGATACTAACGATATTCTACAGCCCCCCATCCTATATTTCAGGGTTCACATCCTTATACGGTTTTATATCATGGCAAGTCACGGTGCGTATGGTTACTGTATTGCATTCACGAGCTAGTCTGACCTGTGCTACAGTCAGTGGCAGAATCCGAGTTCCGTCCAATTCCCTAAATGTTGGGATCGTTGGTGGAGGCATCGCGGGCCTCTACGCTGCACTTCTGCTTCAGATACATGGACACCGTGTCCGCGTGTTCGAGGGGACAGACCGTGTCGGTGGTCGTGTTTACACCCATTATTTTACGCAAGAACAGGACCAATACTTCGAAGCCGGCGCCATGCGCCTTCCCCAATCTGATTTCCAACAATACACCTTCGACCTCATCAACTGGGTTAAACAATTCGAAGGACTCACGATCCCTTCGGACAGACGGGTCGAGCTCATAGAATACCGTCTCTCCGACCCAGGAAACCGTCTCTTTATTAATGGTGTCAAGGGTGATGGGGCTAGTATCATGTCTACCACTCCGGCGAGCATCCAATGGAATGTCCCAACCGGCTACGAGAACAAATCCGCAAAAGACCTCTTGGGGGAAGCCATCGGTGACTTCATCGAGGCGTTGCAACAGGACTTCGAGACGGGTTTCGAGGCTTTGTTGAAGTTCGATAATTACTCCTTTCGCTATTATCTGGTCGACGTCATGGGGTGGCCCACCGAGGTCATAGACTTCGTCGAGACCGTTACCTCCCAGACAAATCAATTTGCCCTTAGCGTTCCAGAAATGGTCATGCAGAACATAGATTTTGCCACGGAGAAGTGGTTCACCATCAAGTACGGCATGAACAGACTACCTGCCGCGCTGTCCTGGCTCCTTGGTGAGGACAACATTACTTATGGTGCACGAGTTACGGGGGTCCAAAATACCGATGATGGGGAGGTTACAATCACCGCCATCGGCAACAACGGGAGGATCGACGCCACGTTCGATAAAGTCATCTTGGCCATTCCTCCCGCTGCGCTCAAGATGATAGCCGATCGCCCCCGCTGGGGCACCGACAAGGAGTTGGCGATTCGTTCAATCCATTTCGAGGCGTTGTATAAGATGGGTCTGCGCTTCAAGACGCGCTTCTGGGAGCGAGTCGAACCTAATCCGACTTCCGGCGGACAGTCAACCACGGACCTTCCCATCCGTTGGATCGTCTACCCGTCCAATGGCATCGGCGAGGATGGCCCCGGCGTCCTGCTCGTCTACGCTTGGATGACGGACGCGACGACTTGGTTGCCCCTTTCGCCTGCGGAGCGCAGAAGCCTCGCGCTCTTTTGCCTGTCGCAGATGTATGACGGCGAGGTGGACAGCTTGACGGGCGTCCCTGTCGATGTATACGACCTCCTCATTGGCACCGCTGACGCCGTTTGGTCCGCCAGGACGTCGACGGGCGACGCAATGTTCCTCCCAGGGCAGTGGCTGACGCGATTCGAGCCTGCGCGCCGATCGGAGGGCAACATATTCTTCGCCGGCGAGCACCTCTCGTACCACCACACCTGGATCGCGGGCGCGTGCGAGTCGGCGCACAATGCCGTCTGCGACATGATCGGCGACGTGCCACCGTTGAGACCGATACCGTTCTTCTTTCGTGATCATGACCAGCAACCCTTCGAGCACGGTCGCTTAAGTGCGACGGTTCCTCCGACAGAGGAAGAACTAGACCACGGCGCCCCGCTGCTCCTGGGCAGCAGGGGGGACGACGTCACTCCCAAGGTGTCTTACCAGTTCACGCCTCACGAGCCTCTATTCAAGTCTGGGCGTGGCTGGAGCCAGAGCAACCAAAACTCTGCGGCAGCGTTTCCCCTTCACATGGGCGGTGACTCCCATCGTACCATCGGGTGTGAGTTTACGACACTAGCAGGACCGGCGATTTGAAGGCAGAACCCTCTGATAATGAAGATGAAGAGCGTTGTGTTACTTGTTCGCGCATTTGTCCCTGTCTCGGCTTGTATGATTGTCAGCATGCGACCGCCATTGTGGGTCGGACGCGAACGGTACAGTTGTACGATTTGTATGTAGTAGGGTCCACCAGGCTTATATAACGCGTTCGTGTTTCTACTATTCCATTGGCACGTGGTAGAGAAACGCTCTCACAACTAGCACTAGCAAGCCAACTCACGGAAAACATTCTCAATTATTCTGTCTCCTACGCACTTTTGAACGTACAAGGACTTATAACCGAGCATCTGTCATATAGACTGCAAGTGAACTTTCGTGGCCTGACGTGTTTTCAGTGACACTCCTTTTCAGCAATAAAATTAGCCAAGTATTCGACCATTTTCGCGGTTTCTTCGCCAACTGGTCGAATCCATTGCTCTGGGAGAGCGAAGCCATACTTAGGACAAATTCACTGAGTACCAAGCATTCGCCAAAATTTGGAAACAAAGACTCACGGTACCGGTGTCGCGCAGGTGGGCAGCAAAAGAATACTTGACGCCCATCTTTTTATACACCCAATCGACTATGTTCCCGGGAGCCCTAGAGGGGTCCATCTGCATAAGCATGGCGCCATGGAAGCCCGAAAGATAAAGATTCATTGGACTGACCTATATAGCGTCGAACACAGCGCTCCCGTCTGGAATATCAAGTGTAACCGACCAGCACTCAAGAACAGAAAGACGACAAATGGCTTACGGTAAAATGCATGCCATGCAACTTCTTCATTACAAAGGCGGCCCCAGAAATGGCTTCCATCTGATCCTCGGCATCTTTTGGACTTCTCCTGCATGAATAAGAAAAGGGCGTGGACACTGCCAATTGGGAATGATGCGTCCCGCAACAATGTCATTATGGGACAGATTCGTTGAGATGCACTTACGCATTTGCCCGTAGCTTCGCAAATCCAGGAAACCCTTCAGGCGTGGCAAACGCGAAAAGTAATTTTCCATGTTGTTGACTTCAGGGGCTTGGAAAGGGCGGTTTCCGGGATACCAGTCTGAGCAGGGGTTATTCGAATCTGGCTTGTTGGCCCTCCACTTGTAACCCTAGCCCCTTGCATCAGATCGCGTCATCGAGTAGGTTGCCAACGAGAGAAACCCCACCCAATTCCTAGGATTGGCCCATTCATGAAAACGTTCGAGAGGTGACTTGAGCTCTGCACGTACCTATTCATGTCAACACCGACGCAACGGCCCTCAGGTCCATGTTGCAAGCGATTCTTGTACCTGCCATTCCGTTGTGGGAAGGGGAAAGAAAATATACATGGCGCAATTGACGCACCAAAATCTGTCATGCTCCCAGGTATATATGTATCCATCTGGATTAGGGACGGGGACGATGTAAAAGTTCTGTGTCCCTGATCAGCGTTGACAGTGCTTGCTGTCAAACATCTACACGCTCACATGTCGCTCTAGAAGATGCGCGAGAGATAACTCCTCGGAAGGGTCGGCCAACAAGGCATGCGCGATATACAACGCGGAAGCAGAGGCAACCCACTGAAAAAAATCCGAGTTTGATAAACGAGAAGGTTTGGGCGCAAAAACCACTGACCTCTCGAGCGTGCTGGGCGCCAGTGATAAGGAACCCACAACGTGGGTCGGCGCCAGCCGGCTTTCCTTTCTTGCCGAGCACGACCTGTGAATTCGAGTCGTGTGACCCATGGCCGCCACCGCCAAGCGCGTCAGAGCTGATCTCGAGCGCGAACATCTCCCTTCCCTCTCCGCTGTGGCCGAGACGGACGACGGAGACCTGGCGCGGGTACGCGGCCGCGAGATCGCCCACGAAGCTCTCTATCTCCTCGAGCGGATGATATTGTCCGTGGAAGGTGGCGTTGGAGGGTGATACGACGTCCCAGTGTCCCCTTATCTCGACCGCGTTGTCCGTGGCGGCGCTTGGCGGGGACGGCGCGTGGGCGTGCGTGTACGAGGACGCATCATGGTTCCATCTGTCGATGCGGTGGCCAGTTCCTCCCAGGGACAGATGAAAGGGTAAATGACCGAGCTCGGTCTCAGCGATAACACGGCGGGGGAAGTAGACATCGACGTGAGAATGGCCCGTTTGCCACACGTCCCATCCACGCAACTGTAGAAGATAAATACAAAGACTTCCGCAGCGCGATGATAAGTAGACGCACCCCGGCCCACGAAAGCAACTCCTCTATCTCGTTTTCCGAAACGGGGGAGAAGCGGTGCAGGATTCCGCTTTCGTCGTCAAATGGGACGGCCCAGGATAAAAGGACGACAGAATAGAAAATAAAGGTAAAGGCAATTGACAATGGTGACAGGTGCATGTTGCCTGGGGAATGGGAATGGTGGGTGAAATCCCCGACCGGCGACCGACCGGGGTGAGCGCTGGACGGAGCGAATTATATAGGAAATCGACAGGGGGGTTTACGCTGCCCTGCTGTGGTTTACGCTCAGCTGATGGTTCACGCTCATTGCGGACCCCCCGTTCTGAGCTGCCTAAGAATAATGGGTGTTTAAAGGCTAAGAAATACAAATAAATAACATGTCCATGGGTCCATGATCTCCAACGTACGCATCGGTATCGGACCCATTCGGTTAATCCCCGCCGGTAATCGCCGAGGCCAAGAGCGCTTTTCATCCTTGTGTTCAAGCTTATCGGCCTCAGGGCCTCAACTCTATGTGGTGAGCGATCATAACGCGTTAGACGATCAGTATGAGTATGAGCTACAACCATATTGCAGAACCCCGATGAATGATTGGAAAAAAAAAAGGTTTACTATGTAGAAAAAAAACGAAAAGTGGAGGGATGAGTTTAAATAATCATCATCATCATCATGTTTATCCTCTCCCCAACCAACCTACTTCACGGACCCATGCTCTGTCGTCGCTCGTCCAGCTCCAATTTGCCGATGACCTCCTCCGACGCGATGCTAGACGTCCGAGAGCCAGGTCTCGGTCTCGACGACAACAGACTCTGCATGTGTGCACGTGCTACGCCCTCTCGTGAGTTCTGATTCGCACTCGTACTTTCGCTCACGCTCGTGCTCGTGCTTGCAGTAGCCTCTTCCGTAGTCTCACTGATTCGTTCTACGCGACGTCCAGGTGAGCCTAGACTCCGAAATTCCCCATCACGAGGGACGGGGTCTGGGCTCGACCGCGCCCGCTCGCGGCGACGGGGACTACCTAGCAGCTCGAGCGACGCAACAAAGGTCGCATTCATTCGACGTAACTGGTCATCCACTGCGTCCTCACTCGTGAGAAGCGGACCTGTCGTAGCCAGTCCCAGACCAAGTGCATTACTCGAGCTTGAGTCTGGACTTTCGCGCGCATAGGGCGCTGCAGCGGCGGGACTAGACGACCGCGATAGATGCCCGGATGGTTCGGGTACTTGATCAGTGAGCAGCGGATCTCGTAAAGGGTCTGGGTTCTGCGCGCGATAATGACGGTTTAACGGCTTTGGCTGGCTTGTATCGCTGACGAATGCAGATAGATCCTCCTCATCCGCATTCGCGCCAAAGAATGATGGGCTCTGTAAGGTATTGGTCGTGGTCAGGGACGTAAAGGAACGAGGAAAGTACGTGAAACTCACCCCGCCCTTATCGCTCTCTCTCTCTTTCCGTTCCCCGCTCCCAGTGCTTACTTCGCTAGCGCCCCCAAGCGAATCCTTGTATCGATGACCGAAGCTACTTGAGTAACGTTTACGACCCTCACCACCACCTCCTCCCACACTACCACTTGCGCCACCATCAGTGGAATTTATGGAGCGTCGATCACCTAAACTTCCGGGCTGGAAGGGAGGTGAAGGCCGCAACGGAGCGATGGGGGAAGACGACAGCCGACTGTAGCTAGAAGGTGAGGGTGGAACTCGGGGGGAGCTAGGAATGGCAGATGGTGGCCCGGGCCCACGGGAGGGGAGTGGCGAGGCTTGCCTTAAAGAGGGTGTCGGAGAATGGAGCGAAGGCGAACCAGACGAGAGAGTCGATGCTTTGAACGGATTGAGGGGATTCAGCTGTGGACGCCGAATTGGCAGCGGGCCGGGAAGAGATGGAAGATCCTGCGAAATCAACGATAAGGATAAGAAAGGCGGCAATCACGCGTAAAATGAAGACGTACCGAACCCATGCTTTCCCTACGGAGCCTCGTATTCGGAGTAGGAAAAACGGGTATATCCAAACGTGAAGAAGCGGAGGAGTGGCTGGAGGTCCCACCAGAGTCGGCAGCCACTCCAGCCCGACTGACTTGAGGACGTGTACTGATACTTGAAGACGGGAAGGATGTAGTACGGGGATGGGTCGAAGGAGGCTGAATGGCCTGTCTGGAAGTACGATCCGCTAGGGAAGTAGATGATGGTGGAGACGCAGGCAACGAAGTCCTCAATGGCAGGCTCCCAGGGGAGCTTGAGAGGGACTCGCGTTGCTGGTTCTTGACAAGCGTCGGTGTGAAATCAGCACCCGAGTCGAGGGAAAAGAAGCGAGACGAAAGAAGGGATTCTAGTTCATCCAATTGGAAGTGTGGATTGGTGAGGTAGCGGACAGATAGAGTGATATTTCCATAAGGGTGTGGGACCGACGGAAACGCGTGTGACTCGGTGACAAGTGGAGGGGCTTGCGCTGCCGGAGGCACGTCTGAGCCACGAGGCTGAAATGAGGATGTGCGTGTCGAAGCAGCAGGCAAAGTAAGGGGGTGCTTACCAAATCCAAGGACACCATCCTGGTTTTGCCCGCTGCGTACACGTAGCTCGATGTTCAGGTTGGCATTCCGGTTGGAAGGCACGGCACCACGACGGCGTAATCGTTTGTGCAACTTCCACGTAGGTAGAACACGTAAGAACGTGTAGATGCTCCTGAAGAGCCCGATTCCGTGCTTGTAAACAGTGGAGAGACCAAGGTCGGTGTCACTGCCGCTCCCTTCTCGTCGGGGTGAGAATTGAACGGACCAGGATTCGAGAAGGATGAGTTGAGGGGTGGGGTCTATGCGGAGGCGGGATGAATCTGCGCCCCGAGAAACGAGGACTTGATTCGCGGACAAGTCTGGGACAGACAAGAGCACTTGGAGCTCGAACGGCAAGAGGCTCGGGGCGTTGGAAAGGGAACGATAGGGCCTAAGAGCCTCTTTGAAAATTTCGACGTCGGGAGTTTCGAGATTGAACTAAAGGAGAGCTATCAGGAATGCGAGACGGCGATAAGGACGGCTACGCACCCATTTATCGACCTTGGCCTGAGGGTTCGGTTCCGCAGTGGCTCTAGCAGCGTGAACGACTAATGCGAGTTTAGTGTAGTACCTATAAGCGATCTGATCCGCCTTGTGAGCTTCATTGGACATGGCAATACGATGGGAGGGCCTGCGGCGCGACTAGGTATATTATGCTGGAGAGAACATTAGGTCGACTTCTACGAAGGGTGAGCGAGTAGTATAAATGAGGCCGACGGCGTGTAAACACGAGGCAGGAGAAGTTGTAGTCGATTGAGGTGGAGTGGCCGGTCCAGGAGGTCCTCGTTGTGTGTGGACACGGCAAGGTCAAGATGAAAGGTCGTCAGGCAAGGCAAGGGTTGTGACCTCGTTCGGTTGGGTTAATCCCGCGCCGAGCGTCTCTGATTGCCTTTTACGGCCATCACTCTCATCATGCAGCCACTGATTGACTCGAATTACAACATGGCGCTATATTCGCCATACACCCAGCCGATTCATATCAGAACACATCTGGCGTCACTTATCTATAATCAGATTCCCCACTCATGACTCGAAATGACCATCCCCGAGGTTGTCAAGCGCCGCATCCTCAGCATCCAGCCGACGGAAGGACAACCAGAAAATGATACCACCAATCCCTGACAACACAGCCATCGTACCGTAGTTCCAAACTAGTCGTGGATCCATCGACAGCGCTACCACATCACCCTCACATCAGCGAATCAACCTCTGTCACAACAAGCGATCCACTCACGGTTAAAAGCTTCACCGATGGCAGAAGAGACAGCAGAGGTGAACAGGAACATGCCCATCACAAGTGACCTCATATTTTTGGGTGCCTTGGTGAATGCATACTCGAGACCAGTAATGGACGCGAAAATCTCAGAAAAAGCGATGAGAATGTAGGATCCACTCTGGATCCACACGTTCAAAGAAGACGTGACTGGGTTCCCATCGGCGTCTTGACAGGTGGATACGAATTCCCCACAGGGGTTATTCTAAAATGTGGCCACAGAGATCAGACAAACCTTCAGTATCGCTTAACACGAAAGCACACCTTGTAGATGTAGTGTTGTACGACAGCAGCCCAAACCATTGCAACCGCACCAGTAAAGAAACCGGCGGTGATCCGCTTGATCGGGGAGAAGTTGATGCCTATCTTGCGAAGGCCTGGATAGATGAACAGATCGCAGATAGGAATGAAGATAATCAAGGTGAGCGGGTCGAGATTGTTGATGACATCATTTGGGACACCATTGGTCACCATCGTGGCAGCTTGAGACGTCAAGTTGTTGATGATTTGGTTATATGTGAGCCCTATTCCAAACCTTAGCACCTAGTCACGCAAATTGGATTCAATGAGAGACGCACAATACAGGGGAAACCAAGTGAACACAGAGCATGCTTTGAAGCCACGACGAACTTCGTCTACCCATTTGTCGTCGAACGTCATCCACCTTGGCCTCTGGCTATCTGGGATATTGCTAGGTTTGGCCGACTCCCAGAAGTCATCAGCCTTGAGGTTCTTATAAAGCGCAATGGGGTTTAGAGTCCATCTGCCCCTCGCGGCATATGCCCAAAGCTTGAAGGACTTTGCAAGCACGGAACCCTGAGGGGGAGAGCGATTGTACCTCTTGCGACCGAGGAAAAGAACGATGGGACAGAGCAGGAAGACCACCGTGGGAAGGGTAAATGCGAGATAATAACCGTCATACTACGTGGCATTTTTAGCGATTAAAAGAATGAATCCTACTTGAAAAGGTACACAGACCTTCTCGGCATATGTCATGGAGATCTGGCCGACCATCGCACCAACGTTGATGAAGAAGTAGAAATACTAGAAATACAGTCCGTCATACTGACTACGTGAGCAAGAGAAAAGGTTAAACTCACCATATAGATGCGAGAAGTAGTGAGTGTTGGATTGACAACCACACGTTCACCAGACTTGGTTTGTGAGACGAAAGGGCGGAGGTGTCGCTGTTGTTCGGCGACGAGTGGGGAAATGTTCGACTTGAAACCTCCTGTGCCAAGACCCATGATAATGATGGCGAGGGAAAGAGCAGCAAGCGCCCCATTGGGATGCGCGATAACCGGTGGAATGGACGAAATGATAAGAATGATGTGGCCGACGAGGGCAACAGCCACAGAGACGGAGATAGTTTTGAATCGTCCCCATTTTTCGTCCGCAAGGTAGGCACCCAAAAGGGGAGTAACGTAACACCTAGTACACAATTGAAGAGAATTTTAGTACATTTGCGAGACACTTATGGGCCGTCAACGATTACCAGAATGTCATGAAAGTCGTGAGACCGGTTGAAGCTGCCTGTCCTTGGCCCAGAGCACCGGAGACACCATTCTTTCCACCAGCACCAGTCCTGGAGCCCTTCGGAAGCGGCTGTTGGATGAAATTGACCTACGGGATAAACAGGAAATGAACTAAAGGTGAAATGCGAATGCAACAGACACTCACGAAAATTACGGTACTGCCTTGAAAATATGAGATCATAAGCACACAATGACCATAAAAAAGAATGGGTGATGTGATTCACCGTAATACTGTGCGATGCCACAATCAGATCTCAGGAAGGAAAATTACAGATCTGCAAGTGGGACTCACGGAGAAGCGTTCTGCCAGCTCGACAAAGGCAATCACTAAGCAATCGTGTCAGAGACATACCGGGCTTATGATGGAGGGAGATGTGTGGATCAAGGCTTACTGTATGCACTCCAGTTAATCTTGTCAGAGACGTGGCGGAGAGTGTTCATTTCCTCTTCGGTTGGGGCGACAAGACCTGCGAGTTTCAGCTCATCGGGTTGATGAGAGCTGATGGAAGCAGCCTTTTCTGATTGTGAGTCCTTGGCAGCCTCGCTGACAGCGGCGTAGTAGTCATCTGCCTGCTTCTCCATGGATTCCGAGCTCGAGGACAACCGTGACGTGTGGTGGTTGAAAGAGAAACGTCCTGAGGGTGTGGACGAGGAGCAAAGGGGAGCCAGGCCAGAAGAAGGACGGGGTCAAACGACTCGAACAGTAGGCCATTTATATCTGTTGCAGGCTTCTTGGAGTTCTCCTTCTCGCCCGTTCTTGATTGTTGACCATATGGCACCAGGTGCCTGTCATGGAGGCCCAAAAAGGAAATCAATTGCCCGCGGTGGCAATCAATGCACATGCCACGTACACTCAGTTTCGTTTCTATTCTTCTCAGACCCAACTGCCATGACGTTCGACACAGCCGCGTTCTTCCCCATATGACGACTTTGCCTCGTCGCTGTCGCCTTTCCCAAGTAGTGAGAATATCCTTCGCCAATAACAGCCAGAATCCGAATCGGCATCAGGAAGCCATCCGCAGAATGAGATGAAGCGGAACATTCACTTCTTCTGTTTCAGTATGGAAGGCGTGCACATGGTGAGCTATCTTCAGATCTGTCTGCACTCCGCCTCCTCAGCACAGGTCGAGCACATGGGAGTTGTCTTCGACTTCGGGTTACAGGGTTCGAAGCTCCCGGGTGCCGGAATCGGTTGGGTGTTCCAACACCCCCACGATACGGCGTTTCATACCCACAGATAAGCAATATCACGAGGACAACGGGGTAATGTGGCCTCCGCTCTTCCATACCGATATCGTCAAAATGAAGTTATCCTAGATCCGGAGCCAGTGCACCTCGGCAAGGACTTGGACACCTAAGAGCAACTTGATACGCTAGCGTATAAGCTACGTAAGAGCATCTGTGGTGTGGGCCCCGTGAGTTTCGAGAGTAGATTTTTTAGGGACTAGCGGCAGCCTGAGATCATTAAGTTGAATTGAAGATGTCACGCCACAGTAGCGTGATGACGAGCACCTACTGTAATCAGAATCAGTAAGTGGAGTTTGGACGACGAAAGAAGGCGGCCTGCGAAAATAGGCGTGAATTTTTAACAAACAGACGACCCAATACTGTGTATTTACAGCATAGTGACCATCACTCCTCGGCTTTTCGATAATAACAAAATGAAATATCAGATTAGATAGAACTCAGTTGTACAATAAATTGCATGAAATGCCAGTGCTGCAGTCGCTGTGGCCCGAGGGTAGCGCTAGGTGAAAGGCGCTTGGAGTCGCAGTGAATAGTAGTAGTAGGCACTGCTTGTGATACTGATGATAGCGGAATACTGAACGTAGTGAACTGCAGAGCACCCGTGCCGGATCCCCGCGTGCGCCGCAGAAGGCGCCTCCCAAGCCACGAGGAACTGGTCGTCGTTAACCCAACGGGCTGCTGAGAAACCATATCCCATACTTCAGACAAAACTGAATGTAGAGCCGTGAACCAGGATGTTAGCTGCAACAGTGAGGAGATCGTTGCAAGTTACAAGTTCATGTGAATCTCATGGGACGGAGAGTGCTTCACACAGGTGATGTGATTGGCTCAACCAATATTCGTATTAGGTGCGGATCGGGTGTTGCTGTCCAGCATTCCAAATTTCTTTCAGTTTGGATTGTCCGAATCATCGAAGGAGGTTTCGTGGGTGCCTGTCGCATGTGCACGCGCCTGTCAGATAGAGCCGACAAATTTGTAACGCTGGAAACCCAGCCTGTGTCGAGTGTTCACAAGATCATCGATTCCAGTGGTAGCCATTCGACCGTGTTCCATATGCAGTAGAGTTTCCGATGGCTTGAGCCCACTGGCACGAGTTGCATGCCTGCCTGTCATCGAGCACGGCTGTGACGACTACGAGTGGAGCGTCCCAACAGACGGCGGACACCCATACAAGACGGAGTAAGAGGATGGCATCGCACGCATATGTCTAACCTCGATGGACACACGACATGTTCCCTGAGACAAGTTTCATCGCGGTATAGGCCAGCCTGAGGCCTGTCGCGTCGCCAATCCCCGATGAAAACGCGTGGACCAACCCCTGCCGGAAGTCACATGACAACGAATTTCAACGAACACGTGGCATCGGAGGTTACTGTTTCAACTTCCCTCCCCTCGAGAGTCCGACAGCTTTCAGGCAAAGTCGGAAACACAGGCACACACAGCGTGCGGCCGCAATCAGACCAGCTAGGGCCGCTCCGGATCTCGGGCTGCCAGTGTATGCACGGGATACAGTATGGCCATCAATACCATCCCTCTTCTCGTTGTGATTTTCGTACTGGTATTAGAAGACAGCTCACTCACGTACTCGAATACAGTAGTACCCTCTCTCTGATCCTCAGATCGACGAAATATTAATACGATACGAATGTATGCCACTGGTTGTAACCTCAGTCTGATGAAAAAACTTGCGGAGTCCATCTCGTGTTCCCTTGCTGGCCACTATCCACACAGCCCATCCATATCAGAACAATCTTGGTATCGTTTATTGATGTTGAGTTCCCTTCTCATGAGCACGAAGATCGGCATAATCTAGAGTATTCTCGTCCTATGGTTATCATGAGTGGATCGGCAAATGACACCTCACGGCCACAATCACCAGAAATCGTAGGACCTGTATCCAGCGGCCTTCGCCGACCTATCTCGCTGGCTTCCCAGCACGGCAACTTGAAGTAACCCTCCCCGAGGTTGTCCAGTGTGGCGTCCTCACCACCTAGCTGACGGAAGGAAACCCAAAAGTCTCGGAGGAGACCACCAATCCCTGACAACACAGCCATCGTACCGTAGTTCCATACCGGTCATGGATCCATCGACAACGCTACCACATCGCCTTCATATTAGCGAATCAACCTCTGTCACAACATGTGATCGACTCACGGGTAAAGGCTTCGCCAATGGCGGAAGAGATGGCAGACACAAACAGGAACATCCCCATTACAAGTGACTTCATATTTCTGGGTGCCTTGGACTATTGGTTGTTCTCTAAACTAGCTGTGTCCAGTGGAGCTCCGAGGCTGCCACACGGCCTCGGGCCACAGATACGCTTGGGCCATGCCTTTGTTCCTTGTCGGCAAAGCGGGGTTCGAAGCTCGAAAACTATCTGTGGAGGAATTGTCTCCCTTTGACCGATCTGCTGAAGCAAATACAATGGCCCCACCCCGCTGAATGGATCAGACACAAACGATTCGCTTCCACTCGCTGCTAAGCATTATGCCGATTTTTGAGTGTGGGATGGGAGGTGCGTTGAGGACTGCAGTAGCATTGAGAACTCGAGGCGGCGATCCGACCACAGAACACCGAGTGGGTTACAGGATGGTCAAAGCTCAAAGGGGTGCTCGCCTCACGGTAATAGCGCCCGTACGTGATTGTGCCTACTCGTCACTGTGGAGGTCCACTCTCCCAAGCGAGCCCTCCGGGGGAGTGCCTGTTCCCCCGTCCCCTGTTAAAAAGCGTCGTGCGCAGCACCGCATCACTTTCCACAATCCCACTTCTTCGCATCTAAATCCCACACGTACCCGCCAGTACCCCTCATCAAAGCAAAATGTTTTCCTTCTTCTCATGTGGCGAGGATCAAACGGCTGCTTGGTCTGAAGTCGCGCGCCATAATCAGCAGGCTGCAGTTCCATGCGATGGAAGTGCGGCTGCCCCCATTGCCATGAGCACGGATCTCGTCCGGGATATGAAAGGGGTTACTCACATTTCACAGCCACACGACCTGGATTGGATCTTCGCACTCGTAGCCAACGACATGGTCATCACCAGGTTCGGGCTGCGCGGTCTCGAGGCCGCCAGTGCCGGGGCATTCGACCCCAGCCCCAGCTACTCATCTAACGTCCCGGATCACTACAATCGCATGAATACGGTGGGTACACAACACCTGGCCGTCGACTCGGGGTCATGACTTACCTTGTTGCCTTGCAGGAGTCTTTTGCTACTGGCTTCGCGCCAACGCCCGGTAACTCAAGTACTTCCTTGGTTTGATGCTTGTGCTCACCTTGCCAAAGCCCTCACCGACTCGGACACCATTGCATCGTCACCGAGTGATGCTCCGTGGGGTGAGCTTGACATTCCATCCACCTCACCGGTGGCAGAGCCGCAATGCGTGAGTGTCGTCGCTCAGGTACATGGCCCGTTCTCACTTTGACACCTTCGCAGAACGCCGTTCCTTGTGGCCCTTCAGCAGCGGACCTTCCTTACCAGGCTGAATCGGCCTGGCAGTTCGGGCCTGGCATATTTTCCCCTTCATATACCGTCAGTGATGGGACCGCATTGAGACTCAACGCACCAGGCTTCAATTTTGCTGGCAATATTAGCACCACGTCGTGAGTATCTTCTTTAGCTTGATTTCCTCCTATGGGGGTGACAGGTCCACTGTTGCTAACATTAGCCGTTACTATAGTCCACTTGGTTTGGTAGAATTGGGAGTCAGACAATATCGTCTGCTTCATACATGCCGGCACCCATGAAGACCAAACGTCACGACAACAATGCATGCGGCCCGACCAGGAGGGTTGAGCGAAAGATGAGGAGGAACAGGGTCTTGGAGGCGGCGGGGTCCACAAGTAGGGCCCACCAAAAGCCCGCTGACAGGGCCCCTACAGAAATTAATGATATATCCGAGGCGCAGGGACGCGGAGCGGGGAAGCTCGCGGCCCCAATCGCGCACGAAGTTTACCACCAATTCATGCCGGGATCAAGTGTCCAGGAGGTATTGATGGGGAATACTGCGCAGGGACGGCTGCCCTGGATCGAGGGCAGTGAGGGGAGTATAACTTTGGACTACACAGGCAATGCGGTGGGGCAACTAGACGGTGTCAACACCGCCGAAGACGGGGAGGATGCGGAGAAGGACGGCTTCCGGATACCGAAGGGACTCAGCGAGAGGAATCAACGCCTCCTCATGGCCACGCCAGAAGAGCGAGCGCGCGGCGTCGTATGCCCCAAGGCCGGATTCAGCAAGTGGGAAAACTTCATCCGATACTGTGACAGGACGGAGGCGCACCCGAAAGGCCTCGTCTTTTGCCGATTCTGTGGCGATTTTTTTTTCGCGCCCAGAAGCGCAGGACCGTCACGAGAAGAGTCCCCCTGAAGAGTGCTTCAACGTTAGCCCGGCCAAGGCTGAGGAAAAGCGGACGGTGACGCTGAAGATACATGAGGGGTTCAAGAGGGAGCTAGATGCGTACCTGACGTTCGGCGGGAAGATGGGGGAGCCTTTCGCCCAGAGGATCATAAAGTTGTACCCGGACTCCTCGAAGAGAATCGGCTCAAAGCGTGATGAGTGGAGGCTTCATCGTTATGATACTGTTTGTCTTTCTTTTCCCTTTTTTCTTTTGCTGGTCCCACTGCGGGGAGACAACTTGCAGCGTGGCGACGGGGACAATTTTCATGTGTACGTTCTTGCTGTAAAATCTTGTATCGCCCCTTGCTTGCTTTTTCGTCACTGCCTATATACTAAAAATCATCCTGATCTGACGTAGCTCTGAGCCCGAGCCATTGTCCCGACTACGCACCGTGTATTCCCATTCGCTTGAAAGACTTTGCTCAATTGCTGTCCAAACCTCGAACGCGAACCATGGGAGTCGCGACTGGGAGGAGAGGCACGACGAAGCGAAGAGATCATGATAGATATAGGGACAATCAATCGATTTGATGACATTCGGATAAGAAACTTGCTTCTTAAACACGCGTCGGGGCTGCATTCTCAAGTCGTACGAGATGAGGAACTTCAACTTCGCACCGGAACGATGAAAATCGACCTCTCCCTTTCCACATGGGACACCACGAGCCATAGACAGGCACGCCGTACGCGGTCACGCGCGACCTATGAGCCGCGAACGGGCACAACCCACTGACAGTCCCTCCACAAGTACCGGGATCAATCGATCGATTGTCTCGCGCGGGCTGTCTTGTACACAAGGGTCCGTCAATACATCGTTGGACCGACAAGGGTGGGGGGGATGGAATATTGTTGGAGGGTAGGAGGGAGGCGCCTCAATCGATTCGGAAGATATTTATTCATGGGGCGTCTGCGCCAGCATCCCCTGGTTCTATCCCCGTGCGTTCCTCCGAGCCATTTGTTGTCTCTCAGCGTCTACAAAAAGCCCTTCCATTTTTTTTGCGATATGGCGATGCGCCTCCGTTTGGCACAACAATAATCCAATCCCTATAGGAGAAACCGTCCCTGTGTCATACGATGGGTGGACACAATATCCAGGTGTTCTTAGCGATTGCAATGCACATCACGTTTGAGTGTCCTGCGTTTGTGGTCCTTCGCGGTGATACATTAGAGTGGATATCCGCACCACGGAGGCTGCCTTCCGTTCAAGCAGTGTTCAAGCTCGACATTCAGAAACGATATGAACTTTTTGGTGTCTTTGCTTCGTAACGCGCTGGGAGCGAGCAAGGGTCAATGTTCCAGCGTGCTCCCAGTCTTCTAATGAGAATCACCTACGCCATGGGCTCATGGATCGGCTCGGCCTGCGCAGCAGAGGGGTATAATGAGCACACTTGTATTCTTGCGCGTGCTACGACGATAGCGGTCCAGCTACGTCAACAAGAATCGTATGAGTTCTCTTTAGGACTACTGTACACTACTGCTAGTAATATTGCACCTTGCTGATGCGCTGGGGGAAAGCAAGTCGCGCTTGCACCGGAAGGGCTGACCCAGAACCACTGGTAGTTACCCTCGATGCATATATTCCGATCATTGCATGGTACAGTTGCGTTGGCGGCGCAACCGCGCTTAGCGTCAGGACGCATTCACGATTGGGCCGACGTCGATGAAGGTCATTTCGGATCTCGAGGTGTATGCACGAGATAAGAATACATACTTCTTCCTTTTGATAATGTGTTGCTCATTCTGGTATTCAAAATTATTCAAAGACAGTTCAAGTAGGGTAGCTATTCGCCATCCACACAGCTGGCTCGTATCTTAACGATTTTGGTGTGGCTCATATGCATCGGTTTCCCGCTCATGACTCAAAATGACACTCTCTGAGGTTATCCAGCGTGGCGTCCTCACCATCCAGCCGACGGAAGGAGAACCAGAAGAAGATACCACCCATCCCTGACAACATGGCCATCGTACCGAAGTTCCACACCAGTCGCGGATCCCTCGACAGCGCTATAACATCACCACCATATCAACGAATCAACCTCTGTCACAACAAATGTCTCACTCACGGTTAAGAGCTTCGGCGATAGCAGAAGAGATGGAAGCCATAAACACGAACACCGCCATCACGATTGACTTCATGTTTTTGGGTGCCTTGGTGAATGCATACTCGAGGCCAGTGATGATCGCAAAAATTTCAGAAATAGCGATGAGAATGTAGGATCCACTCTGGATCCACACGTTCAGAGAAGACGTCACTGGGTTCCCATCGGCATCTCTACAGGTGGACACGAATTTCCCACAGGGATTATTCTGAGGTGTGATCACAAAGATTAGACAGACCATCAACCTCGCCTGACGCGAAGGCACACCTTGTAGATGTAGTCTTGCACGACAGCAGCCCAGACCATGGCAGCAGAACCGGTGAAGAAGCCAGCGGTGATCCTCTTAATAGGGGTAAAGTTGATGCCTATCTTGCGAAGGCCTGGATAGATGAATAGATCGCAGATAGGAATGACGATGATCAAGGTGAGCGGGTCGAGATTGTTGATGACATCATTTGGGACACCATTAGTCACCATCGTGGCAGCTTGAGAGGTCAAATTGTTGACAATCTGCCCATATGCGAGCCCTGCTCCAAACGTCAGCAGGTCTCGCAACTTCAATCCAGTGAGAGACGCACAATACAGGGGAAACCAAACGAAAACGGAGCATGCCTTGAAGCCACGACGGACCTCCTCTACCCAGTTGTCACCGAACGTCATCCACTTTGGCCTCTGGCCATCTGGGATGTTGCTCGGCTTGGCAGATTCCCAGAAGTCGTCAGCCTTGAGGTTTTTGTACAGCGCAATAGGGTTTAGAGACCATCTTCCCCTTGCGGCATATACCCAAAGCTTGAGGGCCTTGGCGAGCACGGAACCCTGAGGGGGAGAACGATGATATCTCTTGCGACCAAGGAAAAGGACGATGGGACAGAGTAGAAAGACCATGGTAGGAAGAGTAAATGCAAGATAAAAACCATGGTACTGCGCGGCGTTGTTGGAGATCAGAAGGATCATTTACACGTGAAAGAGGACACAGACCTTCTCAGCATATGTCATGGAGATCTGGCCGACCATTCCGCCAACGTTGATGAAGAAGTAGAAATACTAGGAATGAAATCAGTCATACTGACGACGCGGGCAAGAGAAGAGATTAAACAACGCACCATATAGATGCGAGACGTAGTGAGTGATGGATTGACCACTACGCGTTCGCCAGACGTGGTTTGCGAGATGAAAGGGCGAAGGTGTTGCTGCTGTTCGGCGACGAGAGGGGAGATGTTTGCCTTGAAACCACCTGTGCCGAGACCGATAATAATGATGGCAAGGGAAAGCGCAGCAAGCGCCCCCTTGGGATGCGCGATAACCGGTGGGATGGACGAGATGATAAGAACAATGTGGCCGACGAGGACAATGCCCACGGAGACGACGATAGCTTTGAATCGTCCCCACTTCTCATCCGCCAGATAGCCACTTAGGAGGGGAGTGACATAGGTCCTGTTGTACACAGGATGGGTTTCAGTCGGCGTGCGAGGCAAGTATGGGACGTCGATAATCACCAGAACAGAAGAAAGGTCGTAAGGCCGGTGGACGCTTGCTGTCCTCGGCCTAGAGCACCAGAGACACCGAGCGCTCCACCTGCACCAGTTGTAGAGCCCTTCGGAAGGGGCTGCTGGATGAAATTGACCTGAATGGTAAACGGTGAATAAACTGGACATGAAATGTGAATGAACCAGTGACTCACTAAAACTGCGGTGCTGCCTTGATAGCATGGTATAATAAGTATACAATGTCTATAATAAGTACTGAGATGGGATGTGATTTACCGTAAAACTGTGTAACGACACAATTAGATCTCGGAAAGGAGGACCAAATCTGGAGACTTACGGAGAAGCGTTCTGCCAATTCGACAAAGGCAATCACTGCGAAACTGTGTCAGAGACATACTGGGGCCATGTTTAGAAGGAGATGTGGAAAGAGCACTTACTGTATGCGCTCCAGTCAACCTTGTCAGGGATGTGGCGGAGGGTGTTCATTTCCTCTTCGGTTGGAGCGACGAGACCGACGAGTTCTAACTCATCGGACTGACGAAAGACAGACTCGGTGGAAGCAACCATTTCAGATTGTGACTCCTTAGCAGGCCCACCGACAGCAGCATGGTAGTCGTCTGCCTGCTTCTCCATGGAATTTGGGCCTGATGGCAACGTCTAGTGGTTGAAAAGAGGCACCTGGAGGGTATGGACGAGAAGAAGAGAGGAGACAGGCGAGAAGAAGGGAAAATTGGACGACTCGGAGAGTGGGCCATTTAGCATGGTGAGATATGTTCGGATCTGACCGCGCCATGCCACCTCAGCGCAGCTTGGATGCATGTGGTCTTCGAGTTCGAATTACCGAATCCAGGTACTAGACTCGCTTGAAGGTTAAATCACCCCTCACGATCTGTCCATTGGCATTTCGCATCAAAGATGAGCAATATATTCAGTATGGTAGGCTCTCACTTTCCCATCTAAAATATCTGGGGGGGGGAGTTTTGCTATGACCGGTGTGGGTGGATCTTTTGTGAGACTAGCGGCAAGTCGATCAGAGATGAATTGAAGACTCGGACACGTGGACGCGAGGAAACCTCTTCCAGACTAGCTGCATTACCCCAACGAGCTGCCAAGGAATTACACACCATATTCTGAGTCAAAACTCAATGTGGAGACGTCGGCTAGGGTTTCAGCTGCAGTCCGCAGTCTTGAAGGTTTGAAAAACGTGGGCCAGTGCTGAGACGGCATGTGGCAATCGTGAATAGCCTCACCTCAACCGCGGATCGTGCTGCTCAGAGACGAAGTCTAGATTTGTAAGCAAAAATGCTTGGCGATCGTTGCCCGTTGCCCGACCGTGTCCAGTGTGGTGCCGCTCATCGTGACACCATGAGCAAGGATCTGCCTGTGTATCCTAGTGCACTGGTCGTGCCAGTGCTCCTGTGGTTGATGACATGGCAAAGTGGAATGCGAACTTGAACAGTTGTCCCATCATCAGGATCGGATGACATCGGAGGATCATGTGGAGCTGAGTCGGAGAGCCAGTAGTTGGGGATCAGGCAATAGTAGTAGATGCGACTAGCAGTGTCCTATCGCTGGGAGTAATCCCGAGTCCACGTTACGCCCACTAACGACGATGTTCATGAGGTACATGCCACAAAGCTTAAAGTCTTCTGTGCGATTCATCTATACAAGCTGTATCGCTAAATGCCTTCTTGAGCCACACCCCTCTTCACTAAAGTTTCTGTAATTTCCACGGCGCGATTAAAGGCATCCTTGTTATCCTTTGTCACCACCACGGTGCCGCTGCTGGATCCTCCACAGCCTTGAGGTGCAGAATTCGTCCACATGAATCCATCCGGGCCCTGCCAAAAGATGCCGATGTTCCTCTCGTAGATATCCGCCGAGGGAACCTCCTCGGTGGGCAATTTGCGCAGGATGCCCTCCAGTTCTTTGATCAAACTGGTGGTGTCGTTGGAGATTGGAATCTTCTTGGGTTTCAACTCTACTTGTTGGGCCGCCGGAGCCGATGGAAATTGGGAAAGGAGGAGGATATGTGGGGTACTGGTGCTCTCCAACGTGAGATCATGCACGGCGGATGGGTTGGGTGGGACGAAACCACCGATGATACCTGTGTGCGAATCAGGTATCGCCCTGTGAGATGCAAGTGCGACATCATACCGTGTTGAATACGCAAAGCGAATGGCCCAGGCGACATCAGTGTTCAGAGAAAGGAGATGAGGGACAGAGGACGACCCAAGGCAGTCCGTTTTGGGCCCAGGTTTGGCTAATCTGGCCATTTCTACCGTTATACAATCTTATCTCGTACATCGTCACTCTACAGCTGATATTTTCGGACAACACCCCCATCACCTGCCATGTATACTACCTCTCCCAAAACGCGCAGGGCTCGTACAGCCTCGACGTTCCCAAACACCAGCTCGCAAACATGTGACCCGGCTTGATCGCCTTCTCTCGTACAGTCCACGACATAGGGTAGCCCGTCTTCTCCACCAACGACAACGCGGCCACCGGGCGCGAACGATACGCACTCAACGGCTGCCCCACTGCGTCTCCAACGTTTCCTGACGGAGCCACCGCGGACGTCGAATAGCGCAACCGTGCCGTTGGAAGCCCCGAGGGCAATCTCCAGCCCATCAGCGGATGCAGTGATCGCGCGGGCGGATGCCCCAGCCAACCACTTCGACGCGGACGTATTCGTGCGCGTGTCGACTGAACGCACGTCCCCGTCTGCGTGCGCCACCCATGCACACCCTGCTGCGTCGTCGGTGATAGCCGCCGCGAGTGCGACCGCGGGCTTGGGCATCGTCCACATTGCCTGCTGTGTGCCGGATCGGGTGTCCCACATGCGAAGCGAACCGTCCGTGCTGGCGGAGAGCAGAGAGTCGGCCGACAGGGGGAGCAGCGCAGTTACTGGGCGCAGGTGTCCCTTCAGAGATAGAAGGGGTGTGAGGCTGTGTGGCGTGCTTGATGGGGTGGGGAGAAGTGTGAGGTTGATGGTGAAATCCGAGCCTGCGGAGGCGAGCAACGGATCTGGTGAAGTCCCGGGCAAGATCTCTAGCGCGTTGACGATTGATTTATGCAGTTTTGTCGCTACGATGGGTTCCATGACATGCGCGGTCGGTATAGGGTACGTAGCCCTGACTGATGGAGGGGGTGGGACATTGTACACCGAGAGTGTGCCGTCGAGTAAGGCGGTTACAAGAAGCCCGTTGGAAATCGCAAACGAGGGAATTTGACGTGGCTATCATAGAGGGTGTTTCGTGAGCGCCGTTGTTCGTAGTCTCATCAGGAAACGCCAGACAACCATACAGTACTCACACGTTTCTCGTCCGAGTGTGATGGATCCGCGTACACCTCGGTCGAAGAGATGAAATCCACGGAATCGATCCCAAGTCCCAAACAACGGGCAGTGTACCTGAACTAGTTGAGCCAAAACGCAGACCGCCAGGGGTCCGAAATCAGCGGACGAGAGAACGATGGAACGAGGATCAATGAGTGATTTCCGCCTAAAACTTGAATGCTCACCTGCGACCTACGCGTGAGTTCGACGCCACCCGTTCCGACGAGCTCGACACGATCGCGATCTTTCTCGTGGAGGCTCACGGCAATCTTTCCGTGTACAGAAGGTTCGCCGTCCTTGTAGCAGGAGAGCCAGACGTTCTCTGAGGGAATGATGCCAGCGTGGACCTCGGAAAACACCGTTGTGAAATCATCTTGGATAGTTGCGGCAGGTAGTGTCACCGGTGAAGGCATCGCCGGTATGGGGGCCACCCCTGGCTTGCGTGTTTAGAGTCGGAGCCGATAATAAAATGAAAAAGCGATGCGTGGGCGCGATGCGACTCGGACCCTCGACCATCCTAGGCTCTGGCCTGGCATTCGGTTTCTTCGTACCTTGCACTCTCGACCCTCAATCCTAGTGGGGCGTTCTCACAACGGCAAAGTGTATTTGATTTGATTTCAAGTATTCCACGACTACTGCATGGCTCGATGATCGAGCGTGTTAGCAACCGCGTTCAATTGCATTCGTACGACGACCCTGCCCAAGGGGTTACTTTTTAGCAGCCTGGACCTCGTAAAAAGAAAATTTTGCCTTCCATTGTTAGGGCTTCTTCTATCAGTCTCAATTGAGCCCAAGGATTCATTGGGGACTCAATGGGTAGCCTTGCTGTCTCTCACAGTAGTGGTCGTTATCGTTATGGGTCTCAATATCTTCCTTCTTACTCAGAGCGATGAGAACGCATTTGGGTCGCATTGTTTCAAAGTGGTATCACTCGGCACCATACATGATCGGCCCAGGAAGAGAGGCACTATTTCTGCATCGCTCGAAGAAAAGAAGACAGAGTCCCGAGGGTCATAAATATCCATCTCTCATGCAGGTCCAGTGTTTCCATCGCAAACAACGACACATACAGTGCGCACAGGATACGAAGTGTCATAGTGCATAAAATTATGCATGTATATAACGC
>Ga0307512_10001139_pt1 | contig 38658 bp, 44 predicted proteins | sample 14_EM_MG_FD_200267 | JGI IMG/M metagenome (GOLD analysis project Ga0307512, IMG submission 200267) | Populus trichocarpa ectomycorrhiza microbial communities from riparian zone in the Pacific Northwest, United States - 14_EM | ecosystem: Host-associated > Plants > Roots > Unclassified | place...
CTCGTACGCTTGCCATGGGTCTCCCCACCCGACGTGGTCACACGCCGCGCTAGGTTCTTCACGGCCCTCGCCCCCATAATAATCTTCGTCCTCTCTTCCTCGCTAATCCGTATTATCCCCCCTCCGCTCGCCTGCGCGCCCGCTCCACCTGCTCCCCTTCTGTACACCCCTTTGGCGTCGTCGCGACACAGACGCCAATCCTGCCGGTCATCTCTTCCAAGCGCCTCCACGGGCGCTTTGCGCTTTGTAGCGCCTGCGACGGAAGGCTCGAGCGACGCGGGTGGGGGTGCGGGCGGGGTGACAACGGGATGAGCTGCCGCTGGAGGCTCCGATTCGTGCTGCGATGTGTTCGGGTCGTGTTGCTGGGGCCGCATGGCAGTGCCAATACTAGCGCCAGGGCGCTCGCGATTCGCAAGTGGTGGTCGACCGCTCACAGTGCGGACTACTAGCGGAGACCGCGCTGATCGCGCTGGGCCAGGACGATTGGATCGAAGCCAACTGGGTGGGGAAGATGCGGCGCGTCTGTCGCGATTCACCATTGTTGCGGCTGTGGCGGCGGGAGGCTGTAGTGCCATTGGCGATGTGGTACCAGTCATTGGTGATTGTGAGGGTTGACGTGCAGTTGGGACGCCGGTTTCATCGGACGCCATTGAGAGGGTACGTCACGGGTGAACAGACTTTTCCTAAGTTGCAGATGGGATGAGTCGCCGTGAAACTTGTCGTGTGAAAAATGAGAAAAAAAAGCTAGTGGCGGACTGATACATACCGTTCGTGGCCGTTCCCAGGCTGGTACCCGTGCAAAAGCGAAAATCAAAACTACGTGGCCGCGAAGCAGCGGGCGTCAATTCGAAAATGATGTGGCGGATTTGGTCACGTATCAGGTGACAATATTAATGTGAGGGCAGAATATTCCAGACGCTTTCACAACCCGCGGAATGCGGGATATCAAAATGTTGTACATCTTGTTTATGATCATAGCCATCTTATCACTATGCCAACAGTACAGTCACAACAATGTCGATGCAAATTTTCTATGCACCAGAGAACCGAGCATGATTTCCTCTTTTGACCACTCACTCCTACACTCACTTGCTTATCCAACCTGTCACATGCCCACCGCAAGTTTAAGGGACAAGCTACCTTGACATGCCCAAATGCTGGTGTAATATGTCCCATTACTCCTGTGTGTTGTGCTTCGGGCACTTGCCACGCGACAATTCTATCTCCCGATATGGTATACAAAGACGTTTGCGTGAGGTGCAGTAGGAGTCAAAGAGTCCAAGTTACGGTTGGCTGTCCAAGGGTGAGCATCGCAAAAGCCGCTTCATTCGGCGCGTTCAATCCCGCCAGCGCCGCGTCTCCGTCGGCTCTTGACGGCCTCCCGATGCCTCCGCTTCCACTCGCGCGTGAGCTCCCCACGCACGGACTCCCACCGCTCCCGGATCTGCGCCTCGTCCTCCGTCCTTCTAAACTTGACTTTGCACACGGGGCCCTTCGCGTGCGAACTCTGCGGGAAGAAGAACGGCAGCGAGGCATCGAGCGCTTTGGCCTGTTGCGTGCGCGCTGGCGCGGGTGCTGAGGTTGCCGCTGTTGTGGTGGTAATGGTGGTGTTAGAGATAGTAGCAGTCGCGGGCGCGTTGTTTGCAAAGGCGGGTTCGTCCAGATCGAGGTCAAGCTCCAAATCGAGGTCAAGGTGGCCGATTAGCGAGAAGCCTAGCCCGTTAAGTAAGAACTGGTGAATGATGCGCCATTAAGCAATAGACCAAAAAATTCACCTTCCTCTTCGCGGGGTGCAAAAAGGTCTTTGAGTTTTGAGGTCGAAGGGCGATGCACAGTATCGGGACCAGGGTTTCGCTGCGCAGTAGTAGCGGTCTGTGCCTGTCGATCGACAGACGATCTTTCGTCTGCCCGCCGCTGGTCAGCTGGGACGACTTCAAAGTCGGCAGTAGCATCATGCGAGCTTTGGGAAACGTGGGGCACCACGTTCGCACGAGACTCGGTGGCGACCTGCTCTATGTCCGAAGCGATGCTCTCTGCGCTGCCCCAATCTTCATCTGCCTCGCCAAACATGGAGTTCAGGAGCTGCAGTGTCCTCGTCCGTTCTGCAGCAAAGTCAGTGCTCGCCAATTCCAGGGGAACGGATGATGACGGGCGGGCCGATGCAGCACGCGAGTCGTTGTCATCTGCAGGGCTCTGCGCAGCAGTATCGAGGATCTTCTCTACCTCGTCGTCAGCCTCAATCTCCGTTGACTCTCCATTCGTGCTGGCGCCACCACCGCCGCGTGCCCCACTCGCAACCAAAGCGGTCGACGCCTGCCCACCATCCAAAAATACACCGCCGACATGCGTGCTGCCCCATCGTAGCGGATCGATCGTTTGTCTGCGTGCGCGCGTAGGCGGCCCTGCGCGAGCCCGCCTCTTCCTCCCTTTGCCTTGCTGGCCCCGCTGGTATGCTGCTGAGTTGAGAACATCGAGAGGCGGACCAAGCGGACGTGCGGGGCGCATGCGCATGGGGCGGATGAGCCGCCCTAGTGGGGTGACGCGCCATTGCGAGCGACGGTGAACGTTCAACGGTGTGACGAGGGACATGTCTTGCGAGTGTCTGCCTTGAACGACGCCGACGCCGCGAGCCAGTCGTTGGCGTTTCCGCGCGCGGCGCTCGTCCCCTTCCACAGACGACGACGCGTTTTCAAGCAAGATCCTGCAGCATATGCGTAAGTACTGGAAGAGGCGCGGGGCGCGGGCGCTTACCGCTCGCGAAAGTCAGGCTTTGCTTCTCCAATGCGTAGTTTCGCGCCTTTCCATGTCGAACCACTGAGTACATTCATACCTATCAAAAGCAGAATGATACGCAAAGGGGGTTGGGATTTAGCTATGGTTACATACATCTCGATAGCTGCGTCTTGGTTGTCTCTAAAGTGACATAGGCGAAATTGCGTGGCTGGCCGAGTGCGTCTAGTTTGCCCAAACCATCGAGGGAGGTGACGGACCCAAACGAGCCCAGACGGCGTGAAAGGTCATGAGAAGAAATTGCAGGTGTGAGACCAGAAACGTGGAGTCTCTTTGATATGAGTTGACTGTCAGCGGGCACCTCGGGCATTGAGATGAGATGACGGGAATGAGGTGAGCAAGATTAGCGTGCCACTGCCACTGCCACACTAGTGCCGCAGCCAGCCTTTATAATTAGCAACGGCATGAAAATCGCCTCCTCTCGACTTTTCTTCGCACGATGAGCAGCAGCCAAGTGGCCCGACTTTCCTCCAACAACCCCTTTCGAACTCCAGCTGTGACTCCAAATCCCACTGGAGCCTCAGCAGATTCGTCGAGTGCTCCCTCCTATGCCACTCTTCCACCCATCGCCACATCTTCCGCGGGAGGGTCCTCCGCCTCGAATCCCCCACCGAACTATTCCGATCTGGTAGAGATAGGCCCTCCTTCCGATGATGACGAATCACCAGAAGTTCTCCCTGGACTTACTCCCAGGATTTCGTCCCCTCGTCCCCCTTCCAACGGACGTCCTCCCTCGCTTCCTCCTCGGAACGGTTCACAGGATCGATCACCCTCCACCGCGCCTCCGTCGCTCCCTCTCCGTCCGTCTTCTAGGGCATCCGATCCCCCTCCGCCATCCAGCGCTCCGAGCCTCTCTGCCGACTCATTTCCTGAAGCGGCACCTCCTCCTGCTTACTCACTAACGCCCGATGTTGGCGGCGGCGAACTCCTAGTGCAGCAGGGCCCACGTAGACCTTTCCAGCGCGCCCCCGAGCCATTATTGCAGTTCCCAGCTCCACAGATTCAAGAGCCAGGACCGGAACTGCAATTGCAATCGCCGCAGCGACAGCCTCCTCGGTTCGCACCGCCCCCGGGTGCACCACCTGGTCATGCACCACCTAGTCCCTCCTCTGAGCGCCCGCAATCACAGCTGTCCGATTTCGCGCAGGACTTCTACAATGCAAGCCCCACTACTTCACCCTCTGACGGGCAGCAACCTCAAACCCGGTATGCACCCCCACCTGGTGTACCTCCTCCCCGTCGTCCTCGCGCTGCATCGACTTCAAGCGGCGCTGGATCCACAGCACCGCCTACGAGTGACGGGAGACCAACAACCACGCCCACTCCAGGCCATCCCCTGCTTCGCAATGGCCAGACGCTCGTATACCCCGAGAACTATTCCTGTCCCAAATGTACGCCCTCATGCTGTGTCTCTTGCTATCTCCTCACTTACTTGCTATGATTTTTGATATGTTAAGGTCACAATACGGGCTACAAGAACTATGATCCGTCGCACCCATGCCGCAAATGCTGGGACCGCTTCGGCAAGCCATTTACGTCCATTCTCGCTTCGAGCCCGTGGAGTGGCGGGGGCAGCGGGCCAGCGGGCCAGAGCCTGAGCCTGAGCCTGAGCCAGCGTGGCCGCTCGTTCCAGCGCCCACTGCCCGCATTCAAACCTCCACAAGCGCGCGCGCCACCGCCGCCACCGCCGGCGCCACCTATCCCTGGTGCGTATCCTTCGCCAACTGGTCCCCCTCCAGGAATGCAGCAGTACAACACTCGCACTCGGGCTATGCCGTCTGGCGCTGTGCCCCCGCCGGGCGCGACGGTCGTCATGCCGGGCGATCCACGGATCGGCGGGCGGTTGTGCTGGCGATGTGGTGGACGCGGGACGACCCCGTTCTTGATCTTTGACGAGTTGACGTGCGAAACTTGCGGAGGCATTGGGAGGTTGATGAATTAGAAGATGGTTTCGGAAATGAATTCGGCGAACTGTAAATCTATCTGGTGGTGTGGTGGTGCACAGGAAAAGCTATGTGCAGTGTACGTATGTATGGCCAGGTGTAGTACATGTCTGGTAATCATCTGACGAAGTGTCCCAAACATGACTGGGCGGACTCGATAGACTAGCACAAAAGAATATGACTTTCTGTGTTCAAAGAGTACGTTGGGCTGAGTGACGATGGTATGTCCGATATAGAACGTACTAGGGCATAGGTTTACCATCCCTCCCTGGCATGCTTCTGTCTCTGACGCTCGTCGAGCAGCGCTTGGTTTAGCTTTTGCAATTGAATGGTGACGGTCTTGTCTCCGCCTTTTAAGGTCGAGTTGCGATTCTCGAAATCGTCGAGAAAGGCCTGAATACGACTCTGTGCGCGTTTTGCTGAGATATTCTTGCTGGTTGTTGTTGTGATGCGAGGAGGTGGGTCCGAGGCGTTGATGTTGTCCATCGTTAAGACGGTTGAACGGGAGTTGCCGACCGAGGTCTTGGTGTATCAATCAATATCCCTTGACTACTGCTAACAACTCCTCACTCCCTTCGGAACGACCCACAAGTTAAAAGGGAGATGTCTCGCTTTGTTCGCGCCTCGAAATATCGGTAATCCTCCTTCATCCTCTCCAAAGATCGCACTGCACTGATCCTTATCACAGACATGTCTTTGGCCAGCCGGCCAAGAAAGAGCACGGGATCGACAACCTCAAGGTAACCAGCAGTGCTTGGGACACAAACGTAGTCTCCTCCTCTGGCGTGCGTACTTCTCCGATGTCTCGACCGTGTCCGCACTCATCCCAGCTCAGAAATACATCAGCATAAACTGGAACGCCTCGGGCGGCGGCGCATTCGCCATCCTCCCTGCGCCCTCCCTGTTCTCCGGCGCACCGGGGATCCCCTACAAGCTCCCCGATATCGTCCCGCTAGCGCGCAGCCACACCGCGCCGGTCCTTGACACCGACTGGTCTCCGCACTCGGACACGATCGTCGCGTCCAGCGGCGAGGACGGAAACGTGTTCATCTGGCAGGTGAGCCCCTCCTCGTTCGAGGGCTGGAACGTGGAGGGCTGGGCGCCCATCGACTTTTCGCCCGTGCTGCACATCGACGCGTCGCCGCGCAAGGTCGGTCAGGTACTCTGGCACCCCGCGGCGCAGCACGTCCTCGCGAGCGCAGTCGGAGATCACACAGTGAAGTTGTGGGACCTCGGCGCGCCAGAGTCGCCACGCTCGGTGCTCTCGGGTCATGGGGACGCCATACAGAGCCTGGCGTTTAACCCGACCGGCCAGCTTCTCGTTACGACGTGCCGAGACCGCAAGATGCGTCTGTTTGACCCCCGCGCTGGTGGAGACGCCGTCAGGGTCGGCGAGGGACATGGCGGTATCAAGGGCGCGCGCGTGGTATGGATGGGCGAACGCGATCGCATCGCCACGACGGGCTTCAGCCGGATGAGCGATCGACAGGTTGGCGTGTGGGAGGCTAGCTCCCTCAAGAACCTCAAGACGACCACGCTGGACCAGTCTGCAGGCGTCGTAATGCCGTTCTGGAGCGACAATAACATCCTTTTCCTCGGCAAGTTCTCGCTTTGTTTTCTCTTCTGTAGCCACTAAAACGCGTGCTCTACTGCCCGTCCTCGGTATGATAGCTGGCAAGGGAGATGGAAATATCCGGTACTATGAATATGAGAGCGATAACCTTTACGCGTTGGACGAGCACAAATCAAGCGACCCGCAACGTGGGATGTGCTTCGTCCCACGGCGCGCTGTCAACACGTCCGAATGCGAGATCGCACGGGCGTACAAACTCACCTCGAACGCCATCGAGCCCATCGCATTCATCGTCCCGCGAAAGGCAAGTACCCCATTAACCCTCTCCTCCACCACAGCATCTAACACACCCCGCGCCGCCAGTCCGACTCATTCCAGTCCGACATCTTCCCACCCGCGCCCTCCATCGAGCCATCCCTCACCGCCGCCGAGTTCTTCTCCGGAAAGGCCGTCGCGCTCAAGTACGTCTCGCTCGAAACGGGCGCAGTTTCCACCGGCGCCCCCGCGTCCACCCCAGTACCGACGCCAACACGGTCCTCGACGGCGTCCCCGCCCCAGCCTGGGCAGACACCTTCCCTCTCGCCAGTCATAGCCCCACAGCTCACAAAAGTCGCGAGCGAGCCGCCGCCCACATCCGCCACCATCTCCGCACCAGCCTCCGCCACCGCCTCGGCGTACTCCCCAACACCCATATCGCCAGCTGACGTGCGGATTCCCCCCTCCCGCTCGACATCCACGGCATACGGCTCGGACGTGCGTTTACTTTCCTCTTTCTTTCGTTTCATTTTTATTTCCCCGGAAGGGGCTAGTGGACTTTGTCACTGAATCACGCGCGTATTGTATTTAGGACAGCAAAGCTTTGGCAGGTTTACAGAATGACAATGACAGGCTCAACGCCGATCTGCGCGAGGCCAACGCGAAAATTCGGAAGCTCGAGCTCCAAGTGGAAAGTCTCAAGACGAACGCGCGCAAGGCAGCGGCGACACTGCTAGATAATTAACATCTTTTTGTTTATCCTGTCTTCTTTTTGTGGGAGGGAATGTAGTAGTGACGTGGATGTATTGTGACGAAGAAACAAAATCATACTTTCAAATTTTTTTTGGTTTTCCGAGGGCTACGGTAGTGATATTGATTGACACAGATCTTTCAGTGCCAGGAACGGTTCTGGAAAGTGGGCTATGTAGTTCGTGCTGGCCCCACTTCTAATCCAGAGGCGAGTCAATCGTTCACTCCGGATCTCATGCGATGGGAATAAACAATACCGTACCACGAAGTGATGGGACAGGAAGTGCAATGGGTGAGGAATCTGCACCGAGTCCACATCCGCGCTGTCTCCCAAATTAATATTTAAACATCTTACACACATATACTTTGAGTCAGAGACGAATGGAAGGTTTCTTCAGGAGGTAGAGGTGTGATTCAATTAATGCGGGATTTTTACCCAATTTCTGATTGGTTCCAAATATTTTAGATATTCAGAGCCCGCCCCGGCGACATCCGGTGATGTCCCAGTCAGCATGTTGTCCGTGGTGCGTGATGCATGTGCGTCCCAACTGGACGATCGATCCGAATGCGTTTGCCAGTGCATGGTCTCGGTGCAAGTACAGTGTTGGCAAGACAATGCATGCAATCCATTCATCTTTAACTTGTTTCGCTACATGAACTTCTGCCTGCTCGAGTGTTGCTGTGGGGCCTCTTCAGCACTTGCCTTTGGCGAATGGCGACCGTGACCGGCTTTGACTCTGGCACCTGTCCAGTGGCCAATTAGTCCGACAGAGGGAAGCATTGGATAACTCCCATTCCATTTCCTGCCAGGGTCATTGCATATCCGGGGTCGTGGCTGGTACGTCCACATTTGCTGTGGGCCCACCTACCTTAGCGCCCTACTTCTCTCACCCTTGACCCTGACCTACTTATTTAGATAGGACCTGGACCCATGCTATGCACACACGAACGAGACACGTCCTACCACCCTGCCTCATGCAGAACATGCTGGGTGTGGTCGTCTCGCGCGACGTTCAGGTTCATTTGTCGCCAAGCTAACGTTTAATACGTGTCATTTTAGAGGTGAATTATTCCTTTTGGAGGAAAAAGAGAGATGACCGTATCCCATTCAGCAGTCGGACGTCAGTTCAACACCTAGACATGCCGTTGGCCAGGGGTCATGGGCACGGTGCAAGGAATTTCATCAGAGTCGGACTTATATCAGCCCTCTCAACCCCATATCCTGGCAACTTTATTCTCACACCATCACTTCAACTCGTCTTCCACCCATGAATACCACAAGTAGACCAGACGATTTCACCCCACCTCTCGCGCTTCCAGCGAAGGTTCTGGCATATTCACCACCCGACAACCCTTCTCCATCAATGCCCGTGTCGCGGTCAGGTGATATCATGTCAAAGTCTACGAATATACCACAGAACAACAACGAGTTGATCAATCTCGGATCTCATTCAGCAACCAGTGGGCCGACAGTCCAAAGGCAACCGCTCTCTGCGAGAATTGCTGGGTCAGATGGGCGCTCGGATGTTGCCGGTGGCACTATGTCGGCGGGTGCTTCAGGTCTCCTCGCATGGACGAGAGAACCTCGTCCCGCAGACAATCAAACACCTGCCATCTCGGCGGCAGTCTCAAAGAATCATTCAGCGATAGCAGTACGCAGTGGTATAGGCGAACTTGACATTAAGCTAGACATACAATCTCCACTTGGCCAGGTAAGCCCAAGGTTGGTGTGCTACTTGCCTTACAATTCTCACCAGTAGTCCTCCACCCACAGCCTAGCCCTCGTGCAGACAACACAGAAGTCATTCCTGTGCACAATATATCCTCCTTTGAACCATCCAGCGTAGCTACTTTGAAAGAATTTCAGGATGCGAACCATGGGGGTGTATTAAATCTTCACCGCCCCTTCTCGGCGAGTCCCCTGGAACTGAGCTCACCACCGCTTCCCGCAATCACTCCTCCCCTATCTCGGAATGTACAGACACGAACGTCACAAGACGCTGGCAATATTCCGTTCGGGCCTCCCAAAGCAACAGAACCGGGGGAAAGGGATCGATCACACTCTTCCCAGGTTGACTCATTGGGTGAAGGGAACGTAATGAAACCCCTCGCCCAGCAAGTCGATCGCACAGCTTCCGTACAGCCATTCCCCATATCCTCCACCCATTCTGTCCCACCTTTGAACCGACGTGGCATCTCTATATCTTCGTCAATATCTCGTGCAGCCTCGGTCCTAACAATGATTGCGCCTAGTCGGAGTCGGAAGGGCACAGCTCGGGGGGAACATCCGGTTGAACACCCATCTGAATTGTCACACCCCAGAAATGAAGATAAGGGGAAAGCATACACCAATGAGCAAAGACCACCTTCACCCCGGGGACATGCCACGGCCACCGCAGAGTCCCCTTCCCTGCCATTACCAGTATTTGGGCCGCATCTTTGGGACGAGATCTACCCATTGATTCATGGGAACGAGGATGTCGGTCGTGAAGCTAACGGAACGGCAGTGGGACCGACGTTGGACCAGGAGCGAAAGCTGGTAACAGCGCTCGACGAATGCGCGACCCATGCAGAAGACTCTGACATTTCGTACGGCGCCCGATGCCGGACGGCCGAGTTAAGTCCCTCAAGCGATCACACTCCAGATACCGTAATCCCAAAACGTCCCCCAGAAAGCCTCGTCGGACGGATGTATTCATTTAACCATAGCCTCAGGTACGATCCCAACGCGCCGCATCTTCCAGAAACCAGCGAACCTCGAGAAAAGCTCAAACGGACTCCGGACTCAGCTCCATCCTTGGATAGAACGGAAAGCTTAATAACGCCGCCCCATCCTGTATTACTACCTATGCAAAGACAACCCAACCACGCCGCACCGGTACCTTCAAACGACGAATTGACAGGCCCGAATGTGTACGCTCCACCACAGCCCCCAACTGTGGTGAGCGACTCACAAGCCCGTGCCGCACTCTGTCCAGGCCCTTCCGTGCGTTCTGACCGATCGCTTCTCGAAGGGAAGGGCGAAACGCACCCCGACACGGAAATCCCTCTTATGCAGCGCCCTGTGCCAATCACAACCCAGCCCACTCCCCAGGAATGTCCTTCGCTTCATCCGAGTCCGAGATCCAGTCCGTTAGGTGATGGTCAGACTGAACCAGAACCGCCAGGACAGTCAGGAGGGGATAGAAAACCCGAAGATAGGCGAACAGAAGACGAAAGTATTCGAGAGGCTGGGCGAGAATCCCCACCACTACGCAAGCACGGAAGGCAAGGAGGTGTTAAGGGGCGCTATCTTCGCGCGTGGAAAAAATATCCCTGTTGCTGTTGTATATTTCACGTCCTGAGTTTTTGCTATTACCTGTGTAGTTGTGGGCCTTGCTGTGATTGAGAGATCGCCACGGGGTTCCTAGTCCGTTGCATACGTCGCTGTCGAGGTATGAGCGAGAGTCAGTGGAACGGTATGCCTCACGAATACCACTCAGTTTCTTAACACCTTGTTTCCTTTATCATGTTTTCACTAACGCTTTGTTACTCTGCGATTTTTTGGCGTGATGTCTCTTAGTTTTCAAATAATCTCACGAGAATGCAAAGCCTTCTCACTCTGTCCACGTTGTCTGCGACATCCGGGCGGCTGATCATCACTGCATTGCAAAGTGCATAGTGATGGAACAATTTTCGATCAACTGAGTAGTTGGGACGTCGCAGCGCACCTCTAAACGTGAAGTGAATGTAGCTTTCAAGCGGAGTTCCTAAGTTACGAGAGTCGGCGCTGAATGGAGGTGACCTACCATTTCGTGTGGCCCATTTCATGGAAACTTCCTTCTACTGATGCATAACCGCGGAAGGGCGAAACAGAAGCTGACGAGGGACTCGGAGGGAGCGCATTGCAGCCTTTGGCCAGGCTGACATCCCAGCATAATATAGTAACCGTAACCCAGGAAAGCAGCACCAGCTAAGGCACGGGAAGAGGTCCGAAGGTAGCTTCAGAGTCGAAGGTGTCGAGAGACTCAAAGCAACAAAAGCCCGACTTCCATTAACGGCCGCATCTCCCCGGATCGTCAGGCAACTTACCCTAATGGCTCAGGCTTTTGGCAGCCAGAATTAACACCGCGTCCAAATACATCCATTTCAACTATAAGTTAGCGCAACACATTGCATGGAATGAAAGCCCCGCATACACACACACCTAGCAAGCTCGACTATTCCAAACACGATTCTGTCCTGTACTGCGTCAATACACGTTTGACCTTCAATTTTCTGATGTAACCGCTCAACAACAGACAACAGGGATACCTACGAATCGGGATAAGGATACAGATGGTTCTCAGTCACCTTAAGGGTGTACACCTCAAGGTCCAACTCATGAACCAAATCCTTGTCGACTGTGAAATCTACCTTAGCATCCCCAAAGACTACCACGACGACCCGTATCTTCAAATCATTGATCTGCAGCCGTCGCCCAAGTTTACCTAGCGCGTCAATTCCCTTTGGCTTGAAACCATGCTTCTCCGCAATCGTAACCTGGAATGCACTAATTTGACGGATACGTCGGTCATAAATGAAGGAATCGAGTGAAGGATAAGTGCTCGTGGTTGGCTAATAGCAACAGTTGTCAAGACTGGTAATTGGGTTTTGCTCATCATCAAAGAAAAATCGACCTTGTGGGTTCAGTTCGAGGTATTCGGGTTCGGGTTCGGATTCCAAGTTTCTAGGCCGGTCGTTCGTGAATGTGGAATTGCATCTTCCCCCGTGGCAGACCATCCGGTAGATTGCGAATTTGGCGCCACGAACGCATAGCTCATGAAAGGCTGGCTCGAAGAGTTTTCCACAGAAGCCTTTGGCGCTTGCTTCCCGAAGTAGAGTCTTGAAAAGTTTGCGATGATTTCGCCATTGCACGCTCCCACAGTAGTTGACCGACGGTTTTGGTCACGATGCTTGCCCTTGGGAGAGCTCTATCGTCTGGTTGTGGTTCGACGAGGAGGACTTTATGGGAGCCTTCGTTCGTCTGAATGTCTGCTGGGTGGGAAGTCAAGATCGCCGTGATCAAGTCCCACCTCATTTCTTTGACCTTCTTGCGAACCTCAATAGCGTATTTATCGAGATCGCCGGCTTTGCAGGACTCGTAACAATCACGGGCTGACGGTCCATACTTTTCAAAGAAGTTCTTAATATCGGACTCTTTGTGAGTAACTGATTGAAGTCGACGACTGGGATAGCGCATAAGTGAACAAAAAGACGAAATGCTGGCCAAAAACTGACGCTTGAATGAGTTCTGCTAAAGTAAATGGTTTCATTAACCAGTAAGCAGCCGGTCGCCTATACCTCTGCAACTTTCGCAAGGGAGACGCCCTTGGGGAGGACGCCATGACGAGAAAGAAGGGGGCGTCCAGACAAAGCATGTCTGCAGGCCTTTCAACAAGCGGATTGATGTCAACTAGTGCCCATGTGTTCTGATATCCCTCATCATCGGAACCCACAGCCGTGCGTGGGTTTTGTATTCTAACCCCGCCGGCATGGAAGAAAATGAGGTAGTGACTGCTGTTCTGAAGGATGGTTGGCTTTTCCTCGAGAAGACGTTTAGCCAAAATGTAGTACAGTAGGACGGTCTTGCCTAGATAAGGGGGAGTATATATGAGTACCCATACTTGCTCAACGGAGCCCATGGCCATACCTATTCCAGGATGACCTAAATTAATGACGCTGTTTTTCTTCCTGCTTGTGTAATAACCCTCGATGTCTTTCATCGCTTCACCATAGTCGTCCCGTATCATCACGTCGTCCATGGAAGAAAATGTCTTGGATAGATGCAGCACCTTTACAGTTTCCGGAACATCGACGCCATTGACAGGGTTGGGATCGCGAGAGACAGGATCTTCGCGAAAAGGATCCACTTTGTCCTGCCACAAATCCTTCCAGAATTGCAGAAGTTTCGCCATAAGCCAATCATTAGGACCATCAAGACCAGCTGAGGAATTGTGGCCGACGGCCAAACGTCGTCGCTTGAGACGGGATCCATCCAGTGAGGCTGGTACGAGTGTTCGCCAGTGCCCTGAGCCATGGCAAAGAGACGTATGAGGTACTTACCAGTCGTGTGAGAAAAAGTTGGACTGCCCGTACTAACCGGTAGACGAACAAAAACGTGGAGTTGGCCAATGGAAGGCAGTTGAGGCCACGTATCGAAAATTGTTGTCCAATTCTGCAATGTTTGGTCCTTGTTCTCGGGCTGATATCGGCCCTTAGATATATCGGCGTCTATCCTAACAAGGTCTACATCGACCTACGGGTGTAATAGGCAAGTAGAGGGCATTAATTACGTCAGTGTCCATGAAGACCATGATATAGCGTACTTTGGTGAGGACGAGAAACGCAGCGTAACATCCGGCGAGGCAATTAGGGGCGTCGCTATGAATCTTCTTCTTCAGGTCAACGGTAGTTTCATCGAGTGAAACGGAGACGGATGAAGCATCGCATGTGCCATCGATAAAGTACCAAATTTTGTAGGTTGTATCAGACATTTCAATTTTGCAGGCTTGTGGTGTGCGTTAGGGGGTTGGAATCGGAACAAGCTAGGCCTGGAACCAGCCGTTTGCTTGCTTCACACTCCGATTGGGACGCGTGAGCCCAACCCCGATACCCCTAAAGTCGCAACAGTGAGCTTGAGCTTGGCTCCTGCTCGCCTTCGTCTCGCGCCTTTAAGTGGATCGCTTGTGGCTCTACTTGAGGCTACTCTCAGACCGACTCAGTCACGAAGTGCGACTTGCGTCGACTGCGGGTTCGGGAGACAAGTCCAGTCTCCGAGATCGCCGGCTTAGTCGACATCCCCGACCCTCGACGAAGCCTTGAAGTCTTGACCGACGTCACCGATCCGACCCGACCGAGCTTGACACGCTGACCTGAGTGTGACATTAGAACGAGCTTAAAACGAGCATCACGAAGAGAGAAGACGCACCTGCGATCCCGGACCCGAATGGTGACGACACCCGACCACCGATCCCTTGAAGGCATTCCCCCCGACCGGTTCGATGGCAACCATGCCCAGACCCAAAGATTCCTGACGGAGCTCAAACGGTTCATGTCAATGAATCAGGTCGCCACTATCACCCGAACTCTATGTGCGGCTGCGCACACTTCCTGTCCCTGATAGATGGGCCGGAAGTCAAAGGGTTGATCGAGCGGTTGTACGACTGGCTCCACAACGTCGAAAGCGGCAAGTCACCGCTCCTCTTCGACCGAATGGCTTGGGGTGTCCTTGAGGCCGACTTTAAACGGGCGTTCGTCGACTACACCAAGCAGGAGCGCGCGCACAACGAAATGAAAAAGTTGAGGATGATAGACGGGGTCGTCAACGAGTATATCGCCTCGTTCGAAAGCCTGGGGCATCATGCCGGCGTCGACCTTAACGACCCTTCGAACTAAGGACGTTCGCTAAAGGACTCCCCTTGAAAACTGGCCGAGTCATGCATCGACATCGAAGGGCACGAGACCTTTGCCCAGTAGGCACTCGCGGCTTAACGTCAATAGAAGAACTGGCTCAGGAAGAAATCTATTTGCGGCGACTACGACACAGTACGAAACACTGAAGACGAGAGTCAGCCAAAGCGGAAGAAAGGATGGGGCTGGAAACGCACCAAAAACCCAAACCAAAACTGGCGAAACCAGCCAGACCGACTCGTCTACTATCTGAACCCTCCTCAAGCGACGACGAAATGGACCCACCGATCGAAAGTCGAAAGACGACAACAGAGAGGGAGCGTAACTTAGTAGACAAAAAGCGATGCCGTAAGTGTGGTGAACAAAACCCGCTCCCGTCGAAATGCAGAAAGTCTCTCCCACGCTAGACTCTGGCAGTGGCCGAAGAAAATCAAGCATCGTTGGTCGAAGAAATGCAGAAACTCGGTGTAGAACCGGGTTTTAGAACCGTCTGAACATTTCGGCTCTTGTTCGGCGGCTGCAAAAGGCTCTCTATATTGTGCGGCACTCAAATCAATCAAAGTGCCCTGCCAACTGAGAACCAAGAAGAAACCAGCCTGAGTCGACCTAAAGGCACTACTAGATAGGGTCTAGGAAGACGAAAGTATTCGGGAGGCCGGGCGAGAATCCCCACCACTTCGCAAGCACGGAAGTCAAGGGGGTGTTAAGGGGCTCTATCTTCGCGCGTAGAAGAAGTACCCCTGTTGCTCTTGTATACTGTGCATACGCCGCTGTCGAGGTATGAGGGAGATTCTGTGGAACGGGATGCCTCACGTATTCCTTGGTGTTTTTGGAAACAAGGATAAAAGCCTCGGATCCGACTCGGGTCGAAAACTGCGATAGTCCGTGCGTGTACGAGGTCCTTACTGTACGATATTAGTGCTACATCCCTCACCCCAGAACCAGTGGCACTTGACTTCCGGTCCTCGTGTTCGCCGCATACAGTAATCAATGTCCCGCGTGGCATAGACTCTGGACGTAGCCTTGCCATAACGTTAACACCAGCTATCCTCCAATAGCATTGATTACTGCGGTACGCATATTGGGCCTCGGACAAAGGCTTTTGATCCGAGTTTCCACGCATTCATGAATTGGGAGACGACCCTCGGGCTTCGAAATGCTCCCTATTGTATTCCCTGACCTTGGCACCACATCACCACTCAGGCTCTCTCTCCACTTGGCCCTTTTGGATTCGACGACGTGCGCCTCCCATCACCTAGCCATGTGGTTGCAGACTGGTTAAATTAACTATAAAACATGTCCTTGCCGCACACTCCAGAAGACACAGACCTGTTCCTTCCGAGTCCCCACTTGCTTACAATGTTTGTCGCTCCTTTTATTCTCATAGCAGCTCAAATAGCATGGGCAGCCCCGAGTCAAAACTGCACCAAACCAATCGTGGCTACGTCGTGGTATCCGTCGTGGCATAGTAGTGACTACACCCTGCACGACGTTAGCTGGACCAAGTACAACTCGGTCAAATACGCCTTCGCGTGAGTATGAACAGACGAAAGCATTCTGTAATGCACCATCTGAGCGTTTTCATCCAGATCCACGACGCCGGATCCCAGCGTAATCGGGCTCGAAGATTCTGATAAGGCACTGCTTCCTCAATTTGTGGAGGAGGCTCACATGGGGGTCGGTCATTTTCCCTTCTTTACCTTCCCTGACTCACGGTAGATTAGGGTGTCAAGGCCACGCTGGCAATTGGAGGATGGCGTGGCTCCAAGTACTTTTCTCCTGCCGTGGCCACCGATGCGAACCGAACTGCCTTTGCCAAGGCAGTCCTGGGGGTCGTCTCTCAGTACGGCCTCGATGGCATTGAATTCAAGTACGCTCTTCAAGTTCTTGCCTTAAGCTTTCATATTTTCATTTACTCATCGATTCATAGCTGGGAATACCCCGTCAAACAAGGAATTAGTTGCAACGTCATATCCACAAATGACAGTGCTAATTTCCTCTTATTTTTGCAAACACTTCGTGCTCAGGACTGTGCACAGGATATAACCATATCCGCTGCGGTCTCGATTCACTGTCAAGATGGCTCATCAGTTTTTGCACTTGCACTGAATAAACTGTTACATAAACTCAAAAAAATTTCAAAATCCATATTTTGAAATCCTTCTGCATAACTTTATGTTTATTCTATTTTTATATCATCTAAGTTGAATTTTCATTGAGGTGGAATGGCCCAACCCGGCATCGCTAATCCGGCAGCATGCATACATGCATATTCGCGGCACTGTGCTCGCCCCCCCCCCCCCGCGCATCCCCTTCCACTGCAGCGGCCGGCTCTGCTGCGTGTTCTTTCGTTCGCCCGGACCCATCCACGGCGGTCTCGACCACATATTCTGCCTCAAGCGCTGCGCCTGGGCTCGCGTTTTCGCGTCTTTCCGCTGCTTCGCCCGTGCACGCGTTTGCGCCTCCTTCCTGGCACGGAAAGAGGTCTGAAGGTGGCTTCAGAGTTGAAGGTGTCGAGAGACCCAAAAGCAACAAAAACCCAACTTCCATCAACAGCCCCCGCATCTCGCGGGGTCGTCAGCCGACTCACGCTAATGGCCTTTGACTTGTATCTTGCTCAATTTGCGTCGTCGAACGAACTAGAACATGCCAGTGGCACTGACGTACCGTACGTGGACACATCGATATCCGAGTCTGTGGCGAACACAACAGGCTTTTGGCTAGTCGAAATTGACACAGCATTCAAAATACATCCAGTTCAACTGCAAGCCAGCGCAACACTTTGCATGAAATGAAAGCCCCGCATACACACACGCCTAGCAAGCTCGAACTATTCCAACACGATTCTGTCTACACTGCGTCAACACACGTTTGGCCTTCAAATTTCTGATGTAACTGCTCAACAACACGTAACCTTGGCAAAACGAGCCGGTCAAGGATCAACTAGCCACCTCATATTTTTTTACAGCCTCGCAGGAGTAATTGGTTGCGGATAGGGTACACGGTCGGAATGTGCACTCGCTTTCATCAAATAGTTGTCGCCTGTACCGTCACCCTGGTATCCGGTAGACGTCAGATACCAACGGTAAGAATATAAAAGCAGCAAGAGGAACACCTACGATAAAGTTGTTCGGGAAGCCAGGATCGAACGGTGACGCCTCCTCGATACGCCGCACTTGCTCTGGGGTCAAGGAAGTGTCCAATGCCGCGATGTTTTCCTTAAGCTGCTCGACCTTCCTGCCGCCGATGATAGGAAACACGTAGGGGAGCTTGTGTAAGTGGTACGCAATAGCGACTATGAACGTTTGTCAACCCTGGATACTAACCAAACTTTAGAGAGCGAAAACCATGGACATGCGTGCCGTGATGCTCTCGGTGCCGATTTCCTTTGCGATAACCTCAAGGGCATCGCACACATTCTTCTCCTCTGGTGTACGCTCCCAATTGGGGTTCAAAATCGTGCGTCCTTTCTCGCCACTCTCTTTGCGGCGAGCCTCTTCGGCATTGGTACGGATCTTTCCGGATCCAAGAACGCCCCATGGAGCGAGCGCGAGACCCTCCGAACGTGCCATCGGGATAATATCACGCTCGAAGGATCGCTCGAGGACGGACCACTTGCCCTGATAAATACAGAAAGGAGTTTTTCCGTGATCCCTTGCATACTGATTTGCTTTGGCAACGACCCAGGCGGGAGTATCCGAAATGCCCTCGAAAACTGGGTCGTAAAGATCAGACGAAAAGGGTTAGAGCAACTAGATGGCGTACGAGATAAAGGACCTTTCTTTGAATGACCAGCGTGTGCAGTGAATCCATGACCTCCTGGACGGAGGTGCCATAATCCCACCAATGAACATAGAGAATGTCGATGTAAGAAGTTCGCAGCTTCTTGAGAGAAGCCTCTACAGACACATGAAGAGATTTGGCATTGTTCCCCGCGTAGTTAACCTTGTGAGTGATGTCGTCTTGGTATCGCTTGAAGCCGGTTGTGTACTAGGCCAGGTCTCAACGTCCACGAGAACATTAGAAGAGCAGCTGAGTAGTACCTTCGTTGCGATCACGAGTTGGTCGCGTATGCCACGCTTTTCGGCCCACTCGCCGATAAAGGCCTCGGAAGTTTCTTCCTGGCTGACCAACTCAAATGAGACGACTCGGGTAGCCTAGGAGTAGTAGGGCAGGATTCTCACTAATTGTTTGCAGTATCAATAAAGTTGCCCTGGGAAAAAGGATCAGCACCATATTAACTATGACAGCAAAAGGGGTGAAAATAGACCCACGCCGGCGTCAAAGTAGGCATCGAGGAGCTTAAAGGAGCTCTCCTTATTCATCGAGCCCATTCCAAATTCTTGCCACTTATCACCGATGCTCATGGCACCAAGCTGCATGGGTGATACACGCACGCCTGCGAGAGGCGAGAGCGTGCGATAACGACCAAGCTTGGTTGGGGGAATAGGAGGAGGAGCGAATACGGAAGACATTTCAGCAATGAACTAGGAGAAGAAAAGTAGGCGTACAAAAATGTACAATGAATGATAATTTATACCAACTGTCAAGCCAACAGCATGAAGAGCTCAATTATGAGACCAATAGATAGAACCCAACGAAGGCCCTGATCCGCTGACTGAGCTATGACGTTGATTACAGTCAGCTTATTTGAAGAAGGTATGCTGACAAGGGTCGGCGCCGTGACGGCGCTCTTGCATCCTGTCCTTGAACATATTGCTTTCATTTGGAAAGCACGCCGTATCGACTCTGGATACTTCGAGTAACCGCTACTGAGTCCTTCAGTGTCTGCCCATGAGCCCAGGTCACCTATCAGGCCAAGAGGAATATTTGGAGTTCGTTTCTTGCGTCGATGAACTTACGTTACCGATGACAACGTCCCCGAGGGCGTAAAAGAACTTTTACGAAATGGACGCAGGACCATCGCTCTGCAAATCAGGCCCGTTTCGGGTCTTAATCAGCTTCAGGGATTTGCTGAGTGAGGGCCCCCACCTACAAGCCGTGCGCATTGATGAAAACGTACAGTTCTCTGCCAAGTACACGAGTATTACGGGATGCTATGGCGTTAACTAGGGAATCACAATCACCAGGGGGTTATCGGTTGCCAATAAAAGGATGCGACAGAGTGTGTAATGACTGGGAGCGCTAAACTGAGTAGGTTCTGCGATGTGAAGCAACCGCCCTCCGAACGAGACTGAGGAGTCAATCGAATTGCGAGCCAGAGTTGAAGCTTGAAGTACAAATCAATGCATGATGCATGCGTAATGGTGTGGTTCGTGCCTCGGAGCACTCGGAGCCCTTTGCGCGTGGCGGGTCGACTCTCACACCAACTGCGTAATAAATAAGTGGCGTGTACCTTTACGTGGGCTCCCTGTCGAATAGCCTCTGCAATCTCTTGTTCAAAAACCTCGAATGATTCGGAATGAAGACCTTGGTTTAATGAATATGGAAAGGGACAAGGCTATAGCCGGAGGATCTAGTGATCATGTTTGCAAAAGAGTTGAGAAACGAACTGACGCGTACTGACGGTTAATTCGGAAATTCGGAAATTTTAAAGAAACGTCACCTGTCAAGCTTGTCAAGTGTCAACCTGTCCATGTCCCAGTTTTTGTACCTGATAACGGTGAATAAACTGTAATTTATTATGGATTCGTGATAAATCTTGAAATCTGATTGGCCAGCTGTTTACTGCCTGTCGAGGAATATATATATATATAACATTAAGTCCTTTATCTTAAGTTTTAAGCCGAATTATGCTGACAGCGCTTGGGTCACGTGGATTTGTAAACCACCAACTAACGCAGCAACACCACCCGTGGAGCATTAGAAAATCCTTGAGAAAATCACTGCAAGGGGAAAAAAAGGCAGGATTGAACGAGGGAAAAGGGTGTCGGGATTTATAGGTGACTTCTCAGAGGCTGTTTTTCTCAACGTTGCGCTCCAGAAAACGGGAAAAAAGGCTGGATGTATCGAATGCACTGGCAATGACAATCAGCGCTTGACGGTTTCCGAAAATCATTAGCATCGTGGGTACCTGCGAGGCGAAAGATGAAATACACAAAACACGTGCTCATGATTGCGGTCAAAAGTAGTGACGCGGAGAGTTCCGTTCAGAACTACGTCAATATTTTAAGCACGACATTTTCGCATAAACGGACATCCGGCTCGCATACTATTTTACATGCACGGCGCCACCAGGTGCTACAACAAACACAATTTTCGACATTCTGGCTTCTCGTTTCGGACATACCACCTTTGACCAAAATAAATTCCTTGGTCGAATTCGACCAAACCGGCCAGCTCACATTTTTCACTTCTTCGCTGGGGTGATAGGTTGCTGAACAGGTACGCGCTCGAGATGGGCACTCGTTTTCAGCATAAAATTGTCGGATGTGCCGTCGCCCTTGCAGGCAGCCGTCGTCAGATGCCAATGGTAAATAAATACAAAGATCAGGCGACACTTACGATGAGGTTGTTCGGGAAGCCTTGATCGAACGGGGCCGCCTGTTCAATACGCTGCACTTGCTCGGGGCTCAAAGAAATGTCCAGTGCCGCGATATTTTGCTTAAGTTGCTCGACTTTCCGGCCACCGATGATGGGGAATACGTAGGGGGTCTTATGCAAATGGTACGCAATGGCAACTACAAGTGTTCGTCAACTCGAGGAAGCATCAAATGAAAAAAGGCTCAAAAAGGAAAGCCATGACATACGTGCCGTAATACTCTCTGTACCGACTTCCTTCGCGATCTCTTCGAGGGCGTCACACACTTTCTTCTCCGCAGGCGAGCGCTCCCAATTAGTGCTGAAGGCTGTGCGGCCCTTCTCGCCACTCTCCCTGCGACGAGCTTCTTCGGCGTTAGTGCGAATTTTTCCGCCTCCAAGTACACCCCACGGAGCAAGCGCAAGACCCTCTGAACGTGCCATCGGGATGATATCGCGTTCAAAGGACCGCTCGAGGATGGACCAGTTCCCCTGATAAATGCAGAACGGCGTCTTTCCGTGGTCCTTTGCGTACTGATTCGCTTTAGAAACGACCCAGGCGGGAGTATCCGAAATGCCCTGGAGAACCGGGTCATAAAGATCGGGCGAAGAATGGGGCGACTTGAAGACGTACGAGGTAGAGAGCCTTTCTTTGGATGATGAGTGTATGCAGGGAATTCATGATTTCCTCGACAGAGGTACCATAATCCCACCAGTGCACATATAAAATGTCGATATAGGAAGTGCGCAGCTTCTTGAGGGATTCTTCTACGGACACATGGAGAGATTTGTTGTTGTTACCCGCGTAATTGACTTTGTGCGTGATGTGGTCTTGGCCTCGCTTATAACCAGTAGTATACTGAGCCGAGTCTCAATGTCCACAACGTACATTGAAAATCCGAGTATCACCTTCGTTGCGATGACGAGCTGATCGCGTATGCCGCGCTTCTCAGCCCACTCGCCGATAAAAGCCTCAGAACTTTCGTCCTGGCTGATTGGGTCAAATTTAGATAAGATGACTCGGGTCACACACGAGAAAGGAGTCTCACTAATTGTTTGCGGTATCAATAAAGTTACCCTGTGAAAAGAAAAGAGTCAGTACCGCAATGGTGGTGAAAAGGTCGATGATTCGACTTACACCTGCGTCGAAGTAGGCATCGAGGAGCTTGAAGGAGCTCTCCTTATCCATTGAGCCCATTCCGAGATTGTGCCACTTATCACCGATGCTCATGGCGCCGAGCTGCAAGGGTGACACACGCACACCCGCTTGGGGCGAGAGTGTGCGATAGAGACCAAGCTTGGTTGGGGGAAGAGGGGGGGGATCCAACAATGACATTTTCTAAGCAGAAGCAGAGGCGGGGGAAGACGGGCGTGAAGGTGGATACAGTTCGAATCGTTATTTATACCTGTACCCGACAGATAAGGGAATCCGACAGGGAAGATTCCTTTCCCTTGACTTAATTCGCTGATTGATCATCAACATTTGTTCGGCGCTCGTGTACCCCACAGAATGTTCTTGATGTGGTTCTTCCCCAAGTACGATGCCCCACACCGGCTCTGTCCGGTTGACTCTATCTCTTGTGTCTGACCCTGGCCCAGGAATACTAGTGAAATGTCGGCTTGGCATGCGAATGACGACGTTCCGCAGACGCATTGGAGCATGTTACTATATGGAGGCAGGAACACCGACAGGTGAATTAGGCAGTTTAGGCCCCTAATTAGGTCCCGGCCGAAAACATGAAAGACGCGAATTAATGGCGGTCCCTGCCCATCATCGACACTAGGTCATGGGTACCGCCTGCCAAGGGGCGCTTGAATCTTGGCATGTGGGGACGGCACCAACGAGACCCCGGGGACCAATCAGCTGTGAGTCAAAATTGAGAGGGCAAGCATGGAATCGTGTGATTGTGATTGGAACTCAAATGTCTGCAACTCAAGCAGTTCGGGTAAACACACGGATGACGGTATATACGGCCCGGTTCGGCTAAAAGACCCGTCAGGAGGTTGTGGTCTCCCCCGAGTCACTCTGCCGTTTGTGTGTGATCCTGATCCATTGAAATCGCTGGGGACAGTTCCCTAGCAGCTCACTCAACGCAAGAATAAACACAGTCCAAGCCCTTCAAGGACAGAACACTCTGTCTTCCTCAGCCAAGAGGTGTCCTATTCTGGGTCCCTCTCGACGGCTGCTCCACCGTCCTTCATCACTGCATGACATCGCTCCATGCCTATTTTCACAACCGCGACCAAGCTGCATTCCAGCGGCAGCTTGCCGCACCGCATCAAATCGATGTCAATGCTCGTGATTGGCTAGGCCGCACGGTACTCCACCTGGCATGTGCATCATCGACCCGAGCCGCAACGGAATATGTACGCATTCTTCTCGGCCACCCGGCGATCAACGTGAATCTGCAAGACTCGGAAAGCCATTGGACTGCGCTGCACCGTGCGCTGTATAATGGGAATATCGCTGCTGCGTACGTACCCCACGATGTCATTCGGATCCTGAGGCTCGACAATGCCAAATTTACGCGTTCCCCAGAATCCTTCTGCTGCAGAGGAGCGATGTAGATACCGATTTAAAAGACTTCGAGGGGTATCGGGCCTTTGACGTCTACAACACTACAGTTGAAGATACGATGCCAAACAAACGAGTTGCTCCCAGTGGCCTTGAATTGTATACGTGGGGAGTGAATAGGTGAGTACGTGGATTTTGTTCTTTCTGCCCTAACACTATTTATATCAGGAATGCCTCCCTTGGCCATGGCGACACAGATGACCGAACCCACCCAGAGCAGGTAGTCCTGAGGCATCATAATGACGTTGGAAAGGACCCGCAAGCCCATGACAAAACCTCCTTCAAGTTACAACCTGCGCTGGTACTGGATGTTCAGATGTCGAGGTTACATACGGGTATGGCAAATTTTCCTCTCCTTACCCCAAGATGTATCTCTATTGGACCGACTCTCGCCCTACGAAACACGAACTTTTGCGATCAATGAAGAGGACTGTCATTCTGACTCGTCTCTCGACAGTGGTGCTTACGGATGAGCCGCGCGCCAACATCCGTGCGTGTGGCTTTGGTAGTGGTGGACGGTATGCTGCCCTAATTGCTCTACTCTATACATGGGTGATCATGGCTTGCGTAGACTTGGTCCCGGTGGAGGTCAACACGCGCAGCCCTCGCTCTTACCGGCGATCAAGCTACCACCTGATACCGAGAACGTGTTTACTGCCATCGCACTTGGTCAGGACCATACCCTTGCTCTTACATCTGATGGCACTGTTTTCTCGTGGGGCCTTGGCCGGTTCTCGCAATTAGGCTACGAAGTGCCATCTCCGTATATTCAATCGTTGCCACGTGTTATCGCTGGCCCGCTAAGGCGTGAGCGTGTCAGGGGTATAGCTGCCTGTAGGAGTGCAAGTGCTGGCTGGACGGATACCCTCCTATATACATGGGGAAAGAATAATGGCCAGCTCGGGTATGACAAAAATGCAACTCCAGTTCAAACCGTCCCGAGGATCGTCCCTAAAATTTCGAAACCCGTCATTTCTGTTGCTCTGAACGTGGGTGTTGGGTGTTGTATGACCATTTCATTTTACTTTATCTCTTGGATTTAGGATACTGCGATGGTCTGCCTTCTCGCAACGCAGGATGTCGTTCTTCTCTCCAATGATGCACATTCGCGAATAATGTTTCCCTCACCAACGCATCTTCCATCAGATTTTCTGGCTTATCGACCGCCTCCAGCTGCGCGAGCCATTACGACTGCACGTATCCTTTGTAATGAGAACATGTTCGCCACTGTCTCTTCCGCAGGCGAAATATTTACTTTCAATGCTCCAACTCTCTCTCGTCCTGGAGAGCGCCCGTCTCCTATACAACCACAGCGCGTTTGGGCTCTCAGAAAGCAGTGGAGTGCCGTGCATGTATGTTCCGACCCGTCTTTCTTTCTCCTAAATGCTGAGAACGTACTTACAGGACGTGGCCCTTAGTGGAGATGGGTCGCTTATCATATGCACTCAGTCGGGGCATGTCTTCGTGCGCTCGCGGAGTGGTGGTGCTAAGGCACCACGATTTGTACGTGTGGCCGGTTTGCAACGTGCTGTTGCGGTGCGGGCGAATGACACAGGTGCACTGGCCGCGTTACGGGAACCTTATCGACCGCCAGACATCGTAGTTGTAGGGAGTAATTTTGCCGAGGACGTGGCCCGCATGCGACCATACTTCTGTTTCACGAGCCCGGAACATGTGGGCATACGCATCGAGCCAACTCTAGAGCGTCCGGCAAATCCGGCGAGTCGAGTACTTCCTAGTTTAGATGTAGGCGAGGATGAAGACGAGGGTGATGGAATTTTCGAGGCGGAAGTGCTCGCACGCGATGCACAGGAGGTTTTCCGCCTGTGGGATCTCCTCGCACAGGATCAGATTTTGCGCCGGCGGTCTGATACTCTCGGACAAGGGCTATTCGCGAAGGACATCCTTCCCAATGGTGCAGACCTCATGCTCAGGATCCAAGGCTCTATGGAGCTTCCCACACACAGGGTTATACTCTCCGCCCGCTGTGCAGTTCTTGCCCGCGTACTCGACGGCCTTGGAAGTCTCCATGACCGCGAGTCTGGCATTTCTGTCAAGCTTCTCCCAGCACCGGCACGGAGAAGCGGCGCATGTGCCGGCCCGCCGCGGGCATCAAACGAGGCACCTCGCCTGGCCATCACGGGCGTGCACGCCTTTCCCGTGCTCGTGTTGCTACATTATTTATACACGGACGTGCTACTAGCAGTTGGCGATTTGCGGCTTGCCCGTCTCACTGCAGACGTGTTCGCTCATGGCCGGCTACAACCTGCCCAAGCCGTGCAGGGCCTCCAATCTTTATCCCGCGTGCTCCATCTCGACTCCTTAGCCGATTCCCTGCGCGGTGTGATGGTGAAGCGAACGCCATCTCCCTTGCTCAATGCCCACTTTCGCGCCATCTTCGATGCGCCCATGTCGGTGTCGTCACCTGATGTCGTGCTGCAACTCGTGGATCGTGAAGTGTGGACACACTCCTTCGTTTTGCGTGCCCGCTCCCCGTTTTTCGAGAGTTTCTTCTCAGATGAGGAGTGGACGCGGGATCGGTGGGAGGGCGACGATCGTCTGCGTGTGGATTTACGTCATTTGGAGTGGCGCTCTATGGAGTACGTATTACGGTTCATGTGTTGCGGAGAGGAGGCAGAAATGTTCGAGCGACTAGGTACGTAGTGCCCTCCGTCTCTGCGCGACCTTGTTGACGAGATTTATCTTTTTCGGACAGATTTTATTGATTCGGCTGATCAGCTGCTGAGCCTCTTGTTTGATGTCATGTTTGCCGCGGTGAGTCCGACCTCGATCGTGTCTCCTTTCTCATCCTTGTTCAACCTTCAGCGTATAGAACGAACTACTTCTTGATCGGCTACTTTTGATTTGTTCTTCGATCGTGATCAAATATGTCACAATCAACAACATTTCTGCCATCTATGTGGAAGCAGCGTTCCTACATTGCCCGCAATTGATGGATAGCCTACACCAATATATATCTGTCAACATGGAAACGTTGCTCGAGGCGCGGCTGCTCGATGACCTTTCCCCTCGGCTCGTCAGGCAACTTGCAAGTGCTGTGCAACTGCACCAGGCCACCAAATCACGCTTCTCCCGCCTGCAGCTACCCATTGACCTGGCCGCCTCTGAGAACCAGCACCGCGAGTGGCTCGCGAAGCAGGACATTCCCTACCCGATAGTTCGTTCACAACTGTCGAAAGCGCAGCAGCCCAAGCACTCTCCGAAGATCAGCCGAAAAACGAAGTCGTCGCAGCCCGCGTCCCCGGTCCGGGGCGGTAAGCCGACCGTGACCGTGTCGCGGACCCCGGGCCCGCTCCAAGCCAGCGGTGATGAAGACTTGTTCTGTATGGACGAGGCTCTCGTTCCTCCCATGAATCTAGATGCAGGCGCCTCTACTGACGAGCTTGCGAGCACCCCAAAGGCAGGACCGGGACCGTGGAACGCCAGGTCTACGCCCAAGTAAGTGCCATTTCCCCCATCCTTGGGGGTATCTCGGAAAGTCAGGCACTAACGGGCGTGACTTCTTCAGGGTCGATATGAAGGTGATCCTGGCGGAAGAAGAGGAAGTTCAGGCCAGCGGACGTACGCATAAGCTGTCGATGAGCCCTTCGACACCCGTGCATTGGCAGCGTTCTACATCTGGTGATGGCACGCGCGTCGCGTTCTCGCTCCCCAATAAGACTCAGGGTGAGCAGGTACTGCACTCGAGCACTCCTAGTAGACCGCACGTTGCGCCCGCACCCACATCTACGTCTACATTAGCTTGGAGGAGCCCCTCGCGATCAGTAGAGCCTTCGAGTTCGGGCTTGTCTCCTGGCCGCGCGGCAAGTGGGCAGATGCTATCGCGTACTCCTCCAGGTAGCACGCAGGTGTCTGCGGACGCCACGCGTGTTTCTTTCTCACTCCCCAAGACACCAGGTGCTCTGCCGCCCTCGAGCACTCCTGGTATTTCGCGCGCCGCGTCCACGTCTGCGTCCGACCAGTGGAGGAACCCCTCGGTCTCAGCAGAACCTCCGAACTTGCGCACTCCACCATCCGGGAGCGGAAGCAGGCGGGCACAAGAGGATGTATCTGTTACTCCCGCTCCGCCGCTTCGAAAATCCCGGAGCGCCCAGAGTGCTCCCGTTCCCGGCCCGTCGACGCCGACACTGATAGCCACCGCGCGGCCCGGCTTGGGTCCCGTCATCAACCCGTCCAAAGCAAAGGCGGGTCTGACAGCAACCCGTCACGCATCGTACGTGCACCCTCTCTTCTTAAATAGCTACAGACACAGACGAACCCCTCCGGCTGGCCGTACTGACGCGCACTCCACATGCCACAGTGGGAATGCATGGGTCCTGCCTCCGGACGAGCATGTCTCACACCCGTCCTCCAGCGCGCAGATATCCTTCGCCGAGATCCAGCAGCTGCAGAGCCAGCCACATAACGTGGCGAAGGAGGAGCGCCGCTCGCTGCGGGACATACAAGCAGAGGAGGCCGAGCTGCAGGCAGAGGCAGAGTTTTTGAAGTGGTGGACCGCAGAGGAAGAGCGCATACGTCTCGAGAACGAAGCCGTTACTGCGTCCCTGTTGCAGCAGCCACAACGAAAGCAGCAGCAGCACCGCCATGGAAGGAAGGGCAAGAAATCTGCTGCTACTGTGGAGGTCGAATCTACGCCTGACCCGAAAACGTCTCGCAGGGGAGAACGGAAAAGTCGGGCGGAAGAGCAGGTTCCATCTGGTGGAAAGGGCAGCGACCATGTCTAAGTTATTATGATATGTAATATGGTGTACTTTAGACTACATATTGTCATTCCGTGTGGGCGTGGCTGTTACAGAACCATTTCATCGTCAGGAAATGCAACTAAGTCGGGAAGGAAACTTTTGTAATGCGTAGTGGACCAAACTCATCGAAAGTGTATGCGTGTAACAAGTGAAGGGCGGGTGATGAGAGAGAGAAACGAATAAAAAAGAGCAAAGGAAGCTGAACGTGAATACGAACAACATCGATAATAGTACATGGGGCCGGGAACTCTTCTTATCGTTATTGTCCTTGACGAGCTGAAAGGTATGTAAACGTCATGAGTGGTGTACCTATGAGTGCATCGTTCATGGTCACTGGCATACCCGGAGACCACCAGGAGTCTACTACACACGACAGCCTCCCAAGTCAGACATTGATCAAGAGAACAATTCCTCCTCTGCCCACTCTTTCGCTACAAGTCTCTCTTACGCTCCTTACGACCTCCTTCTAGGCTGACCTCCTTTCGCGCGTTTGCGAACTCTCGGGATCGGCGCATCGGCTCTCGTTTCTCTTATCCTTCCTAACTTCAAACTCATAAGCATAGACTAACCACCTACTCCACAATTCTCTAGACGATTGCGCTGCTTCTGTTTGGGCGTGGTTCATTTCGATATCGGAATGTGGACAGGGCCGATGCGGCCGCGGCCGAGATGGAGATTTGGTCACGTGGTCCAGTTTTAAAATGTGTAAACTGAGCCTCAGCCTCGGAGAATGCCACAACCTTGTGCCTCATTCCCCCGCATTTCCGCCGTTAAGAAGGCGGGAAAATAAAGTACTGTATGGTTCTCCCGACGTGATGCTCTGCGGCATTCCTCTTAAATGACGTCTAGTACGTAGCTTCGTTCTGAAACTGGCTGCCTGTACGACAGATCTGCTACCGATGACTCTGTACCCCAAAGGGAGAACAAGTATTATCTTGTGGGTGCTGATCATCCAAACATGACTCTGTCACCGTACTGTACAGTGTGCCGACAGCGTGTAAAAAGCTGGCATTAGGTACTTTAACTTGAATTTACCCATGCCAGTGTCCTGTACCTGACCAGGAATGGTGACAGCTAAGGCACGACACTTTATGATAACTTGCCGGTGTGCCACGTTTCAGTTAGAGTATGCCTTATGCTTTACACAGGTACACTTCCACCGAGATGCCCCTCTGACCACCTTACGACCCCCAATATCCGATGCATTCGCACACTCGCTCCTTGTCAAACAGGGGACATGCTGTAATCATACGAACAGAGGTGTTTATAATGACAGGGAATGACAACTTCAAGGTTTTCAGGCTGGCTTTTTCAGCTTGTCCCAGACACCCGAACAGATACCAACTATGATTCGCTCCTTATCCGTCGCATATTCGCTCGTTTTTCTGCAAAAAGTGCGCACTCCCCCATGTTGAGGCTTCAGGCCTGTCATGTCACGATTTGAATGCTCTTCTAACACCATTGGATCCATAGGTCCTTGCTTCTTCTGCATTGTCCGGCAGAGACCCCCCCGTCCCGCCTACTCCCCAGGGTTGGACATATTTTCTTTGCCTCGAGTAAGTTCCATCCCTTCTATTGAATTCGTGTTGACCGAATGTTTTCTCTTCCTTAGAGACAATCGGAGCTATCCAAACTTTAATGTTCCCCTGCTTACAGGCGCATACTATGCCGACCCAGATGCCATGACCATCGAGAGTTGTCTCGCTTTTTGCGAAAATCAGCCAGTGCCATATCGGCTTGCAGCCATCACTGACGGCTTTCAGTGTTGTGCGTTCCTCTATCAGAGATACCATGCCATGTCGCTACATGTATATCTTTCCCAGCATGCGACAATTTCTTCGAGCACATTTTCGAGAGCACAAATGGGTGCAATGCACCGTGTCGCGGCGATCCGTCGCAGGCGGGCGGCTGTGGGGGCGACCTCGTGGCGAGCGCCTACACAAAGGACAACGCGAACTTTATCATCCCGGCCATGGTCCCCTCGGTTGGTCAGTGGGAAGGCCTTGGGTGTTACAGGTTGGTGGATGTACAGACAATCTTGATGCAGGACTAACCCGGCTCCAGTGATTCGACCAGTGCTCGTGCTCTAGAAGTCGTTGTCGACGCTGGTAGCACGACCGTGGAGTCTTGCGTTGCTGCCTGCCAAGCTAAGGAATACTTCCTCGCTGGCGTTGAATTCGGCAGAGAGTGCTGTGAGTTCGTTTACAGGAGCGGTATCAATAATTCGGCGGAACGTTCTGACGATATATCAGGGTGTGGCTCAGAGCTCCAGCACGGTTCAAAGTTCGTTGGCAACGACGACGGCATTGAGCATGGGAATTTCCGTCAGAACCCAAATGATCCGCACTGCAACATGGGTTGTCAAGGAAACGCAAGTGAGACCTGTGGCGGACCAGCCTTACTCAACGTGTACAATTTCACCGGGACGCACCCCGTCGGGGCCTCTGTCGTGCCTTCCGTCACCCTCGGTACGTGGACCTCCCAGGGCTGTTACAGGTACGGTACCCCCTCGAGCTGTCAATCTTCCATATGATTGTGCGAACGCCAATTTTTCCCACAGCGACTCGGTGGCTTCTCGCACGCTTGAGAGACGCGTCGACGTGGCGAACGTGACTGTAGAAGCGTGCATCAAAGAATGCTTCGTCCAATCATTCACTATCGCCGGCCTCGAGTACGCCCAAGAATGCTGTAAGTTATCACCAATTTTTTCCCTCTATGACGTCGATGAGGGCTGATTGACGGGTTTTTAAAACAAAGGGTGCGGTAATGAGATAAGCTCCCCCGGTGCTCCCATTTCACAAAGTGCTTGTAATCAAGCATGCGTTGGGAACAACACAGAAGTGTGCGGTGGATCCGACGCGTTGCAGCTCTACCAGGCCAACTAGACATAGACAGTGATCGAAATGTAATCGACATACGGATTCGATGTCCAGTTATCTAATCGGTACTATCTGCCGCTCATGGCGTTGGCGGGTGTAACATGAAGTATGAATGGAAGGCAATGTTTCCTTGTGCGGCATGGACACGCGCTCGCTGTCCTGTGGCGTCGGGCGTGTCGGGCGGGCGTCCAAGGCTAGCGCGCGGGGGAACCCTACAGAAGTAAGCACATGTCTCGCTCGAAACACTAAGTAGAGTGGAGCCTTCACATCTTCATCTTTGGTCTAGGTTATCATGTCTGGCTATGCTCAATGAGCAAGCGAGTGACTTCCGTGTGTCCCTTTTCCAACGCCAGATGCAATGCGGTCTGCCCACCCTTGTCTTGAGTTGTCACGTCCATGCCGCGCTCGATGAGCATACGTGTGACTTCCACACATCCCCAATTCGACGCAAGGTGCAAAGCAGTCCGCCCGTCCTGGTCCCGGGCCGTCTCGTCTACGCCGCATCCGACGAGCATGCATGCGACTTCCACCTGTCCCCAGTACAATGACAGGTGCAAAGCAGTTCTCCCCTCCTCGTCCTGGATTATTGCATCTGTACCGCGCTCTACGAGCATGCGTGCGACTTCCACATGTCCCTCAATTGATGCCAGGTGCAATGCGGTCCACCCTTCTCCATCCTGATCTGTCAAGCCCGCTCTGTGCTCCACGAGTATACGTACGACTTCCATGTGTCCCTTAAAAGATGCCAGGTGTAATGCTGTCTGGCCATCTTTGTCCTGGGCTGCCACGTCTGCGCCATGCTCTATGAGAATGCGTGCGACTTCCGCGTCACCCCGAGAGGATGTCAGATGTAACGCAGTCCGCCGATGCACGTCCTGAGCTGTCACGTCCACGCCGTGCTCGATGAGCATGCGCACAACTTCTACGTGTCCTTGAGAAGACGCCAAGTGTAACGCAGTCCGCCCGACCTTGTCCTGAGCTGTGGCATCCGCGCCGCGTGCAACGAGCATGCATGCAGCTTCCACTTGTCCCCGAGACAACGCCAGGTGTAACGCAGTCCGTCCGTGCACGTCCTGAGCTGTCACGTCTGCGCCGCGCCCGACAAGCATGTATGCAATTTCCACTTGTCCCATAGATAGTGCTACGTGCAACGCACTCCGTCCATGCTCGTCCTGGGCTGTCACATCTGCGCCACGCTCGACGAGCATGCGTGCGACTTCCACGTGACCCTGAGACAATGCTACGTGTAACGCAGTTCCCTGGTCAAAAGTAGTTTGCCCGTAGTTGTCCTTAGCTGTCATGTCGGCGCTGCGCTCGACTAGCATGCAAGCAACTTCCACTTGTCCCCGAAGCGACGCCAGGTGCAACGTAGTCCGCCCATACTCGTCCTGAGCTGTCGTGTCTGGGCCCCATTCGACGAGCATGCGTGCTACTCCCACGTGCCCCCGAGACAATGCTAGGTGCAATGCAGTCCGCCCGTCCTTGTCCTGTGTTGTCGCGTCCGCGCCGCGCTCGACGAGTAAGCGTGCCACTTCCAAGTGTCCCTCAAACGTCGCCAGGTGCAACGCAGTCCGCCCGTAGCTGTCTTGAATTGTCACATCCATGCCACGCTCGATGAGCATGCGTGCGACTTCTACTTGTCCCCAATCCAATGCTAGGTGCAACATAGTCCGGCCATACTTGTCGTGAGTTGTCGCATCTGCGCCGTGCTCGATAAGCAGCCGTACGACTTCTATGTGACCCCTTTCCGACGCCAGATGCAGTGGAGTCAATTTGTCATCAAAGCCTCGAGAAAACACATCATCTGGTTGCACATTGACCAGGAACTCTGCGATGTCGTAAAAGCCGCAAAGAGCGGCATAATGCAAAGCAGTTCCTTCGGGTCTCAATGTCCTACGGTCTGGTTTGAATCGCAATGAGCGCCATCTTGGGTTATATATCCAGACCCAAATGGCCAGATGCGGTTGGCTTGGGTCAAACAACTGTTTCATCCCATCTTCTACATTTTTCGATATGTTTTCGAACCGGGCATGGTCAACCCAGTGCTCGGCAGCATATATGGCGAGAGGAAAACCCCGTAGGTTATCCTTGGTGATGTTTTCATCCAGGTGTAACAGAATGCCAAGACAGGCCTGGGCGGCGAGGGTGTGAGCGGGTATCATAGAAATGTAATGACGACATGAAATCCTGTCTTCTGCTTCGGCAAGGCGAGCTGACATCAAGAATTCCTTGACAGTGAAATGTGAAAATTGTATGACGGGGGAACCTCTGACATCGACTATGGCAAGCAAACTGGGGCAAGTACACAGCACTGCGTCCAATGGATCTTCCATGCGCAAATTCTCGTGAAATGTCGGTATTGGACGTGCCTCAAAATCAAATGCGAGAAGTTCCGCGAGTTCCTGGACACGGAGCGGGCGGAAAGCGACGGCGACGAATTGAAGAAGTCGGTGAGCAAGTTCCCAATTTGCTGTATTGATCTCTCTCAAGGTCCTCGCATATGTCTCATCGAGTGACTCTGGTAATTCAGCCAAGGCATGCCGGATACTTGCAGGGTGGCAGCCTTGAAGGTACACCAGCTGACAATACACCCATCGAAACCTACACTACCAGTATCAGCGAAAGTCATTTACGATATATGGATTAACGCCTTACATCCCATCAGCTCTTTCAGTCAGGACGTCGATGACAAGCTGCCTATGCTCCTGTCTCCATCTTCGCACCTCTCTACTTGTGTTAACGACTGACTTGATGTAGTTCTCAATGTCCTCCCTTTGTCCGCGCTCGTCGTGTAAGGAAATAGAACGGAAAATTAAAGGCTGGAGAACAGCCTTGATGTCTGTTTCGGGTCGGCTAGTCAGGCAGATGCGTAGATTTTGAGGTTGTGAGTCGATAAGCTCCTCTACGACCATCAGGACTTTCTTGCGTGGGGATGGGATACTAAATGTGTTGGAGCACTCATCTAGAGCATCGAGAATTAGGAAAACTGGGGCCTGTCCTGGAAGTTCCAATACGTCCTTTAGACATCGGAAAAGTTCGTCGTTGCTGGCGGTTTGTGCACCGTTGCGGTGAGTCGAATAGAAAAGGGAAAGGACGTCATAGTAAGCGTCGGACTGGTCGCAAAGCTGGAATAGCAAAGACGAGAGGAGCCCACGTAGGCCCCTTTTTTGTTCTTCCCTAAAATCATGGTAGAAGAACACCAGTGACGCGAGCCCCTGTTTCCTCATGGCGTCGATGTCCTCGATTACTTTGGAACTGAACGACGTCATAAGTTCTCGAGGCGAGACGGAAATACCCATAGGTTGACGTACCAAAGAACACTCTTGCCAGCACCCGCTACGAAAGAAAATACCCATCAGTTTCTCCGAAGGTCAAACGTTTGGAGGCAACACACGTTTCCCATGAACCCACAGGAGGGAACCCGGTCCAGACGACTTCCATTCTGAGAAAGTGTCTCCTTGAGTGAACCATACCGCGGTCGCTTCATGGCACGATTCACGGGCGATGTGTTGATTTTCCCATGGATCAGGAGGAGAGAGCCAACGTTGGATATCCTGTTGAAGCTCATCACCTGCTAGACAATCTTAGTTTTTGCAATTAGCAATACCGACGTTACTGACGTTTCGACTTGTTCATTTCGCTAGCGATTCGATGTAACATTTCTAGTGCTCAGTCAGACACGAAACTTGCTCGTTAATAATAAAAGAAGTACCAAGGCCAACCCGGACACTATCACTTGATGCCTTGCCGTCTAGAGAGAAGATTAGTCAACAGTCGGCGAGAGACAAGTAGGGTGACTTTGCTCACTCAAATCCTGCGTGAGCGTGTATACAGCCTCGAGAATCTTCTCCGCTGTCGCCCGAGCCCCGTCGTCAGTGGGCCCCCGATCTAGCCTTCGTAGGGCCGCTTCGATGTCCTTTTCTCCGAAAAGTTTTTTTCCAAATTTCTCTGCGTTGGGCTGAGCAACGTAGTATGTCTGCAACTACGGACTCACTCAATTGTCCTTGCTTGACCTCATTTGTTGCAAGTGCGAGGGCAGAAATTAGTTCCGTCATTATCTTGACTGCCATCTCGTCCATGGCACTGGTTGTTGTACGAGGGATCATGGTATAAATATTGAGACGCTTCAATATGTGTTCAATCGACTCGAACAAGTCGACGAGTACGTCATAGCTGTCGATCACGCCCTTGGCTTCCTAGTGTACTCGGATATCAATACGGACGTAAGAACTTAAAAAAGCCACATACAGAGAGTAGCACACCGAGGCCAGTGTATATTGCTCCGGCAAGTTTGAAACCCTGTAGAACGGATATCAGAGATATGGAACATCCTAATCAGCACCTTCTGACGTACCAGTCCTACAGCATCACCAAGGGTGGAAACGGCAGAAAGCTTGCATAAAATTAATACTGTATTCTGAATCGACTTCATGACTTTGTCGCGTCCTCGGAATTCGCCAAAGGTTCGTGCCTCGCTTTGAAGGAGTGAAACAACAGTCTCGACGGAATGGATGTTCTGGAGTTTCTCGGCGAGTGGATGTTGAGCCAACGATACCTTCGTCTTTTGTTCGTAGTCTTGCAAAGCGGACTCGAACAGCGCTCGAAAGTGAGGTGATCCTGACTGATCACTCATATCTCAAATTGTAGAGGAATGTGAACTCGAGAGGGGAGGTCGATCGGCTGTGAAAAAAAAGAAGGCAGACAGTGGGATGCAGTGGAAGAGGGTTGGTGCCTCGCTCATCAACATCAAATCAATCGCATATCTGGGGACAGACGCAAGGTAATTGCCTGAAATAGATGGGCGTCAGTTTGGTCAATGATATTTGTGGTGCGAGTGTGGGTGCATGCATGTACTGTATATTAGAAATTCAGGAAGATGTTGGCTTAAAAGCGAAACGTCGGCAAGGTGCGGTAGGAAGTTTTTAGATAAATCCTTTGCCGATTGCTGGTCAACAGTGTAAGGCAAGCCTTACAGTCAGGCATGAAACGATGGAGCGCCTGTCAACGCCACAAGTCTTCCTGTCACTCCCCTGCACCCCCTTACTCTCCTTCCCTTCCCCTGCATCCGGTTCAGCGCAAGACCAACGCGTACACTTTCCCTCTCCCTTCCCTTCCTATACTCCCTTCACTGCTTTTATTCAGTACTTACGGCCTCAACCAAGATGCCCGTAGGAACTGACATGTATATAAGTATAAGCGCCGGTATATCCATCGCAACATCAAAAGATACATCGCTCTTGATATCAACCGTACGATATAGTCGTTGGGCTTCAAGATAATAGAAGTCGCCATCAACTCAAGTGGTGTGGTAGATGTGCGAAAGGGAGGGAAGGAAGAGTAAGAAGAGCGAGAACTGGGTAGGAAAAATTGGGGCGCGAAACACAGGTGAGCCGAGCAAGACACAGCAAGGAGGTATGAAAAATGGACGCACACGAATGGAAATGAAGGCACATCCAAAAGGGATTGATTATAATAGCATCGTGATACACGATGCTGCACATTGTATTTGTACACCTGTGAGAAGAGGCCCGCTTTGGTGAATCTGTCGTATTGTAAGACATTGTCAGGGTACGACTGGTCAACTACTGTAGAACGCGTTTGCGGAGACGCACCTCGGCCGTGATGTTCACCAACTCAGATGACGAACGGAGATACTCATCCCTTCCTTCGTCAACAGGGATGTCAGGGTGCCACAGGAGAAACGAATGGAACCTGACTGCTGGTCTCAGGACTCTGACAAGCGCCCATCTTCACGCGAGGTCTTGCCCGCGTCGTGCAGAACCGTTATTCTCCTAATACAGCGGGCTTCCTGCGGAACCGCCCGAGTCGGGCGGGTCGATGCTTGGTGTTACTTGCCGTTGTCTGGTGGGTATTCCCACGCAGGACGAGATCAACGCAACCATTTGGCGGCGCTACTTCTACGCCGTCGACGGTGCGACACTAGGAAATGAATCGTGTTGCGGAATCTGTGAGGCCGCGATAACCCCCGTCTGCAGCATGCGCGATGCAGATGATTTCACAGCCATCTGCAGCAGCCAGCGCCCAATGTCAGAGCTATGCACAGTTAATAACCGAGTAATAGGGGAACCGCACAGCGAGTATGACAGCGAGCCCAGTATGTATCGCTTCCGCAGGTTTAAAACTCCGTAGAATGAGTATCAGAGACATGGAATACCCCTTCAGCACACATTCTGACGGACCAGGCCTATAGCGCCTCCAAAAACGGCCGCTGCAGAAAAGAGCATATAGAGCCGATACGGTACTCTTGATGGATCTCCTCATGTTATCGCTGCCTTGGGAGTTACCCAAAGTTTGGGCTTGGTCTCGAGTCGCACTTCTCGAGTTTTTCGGCAAGTGGGTGCTTCGACAACGTTATCTTCGTTTTCTGCTCGTAGTCTCGCAACGCAGACTCGAAAAGCGCTTGAAAGCGGGAAGATTGTACTTGGTCCCTCATATCTCAGATGGGAACGAAGTATGACGAGATGGTGACTTGGTCCGCTGTGATGAAAGAATAGCCAGATCGTAAGACGGGATGGAGAGGGTTGGTGGCGAAAGTTGGTGCTCCGCTCAACCATCATATGCATGGACAGTTACAAGGAAATTGCCTGAAACAGATGGGCGTAAGTTTGGGTTGAGCGCTCGATTATGTTTGTGCAGGAGTGTGAGGCTTACACAAAGGCGAGAATTAAAATAAAACAACTGCATGAGACAGTACTACTGTAGTGAGGCCATTGAACCAGAGGTTGTAACAAGGTCAAAGGACAACGCTCGTGTTTGCTGTTTGGTTAGGTTTGGACACGCTTCCGGAACTGGAAGGCTTCTGGAGATTTTAAATTTTACTGGTGGAAACGAGCTGGTATCAGTGTACTGTGAATAGCGACAGACTATCGCTAGCATGACACAGGCGGTTTCAATATTGTAGTCATGAGCTCATGAGCGCTTGACCTTCATCTGCCATCTAACGGTATGTACTCCGATGAACAACTTTCTCGCAAAATTTGTCTGCGACGGCGAGATGATCTGCACTATACAGTACGCTCAATTGACCAACCATATCGTCGTCACACCACGCTCTCATTGCCGCTGCCTCCATCGCAACGTCAAAAGTCAAATCGCTCTCGATATCAACCGTACGGTGCAGATCGTTGGGCTGCAAGATAATAAAATTCATTGCCGCCTCAATGGGAATCGTTGACGGTCGAAAGAGGAGGGCAGAATA
>Ga0307512_10001140_pt1 | contig 38652 bp, 35 predicted proteins | sample 14_EM_MG_FD_200267 | JGI IMG/M metagenome (GOLD analysis project Ga0307512, IMG submission 200267) | Populus trichocarpa ectomycorrhiza microbial communities from riparian zone in the Pacific Northwest, United States - 14_EM | ecosystem: Host-associated > Plants > Roots > Unclassified | place...
CCTCTCCCTCTTCCAAACCTCATCAGCACAAACCCTCTCCTCTCCCCCACCACCCCCAAACTCCCTCCTCCCATCCCTCCACCTCTCTACCCTCACCTTCCCCCCCCACCTTTAAAATCCCTTGACACCACTCCCCAACCCTGACCACGCACCCCCCATCAGTCTCAAGCACAACCGCCACCCTCTCCCCTTCAGACAGCACTTCATCCCTCCACACCTCCTCATACCCCTTCCTCCCCTCCTCCGGCGCTTCAAAATCAACCATCTCCCCCTTCTCCAGCACATCCCCATTTTCAAGAATTTCCAACGTTCCCTCGTCCTCCGCTGGGGATCGCTACGCGAGTCGAGCGTGTGCACCCATTTTCCGGATGTAGGGGTAGGGTAGGAAGATGTGCCCGCGAAACCCCAGTATAGGATTTGCGGCTGGGAGATGGTGAGGCGAAGGTCGACGAAGCGGCATTGCGGGGAGGTGAGGACGAGGGTAGAGGTTGGCTCCGACGCGGGGGAGGGGGGCTGTGGGGGGGTTAATGGGTGGAAATAAGGGGGAGGTGGGAGGTGGACCCAGCGAATTGAGATGCGGTGCGGGACGGACATCGTTGTGGTGGGGTATAAAGAGTGCGGGGAAGGATGTAGTTTTTGGCAAAGATAAAGTACAGTATGTAGGGTACTTTGTAATGTACATGCCGCGCTGCATTCCAATAGCGATGCCCTCGCTCTACTCTACGTAATGTACAACCACGTTTACCGTTTACTACCACGGAAACCTCATCCCCCTCCCACTAACCACCCCTTTCCCCCTCCTCTCCCTCTCCTCCTGTTCCTTAACCCACCCCTCATCCCCACGATACGTTTCCACCGCCTCCTCCAGCCCTCCATCGGCAGCCTCCAAATACACCTCCGCCATCTTCACATCCACACACTTTGTACGCAGCTGAAATCGCTTCACAAGACTCTTCTTCTCATCATCCTCCTCCGGCCGCGCACTATGACTCGGCCCGCTATAATGCGTCGCTGGAATCGCAATTGCCTGCCGCGCAAGGAGGTGGGCGTCGATGAAGAGGCGGTTGTAGGAGCGTAGCAGGGGCGCGGGGACGTTGTAGAGGAGGGAAAGACCCGCGAGGGTATCGGTAGGTTTTACGAAGTGGAGGACGTCATCGGTGGTGGTAGACTTCTCGTCCACCTTGTATCCAGGCGGCAGATTGGAGCTGGAGCTGGAGCTAGCTTCTTCGTGTGGAGGGGAGTAGGAGGGTGGGAGGATACGAGTGGAGGCGGGGCAGAAGGGGCAGTAAGTTGCGAAGCGGGGGTTTTTCTACAGGGGTTTCAGCGGGCGGGTGTGTATGGATGGAGAAGAGAAGAGGACATCAATACACCGGCCACAGACCCGGCGGCCGCAACAGATTTGTTGTAGTGGTACTGTTGCGTCGGATTTTTTCGTGTCTGGCTCAGGGAAGGAAAGGGTTTGTGCGCACGTTGAACACGATGCTTGGGAGGTGGCATAGGAAGGTGGTAGGTCGGCCATTTGGAGATAGTGAATGTAGGTAAGTAAGAGAGGTAAGCTTGCGTTTCATGGTTTCATGTGACAACGCGACGGCAAACGGCAGTTAGATTTCGGGTATCGACGTCATCGTGCTGCGAGAAGACGTGATTGCGAAATGCATGAACAAGCCACCACCAAGTCCAACTCAATCCAACGTTTTACCTGAAACGACAGCACTTCCCATAAGACTTCCTTGTCATCTCACAACCTACTCTAATGAAAAGCTAGTATGCAGTAGTAGTATCATAACAGTAGTAGAGTAGGTAGCAATCTCAGCACACCCTAAAAGCACAAGCCAAATCCAATGATGCACCGTAAAATCCAGCAAAGAAACAAACCCATGTGAAAGCAAAAAAAAAGCCGTATATAAATCAAATAGTAGCACAATGCGTCGATTTTCAAAAAAGGAAAAAAGAAGCATAAGAGATATCATCGTAAAATAAACTGCCGCAAATCAGAATACAAACTACGTGGGTTACGTAGTCTTCAACCCCCCCACCGCTTCAGTGACGTCCTGGAGACTAGGTATCGAAGAAGTCTGCCCAGGGACCGCGTCCAGCGGCACTGTATGTAAAGCCGGCTTTTCGGGACCTTGGATCCCTTCCTTGATGTGTGCAGTTCTCCTTTCAATCGCACCAATGACCCATGCCTTCACCACAGCATCTCCTTCAGTGACAATCCGCGGTGCCTCGAAATCGGCACCATTCTCCGCTGCTTCCTCCTCGGCTTCCTCCGAGATAGGGTCTGGTTTTGCGAGATCCGCGATCCAAGGATGCTGGAGGAGATCGGCATAGCTGGGTCGCAACTTCGGGATCTTATGGAGACATCCTCGCACAAAATCTCGAGCTTGGGGAGTGAATCCTTCCTCGGGAAGATCTGGTGGTTCACCGTCAACGATCGCCTAAAGGTTTCTAATCAGTTTATAGTTGTGGTGAGCATATACAGGGGGAAGCTTACACTTAGTTGACTGAAGATGTTGTTGTATGTCTCGGGAGGATATGGATAACATCCCATTGCGCACTCCAGTATGCTGAGTCCCAAACTCCAGATGTCACTCTGCACACCGTAGGTACCGACAGGACCAGTCCCACCTACTGATGCCTGTACACCGCCACTAGCGATCCGTTCAGGTGCCATGTAGCTCTGGCAACCAATGTTTGTCTTTGCGATACTTGCCACCAAGTTGCCAGAAACACCAAAGTCGCACAACTTGACATTTCCACGCGTGTTGACCAAGATATTGGTTGGCTTCACATCTCGATGGATAATGTTGTGATCTTCTTTGAGTGTCTTCAACCCCACTATCGTTGCGTAGGCAATCTTCCTGAGAACGCCCTCTGGAACACCTCCACGGTACAACTTATCGATGGACCCGCCATCCATATGCTCCATGCAAATGTAGACCGCACTCTCCTGAAAAAAGGCCCCAAAGAAGTCGATGATGTAAGGCGACCTGCACCGATGTAGAACGTCGAGTTCCATGATGATTTGTGCGAACTTGTTCTCGTCAAGTTCTAATCGAATTTCTTTCATGGCCATCGTGGTTCCTTCGGAAGCAGTATTACTTCGCGAAAGCGGTGAACGATCCTGCTCTTCTGGCGTCGGATTGCCCGAAGAGCCCGGTGTCTCCGGAGAGCTGGAATTGTATCGCTCCCTAGAGAAACTTCCGCGTCGCGCAAGTGTAGTCTTCTTTTGGTGGATTACCTTGTAGACTGTGCCGTAATTTCCCTTTCCTAATTCCTCCAACGTTTGTATTTCATCTAGTGACATCCTGAAACTGCTGCCCGTAGTGAAATCTACTCCCTTGCCGTGAAGGACAGCCTTTCCATTAAAAGTCAGACTTCCGGATCTCGTATCAACAAACCGGGAGTATTTGTCAAAGAGTGATTCTTGCGAGCCGTTACTACTTCCTCCATTCGATGAAGAAAGCTTTCCCGGATGCGGCCGCTTTCCACGCATTCCGCCCAGAGTTGGACTATCTGATGGTGTGGGTAAATCGCCATCGTCCGCGGGAGTTGGTGGCGGAGCACCGCTCCCAGGAAGACCGCCGGGAAAGTTCCTTCGCCGTTGGGCTAGGGAAGGCTTCGGCATTCCCGGTTTCGGGTGGCCGGCAATAGCGGGCGCCGAATTCCAGTTTGGGACTACAGGACGACCACCAATGTTGAATTGTTTGCCAGCTACTGGTGATCCTATCCCACTCGCTGCACCATTAGCTCCTAGGGGAGGTGCGCCCATCCGCGACGCCTGGAATGCCTGTAGTTTTGCTTGAAAGTCGGGACGCATTCCAGCATTTAAAGGGGCGTTGGAACTGGATGGTCCTCGTCTAGCGGCAGAGACCAGACCGAGTGGTGTTGATGATGCTGAAACACTCGGAGGATCGGATATCGATCGTAAGGAGGGAATTCGGGTATGCGTAGATGGAGGAGGCGCTGAAGGTAACGGAGAAGGTAACGGTGATTCGGCCAGCTCGTCGGCGGAGCTGTCACCCGGAGTAACTGGAGGTTCCAAACTTGGAGTCATCGTGATTGGAGAAGTTGACGAAGCTGTTGCAAAGACCGGTCGTTCTCCTAGTATGTCGGCCAGCTTGACAGTTGCAGTTTTGTCTAGGCGGAAAGTATGGAACTGGAGTTCTAATTAAGTGTCGAAAGTGTCGAAAAGTATCGCATGCAGCGGGTATGTGCGTGAGTGTTGTTTTCGGTTGCAGGATGCTGAGGGCACCAATGTTGGGAACCGATGGCACTAACACAAAAATTAATCGCAGATCGAGCGTTGATGTGTTATCGAACGATACGGGCGTGTCCGGAGGGGAGGGCTTGTCGGTAGACGGGGGTAAACGGGCAGAATGTTGGAGGCTTATTCTGTCGTTGAAAGGGACCTCTAGTGCATAGAAAGACAACTTCGTTCTCGCGGAGAGGATAAGGAAGAGGAAGAGGAGGAACAGTAGTGATGACGATAGCTCTCTGTAGTGCAGAGGTATGACGGTAAGTTTTTTTTTTGATGTAATTCCTGGATAGCAGCTGGTAACCCCTGTCAAGTTTGCGGAGTGGGTGTGAGCGATGATGGTGGGGAATTCGAAGCGGAATAGGTGTACCCCGAGAAATTGAGATAAATAAATGCAGTGTATTTATTACTTTCACCAGCGATGCAGCTTCCATTTAGCCAGAGAAGCCCTTTCTCAACAAGACAATTGTTACAAAATCGAGAAACACCAAATGCCAACCCAAAACCAAAGTGAGCGGAGAGTACATCCATGATGCATCGAAGGGGAAACTCTCTGCGCTGCTCTAGCAGATCTTCGTCCGCAATTCTTACGATTGGAGGCCAGCGAGCAAACGACGTCGCGACGGAATTGATGTCTCGCTGATTCTGCGAACCCCAGCCCCTCCATCCAGTGGCAATCCGCCCCGCTCACGAGCCACCCATGCAATGCGGCATCCGAAGAACCTGGAAACGCCCTTTTGGGTATGTCATACTAGGCCCCAGATGCATATTGACGTCTCTTGTTGAGCCCAGTTCCCTGCTTTTACTCATCGGCGCCGAGCATCTGCTGTCTGGGGCCGTAGCTTTTGTTTGGAATGGTTGGCAGGTGGGTTGGCAGTTATTTTATGGCCATGCTCTTCCCGCATTCTGCATAATATCGGTAGTGGATATAATTGGAACATGCAAACAAAGCAACTCCATGAAGACACATCTCGGGGGAGCATCTCGCATCGTGCATTGTCATTTATTTGGAGGACGATCTTTCATCCGAATTCACAGTCTGCCTGGCCAGGAACCTGAATCCACTCGCCTCACCAGCTATCGTTGCCGCTGGAGACGCTGAAAATAACAGGCAATTGTTCTCGTAAACCAAACATCAAACAGCGCTCGTAAACCAACCGCTTCTTTTCGCCTCCAGCAAGGTTTGCTAGGAACAAGAAAATTTAGGAGCAACACCGCCATACAAGTTGGCCCAGGAAAAGTTTCCTCCGCCCTGCCGTTAATTTAAAGTTTAAATAAAATACGAAAAAAGCCCCATAAAAATCTAGTGGTAAGCCAACACCACGATTATACTACACAAAGTGCCTCATGTTCCAATTTTTGCCACTTCACCAGCCCTCGCTCCACATCAAGACGTTTCAACCGAGTTCTCCGACCATTCGCCGCGCCGCGCGTTCTATATCATGCTAGCGTTTTTGATCCTATAGTATAGAATAGCTGCTCTACTTAAGTATGCTTTTCCTGGCTTCCGCGCGGCCCGCATCGTCGGGTGCGTTGGAATATAAAGGATCGCAATTGACCGCTCATACGATATGGCTTGCACAGCCACAGATTTTTGCGGAATCAAGATTTCGAGACCCAAGGTGGATGCGGGGATTGGGGCGGGCAGCGATAGGTTTGAGGCGAACTCAATTCATTGGCCTTTGGCCGATCATCGTCCACGAGTGGCAAATCACACGTGAAAAAAAGGGCTTTTTGCTTTGTTTTGCTACGGAAATAGGTGCCAACAGATAGAAGGTGATGTCCGGTGCCCTCGGAGGAGACCAGCGAGCAAGTCGGAAGGAGGTGCTCAATCGGTAGTTGCTCTAGAGACACTGCCCATCACTCGGCCATCACCCGGTATATTGCAGCCTTGCCCCAGGTGGGCGGGCAAGTAAGGCTGTGGTTTGCCCGCCGCGGGCGCATGAGGGAAGTATCATTTGCCCAAAATTGCTAGATCGTAAAAATAAGTAAGAAAAACGTATATTAACCTCCTAAACGCATGCTAGTAGTTTAAAGATTGATCTTGTCTCGGCCGAAATTAATTTCGTAGTCTAAAATCCATGAGTTGCGGGTCGGGTGAGTTGCCTCAGCTTGGTGTCCGGGGTGATGGGTGCCGCCTGCGGGCGGGACGGAGGTTGGCCGCCCGTGGTCGAGCGGGATATTGATGAGAGGATGTGTGTGAAACCGGCTGGAATAGTTAAGACCAGCCGGTAAATCTCTTTTTGTAAGAGACGCTGTATCCAATACCATCAAATCTCGAGCCGTTAGCTGTCACAACCTTGGATTACGAACTGACCATCTGAGCCAGGAGCTCAACCCACCGTAGCATGGGGCGGATGGCTCTCACACCTCTACTCGTATTCCCGGGCCAATATTCTGGAAACGACGATAGCCTTACTATGCACTTTGTAGATACAAGTGTTAGGGGACGTACTGGCTCCTCTAATCCGACGTCTGCCACCCTCGTAATATACCAGGATTTTCATTAAACCAGAGATTTCGCGATATTGAGGCTGACCTCAAACATTGGTGTGGTGTCGATCGTTTCTCCACAGGAATTTTGAGGCATCGCAAACCATCTACTTCATACGTAGGGCACCGAAGAGACCCAGGGGAGCCAGAGAATGCTGAGGGATACAACGTTGGACGAGCTATCCCACCTCCCTCATAAAGTGCAGAAGACATCCTTTAGCTCGCATTCCTCTTAGCATCATTCCACATACTATGCTTCAGGAGGATGTATAATCTCACCCTTCTAGAGACAGAATGACACAGATGACATACCCACTCTGGTGGTTGCCTTATGTTTACTTAAGAATATGCCAGTGCCAAGACAGGCAATGTTTCATGTGGTGAGCGAAACGAATTACGGCGAATGACAGTTCGTATTCCACAGAGTGAGATCCTTGGAGAGCGAGTGAGGGTATGTGTTACGAATTCAGTAGTGGCACAGTCTCAAGTCTCAAGCTTCCTCTAAGGTCTAGCCAGTTTTATAAAAACAAACACCCAGGGTATACAATTGATGAATCATGGCCATGAATCATCACTCGAAATACAATACATTCTGCCAACCATTATGCCAATCCTCCATGACCATATTTACCTTTCTACAACCATAACCTAGTATCACATTCCCGTATCCTTATCATACTCCAATATCTACTTCACATAAACCAACCCTTGCATCTTCTCCACATCACTGATGACCAGGATCATAACTGACGTGCCGGGATGAGCAAGTTGCCCGGAAGGTGTTCGCAGCGGTGACGGGTTCTCGGAAGCCGTGTCATCTTCAACCTCGTGTAAGGCCCACAAGATTAGGTGGGCAACGTGACGAATCATTAATATACCAGGGTGTTTCCAGTTATTTTGTCTTGATGACCGTAAGCAAAAGCTAGCATGGGAATATGTTGGAGGGGCGAAATACCATTACGACCTCAAAACCTGTGTTTATGAATGCCTGGCCTTGTAATTACTTTCCTTGAAGTGATTGCTGACATATAAACATCCTGTGTTCACGATTACCAGGCCTTGGAGTTACTTTTCGTTGAAGTGGTCGCTGACATATAAACATCCAATCACAAGTCCGCATTCATAACTCTCATGTACACCCCGCATAACGTTCCATGCAGGCGAAGAGCCCAAACCAAGTAGAAATTCAGGCGGGTGCAGAAAGATTCCGGTTGTGGGAAGCTTCGGGAAGAAGCCTGGCGAAATAGGTTGGAAGATGTTCTACCGACATCGGAGCTCGAATCCACGCCTCGTTCCACCGCTGCTCCAACTCTTCTGGCAAGTTCATCTCAGTGACTCCACACCGACTAGGAGCACGAATCAATGCAGCATTCCACCTATCCTCAAGATCTGGCGATAGGATCATAACCCCATCTTCACCTCGCGCTGGAAGCGGGGTATCGCGCACGAGCTTTATTTTCTGGCTTCGGGTACGGAAGATGAAGAGGGAGAGCATCTTGTGCATATCAAGTAGAGAAAGGAAGGAAGAGACGGCGACTTGAAGTTGGGTAAGTTGGGCAAGTTGTTGAACTTGTTGATGGGATATAAAGAGCACTGCGGAGGAGGGAATCAGGGTTATTTGTTGGCCGTGTATTAGATCGAGTGTTTGATTCAAACAGAGGAGCGATTTGGGTGGGTTCTTCAAGTACTTTATTTAGGTCTTCCAGCCGGTGGGGCTTCAGACTAGACTGCTGTGGTGGGGTTCGTGTTCTGAGGAAGCGCTGCTGCTGACCGCAGTTTGCATCATTCGGCTGACCCTCCCGTGTCATTGTGAAAGTGCATGTCTTGCTTGCTTGTACTTGGAGCAATTAATTTTGCACACCAGTACGATCAATTCCAACATCGACCTGTCAAATGGTTGTCAAGGCTTCTGCTTGGCACATGTGTCACCCACATCGATCTTTCCTGAAACGTGTGACACGAACAGTGGAGGATTCCACAGCAGTTCCATGAAGGTTCTACAGATCTATAGGTTGTCCGGTAGAGTGCTTTTTGTTGGCTGACACCTGGAGGAAGCATATCTAGATGCCCCTCGCCCCGTGTCGATTACTGATCTGTTGGTTGTTTGTGAGCCGCAACGAATGGCAGCCGGTTGATATGCGCTGTTGGCGCCCATGTTGCACTTTGGCGCCCGCAAATCTCGAACTACATACAAGTGTTTGGTATCCCGGAAATCGGGTTGGATGGCCCAAGAGATACCAGAAAAGCGGTTCCAATACCCTCACAGTAGGGATTTGGTACCGAAGAATGGGTGGTTGAAACGGTATGGATCATTGTGGATCATTGTGTTCGTTCTATTCCGAGGAATTAAAGTCTTCACTTTTCGCTATCGTGAGTACATGGATTGGAGTATCAACAGCTGAGAAATAACTACCTCTCCAGAGTCTTAATTAAGCCGAGGCAGAGATACAGGAGGTGAACTTCCGGTGCCGAGTAATCTATGGGGGCCTTAGTGTGGTGGGGTCGACGCAATGTAATGATTGTGAGGATAGATGACCGAATTCGAACCATAATGCCCTACACTTTCGATAGGTCCAGAAGTCCAGGCATACAATGAGTGGTATAACTCGGGAAGAAGAAATATCTTTCACTCGGACTCCTGATCGATTTGCAGCCGCAACATTGCCAACCATGTCTGCAGATCTCCTCGAGCAGAAAAACAAACTTTGACATACCACACTCAAGACCAACCTGGATTTATCATTTACATTTGTTCTAGAAGGGCTAGAAAAACAAAATTGATAGAAACTCAGATCCCCATATATCCCTCTGAATGGAATCCGTTCAACGCCGCCAACAACAAGCTCCGAAATCCCTGCGGTTACGAACCTGCATACATCAATGAACCCCCGAATCGCTCCCTCGTACCTAGATTATCCGGTAGAACTTGGGTTCAGCCGCCCAATAGATAAGCTACAACGTCATCCGATACTAATCCAACCGCCTCGCGGTGAATCTCAAACCCGTGGATCCGCAGGTCAAACCTGATTAATGGGCCTTGAGGCTCGATTCATGTATAGCCCAGCGGCACCAAACGCCTCGATTCACCCAAGTGCCCCACTTGATCCTTGAACACGATAACGTATTACTGGTTGCCAAACGCCGAAGCGGGATTGTGTTCAGTAACTCTGAATACTCTGTTGATCAAGCATTCCGGTGCGGATTTGTGGGGTAAGGCGTTTCAGTCCCTCGCCACGAGCCAGCCGATCAAGAACTCAAGGCATACGGCGCTTGTGATATGTCTATTATCCATCAAGTATACTTTCCATGCGTTCTAATGTTTGTAGGGCAGCATGGGGCAAGCACAGCCTTTCGTTGTAGTGAACTTCGCATGAATACTTTAGGCATCATAGCACTATGAAGGTCTGTTTCAGTAGAAATTAGCTTCTATCAGTGCTAACGACCTGGTATACTGTTAGTTAGCTACATCAAAAATATGAAGAAGTTGATTGACCCCACGAAACCAAGGGATATTGAGCACGTTATGCGCGGGGCAGGTGTATTCTGGGTGTTGGAAAACGAGGGAACGACTGTGGGTCTGGTCCTGCATGTCCCAACGGACTTCTACTTTCCCTTTCTAGGTCATCCAAACTCTCCCATATCATCCTACAGAGTGCATGTCTGTGGATTGTCATATATTCGGGTAATAAGGAATTTCGTTGGTTGGCCAGAGTATGTGCTTGTGATCCCCGTAGTTGATAACTTGTAAGCTCACCATCGGTGGCCTTAAATCGGTGATTACTATACCACCTCCAGATTCAGAGAAGGCCCAATCCCCCCTCTGATTGATTCTCCAAAACATTATCGAGATCACCTGTCGAGTGAGACAATGTGTACGCGATGTTTCCCGACTCTGTGCAAACAGTTTAACCCCTTGACATTCAGTTGGCGGAATCCTTAACACCACCGTTCTCTTCGCATGCAGCGGTGAGGTGTTTGACCAGAGGAGTAGAGTTCTATTTGCTGCCCCGTACCTATGTACGCATTATAGAGTATGTTATTCAACCCCCCAACGCCGCCCTCTCCTTTCAAAAGAACCACCCAAGCAATTAGCTCTCAAGCGCCGCAAAATTTTTACTCTTTCCACCGGAAAGTCAACTATTTCTAAATCCAACGCAACATCAACTGCTCGCCCTCCCTCTGGTAGCATCATGCGGCATGCGAATGATCTGGAAGTGAGGTTTGTTCTCTAAAAGAGTCAAGAATAAGAGGAATTGCCGAAATGATAGCATCTGTACTCCCAAAGAGCCAAAGACGGAATGGAATGATGGATGATGAGGGTAAATCTGACCTAGGTGGCCAGCTTCACCTCGATGCCAACGACACCAAACATCTCACTCTCGTGTTAAAAATCAGAATGAATAATAATCAGACAGATGTCGAAGAAGAGGACAGCTTCAGATTACTCCTACGTGCACAGCGTTTGGTAGGTAATGGTCGTCTCATTGCGAGTAATGTGCTGAGGATGTTGCACCATTCGGGTTCGTGCCGGTGTACCTCTCGCCAGAGTGCCAGGGAGCTCAAGTATGGGTAGGAGGTTGGGTTTCTTGCATTACCATAGATAGATAGACTTGCGCTCACATCATCCATCTAGTCTCAGACGCTGGTGCGCCAATCCGTCAGACAAGAATTGAGATTGCACAATTACTGATCATAATTACTTTCCGGAACATTATTGTCGTGTATGCACACTCCCTGACAGAGAAGTATTTCCTCCACATCTTCAGCGCTCCATACTAAAGACCTTCCGGAAGCTCATACCCCCTCAGCTCTTTCTCTAAGTACGACACCAACCCTTGGGCCTGGGCCTTAAGAATCCCCAGCGACCCTCCTGACCCAGTCATTGTACTCGCGGCCCTCATCGAACCTCCCGCAGCAGTTCCTGTGCTGGCGGGCCCCGCGCTTCCTCCACCACTACCCCCGCCACTCCTTGGAATACTCCCTGGGGGCGTCATACGCAAGTCCGCTTCGTGGCTGTGAGCGCTCGAGCGCGAACTGCTGTGTCTCGTCGGTTGTCTCGGACCAATAAGACACAGCAGTACCCTAGGAGCGACGAGTTGTATATGCATGTTATAATCCGAGAGCTCGAGCGTCAGCGATTTGAGGCCATCTTCCTCGTTCGATACATCAGGTTGGTTCGGAGGCGAAGAAGTAATAACCGCGGCCCGTGAAGACGTGGAACCCGAGAATGTGGAATCTATCGTGTTGCTAGAGGCGACGCGATCATACGCTGCCCATATATTCGCGGCGAGTGCAGCATTGGTGCGCGCTTTCTTTGCATCGGGTGCGACGGGTGAAGTTCCGGTTGCGAGAAGAGAGCCGGAGGGTGTGAATAGTCTGGGGGGGTTAGCCAAGGAGAAAGATAAAGTAGGGGTGAATTGAGCTGACAAAGCGGACGAAACGTTTGGCGAGATTGATTGAGAGAGCAGTTGCGTCAGTGGCTTTGTCTTGAGCATGCTTGGGGAACGCTAGAGCGATGCTGATGTGAGGTGTGGGCTCCAGTCCAACTGATGGAGAGATACTAAGTGTAGTCGAATGTGTGGATCTGAGCAGGCAGTTCGGGTTGGTGGTGGCGGAAGTAACTTATTAATGACTTACGCAGTGGAGCCGCAAACCAATAAAAAAACGTTGGTAGGAAAGGTAGGTAAGAAGTAAGCCCTCACCAACGGAGACGAAATTAATGAGGGCCATGTCTTAATAGTTGAAACAGTTGTTGAATCGAATGTGATCGATTGGTGGATTTGATTGTCACAAGGCATAGTTTAGGAGCTTCGTCGGGTCTGACAGTTGTTAGGGACTAATCACTCTGCTGAAATGTAGCTCGATCGAACTGCTGCTGGGGTTGGTAGATAACGGTTAAACTCATAACCCGATAATCCGGCGCTCCCACCATAGAATAGCTGATTGTCGTTGATATCTGGCTTATTAGACGACCTGAGATTTGGACACCGTTGCTCTTGAATACTGTCTTTGGGGTTTCGCTGTTTGATACCCGAGACTATAATGGCAAGTATTACACTCTAGGTTCATGATCGAATGCCTGTGCTGTGCTCCCGACTAATAAGAAGCAGGGCTAAACCAATCGGGACATCATTGACTTTCTATTGCGGTCATGGTGAGTCTTTAATATTCTTTGATTCATCACTGCATACTTGACGGTAGTTAAGGCAGTATGGAAGGATATAGAAAGAACCGTATGCGTGTAATAAGTGTGTGCGTGAGACAGACTGAGAGTGTGTGTGAATGGTCAGTGACAGTGAGATATCAGCAAAGCCACAGACCCGGACGAGTACAACACAAAAGGCTACGACATGAACTTTTCCTTTGTTGGAGATGGAGTAGCGAGGATTTGAGGAAGATGTATGTCATACCCGCAAGCGGGTGAATACAGAATGATTACAAACAAACACAAAATACTAAGAAGTATGCATCTGAAAACTATGATGAGCCACGATAGCAGTAGTACAGAGTGACCGTTCGCCTTCAAATCTCTGTTCGTTCAGGCATATGAAATTTTTGTAATAACATAGTACAGAGAATATACTGGGTTGGCATCAAATGGTTTCGTGGTGTAGTTGGTTATCACATTTGTCTAACAGTTTCTAAGGAACTGGACACAAAAGGTCCCCAGATCGAGCCTGGGCGAAATCACCATTTTTTTCTGACTGCAACCACAACAGTATGCCATTTTTAGTTTTAGTAAAGGAATTGAAAGCCCACTTCGTCCCCAATCTGCCAGACAGCTTTTTCTACGCCCTTCCGTATCTAGAGCTGTCTGACAGACTCGTTCCTGGAACAGCGGAAGCGTGGTTACTTTCACAATCGGATCCCGTCACTCGACCTCCAACGCGGTTGGCTGTCTACTTTATACATTAAAGATCCTTTCTCTTACAACTCTTATCCCCTTCATTTACCTTTCGGTTTCCCTTTCCCACCTTTCTTCCTACCAAAGCTATGTTTTTCCTTCCCGCCCTTACCAAAACTAAAGCTCTCCATATGCTTTCCACCCATAGCCCTCTTATTTGCTGCCTTAACACCTCCCCTCGATCCCTTCAACACACGATCGGTCTTAGTCTTCTTATACCCGCGTTCTTCCTTCATTTCCTCCCTCTTTCTCTTTTTCCCACTCATCGGGGCCCTCTTTTCCGGCAGCTCAATACCATTAAGTTCAGCCTTGCTCAATTTCTTTGCCTCCACTTTCTCGCGCTGGCTCTCAAACCACGTTCTCTTCGGTCTCCCCTTAATCTCCTCTTCGTGTTTAACAAGGTTCTCAGTTCTCCGCACTTGCATCTCCATATTTTGGATCTCTCTCTCATCTTTCTCCTCCGCGAGAACCTCGTCTACCTCAGATTCTAGGCTGGCGAGTTTTTCGTGGACACGGTTTATTTTTTCAGTATCAAGAACGCGGGAGACGACCTTACCAGTGGCGGATTGCGATTGTGCGGCGCGGACTGCAGCCTTGACGACTTTTCTGTCGTTCTCAACAGCAAGGGTGATGGCGCGACCTGAACGACCGGCACGAGCAGTACGACCAACTCGATGCAGGTAGATGTCATAGGATTGTGGGGCTTCGAAATTGATGACGCAGTTGACGTTTTTGATATCGAGACCTCTCGAGGCGAGGTCGGTGGCCAGGAGGTAGTCTACTGTGCCGTCACGGAAGGATTCGACGGCTTTAACACGCTAGTGGAGGGTTAGCACACACACACAAAGTGGGCGGGAAAAGACGCACCTGTTCCTGAGTTAAACTTCCGTGAAGTTCGGTAGCCCTAAGTCCAAGGAGCCCAAAAATAACACGGACTCTATGTGCAAACACCTTTGAGCGAAAGAAGACGATACACCGTGTAGTGACCAACTCCTGACAAATGTGGATCAACATTGCGAGTTTGTGTTTCTCTCGCTGAGGGCGAATACGGACAAACTCTTGGACGAGTGACTTCACTGTGCTCTTCTTTGTGTCGACCATGAGGCGGACGGGGCGATTTAAGGAGAGCCGGATAAGCTTGTCGACGGAATCAGTCATTGTGGCTGAGAACAACATGGTCTGTCGCGATTTGGGAATCGTGTTGATAATCTCATTGAGTTCGTCTGCGAATCCGTCTTCGAGCATTCGGTCGGCTTCATCCAGCACTATAATCTCAATTGTGTCTACACCAAAGCCCTGGGAGTTGCGCATGTGGTCAATAAAACGACCGGGAGTTGCAATAATAACGTCGGGGCGCTTCTTGAGCTCTGCTTCTTGCATTTTGAGAGAGAGTCCTCCTACTGCTAGAGAGAACTTGATGTCAGTGTATGCGGCCAGCTTCACGGCGACCGAGTGCGCTTGCATCGCCAATTCACGGGTGGGACACAGAATGAGAACCCGGGATGTGGCAACCTTCTTGGGCCGGTATAGTAGGCGCTCAAGGATGGGGACAACGAATGCGGCAGTCTTTCCGGATCCAGTTTGTGCGCCTCCGACAACGTCCTTTCCTAGTAGTGCCACGGGAATGGCTTTATGCTGGATTAAGGTAGGTGTAGTAAAGCCGACATTGGCGAGACCGCGGAGAATAGGGCGAGATAGATTCATGTTTTGGAAACTTGCTAAGGGATCGGGATTGTAGACGAGTTCGTCTTCTGGGGCAAAAAAAGCGAGCTTTTTGGCGGTTTCTTCTGCGTCTTCGGCCTCGGATTCTCCATCGGAGGCGATATCATCGGGGTGTGGAACTGCGGAGGCCACTGATTCATCGTCGGAGTCATCTTCTCCTGAACTCCGGTCCCCTTCTTCGTCGCCTGAGTTTTTAGAGTGTGTGCCTGAACCGGCTTCCGAGCCGGCATCTTCGTCGTCGTCGTCCTTCTCCGGTTCCGCGCCCATGCCAAATCCATCCTCTGCGATGTCTTCATCGTTTTCTTCAAAGCCTGTAAATTTCACTTCTGCATTGTCGTCCTCATCGTCGCTTGTCGATTCCTCTCCCTCGTGCCCCTCACCGCCTTTCTCTTCACTGTCCGAGCTCTCATCATTTCCGTCATCCTCTAGATCCTCAATCTCACCTCCTGCTTTCCTCTCATCTTCCCTCTTATTCCGACGCCGGATAAGGTCGTCTATATCCACTCCCTTCTTCGAGTCCTTCATTGCCACCTTTGCACTCTCAAACCCCCAGCCATCATATTCTCCCACTGCATCACCCTGGTCGCCGGTCTGAAACTCAAAATCCGAGTCTAACCCTCCGTCGTCAACCACCTTTTTCTTGGGTTCTACCTCCACCGGCTTCTCCGCGCGCTTTCTTTTCTTTCCCCGTGATAATTCTGGCTCAAGAGAGGGGTTCCGTGCTGGTGCCTCGTCCTCGGAGGAGGGGAATTCAACGTCATCGTCGAGGATTGGAACGTCCTGATCGGAGTCGGAAATGGTCATGACAAAATCATTGTCGAGCGTAAGAGTAGGTTTCGATTTTGTCGCCGGTGATGAGCCATTGATGGCGAGAGTACTGAGTCCTTTACGCTTTGACTTCGCCATGTCGAGGGTATCGCTGATGGGAGGGGGGTAATTTTCTGGGCTGAAGTGAAGTGAAGTGAAGTAAGCTACCGAGAAAAATGTTTCAAAGAGCCGCAGGGATCCACAAGGCGGCAAGAGGCGCGTTGGATAGTTGCACACAGCGTTGGATCGGTGCGATCGTGCCTGCACAAATTAACGGCAGCACAAATGATATGGATATGAGCTGTGAACGGTCTAAATATATCAGGAATTAGGGAGCCGAGGAATTTGGGAACTGGGTATTGGATTAGCAGATGCCGACTCATTTGCTGCTCGTCTAAAATTAAATCTCCCACCCGGAGGCGGTTTTGCGATTGATTGATCAATCGAGTGTGATTGCGGGGGTTGCTTTTGCAGACAGCGGGTCATCCGTTGGGATCAGCACTTCGCTCTTGCTCGTCTTCCGTCTCCTCCTGAATGACTCTCACTTGATACGGCCAACCCTGCTGTAGTGTCTCGCTCCTCAAGCGGGGACCCAGCATCTTCCGTTTGAACACCACCCCATCGCCATCGCCACGACCATCGAGCTTTTGCTATCAATACTGGTACTACAAAGTAGCATGTTTTTGTACTCAAAGACTCTTGGCTTTCAACAGGAAACTTCACCGACGTCATTCATTCACCTGGATACCAACTAGTTAACCCCACTACCATTGCCAACCGCCACCAAAGTCGCCGGTCGGCAAATCGACATTCATTTCGCAATTTCACCTTATTATCGCTACACTTGCGAGTTGTCGCAGATATCCTAGCCTCTGCACCGTGTGTTTCTTTGCTCTCATCTGGTGCTCTAATTCGGTTGCTTCGGATAGAAAACAGCCTGTCAGCTAGCTACTACCAACTGCCTCACTACCATATCGTCCACATTTCGCCATGGATAATCCAGCACTACAAGAACAACTGAGCGCCCTCGATGTCGAGCTCGAGGAAGGCGATATCACGCAGAAAGGATACGAGAAGCGACGCATGCTTCTACTGGCTCAGTTTGGCGTTGGCTCTGGTGCCACCTCCACCGGATCCTCAAACCTGCCCATGAGACTCTCGCATCATTTTTCACGGAACAGCGATGGATCTTCATGTTACGCGGTCTCAGTTAGCGGCACAACTACCATGACATCAACGACATTAGTGTCACCGCAGGGGGGTAGCCGCGGGCTTGGTGACACTGGCGGTGGTGGTTTGGGAAGCTACCTTCCACCCCACCTGCGGAACGACTCGAACGGTAGCTCCAGGATTTCCGGACATTCCCGGGATGATTCAATAATGCTGCCAATTCAAGGTTCTCACATCCGGAACTTCAGTTCTGGCTCGTCTAATGCGCCCATTCCTTCACAACATGGATTCTCGTTCGGGCCGCAACACAACCCCCATGTTGAATATGGCCAATACGGCGACGGGGCGGCAATGGGCGGCCCGGAATCAACCACAGAGTCAAGGTCGAATACGATGAATGATCCCGGCGGGTTTTTTTCGGATTTTACCGCCCAGGCGTACGAACCAGGCAAAGATTCAATGCAATTACGCCGTCCAGAAAGTAATTACAGCCAACAGCAACAGATAGCGCAAAGATATTCCAGCGGCGAAGGCCTTGGATTCTCTCCCACGGCAGCTATTCCTCCGCCCATACTGAATACGACTGACTTACCACCGCCATTTGTTGTAAACACTTTGATGCCGCTGGAGCCACGAGAGGTGCCATTTGCCATTTACGACCCTCACAATAGCAATATACCGATGGCCAAGTTTGATAACATAGCGACTGTCCTGCGCCATCGAGCTAGAACAATACCAAAGCAACAAGCTTATATTGTCCTAGATAATAAGGGCAAAGAAATGGCCGTCTGTTCCTGGGAAAAGCTCTCACTACGAGCCGAAAAAGTGGCCCACGTAATTCGTGAGAAGTCGGGGCTGTACCGTGGAGACCGTGTGGCATTAATTTACCGGGATATTGAGCTTATTGATTTTGCCGTTGCTCTACTTGGATGTTTCATTGCTGGTGTGGTGGCGGTGCCTATCAATGACATGGAGGATTACGCAAAACTTAATTTCATTTTGACAACTACACAAGCGCATCTAGCGCTCACCACAGACAGCAATTTAAAAGCATTCCAAAGAGAGCTGACGACCAAGAAACTGAGTTGGCCGAGAGGTGTGGAATGGTGGAAAACGAATGAGTTTGGTTCCTTTCATTCCAAGAAAAATGAGGATATTCCACCATTACAGGTGCCAGACTTGGCATACATAGAGTTCTCGCGCGCACCAACTGGTGATCTTAGAGGTGTTGTTTTGAGCCACAGGACAATAATGCACCAGATGGCCACTCTCAGTGCAATCGTTAGGACTGTTCCTGGAAGTGATCAAGATACGTTCAACCCGAATCTCCGCGACAAGACCGGACGGCCCGTGTCCGGACCTGCTGGCGAGACATTAGTTTCGTACCTTGACCCGCGGCAGGGCATCGGACTGATTCACTCCGTTCTCATGGCTGTTTATGGTGGCCAGACAACTGTATGGTTCACTCAGGCAACAACAACCACCCCAGGCCTCTACGCCAACATCATAACTCGTTACAAGGCTACACTCTGTCTAGCAGATTACCCAGCGCTTAAATTTGTGGCATACAACTATCAGACAGAACCATTTGCGACCCGAAACTTTCAGAAGAAATATCCTGTGGATTTTTCGACTATAAAGTTGATGATGATCGATGCTTTGACGGTGGACCCGGAGTTTCACGAAATCTTGGCTGATCGCTGGCTGAAGCCGTTGGGAAATAGTAGGGCACGAGATGTTGTGGCTCCAATGCTGTGCCTACCCGAGCACGGAGGAATGGTCATATCAATGCGCGACTGGGTTGGTGGTGAAGAGAGGATGGGTTTCCCCTTAAGTCAGCCGGAGAAGGAGGAACAACCGGGTGAAGGGGACGAAAGTCCAATAGACCCGAAACAAAGTACGCTTCTGAACGGATATTCTTCTCTTCTGTCAAGGCCCAAAGCCAGCGGGAACAAGGAGAAAAAGACGCCCGAGATCAACGAGATTTTGTTGGATAGAGAGGCACTGAAAACAAACGATGTTGTTGTTTTAGCTGTCGGGGAAGAGGCAGCGAAAAGGGGTGATGATCCTAACGTCCTTAGAGTCGGGGCTTTTGGGTGTCCCATACCTGATGCAACACTTGCTATAGTGGACCCGGAGTCATCACTCCTTTGCGCTGCCAATGTGGTGAGTGAGATCTGGGTTGATTCACCTTCACTTTCTGGAGGTTTCTGGAATGCGCCCAAGCAAACAGATACTATATTTCATGCACGTCCGTACCGATTTGAGGAGGGAGACCCTAATCCAATAGCTATTGAGCCGGAATTCTTGAGGACTGGACTCTTGGGATGCATCATCGAAGGCAAGATCTTTGTGTTAGGTCTTTATGAAGACCGATTGCGCCAAAGGGTGGAATGGGAAGACGACGAAGAGGAAGAAACGGGACAACGGGAAGAATACCGATATTTTTTTGTGCAGCATCTCGTTGTTACGATAATGCGGAAAATGTCAAAGGTCTACGACTGTTCAGCCTTCGATGTGTTCGTCAATGAGGAGCATCTTCCGATAATTCTCTTGGAGTCGCAAGCTGCATCCACTGCACCAACGACTACCGGTGGTGCCGCCAAACAGCTCGACATTGCTCTACTTGATTCACTTTCAGAACGATGCATGGAGGTTCTCTTGGCAGAACATCAACTTCGTGTTTATTGTGTCATGATCACGGCGCCGAACACTCTCCCGCGTGTTCTCAAGAATGGTCGTAAAGAGATTGGGAACATGCTATGCCGAAAGGAATTTGACACTGGAACACTCCCCTGCGTCCATGTCGAGTTCGGAGTAGAGCGCGCTGTACGGAACTTGCCCATCGGGATTGATCCTGTTGGTGGTGTCTGGTCTGAAGTAGCTACTCAGGCACGACAAGATCGTTTGGCTCATGAGGAAAAACAATATTCTGGCGTTGATTATCGGGCGGTGGTAATTGACGACCGTACCTCCACACCTCTCAACAATTTCACCTCAATTGTCGACCTCCTCCAGTGGCGAGTGAACCGCCAAGCAGAGGAACTTTCTTACTGCAGCATAGACGGACGCGGGCGGGAAGGAAAAAGTGTCTCTTGGAAAAAGTTGGACTTGAAGATTGCTGCAGTTGCAGCCCAAATGAAAAATAAGTGGAAGCTGAGGCCTGGAGATCACGCAGTTCTGATGTACACTCACTCCGAAGATTTCCTTTACGCCTTGCACGCTTGCTTCTGCCTGGGAGTCATTGCCATACCCCTAGCACCATTAGATCAAAACCGACTACACGAAGACATTCCCGCGTTACTTCATATAGTGATGGACTTCGATGTGAAAGTATTCCTAGTCAACAGCGAAGTCGATCAACTCTTCAAAACCAAGCCTCTATCAACCAGTTTGAAAACATCTGCAAACGTACTCACCCTCAAAATTCCATCTATCCAGAACACAGCGAAGCCACCAAAGAGTTCGCAAGGTTGTCGGGACCTGAACTTCACGGTTAATGAACAGTGGGTTCAACCAGGAAGTGTTGCAATGGTGTGGACGTATTGGACTGCGGATCAACGAAGAGTTAGTGTTGCTCTGGGACATGATACTATCATGGGTATCTGCAAAGTTATGAAGGAGACTTGCCAGATGACGAGTTCGAAGCCAGTGGTTGGGTGTGTGAGAAGTACTTCCGGCATGGGCTTTGTTATGAGCTGGTTGATGGGAATTTTTGTAGGTAAGTTGTCTGATTTTCTCTCCTCGATTGTAGGAAGTGTGCGAGAGCTGTTGTGTGCCTTCGCCGTCTATCGTGCACTTAGAAGCTTATGTCTAACCATGTTCTGATGTCAGGAGCACCAACCTACCTCGTTTCACCGGTCGACTTTGCCCAGAACCCTATGAGTTTGTTCTTAACGTTATCGCGATATAAGATCAAGGACACCTATGCCACTCGACAAATGCTGGAACACGCCATCAGCACCACACTAGCCAAGGGATATACACTGCATGAATTAAGGAATCTCATGATTACTTGTGAAGGACGGCCAAGGCCGGATGTATGTAAGTTGATTTGGATATCTTAGCGGTCCTCCTGCGTTTTATGACTGATCTTATATTGTAGTTGGAAAGGTCCGAATGCACTTCGCGGGAGTAGACTTGGAACGAACAGCAATCAGCACCGTTTACTCTCATGTCCTCAATCCCATGATTGCCACCCGTAGCTACATGAATATAGAACCGATCGAGCTCTGGCTCGATCCAAAAGCACTGCGACATGGTCTCGTCTACCCCGTGGACCCTAAAACAATGCCAGATGCCCTCCTGGTCCAAGACTCCGGTATGGTCCCTGTTCAGACTCAAGTAGCTATCGTCAATCCCGAAACCAGGCGCCTCTGTCACACAGGCGAATACGGTGAGATTTGGGTCATCTCAGATGCATGCGTCAGCAGTTTCTATGGCTCCAAAGATCCATTTGATGCGGAGAGATTCCGAGGACAGATTATGGATGGAGACACATCCGACTACGTTCGCACTGGTGACCTTGGATTTCTGCATTCTGTGTCCAGACCCAGTGGCCCTGGGCAATCGCTAGTTGAGATGCAGATACTCTTTGTGCTAGGTGGAATTGGGGACACGATAGAGGTCAATGGATTGGAGCACTTTCCAATTGATATTGAATATAGTGTCGAAAGATGTCATCGAAATATTGTTCCCAGCGGAAGGTTGGTAGCGACAGTCCCCACTCACTGCCAGCGTCTAACTCTGCTGACACCACGATAGCGCGTGTTTCCAAGCCGGTGGCCTGGTAGTTGTTCTGGTAGAAGTACACGTCAAGTCCTATCTTGCCTCAATGGTACCGGTAATCGTTAATGCAATCTTGGATCAACACCAACTCGTCGTCGACATCGTAGCCTTCGTTGGCAAAGGCGACTTCCCGCGCTCCCGCCTTGGAGAAAAACAAAGAGGAAAGATCCTGGCTTCGTGGGTGACTAGGAAGATGCGGACTATTGCACAATTTGGGATCCGTGACACTCATGGCGCTGGAAGAGACGGCGGTGGTATTGGTGGTGACTTCGGCGGTGGTATTAGTAGAACGCCTAGCCTTATGCCCAAGAAGCCTCATCGGGTGCAGTCGTTCATGTCGCACTTAAAGGACGAAAAACATCTAGACACGCCGACGATGACGAATGACTCTAGCACGCCCACTCTTCCTCTACAATTCCACCCGCCGCCAGTGGAGCTCCCAGCTATCAACACGAGCGAGTGGATAGAACTCCCCGCTTTATGCTTCGACGAGCCACGTCCTGACTTGACGGCGCATACGACGCACCATATCATTCATAACCCCGACCTACCAGTAGATCCAAGATTGAGTATTCCACCAAAAAACTCAAGAAGGCAGAGCACGAGCGGAACGAGCGAAAGAACAAAGGCGGAAGAGGTGGAACCAAGAGCGAGCTTGGGCGGAAATATTAACTCAGTCGCTGACTTTGACTGGGCAGATGGGTACCACCCCTAGGCAACTGCGTAGATAAAACGGGCTGGAGAGTGGAGACGGAAAGGACGCCAGAGTAGTGTTTGACCTTCCAGAGATGGTGGAGGAAACTAGGGGTGGTGTTGGTTTGATAGATGAAGAGGATGTTGCTTTCTTGATTAGCGGGATTTTGAATTTGGGCGAGAATATTGCTTTAATTAGTTGTTGCTGTGTGTATCATTTGCTATTATGTGCTTTGCTTAGGGGCAAAGCTGCGCATGCTGAGGTGGGATGGACGGGATTCTTTGGTTATAACTGCCATGATGAGTATGTAAAAAGATCTCGTTTATAGAAAGCTTTGGTTCTGAAGCTTCATTTACATATTATGTTATACTCTTGGGTCCGCAGCTTCCTTCTATCTCGTTGAAATCTTAGCAAAACGAAGTTTCCCCAAGCCAAATGAAGGTTAAGGGAGATCTTAGGGGGAAATGATAGGATGATTTCACCCAGGCTCAATCTGGGGACCTTTTGCGTCCAGCTCTTTGAAGAAACTGTTAAGACAAATGTGATAACTAGCTACACCATGAAACCATTTTGTATAAACCTCGGTGAAGGTTTTGCACTCTTGTTTGGATTTATACATCCATACTGCCAGTATAATGTTCATTAAATCCACAGCGAGTCTTAAATCAGCTCGTTTTTGAGTCAACACCAACACCATGAAACCCAGTTTGTGTGTGCCCAATGAAGGGTTTTAGCACTATTGTTGGAAAAACCCGGATCCCATCCGTCCGTCCTGAAAGCTCTTTATTTGCCGCGGCGAAGCGCGCGGAATTAAGGACTCGTGCGTCCAGCGACTGAGACTAGCGTTTTCCACCACCAGCACCCGAATTCAGCCCGGTGCTGGGAAGGGAAGGGGGTCGGTTTTCGCCGACTTGCTGGAGTATTTCCGCCGTACTCCTTAAAGTCGCGGTAGGTAGAAAGTGACCAAGAATAGCTGCAGGTAGGAGTACGGCGTGATGGCGGGTAGTAGGGCCGCGGCGGTAGATCTAGGGATGAGCCGAGATCAAGAACCAACATTGAGAGCGAGATCGGAAATTACGTACGATACATGCATGCACACAGGTGGCGTCATTGGTTGATCGGTTTGTGACTTTACAAGAGGAGGGGAGTGACTGAAATACAGACGTTTGCCTCAGATTCTGCTTAGTGCCTGAGAAAGTCTTTTTTTTCAGACGCGATTCACCGTGGCTTACGTCCCGCCATATCCAAAGCCGGCTGAGAGATTACACCGCGGCAAAGCAGTCTGAGCGGAGAGGTAGCCGAATAAGATGTGGTGGTGGTGGTGGTCCGATGAGGCGCATGCTGTTGGTGTTTTATAATCGCAAACTTGTGGATTGCTTGGGAACGCACTTAACTACCTCCCAGCTGCCGGGCTTCGGGAGATTGGTCTCTCACGGCATACTTCCTATGCCCCATAGGGAAACAAAGAGAGTGATATACTCGGTACTAGGAACAGTATAAGCCGCGGCAGCGACGTATCTCCTCAATTATTGGTAGTGGGGATGTACTTATTTCCAAAGTGCACATGCAGTTGTTTCTCCAGACCCCAGTACCCGATGGCAACCCAGGGCGCTGGTGGCGCTCATAGCGTGCAAATAGTTTACGACTTTTATCGTGAGGCGGTGAGTGCTCCCCCGACTACCGAGTGCTTATCTATGACCCTGATCTATCGCACCCGAATCCCGAACGCGAGAATGATAGAATATGATGGCAAATTGTTTGTCTATCCGTACTAGCTAGAGTAGTTTCAACGGTCTCCGTACCAGTAAGGCAACTTCATCGCCTTACTGCACTGCGTAGGTACTATGTCTTGTTCAAAAAGGTCGGCGGCGCTACGGGTCTTCGAGCTTCATAGTTTGAAGAATTGCGCTCAACCTAATGTTATTCCTCACATAAATACTTAGTACCTCTATCTTTAGCCTCGCCATATATAAGGCAGGAGTGTACATACCCGGTATTGTATTTGTAGTATGAGAGAATATCATCGCCGCCTACCTATATTTGTGCTTCTATCTTTTGCTTTCAAGAATAGTGATACACACCAAGCGATGTGCACCTCTCGGAAAAACTTGATGAATTTACCTTCTACCAGCTCTTTGTGCTTATGATAGGTCCTCTCAGTCCTCACGTCGCACAACGATAAAACTGCCCGAGGCTACGCGGAGTGTGTGGGGGTCGCATTCATGCGTATGCAACAAAAAAAAAGTTGCACTTGCAACATTCCGGAAGGGAGGGGCTGCCTGCTTGCTGATCGGCGATTTGCATTCGGCCCATAAGTTCCGCACGTGACGTTGAGGTGGCTGCAAAAAGCAACGCAGCGCGCAGCAGGGAGCAGCAGCAGCGCATCTACAAAGTGCATACATGATGCAGAGTAAACTCAGAGGAAAAGGACTGGTTTCCGATCCCTGCCGTTTTTTGGGGAAAAGACGGGGCGCGGGCTCGCCTAAAGGATCGCAAATAAATTGAGAGAGCGTGATTGATGGGTCATGTAAAAAGACAACCCAAACCCAGGTTAATTACCCCAAAAATTCATTATCGAATCTCTGAGTAAGTTAGATAGCCAGCCGGAAAGGCACCTGGGTGAGCAGTATTGATGATACGGACCGGAATCTATCGACGTCATTTCAGTTGCGCAATACTATACAGCTCACCGGGTGGTACGATGGGAATATCTCCTGGATACGGGTGCCATTAGTTAGTAGCAGGAAAACATCAATAGGAGAGCTCAGGGTAGGTAGGCGTATATGCCGCTCAGTACATGTGTATCCAACGGCATTGGTGTCGTCCGGGCGGCATACTTCAAGGAAGTCTGCAAAGTGAGTACGGGTCAGACTGATAGGACAACACTCCGGTTTGGATCTCAATGTCCCCGTCGGCGAGATGGAAGGTTTACCTCACTTAGGCCGTGGGGTAGAGGTCAGAATGTGGACTGACAATTCCAACCATCACCGCTCGCGCCGCATCCCCGCCGCGCGATATTCTCGGCCGTTATTGCGCTAAGGGCTGGCTTCGTTTGACGGCCAGGCTCACATCACCATTTTGGTGGTGCACTACGGTACGGCTGAAGTCGCTACTGGCTCGAGTCTTTCATCCGGCAAGCACAAACAAAAAGCCCGGTTGGTTCTTTTCCGAGACGTATGGCTGAAGCAAGTCATCGAAAGGCTGTATCAATTAGCACAAATTTTTCATTTGTAGTGGACTGTAAGGTTTCTCATTGTCCCTGCACCGGGACATTGGGATTTGTTACTCCAAGTTCTTTAGATAATATTTTAATTGACTCTTAGCTCCATAGTCATATTGTTGTTGAAGGCGCTCCACATCCTCCATAGAGTGCGCAGGTGGTTGGTTGTTGTGATCCTTCCAACGTGTCAGGGTTTGTTGCGGTTCTTTATACACCAAATCGGAACATTCCGACGCGAAGGTTTTACCGCTGGGTGAGTTGTTTTGGAAGTTGAATCTGTCGTATGTCTATCCATGCCTACCGAAGTTGATAGGCCCGTCATGTCTCTTGCCAAGGGCTCCTCCATCGGACTCTTCTCACCGAAAGCATAAACCAGCTCTCGTCCATTAGGAGCTGTTCTCCCCAGTTTGGTGTCACCACACAGCGGGTTAGACATGATGAAAAGATCAGTCTTTTCAAACACCATCCATCCACATCCCTGTGGTGCTATGGTGTATGATATCCCGGATCTCACTTGCAGTAGGTACATCCGGGTTGTTGTCATTATTTGAAGGAGTTATAGTTGCAGACCGAAAAGTTTCCCATTCGGAAGGAAGGAAGGAAGGAAGGAAGGCTTTCCTGTGCAATATACACATACATCAGCCTCTGACCAGCTATCTACTTGATACTCGGTATCAGGTGCCGGAGATTTTTTCCTCCATCCACCCAAGTAGAGACTTACCGGTAAAACGGACGGTGGAAGTCACGGCAGCTTACACCCAGATCAGGGACGGAAGATTCCGAGAAAAAGAGCGCTTAAAAAATGCTTGGATTTATTGCCGGATACGCTACAACACTAAGCAGGCAGTTAGGCCGTGCAGATTGCGCCCGCAGAGCAGCGGGCTGCCCATAAGATAATGAGGCACTTACGAATCGACGATCATGAGCAGGACAAGATGGCAGACATATACGATCCGAGGCTTGCAGCAGTAACTACTTTAAGTACCAGTACCTAGAGCAATACCGGCACCAGGATCGAACCGTGATAGGTGCTCTGCTCATATGTGGCCTCAAGCTGTAACGTTTCCGAATGCTCCGGACGATCATGCACGTTTAGCGGCATGAAAAGATGATGATGCCCCAAACCTAAAGTGGACGAGAGATTGATTGAGTTGGGACTGATCATGCCACGCAGTTCCAATTGATTTCCCTTTCCATCTCTATTCTCCTTAGGCGGTCCCCTCCCCTCCGTAGACGACTGCAATAGCAAGAGGTTTCTCTGGGCCGATATAAATCGATCGAAGTGGAGAAGAGGAAGAGGGACGAATGAAACAAACATCCGGACGGCGAGCATCTGTTCGTCGCGCTAGTAGATTGCCGCAAGGCATGAACACGAGACATCGAGTGCATAGGAAGGGGAAGGAAGGGGAAGGAAGGGCAGGGCAGGGCACAGGCAGGCGTGCGGAGGGTGGTGGGTGCTGCAAAGGCACGAACGCCACGCCATGTAGGTCTCCGCTGGTGGATTGCTGCACACCGACGACCGACCGCCCGGCAGAACCGGCTCGCTCGGTTGTCGGGAAGCTGAAGTGCACGCACTTATCTTTGCCTTGTTCTCCATGGAAGGGAAGGGGAAAATAAATTGACGTTTATTTGGGCCCGCCTGCATATATCTGCAATTCTGCAACTCCGTGAACGGCAAATGCTGCCTAAACCATGCACCCGCATTTTTTGATACATGTTGCATGTACTCCAGACGTGAAGCAAGGTACTTTACTTAGGCAGATCTGAGTGAATAACGGAGTTCGGATCCGAGGAACCTTGCCTGCGTGCCTTGCCCTGCATCAGAGCCGAACGAGAAACGCGGGAGGGAGGATCCGGGAAAGCGAAGGGACAGACGAGACGAGATGAGACGAAGAAACGAGACAGCGGGCACAGTCCAACAAGAAGGAAAGACAAGAGGAGCCTTGAATGGATCGAAGAGCCACTTTCTCCCCAGCAGCCATCGTGAATGGTGGTGGTGGGTCAGCCAACCCAACCCAACCCCCTCCTCTGAAAGTGCTGTACGCCGTAGCCCTATTGCTGCACATCGTCCCCCTTCAACGCCAATCGGAGCTGCACAACGAAACGTCCTTGTGCAGCAGCAACAGGTGCGTGAACCGTCGCACCGCTCTTTCGGCTGGTTCCAAAGTGAAAGTGCCTAGGCCGTACAGCGTTAACGCCCTGTCTAGCTTATAACCCAAATAACGTTCTCTCTTGGGCCTGTCTCGTCTGTTTTGCCGTGCTGGCGTGAGAGCCGTGCTTCTCACTAAAGCTGCACACCCCCCCGGGCCTCCCCCATTCCTCATTGGCAATTGGCAATTGGCATCATCATCACCACCCACCCGCTCATCCTACAGCCTACAGCGGCTAGACTTCCTCCCATTCCATCCTTCTCCGCAAAACGTAGTCCCCTGCCCAACTTTTTGTCTTCAACTTCAATCTCTCGCTACCTGGTCTCCTTTCTCCTCCCTACTCCTCCCCGTCACACCTCCGCTTTTCGTCTTCACCGAGTTCATCGCGTATACACGTTTTCACAGCTCACCTCAGGCGTTGTCGGGTACAGCGGCTCTTCCTCCGCACCGTCGACTTGAGTTGCTTAGAGTCGCCCAATTTAGCTGTCGAGCTCTATTCAAATACCTAGACATCCACGCTCCCCGAAAGACACCTAACTCTTAGGCGCAACAAAGAGAGGACTTTTAGTTCGGTTGCGACTCGATTGCACCATATTACCAACAAAGTTTACACAGTGTCGTCCAATATTCTCCATGAACCAAAGCCTCGACCGCGACGGTGTTGGATCTCGAATAGAAAAGCGACCACACAGTCCAAACGGTGACGAAGCCGGCACAGCGGCCAACACCCGACTGAAATTACTAGGGGGTCCAGAGCGTGACGAACGCGAAAGCTATTACTCTACTGCCATGGCGTATCCGCGGCCGTATGCACCGCATCCTCCCATGGTTTTGCACGCCCTGCACCCCTATGACAACGGCAATTCCATGAATGCTCAGCCTCACCAAAACGGTCCGTCGCAGAACCACTACCACCCTTATTCAAACTCGGTATCACCAGGTCCACATACTCAGATGGCGCCATCCCAGGCTACAACTCCTGGAGCAATGCAAGCGTTGTCTGGTGGACAGACGAAGAGGCCGTATAGGCAAAGGCGGAAGGACCCATCATGCGACGCATGTAGGGAGAGGAAAGTTAAGGTGGACTTTTCCCCTCCCACGAGGTATTTCACGGGATCTAATATCCGGGTAGTGTGACGCGACTGAAACCACATCGTGCAATGAATGCAAATCCCGTGGGGTTAAGTGCCAATTTACCAAGGAGACAAATAGGCGAATGTCGTCCATAAAGTATGTGCATTACCTGTTACAGCAACTCCATTTTTTGCAATTCGTGGCTTACGAAGTCTTCAAGACAGGTGCAGGATTTGGAAAAACAAGTTGCCACTTTTAAGGGTCGAATCCGTGAGCTCGAATCCAAATTGTACCCGGCAGGTACTTCTATGATGAGCAGCGGAAGTTCTCATGACACTTTGTCCCTAAACGTCCCGGAAATTGGGTCTGTGCCCCCAAGAAGGCCACAGGCACCGCCGGTTGCACAGGATCTTGCTCCGGTCCGGGCGCATATGCGGGATTATTGCAGAGGAGTTTTTAAGCCACCGCCACCCTATCGACAGGTCCCAACGCGGACAACTACATGCGAAGGTCTCGGGGATGTGGTGGCTCGATTGCCTCCAAGCCACATCGGGGAGGTCCTGATTCGGAATTATTACGAAACTATACATTCGATCATTCCAATTCTGCACTGGCCTCAGTTTGCTGGGATGTATGAAGAAGTCAAGGTCAAAAGAGGCCTCTCGGGCGTGTCGCCGGCTTGGGCGTCAACATTATTTGCAGTATTTGCCTGTGGAACAATTTATACAACTGATCCGGAAATAAGGAGTCTCTATCCAGACAGTGGAAAAGGGTTTATCGAGTGCTCACGGAGGGTGACGGATCTATTCAACGATGCATTCACTATTGATCATGCGCGATCTGCGTTGCTGACTAGCATCTTTCTCACTGAACTTAACTGCAAGTCTGCAGCGTGGGCGTGGTTGGGGTCCACAGTGCGGATTGCACAGGACATTGGGTTGCACCGCGAAAGCGGCCCGTGGCCAGTTGTGGAAGGAGAAATGAGGCGTCGGGTTTGGTGGGGAATCTACGCTTGGGACCGGTAAATATCCCTGAAGGAGCCGAAATGCCCTGTTGCCTGGAATATTGCATGCTAACTTCCGGTTATGATAGTCTACTTTCGGTGGAACTTGGACGGGTACTTTTGATTGAAGACCGCGACTGTGACGTCGGCCTTCCTTGTGCGTTGGACGACCATTTTATCTATGATGGAGTCCATATGAGCAATAGCCCGGCAACTTCACACTTTTTGTTGACAACAATACACATTGTACGAATGATGAGTGAGCTGCTGCGATCGTTGCAATCATCTGTCATATCCCAGCAGGCGCTCGTAGCTTTCGACTCGCATTTCGCGTCATGCCAGAATGTATTCCCAGCAAATTGTCAAACATATCATCCACAGCCGTTGGAACCTCGGCACTTGTCACCGATCTGTCAGCTCCAAAACTGTCGAATCGTACTTCACCGACACAACTTGTCGACATCTTGTCCTCCCGAGGTTCGAGCCGCGGCTCTCCAGTCATGCCTGCAGGTCGCCAAGGAAACGGTGCATCTTTTGAGCCGGGTCCGGCAATATGAACCGCCCGCGCAGATCAGTTGGGAAGACGCGGTGGCCTCGGCAGCCACTACGATGGTTTGTGCACACATCTGGCGATGCATGCTTTTCCTGTGCTTTAGCGCACTTTATGACGAAGCTTTGGTCTGTGCCCAGATCTGTGCGGCTATCGGAGACTTCCGACAGGTTAATAGCGCCTGCGGGAGGTATCTGTATGGATTCCTCCGGCAACTGGCCACCAAGGTTGCACAGGGGGGCGACTTGATGCAGGATGAAATGATCATCGCTTTGGTCTCCGGGGATGTCCAAGGTAGCACGGAATCTGCCTGGATTTGGAACGGCAGCGAGACAGGCACAGCGCTTAATAATGGGGCTTCACCGCCTGTCCACAGTCCCTCTATGAGCGGAAAGGAAGCTGCAATAAATAATGATGACAATTCGTCTATGCTGTCACTTGATGAGAGGAAGGAGTGGAGTGGGTGGGATCATATCCAGGAGATTATCCGACAGCTCAAGCGGGAGAAGGAACAGCGAGAGTTTCAGCACAACACTCCACATCCACCGAATGTTTGGGATCCGCAGGTCATCAACGCAGTCCCAAACAGCGCTAACAACAACAGCTCGAGGATATCAATCGCCAATATCATCTGAGATCCCCTCTTCTGTTTGCTGTTTGATGTGTTTCTACGGTAATTGGACCCGGGTTTTTGTAGTTCTATATAGTGCAGATGGGCGAATCGGTGGAATAAAAAAATTGTGGTTGCGTTGTGCTTTTTGATATAAATATTTCTTTCTGGGTTTGTATGGTTCAAATGGTGGGAGGCTGGGTGTTTTTTGATTTGCGGTCACTGCGATATTTTGTTTTCCAGCTCTTTGTTTGAAATAGCCCCTCACTGATTGGTCGGGTCGTAAATGCTTCATGGTGTTCCTACTACAAAATGGTTTGAGGAGAAGGGCATTTTTCTACTAAGTGTATATGAATTCCTTCTGTCTTTTGCTTTTCTTGGTGTTTATTGTGAATTGTGTTCTTGCTTTTCCTTTTTTTCCCCTTGCTGTTCGTTCGGGTTACGGGTGCCTGCCGTGTTGGTTTCCTTTCTTTCTTTGTCTTGATATCTTTATGGACTTGGTGATGGAAGGCGGCTTCTTGGATATACTCATCATCATCGGACAGGCGAATGAAATATGACACCTCATTCTTGCTCGGGGAATGTATTTCTATTCTAGAGTTTGTAAATTCCTTGCTTTGCTTTTCACGTTATGAGGATATATCTACAGCTGCGATGTGTGTGCTTCATCAGTAAATCTCGATGCCCAGATCCACCTGCCACTCCGCCCACCCCATCGGGAAATGTGACCGCTACTGCATGCATGCCTTGCCGGATGTTTCCGTTGTTGGTACTGGTATACTGCCGCGGATTCCGCTGGTGTAACGGTGGGGTAAAGTGAAGACCTTTGATGCATGTTGGGCTTGAGCCGGCTTGCGAGCCTAAATGCGGACCCGTATGGTGCGGTACGATTTTGTATGGCGGAGTACGCAAGTGAGGGTGGTAGAGACATGCATAGGGTGTCACTCGGTGTGATTCTTGTCCGTGCTTTGCCCGCCGTGAGGTGGTGAGTTGTAGATGGGGTAATTGCGTTGGTATTCCGGTAGGGATTGGTCCTCTGCAGACTGCACAGATTGCACTGGTGCGGCGACTCTGAGAGTAATTTCATATCTAGCCGAAGAGCTGGGGTTTAAACGCATCGGTATACCCGAACATGAAATTCGAAATGCCGAACTAATTCTCTCCCGTAAAAAGAATGGTGCGCATCTAGTGTTCATAGTAAGCTATGAACGAGGTAAAAAGAAATGATTTCGCCCAGGCTCGATCTGGGGACCTTTTGTGTCCAGCTTCTGGTAGAAACTGTTAGACAAATGTGATAACCAACTACACCACGAAACCATTTTATAGTCAATACAGGCTTTTTATACAATATTAAGTAGCGTTCAACTCCGAGTTCGAAAGTCTAGATCAGTCTGGACCCTGGACAAGATCAGGGTTTGGGGACGGTCCCGGTGAGCAAACAAATAACTCATAACTATCGTCGTATCTCGATTAAACGTTAACATCCGAGTATCCCGTTGCAACATGGATTTATCTTCAATTAGCGCTTGTATCAAAGCTACTGTAAGATGAATTGTACTAACAGGTAGTATTTCGTTGAGGAAGCAAGATCTAATTACCTAGATTCAATGACGAAAATGATCGGCCAGGGTTAGGGTGCGGCGAAGACGCAATGCCGTGTTTAGGGGCGCTTAGCGGACGTTTTCAGCTGGCTTTGGAGATTTTGGGCAATCGCATTAGGATGCCTAGTGCTCAACGTTTAGATGGATGGTGGTTCAATATCGAGAGGCATTATACATTCCACTGTGTCTCTGTTCGGTTCCGGCGTTTGTTTGTTTATTTATTTATTTACGTGATGATTCGCGTGGCATTAAATATCAGATCCGGTAGAAAACACGTGAGCTTAGCGGGGAGTGCCAAGTCACAGGGAGCTCAGGCATGATCCGAGAGACCCGCAGAGCCCCTCAAAGCCATTGTCAAGAGCGTTCCTGTTCCTGTTTCTACAGTGCAACTTCGATCGACACTTTACTTTTCACCACTCTCTCACCCCTCCCATTCCCAACCGCCACGTTACGGGATCCATATTTTGAAGCTTTTTGGGGAATCGTTCTCTATCTCAGGCTGTGTTCATCGGAGCACACTCCCGAGGCACAACATCATCTAGTTCACAGCGACATTCATTTCATACCTTGCCGATACTGTCACTATGGATGGGAATGGGGAAGAGGTTAGCGAGTTCCTGCTAAGGATACGGGAATTAAGCGATAGACAAGATAAGGAGGATGACGAGAGAGCACGGAAGCTTGAGGCTGAGATATTGGCGGGACGAGAAGCACGGCGGGCAAGGAGAGATGGTATGTGTTTGGGTGTAGTCTTGAGCCATTGTCTATCGCTATAGACGGTTCCACAAGCGTTTTTCCCGCTGGATCGCTGATGTTTCAACCAATTCAGAACGAGCTCGCTCCCTTTCACCACAAAAGGACTCCCCCGTCGGCACACCGATTAGCCTGAAATCGATCTCGTCTACGAGACCTGGAACCCGTGATGGCGAGGATGCAGGACGTGCTGATACTTCAACGAGTGCTGCGCTGGAGAAGTTGACTGGGAAGCTCGCCGGTATGACAGTAGGTGGTGGTTCCGAAGCTACGGGAATAACCTCTGATTCGCCTGCACCCTCTCCTGTACTTTCGTGGCAACGCCGACCGAAATCTGCATATGGATTATCCAAAGTTCCAGCGCTGTCTCCAAGTACGAATGGCCCGAATGACAACGACACGTCGGAAAAAAGTAGAGCTCAGATAGCTGCAAGTCTTGGAACGAAAGATCCTACTTGGTTCAAGCAAACACAGGACAGGGCTGCAACATCCGGTGCCCTGAGAAAGGCGGAGGAAGAGTCACTAGGGAGCGTTTCTAAGAAGGCGTTGCTAGGGATGCTACCTCTCGACGACAATAATGCCTTGCCGAGGTCATCAACCCCAGAGCCTCAAAAGGGACCTCCGCGGACTCCTACCGAAACTCTGTCAATAGTCAGGGTCGCTAGAAGCGGCTCTCTCCAATCAGATAGGTTTATTCCTTCAATGACACCCGGCGTGTCTAGTCGTCATGAGAGGAGTCCGTCGTTGAGCAGTAATACTTCTGGAAGATTTGAACTGGAGTCCAATGACGGGTTTACTCGGCCTCCTCCTATGAGCCCCAGCCAGGGTCGTATCTCTCCGGAGAGGGGTGATCGCACACCAAGTCCTACCAAAGGATTTGGAGGATTCGTACAGAGTGCCATGCTCAAAAGAGAAGGCTCCATTAACAAGAGATGGAGCAGAACCGAGCAGGCCAATGGCGGTCCTTCCAGGAACAATTCTGTGGCTACTGCTAGATCGTCGTATATCAGGGGCTCTACTGGCCGCGATCAAGACTCGACGGTTGCACAGTTATCAAGAGAATCGACTCCTGGACCCGAAGAATTTCCACTTGAGAGTGCAAAATCGGAGGCCAATGATAATAGCTTTAAGACTCTCCGCGGAAGATCCAACACCGTTTCGGCATCTAGTGATCGCCCTTTAAGTTTTCATACCCGGAGGGATAGTACCCCACCGGCTTCTCCAACGAAAACCTACGAGCAGAAAAGATGGAGTCCAACCAAATCATCTTGGCTGGAGACTGCTCTCAAGAAAGGCACTGACAATCCACAACCTCCCATGGCACCTGCGAAGCCTTTGGAAAGGTCACCTTCGAAGTATACCACCGAGAAGTCAGCGGACTCTTCATATCTTAGCAAACCTACAGCGAATCCTAAACCGCCAGCTCTTTCGCCTAAGTCGGTTCCATCGCAAGTAACACTTAAAAAGGCGGCGGAGAAACCACCCGAAGAGCCCAGTCTACGTGAAAGGTACAATGATGCGCCCACGAAGTCGACAGTTGCAGAGAAATCAGCTATTTTCAACAGGGGGTCGACTATATTGTCTCCTACTTCTGTCGGAATCGATAGTCCTAGCGTTCCGGTAAAGCCCGCTGTGAATCCGAAAGAACCGCTCAATTTCCGGGCTAGTTTGAAGCCTCGTCCCACCACGGACCAGGACGAACAAAAGGAAGAGCTTCCATTTCTGAGTGCAATGTCAAGGTTGAGATCGACAAAGACGCAAAATTATAGGGCGCCCAATGAACTGAAGGATCGGATCCTCGAAGGTAAAGCAAAACTGAATACCACAGGGGGTCCTCAACGGTCCATAAGACCTGATCCGCTGAAGGAGAGCTTGCTCTCTGCCAAAGTCGCACTTAAACCTTCCGAGACTTCTCCGACGCGTCCTTCGTTTTCTCCAACCGAACCGAAGCCTCCTCCGTTCGAGAAGAAGGTATCTGCACCAGGACGACTTGAAACTGAGAAAAAAGGGCCATTACTTGCAGACAGATTCAATCCAAACCTTTCGAATCTTTTACAAAGAGGACCACGTACTGCAGCGAGTGGGAACAGCTTTAGATCGTCAAGAAGTCCAGCAGAGAGTGCGGTATTGTCCAAACCAAATGAGGTCACAACCGGCGGTCCCGCCGAAAGTTCTACCCCTCTTACTCATGTACGTGGCTGGGCTGCTGTTCCCTTAATGTATATCCTTGACTAATCATTACCATAGATGACCAAAGGCAGAGCGAGAGGACCCAAGAGAAGAGCGCCGACCAAGGCCAAACCAAGTGCCACGCCTGCGGTCCCACAGCGTGCAAATTTGGATGTCACCGTAGCACATACTGCTACTCGATCGCCCTCTCCCAGGCCTTTTGAGACACCCAAAAAAGTTCCATCCAGGGCAGAATTATCTCAAAAGGCATCTAGTACCTCTTTTGGAAGCCTTTCCACCCAAAAGTCTGAAAAGCCAAAACCAACCACCCCCGCCAAATCACCGCTTCTCAGAGGAACTTCGAGCTCAAGCCTCAAGGAAAACGAAAAGTTCCCCACAGACTCAGCTACGATCCAGGAGGGAGCGACTAAGACTCCGCCACTTATTAAGTCACCCTCCTCCAGGGTGGTTTCACGAGAGCCTTCACTTAGTATGCTGAGTCCTTCGCCTGCCGCTAAAGTCGAGGAACCTTCAGATCCCATAAAGCGCACTGGAGTGTCGCTCATAACCTTGCCCAAACGAGGTGGTGAAAGGGGGGTTTTTGGACTCGGTATTCCGGGTTTTTCTAGCCCCCCAGAGGTAGTTGTACCAGAGGAAAAGCCGCTACCCAGGCTATTTTCAAGAACAGTTACACCATTCCCTGAAAATGCAGAGAGTGATGCTATCGAAAAGGATAATTCTCGGCTGTTGTCTCAATTTTTCAGAGGTCCATCCTTTCGTGCCAATAAGATTGGTTTCGACATGATGAGCATTCTGGCAACCAACCCTGCTCTCTCCACTGAGAAAGTCAAAACCACGAAATTCGAAATATCTGAAATTACGGGCTATGGCAAACTCAACTCTCTTCCCAGTGATGAACAGCATGTGTTATTCGACGAAAATATGTACTTGTGTATACATAGTTTCGAGTGTGTATCTGGCGACAAAAAGATAGAGGTGTATTTTTGGAGTGGAATTAAGGTTTCTGAGGGTGCCATTGAAGATACACAGTTATTCGCGCGTAAGACCGCGAGGGAAAATGGAGGGAAATTGGTATGTGTTTTGGCTTCCCATCCTCTTTAATTCATTTGCAGCTGGCTAATTGTAATGAAGATTCAATTGAAGCAGGGTCGAGAGACCCCGGCATTCTTCCAGGCTATTGGCGGAATACTCACCACAAGACGAGGCACTCGGGAGAAGACATGCGCCGATAGTTCGTTTATACTATGCGGAAGAAACTGCTTCGGTGGAGTGGCATTCGACGAAGTCGATATGGGAGTGTCCAGCTTGTGCTCCGGGTTCCCGTTCATTGTCTCTCGGAAAGGAGGTGTGCACCTCTGGAAAGGAAAGGGTGCTACTCCAGAGGAGATTGGAGTGGCGCGGCTTGTTGGTTTTGAGATTTCCGGAGGCGAAGTCAAGGAATTCACGGAAGGAGACGAACCAGATGCTTTCTTTGACGCTCTAGGTGGTTACAGCGAGATAATTTCTGCAGATTATTGGCATTTAAAACCCTCCTGCAAGAAGTATGCTGCTCGGCTCTTCAAAATCGATTTGCAGGCGCAGTCTAAGGTATGTCTATTTATCATCGGAAGACTGCAAAATGTGCTTATGCTGATGTTCCACAAGGTCGTTGAAATTACCCCATTCTGTCAAGATGACCTTGATCCGCGCGAAATATATGTTGCCGATGCCTTCTTTGAGTTTTACATGTAAGTTGAAGTGATGGATACTGCATGCGTGAGTTGCAAAACTAACCAGACACAGAGTCATTGGGTCCCAATCTCAGTCCAAGCGGGAGGAGTTTCAAGTAGCGCTGCAGTTTACACAGGAATATGCCCTCCTTGCTGTGTCCGTCGAGGATAGACCTTTTATTCCAGTGAGCAGCGTCATACTAGGCGGTGCCCCGAGGGAGTTTAAGGCGCTGTTTAGGACATGGGATGACGCGAAGATCCCCACACAATGGCAGCCATCTAGAAAGCCCAGCCTTAGGTTGATTGGGCTGCCTCAGGCCATGGAGGCTATGAATATCTAAGTCACAATTACGGTGCATGAGAAAGACGTGTACAAAAAGCATGCATTCATTGACAACGGCCGCAATGGATGATCGTTCACCTTTCCCTTTCCCCAGTCTTTTAGCGCTTTGGTTTGAAGCGGGTGCCGTGGCGTGTTGGTGGGTTTGCTTGTTTTTTGGCGCTTCCTTTATACTTATCTTTTCCCTTAAATTGGGCTTTTGCATTTTTTTGTACAGGTGTTTATTATACCCCTTAGACGCCTAAGGGCTGCCCTCTTACCCCCAGTTGGTTCGTTTTCCTTTCAGTGTACTGTTTCAGTGTATTGTTTCTTCAATGGCTGGCTGTATGTATGTAGCCGTTTACCTTACTGTATGCCCTTTCTATCGAATGTTGTATTTCTAGTGGGTGCAAGAGCATCGGGTGGAGTCTTCGGTTCAATGGATCAAAGAGTATCATTACGACGCAAGATCGGGCTCCGGTGAATAGGAATTCAGCGTGAAGAATTGGAACTTTGCTAAGTCTAACTCTCAAGATAACTTCTTGATTATTACTTTGTATGTAAAGTCACTATCGAACACATCCCATGCACCCGTCCAACACAAAAACGCAAATAAAAAACATAGAACTCGTAGCAA
>Ga0307512_10001141_pt1 | contig 38648 bp, 52 predicted proteins | sample 14_EM_MG_FD_200267 | JGI IMG/M metagenome (GOLD analysis project Ga0307512, IMG submission 200267) | Populus trichocarpa ectomycorrhiza microbial communities from riparian zone in the Pacific Northwest, United States - 14_EM | ecosystem: Host-associated > Plants > Roots > Unclassified | place...
TATCCCATCGCAATGGCCGAGAACAAGCTCAGATCTGCTCTCGATGAGTTGGAAGCTCGCGGCCTACTTCAAAGTGAGAACAGGATGGACATCGAGGCCCTCGTGAACCCACCCGAAGAGTCCCGGATGATGCGAGCGATGAGGACAGATGAGGAAATCTGTCAGGCCGTGTTGGCCAGACGCAAAGCACAGGAGGGAGGGGTCATCGATGGTGGGGATGACGATGTAGAGGACGAGGACGAGGACGAGGACGACGGACCAGTTGAGCCCCGCCCAACATATCGCGAGGTGATGCAGGCGATACATACCATCAACAGGTATCTCGAACTTGATGATAGTCCGTTTGCACGCGAGTTTAAGGCAACTTTGGCCTCATTTGCACAACGGGTGCGGTCGGAGAGGCCTCGGGCGTTGACGACGACACACATTACTGATTACTTTGGTCGTAAATGATCAATACTGTCTTAGAAACTTAGAAACACACCAAAGACACCACATTTTCTATTAATGCTTTTCGTGTATTTTTAGTGACAGCCTGAAAGCCCATATCCTCTCACCTCTCATAACCCATAGCTCAGAGCCGTAACAGAGGGGTATAGGTTAGGAGAGGTTCGACTAATTATCATCATCAAACGTTATTCTCCGCCCCTGGCTAGGCACGATCGCGACTTGCTCTCGTTTTGCCAGCGCGAGCGCCGCTCCAGGAGCTATGCGTGACTTGTGTCTCCTATGATCTACCTTTGGTTTTGCAGATGCACCATTCCCCCGACCGGTAGCCGTGCTCCTCTCTTCCTGCGACTCCGAACTTGCGATAGTCGTTTCCATATCACCTTTGCCGTGGGCGCCATCGCCCATCGTCGGCTCACGCCTCTTACTGCGCGCGTGGCTCTCCTTGGGTGCCTCTGCCGACGCGCTTTTGGGTTTACGCTTGTGGCCCGCACCTCCACCCCGCCTCACCGCGTCGGCGGAAGCATATTCGACCACGAGCTTGCGTCCGTCGAGCTGGTAGTTCTTGGGGTGTATCAAAGCGGCGGTTGCATGCTCTATGCTCGTGAAATCGACAAACGCGAATCTGGAGCAATCTTACGAGTTAGCAAGGGGATCCTGAATTGATTGTTGGGATCAGCACACTGACCCTTTGCACAGGCCACTATCCTCGAACGTCCCCATCCGAATCTTTCGTATCCACGGATCATCATCATCATTCGCTCCGCCGTCGTTAGCGGACTCGGCGGTGGTGGCGGTGGTGGTGATGGTGTTAGCGTTTCTCTTCTCCCTGTGAGCTTCCAAGAGACCCCTGATCGAATCTACGGTCGTCTCGAACCCGAGGTTGCCAAAGAAGAGCGTCGGCGCCGGGGGCTGTTTTTGAGCAGAAAGGATCTTTTGCGCAAACTTGGTCTGGCCCCTCCCTCGAGCCTCCAGGCTGGTCTCGAGCGACGTTCCGGGCTTCACGGGGCGACCTTCGAAGCTGTCTCCTAAAGATCAGAAGCATTAGAAAATCGCTACAAGACAGTATGGGAAAGCAAAAAAAAAATTGTTTGAAGGTACCACGCACCATTCTTGATTAAAAGGCGGCGTCCGTCTAATGGAGACTCGGACATCGTGATGGCGACTTGCTTCGCCTCCGGCGTTGCAAAGTCCACATAGGCAAAACTTTGTTGGGTCAGGTGTTGAGCAAAACAAGACAATTCGGTAGAGACGATAGTATCGGAAAACACACCCTCTATTTTCTCGTTTTGCTGATTCCCCTGGGGATGCATTTCCGAGCTTGGTCGGCAAATGCACCCTTGTGATCTCCCCGACTCCTTCGAAGAAGCGACGTAAGGACTCCGGCGTAGTCTTGTAGCACAAGTTTCCCACCCAGACAGAGTTCTGGCGTTTGACCGAATGAGAAGCGTCTTCCTCTTTCTTTTGTTTTTTAGTGGAAGATCTTGTAGGGACAGCTTCTTTCAACAATGTCGCTTTCTTCTTCTGTTTTCGCTTTGCTGCATGGGAGAGCACGGGAGCATCGTCAGTCAGTTCTAGTTCTGAACTCGATGATGATGATGATGATGGTGTGTCAGCTGAGTCTGGGGATGTGTCTCTTTTTCGCTTCAATCTTGGGACGGCTTGTGATGACTTTGAGACTATTGGTGACATTTTCGGTCCTGGACTCGAATGAGTGGGAGTGGGGGATCATATTCGGTCCGTTCCGGACCGTGGTAACTACATTAAAATCCATAGTCGTAGTCGTACTGTATATCATCATGTATGGTATGAAACAAACTGGTCTATGATCGCATCCGCAAATTCTATATGGTTGAGGTTGGGACGAGTTGTTTTATCTTCCGTGATTCGGCTTCCTTAGCTTCCGCATCGAGGAATTCGCGCCATGAATGGTCGACCGCGGGATGCTTTGCAGCCTCCACGCGTTGAGAGTGTGTGAGGACTCCTGCGGCGATGAGAATCCCGATTGTCAGACCCTGTGCCCACATCCGGGCCTGGACAATTTTCTGTGAAGTAGACTGATGTCTAGAGAGGGAGATCAGGTGAGAGCGGGGGAGGGGGCAAAGGCCTGGTCGTACCTATCACGCATAATAATGGTGCCAGCGATGGCCATGCTGGTAGCCCAGCTACCTAGGATGACCTTGTATTGATGTCGGGCAACCCAGCTTAAAAATTTCTCTTTCGAATTCAGGTTTTCCCACTCGGATGCCTCGCGCTCTTTGGCGCTGTCCAGTAGCTGACGGCTAACACCCTTCCTACGAGGATGTCAGCTATTGGCTCAACACATCTGCACACTGATCGGACCTACCAGTTGTGTTGCTCATCGAATTCAACGCCTCGGCGTTCGGTCTGAATGGCCCAGGTAGGTCCGACAATGAGGACAACTCCGAGGGCCTTGAGGTGGATGGGAAGGGCACGATATGCGGGCAAATAGCGTTGTGCGACAAATGAGGCAGGTAGGGAGATGGCCAGACCAGCAGCGATACCCTCGACCGAGCCGCGGGTGGTGGCGCGATCAAACGCCTCGTATTCTTCTTGAGTAACGTTGACCTTCATCGTGGAAGTAGGAGAATAAGATACGGAGTAAAAGTTATCCAGAGGATGAGTAAGTATATGCAGTGAGCTCGTGACCAGACGACTCTCACGTGCTTCGGGATTTGTAAGTTGGTTGTCAGCTGCTTACCTGAGCTGTATTACATACGTAGTTGGGCGTATTTAGATCAGTGCTTCCATCTGTCGCCACTTGGGGAAGGTTTGACGGCAGCGGATGTTGGCGATCTCGCCATATGCTACGGGCAGATGCTCGAGGTGCTACGCGAGATAAACCCAGTTATGGCCTCCTCGACTCCAAAAGGAACAACCGCAATTCCGTTCGCTGGCGATGTGGATGTACCGCAGCCTCGGAATGTTCCAGAGGAGAGACCAGAGAAGAAGTAACCTCCGAGGGTAGTATCCGACGAAGTGAGAATGACACCGAGGAAGAGGGTGGTATGGTATTGGTTGGGCGACCTCAGTAGATGACAGATGATGGAGTCGATTAGAGCAATTGAGATGTCGTCCATATATCGAGTTTCCTTTACTTGTCCTGCGTTTTTTATTTCTGCGTTCCGGAGCTATGATACCACAACTGTTCAAGGTTTTAGGGACAGTCTTATCTTGGCTCAGGAACTGCCCTCCACAATCTTGGTTTACTACGTGGATGTGGACATGGCCTCATTGTTCCATAATACTGCGTATACCTTTTGAGTATTGAGTATAACAAGCCAGCACTCCTCGGACCATCCCTTTTTCTCGGAAAATAGCGGATTCGTTACGGGGTTAATCACCCTTAAATCGTCCAACCTCTGCTATTAGCATGGTGCGTCCAATACGGCTGAAGCTACAGAGACCGTCAACACTGATCCACGTGGTGGGCTTTACGATGTTTTTTTTATTGAATGAGGGAACCTTTGAAACTCCCGCCGTGATAGCGCAATGTTGGACTGTTGGGGTCTGTTTGGTCTGGTCATAAACCTAGGTTTGAAGGCAGGCCTAAGGGATTTTTTTCTCGCTGCCACTGCGCTACCTCGGAGTATGACGGGGCGCCGACAGCCCCGTGGGTCTAGACGGCACATCGGGGTTCACGGCTGACAGAGGACGTTATGAATCCCTCCATCGTAATTTCCGATTTGTCGTGGGAGGCATGGCTGACCGACAATTGTTTAAGTTTAAGGAATGTGCGATGTGCGATGCGATTCAGATCACCCATTTTGCAAGGACCGCATCTGCCGTCTCGGAGCCGGATCTGGCCCAGTGCTTGATAAAAGCGAATGAAGTCAAAATCCAATTCTCGTTTACCGGAAGGCTAGTGACTCATCTGACTGTCCCATGCACGCCTGAACACTTGCCAAGAATGGAGCGACCGTGAAATGAGGCGTTCGGATGGAGCCAAGTTTACTATTATTTTTCACAGCGAGGTGCAGGGTAGGGGTCACTCAGGCAATATGCCTCAGGCACAGGGTACAGCGCACCTATGTGTTTGCCGGAAGTAGAGAGGATAAGACCTTCCCCCGCGGGCCCGGACACAAGCGAGGGCACATAGTAGAAGCTGAAGGCGAGACGGAGACGGAATGAGATGCATATCCAACACTTCCGTGAAAATTATTGGGCATCACCGACTATCGAAGCAAATTGCCAATGAATTATGGCAGCAATAATTCGAATCTGAGCACAACTTATCGATAATTTACTTGAAGGTCTCAAAGATCTCATCCGCGGCGAAAGATGCGAAAGATGAGGATCGCATCGGGAAAACCATACTTTGATACCTTCCTCCACAAGGTGCTGGCAGTTTACAAGAATGACGTCATGAGCTTAGATCACAGTGCAGTTCCTCTGGCCATTCCACCATATGGTGCAACCTAGCATTTTGTTTAATCGATCATGGGTCAAAGAATGAGATGCTTGTCACCAAAGGAGTGTTACTCAGTGAGATACACCTCACAAGAAATTTGCATGCATTGAACAGACAAAGGAGTAGGAAAGCCAATCATGAAAGCAGCACAACTGCCTCAACGCGTCGACTCGAATCAACACCATTGTTTGGTCCGGCGTGGCTCCGAACTAAATGCGGTAATACCCGCTGCACGGTGCAACTCTCCCAGCTCAGCAGCTCAGGTAACTCCTCTCCGAGTTGACAAAACCCTCCTGCAACACTATTCCGGGGCACGGACAGCGATGTTTGGAGCTTTGACACCATCGTTACCATCTTTCGCCGGGTCAGCATCTGTCCTATTGGGCTCTGGTACAGCTTCCACTCCTCCGAGACAGACCGCTCGTAGATCGACTTCTGGACCTCCATCTATCGGCCCTGGGAGTATACCGCGTGCCACCGTCTCCCTTGAATATGCTTCTCTGCGATACCAGTCTCACTGCCCCCTCGGGATGTACATCATTCCATTTGCAGACGACCCATTCATTTGGGATGGCGCTCTCTTTATTCACCAGGGTGAGTCTGGTCGAATCCATCCGTATCCCTCGAGAAGCTGAAGACTTTCCCGAGGCAAGGCTACTACACCGATTCCATCCTGAGGTTTCGGTTGACATTTCCCCACCACTACCCCGAACAGCCCCCAGCCGTGCATTTCATTACTGACGTCTTCCACCCGCTCATTTCCCATCGGGATGGAACCTTCAACTTGACCCCCAAGTTCAACCCATGGCGGTCAGTCTTGCTACCACGCTAGGTTTCCTCTGTATAACGAATGTCCCTGCTTGAGCAGACCAAACGAGCACCATGTGTACGACATCCTGTATTACATCAAGAGCTCGTTCAAGAAACACATGCTTGACCAGCTTAAAGAGAGTGACTGCTTGAACAAAGAGGCATTCAGGTAAACCACAATTCATCCCAGTCGCTCACAACTGTGCTGACCGTCCGGCGCAGATTGTAGGTGACTGGGCCATTTATTCTAGGAATAGAATATGGTATAATGCGAGATCATGTCACGCAGGTACCACGACACGACTTCGTCATTCGCGGCACTGGCGACCCAATCATCGATGCTCTCCCAGACTGCGTCTGCGCTCTTCGACCAGGACCATCCTTCGATGGCAAGCACGAAGGGTCCACCGCATAGCCTGATCTTTCGCGAGCTGACACCAGAGCAGTCCAGCGCTTTACGCGTTCGACTTGGGTTACAAGCATGGGAAGAGCACCCTCCGTCGACCTGAGATGCATCTTACGAGCCACATTTCTTCAGTCCGAGTGTCCATAGTGGATCCCATTTCTATTGTAGATTATCGAGTACGCCAGAACTGAACTATTTATATCATTCTAGTTGGAGGATTAGTGGCTGGGTATCAAGGCATCTGATGCCGGGCCGTGCGCTATATTCATGGGTAATCCTTGCTGCTCGAATTGGCAACTGTTGCAGGTAATGCCTCAAGAACAAGTGGCGTCTCTGGGCCCGTATCATCATCCTGTATTGCTTGGTTAACTTTTCATTTGAATCCGTTTACCTGGTGACACCCACCTCTTGTGTACGGCCGAAATGCTTCGATAATTTCTCTATGACGAGGCTATAAGGCAAGTGCTGGGTCAATTTCCTACACACGCTACATCAGTCTTTCCTGGGAGATTCGGTGAGGGGAGAGCAGATATAGGTTTACCGTCGCGGTTGCACATTCAGCGAGTGCCGGGCATCTAGCGCAGAGTCAAGGACATTGGGCGAATGAGCACCTTCGCTCAATGAGAGCTTGATGGAATATTCCTTGTCGGATTTTCCCCGGCCAAAGTTGCGCTCATACAGCTCGAACCTACCAGGAAAATTGATTTACATTGCCAAAACAAATTAGGGAAAGACACACGTTATATGCGACTGCCGGAACCAGTCAGTAATAGATCAGAGTGAGCTGTTCCTGATATCAAGTGCCTGGTTGCTTACTGCGTAGTCCAGCTCAGGGAGCCGCCGATTCGCGATGGGCAGTCCCGACAAAAGAACGAGATTGACCAGCGTGTGGATATGGCTCTCCTTGGTGAAATAACAGGTTAATGAGCTCCGACCGTGATTGCGTGCTTCTTCAAGATCCTCCACCACTTTTCGGAGTAATGGGAGTGAAGTGAGAACACCAATTTCCTCCCTGAGAAGGATGGTGGCATTAGTCAACGTCCGAGGAGATGCAAGAACACGAAGAACTTTTCAGCGGGTTCGATCCCATATTCTTGTGGCGCCACCAGGTCAAACATCGCTTTGGCACGGCCATACAGCTCATGCAGTTTACGGTCACGGGGCTGACGGTTGTCCTGCCCACCACTTTCATCGAATATGGAAAAAAGGAAGGTGCGGTGGTGAAGGGCGCAGTATTTGATGGTATCGTATAACTCCGACACCTGAGCGACAGGTCTTAACTGAGTGGACATCGCACGACAGGTACAAAACCAGTGCTCACACGTGATGGGTCGAATTTCTCTGGCTTCACATCGCAGAAATCTTCAAAAAGCTTCTCCCAACGTTCTCGGAATAGCCAAGGCTCATCTCCGCAACACCTCGGTAAGAGTTAGACAGTTGGGTACAGGTCTAATGGCGACGTAACCTACCATCGCTCCTGGATCTTTTCCACGTCCAGGGTGTCGAAGTTTTGACCCATAGTAGCACGGAAACCGCTAAGCAGTTCAATTACTTCCTGTGCATGTTCAGAAACGTCTTTCCTATCCCGAGGGAGTCACGAACTTACCTTGAGGACTTCTACGGGTTCTTTGTTCATACTCTTGGGCCAGATCAGCTCTGGTCGCTTCTCTGGCTCCCCAGGCCGTAACAGGATCTTCAGTCGTTTCTTCACGTCGTCCATGAGGTCCTTGGCGGCATTCGAGTCATCCAAAAGGTCCTTGCGTACGATGAGCTTGAGCGGCTCCCTGAGGGACATCGAAGACTTGGGGGTGAGGGTATGCCCGGAGATGCCATCTGCGGATGTTCGCCCAGAGCGAGAAGGGGTTGGACATGCAGACAACGAGGACTGGTGCTGGTCAAGCAGGGCAGCGGCGAAAATCTCTGCCGAGGCAATGACACGTCGCTCAGAGGATGTGTATATCTATTCCAAAAATGGGTAAGATCAGTGGCCATAGTAGTCGTCTTGGGGCCGTGGGACGGACCTTTACGTTGTTGAGGACGTCTTTGTCTGCGCGCTTCTTTTAGCCACCACGCACGTTCGTCGGAAAAATACGCACTCATGATGGAGATGTCCTTCTTCATATTCTCGCCCAGATCCCGGGATTGATACCGCGCCGAGTGTGTGAATTCCCCGCCCCATTTAAATACGAGTGTCAATTTCACCAGTTTCCTAGGTTGGCCTGCTGTCTTCTTCGAGTACACTGGTTTTAGCTGAGCTTTAGTCCCAGGGAGTTCTATCTTGCTGAATAGTGCGTTATTCAGCAGAGTGAGCTTGTTTAGGTCTTCCCCGTCTGCCCCCAATTGCTTTGCCTCCTCGACGGCGACGGCGATGCGGCTGAGCTGCTCCCTCTCGCGAAGTATTATTTCTTCTTTCTCGCCATTGAGGAGGGTAACAAAGGGCCGAGTCCAGGTCTCTCCAATGGGAAAGTTGAACTTGAGCTTTTGCTTTGGGGTTCGATCGGCATGACGAAGGACAGTGACGTTCGCCTTCAATACCCATGTTGGTGCCTCCGGGGTCGCAGACTCGGAGCTTATTAATGGTCGATCCGGAGCTATCGAAAGACGGGTACAAAGGGCTGAGAGAATCTCAGCGGCTTTGTCTAGGAGGTGAGTCAGAAGCAAGAACATTATACGGCGCTCAAGCTGGGCAATTTATGAAATACACTCGCCGTAATAGGATTCATTGCCCTTAACGAAACTCCAGCCGTTGACATCAATCACTTGACTCTGTGCGCCATTATTGCAGCGCAGCATGTCGTAGCCACAGACTCTCTGACCAAATGCATGACAGATTTTCGTCGCCCAGGATTTCTCCTCGTCACTCAGGTGAGTGATGAACCTATGAGATGTGAGGTTAGACCCATGGAAAGGAAATGGCCACTGCTCACCGAATCTCCTTTCCTTCGGTATTGCGTCTCACGACCCCGTCGACGACAGGTGATTTGCGTGTCTCCGCATGGGTATACTCATTACCCACTGTGTAAACTTTGATATCTTCCGAGTTGTCGACATCAATAAATTCCTCGTATATGTAGGATCCGTCAGTCCTCGGGTGTATTAACCCAGGATCCCGTTCGCTGCTCTTGTTCCCAACCTGTGAGAGGTTTCAAATCGTTAAGCGGTGGAATCGTTACGTCATTGGCTTACCTTTCTGAACAGTCGACGCCCACCACCGTCCCTAAAATATATGTAGACATTATGGTCCTCACCACTCACTGGTTTCTCCACAAAGGGTTTTTCCAACACTTGGCCGTCGATTATTATAGCATTGCCATCTTCTCGCAGAGTTACCTCGGGAGTAACGCGGAAGCCGCCAAGCTCAACGCCTATCCTGACCTTCATATATTCTTTGAGTTCATCGTCTATCTTGGGTCCGCTGTCGCGAGACACTTCCAAACGCTTTGGAGTAGGCACTTTGGCATGGTCCAAAACGAGTCCCACTAGGCGGCGATCCCAGAGAAGGGCTTGAGGTACGAGCTCGTTTATACAGAAAGGGTTGCGGAGTTTTACGTAGGATATTGCTTTGTGTAAGGGGAAATCGGTAGAGAAGAACGAGATGAGAACGTCGCATCTAGGCCAATTTTCGACATCTTTTTCGATAAATGTGCCCGGAATGTTAAATCAAGCGCGCATATCAGGCAAATCTCGGCTCACCTTCGTCTAGGATGACTTTATCTCCGAAAACCTTGACCTCAATGGACCCCCTAGCTCTGTCCACGAGACGAGTCAGAATCTCCCTCATTGCCTTTGAGCGGGCCTTGATGTCCATCGCACATATTCCCAGGACAATTGTCGGTTTCGGGACCTCATTTCCAAAATATAGATCAGATGTGTGAGACCCTGTAGGCGATGGTGTGGAAGATCTAGCGAGAATGGAGCTAGAGCGAGGAGAATGTCGGTCACCGATGTGCAATAAAGAGACCCGAGAAGGTCTTTCCCAGTGCATCGGTACCACACGACCAGCGTCCACGGTGGTCAAACCCTTGTCAGGTTGGGCCCTGGTGCATCCACGCATTGAGATTGAGATGACCCACACCCGGCCCGGCCCGATTGTCTGATAAGGACCCCGAACCCAATCTTGGGGTGTCCGGTGTGCCAGACATGACGCGAAATTGCCTCTCCACCCCTACTTGAGGCAATTCTGCGGACGGATCTACCACCCACCTAGGTTTACTTACCATCACACCCATGTCGGCGAATGCTCGCGACGAGGTCACTTCTAAAATCTTCATATCTAATCTTCACTGTGGAAGGCAAGTCTCATCCACTAGTTCTCATTGTTAAGATCGACCAATATACTGATACTTTTCATGTAGCTGCATCCATACAATTCAAGAGACTCTTAAGGGGCTCACTCCCTCACCCCATTCCATCCATGTATCCATCGTTTCCCAATGTGTAACCGTCCGCCATCCTACAGCTCTATCGTGTCTCGTCATCACCGAGGCGATTGGAGACGCGGGCTTCGATGTTGCCGATGATACAAGAGCAGGTCCTGCACGACCATCGGGTACCTCTGATTATCTTACACACTCTCATCGGGCCAAGAAACATCTGGAACAATGCCGATTTTGTCGGAACAGGTCCGGAAGTGGGCACAATGTATTCGGACAGGCGCAACCGAGGAACCTGCTTCGGCAACCTACTTTCAAGGGCCACCTTCGTCAGGAAGCCGCGGCGGACGGGACAGTCCATTCACGTAATGTACCCCATCGACTCACGCTTTCTGTGGGTGGGATGACTTGCGGGTCATGTACAACCGCAATAACTCAGGCCCTTTCTGGGCTACCTGGTGTGCATGACATATCAGTGTCCCTTCTCAGCAATTCGGCCACTGCCATTTTGGATAATAAAGTTATCCTGCCAGACGTACTTGAAACTTTCAAAACCATAGGATACGAGGCTGACGTTGCATCCTTCCAACCCTTGAACATGGATGCAACAACCGTTGAAATGGACGGGCCACTTCACGTCTCACTCGCTGTCGGCGGGATGACTTGTGCCGCATGCTCATCCACCGTCACTCGATTGCTCACTGAACAGAAAGGTGTCTCCGACGTTTCGGTTAATCTCATCGGCAATTCTGCGTCCTTGGTCGTAGGGAGTAGGGAGCTACTTCCAATAGTGCAAGACATTATCGAGTCTGCAGGATTCGAGGCGTCCGTGGCAAACATGGAGCTCGTTGGCCCAACGCCGAATACGGAAGAAGTCGCACGAGGACAACGTACCGTTGACTTGCGCATAGAGGGCATGCGCTGCGAGTGAGTCACCACAACCGAAAAATTTCACAGATGCCTGATAAATCCCATTAGCCGTTGTCCTGTAAAAGTAATGAAACGCCTCGATAAGATGAGTCAGATCTTACAGGCGGAACCACCGACTCTCCAAGACCCCATACTCCGTCTCACCTATGAGCCGTCCCCACCTAACTTCACACTCCGTGATGTTATCTCCGCCATCACATCCTCGAACAGCCCCCCTTTCAGGGTCATGGTTCATAAACCGCCTTCCCTGGAGGACCGCGCTCAGTCAGTACGAACCAAGGAAAAACGCAGTCTCCTCTATCGTCTCGTCTTTTCGGTCATTGTCGCCATACCTACTTTCATCATCGGCGTCGTCTTCATGAGCTTGGTGCCATCAAAGAACCCTACTAGCAACTTCCTCATGGAACCAATGTGGACGGGCAATGCGTCACGTATCCAATGGTCGTTGTTCTTCTTGGCTACACCCGTGATGTTCTACAGCGCGGGAAATTTCCACAGACGGAGTTTGAAGGAAATACGCGCCTTGTGGAGAAGAGGAAGCCGCACGCCTGTATGGAAACGTTTTCTCCGCTTCGGGAGCATGAATTTACTGGTATAAACCTTCCCTTCTGACCTGTGCATCAGCTAAACTGTCTTCGATACGACAGGTTTCGTCAGGAGTGTCGGTAGCGTATTTCTCCTCCTTTATTTTGCTTTGCCTCGCAGCCTCAACGCCATCATCCACGGACGGCCACGGCGATACATCCACATATTTCGACTCCGTCGTCTTCCTAACGATGTTCCTTCTCATCGGTACGTCGCATGGCTGTCGGAACCGGTAGCGTGCCTAAGCCCAGTTCAGGCAGGTATATTGAAGCTTACAGCAAGAGTCGCACCGGAGATGCCATTTCTAGCCTCGCAAAATTGAAGCCGGCCGAAGCACTGGTTGTGGGTTTGGCAGACAAGCAAAGTTCAGTTACCTGCTTTCGCACCATAAGCGAGGACATAGAAAAAGGCACGATAGACACGGAGACGGGGAAACAAAGTATGAAGCCAGGTTCCAGAGTGCAGAAAATCCCTGTGGACCTCTTGGAAATTGGCGACGTCGTTCGGGTGCCAACTGGCTCAACGCCTCCGATGGATGGCGTCATTATCTCCGGCCACTCACTTTTCGACGAGAGCTCGGTGACAGGGGAATCCAAACCAATCAGGAAGAATCCTGGGGATTACGTATTCCTAGGAACTGTCAACATCGGGGGGGCCATAGATGTGAGAGTAGATGTGGCGGAGGGAAAGACAATGTCAGTATCACCATTCTTATCGTGAATGTGATATTCACAAGAACGTAGGCTTGATCATGTCATCGACGTAGTCCGAGAAAGCCAAACAAAACGAGCACCCATCGAGCGCGTTGCGGACCTCTTGACGGGCTACTTCGTTCCGGTCGTTACGCTACTTGCACTCATCACGTGGGCCATATGGCTCAGTTTAGGATTGAGCGGTGTGCTCCCACGTAGCTACCTTGATAAAGACGTAGGAGGATGGCGTGAGTCACAAATTTTCTGTTTTGGATAACTCACTGATCCATATTTCGCCAGCGGCGTGGTCCCTCGGGTTTGCTATCGCCGTCTTTGTCGTTGCATGTCCATGCGGAATTGGCCTCGCAGCTCCAACGGCCCTTCTCGTTGGCACGGGTATCGCTGCAAAGTTCGGGATCTTGGTTCGCGGAGGGGGCGAAGCCTTCCAGGAGGCGGCGCAGCTTGACGCTTTCGTCTTTGATAAGACGGGGACACTAACAGTGGGCGGCAGCCCGTCCGTCACAGACAGCGAGGACTTGTGCGACGGGAGTCCTTGGAACCGTAGAACCGTGCTCGGATTGGCGGCCGAGCTTGAAGCATTCAGCTCCCATCCTCTCGCCACGGCTATTCGTTCATATTGCGAGAGTAACAATGCCATTCCCCAAGTGTCCAGCAGCTCCGTGGTGGAAACGCCAGGTCGGGGACTCCGGGCGACGTTCAATGACGTGGGTTGTTCAGCGATCATCGGAAATGAGGCGTGGATGCTGGAGCATGGTGCTGGAGTCTCGATAGAATCCGCAGGCCGCTTGGAGTCCTGGAAGTCGGAGGGTAAAAGCGTCGTATTGCTCGCCGTTCGTCGGCACGATACGAACGAGGAACAAGGAACAAGTCAGTTCAAGGTCCTCGTCCTGTTTGCCATTGCGGACCCACTTCGACCCAATGCGAAAGCCGTGGTCTCTCATTTGCAATCGCGAAAGCTGGCAACTTGGATGATCTCAGGTGACAACGCAACTACCGCAAGAGCTGTGGCGAAACAGATAGGCATACCTAAGTCCAATGTGATCGCAGGCGTCCTCCCCCACGAAAAGGTGGGGTTCCAGACCATGATTCGCCAACTTCCGTGTGGGCTAACATTATTGGTGGTTAGGCAGACAAAATTCGTTGGCTCCAGGAGAATGCACCGAAGAAGCCGAGTAGGTGGTTCTCGAGGAAAAGGTTGAACAATCGGTGCGTGGTTGCCATGGTCGGGGATGGTATCAACGATGCACCGGTGGGTCATGAAGGCAGTCGACGGTGTTATTGATCGAGTTGACAAGTGTTTTAGGCGCTTGCCGCTGCTGATGTGGCAATTGCGATCGGATCAGGAAGCGACATCGCGCTCTCCAGCGCCTCATTCATCCTTGTTTCGTCAGATCTTGGTGGCATTCTCACCCTTGTGGATTTATCGACGGTTGTATTCCGGCGGGTGAAACTCAACTTCGTAAGTGTCGATTCCTTGAGATAAGTAAGGATGCAGCTGACATAGAGACTCGGACATCAGTTGTGGGCATTGGTGTATAACATCGCGGCAGTTCCAATCGCGGCAGGTGTCTTATACCCATTCGGACACATCCGTCTTGATCCAGTGTGGGCTTCTCTTGCCATGGCCTTGTCGTAAGTGAACTCGACAAATGTCCGAGTAGTTCTTTACTCACACCGAAGTACATCTCAGATCGGTCTCAGTCGTTTGTAGCTCTCTTATGTTGAGGTTATATAAACCACCCAAACAGGAACAGACAGGATCGGTCAACACGCGTACGGACGAACAACTGGTAATTCCTAATGTAGTAGTGAATCGAGTTGTGCAGAAGTTCCCGTAGGCGACATGTGCCCATACATTCTATGATTTTGGCTGTACTTGTAAATCTTTCTTAGCACGATAGAATTCCGAAAAGGATAGCCGGATGGCCAAAAATCGACAGTCGAGATCGACATGGGTCTGCAATGCGTGAAGTATGACATGGACCTTCTCCGAGAAGGAGGCCCCATATTCCTTGCACTGCCGCAATCCGTTGGCTAAAGCATCCGATTGTTGTGGACCTATGCGAGTATCGGCAACAGTATAAATCCTCTATTCATCAAGGAGGTTCTAAGCTAGGTCGTGCAACCGGGTCTGCGAACTCACCCGTGTTTGATCGCGCTCGCTGTCACGACGGGAAGCCTCTGTGATATAGAGGTTGTAGAAGTGTTCCTGCGGCATGCATCCATCAACCTTTGAGCAGCATGCACAAGCTTGCGACTCACTGTCGCATCGTAAAACCCGAGAATAAGTGAGAATGCCTCCTTGACCTGATTGAGCAGGCTCTCCTGAAAATTACCGAGGTCAACGTCAGGCTTTGGAATTTAGAGGATCCACCAACCTCTTTGCCGGCCTTGGGACCTATCAGCAACAACTTCTTCACCATGCGATCCAAATACACGCGATGTGCGCTAATCAAGGCATCCAGGTCACCTTCTTTCTCGTTGATGAAGTCCATGAGAGCCTTCCATGAGCACTCGATGACTTCCAACTGACAGTAAGCGGCCATTTGTCGTATGAAGTGAATCATTTCCGCAGTAATCAGGCGGATTTTGTGCCATTCTGGCTCCAGCTCTGGTCCACGACGTCAATCACAACACTATAAAATCAAAGTATCCTCGGAACCTACCCGGAATTCGTACAAAGGCTTTGGTGGCGCTCGCTGTTCTCAACCACCCCTTTGTCATGGTATTCTCGATCCGTTTCATTTTCCAAAGGTGATTGAACAGCTTAAGGTACTTGACCATGGAGTCGGGATCAAGTATCGTATCCAACGGGGCATCGACTTTGTACTCCAGAGTGAAGACGTCCCAACCGATTTCTCCTTGACTGTATTCGAGCATGCGTGCGTCAAGGCGTCGAAGAACATCGGGTGGATCTTTCTGGGCATTGGATGACCGAATAGCTGTTTCTAACGTGGCTGTCAAATTGTGCCGGTACAACGAGTTCGCTGGTTTTGACAAGCTCGGCCTATGAGTCTGGAAGCTTGAGCGATATTGCCAGCATGTCAACGTTTCAACTTACCCAATCGTTTCCATGAGCTGATCCGCGAAGTCACCATGACCCAGGAGCAGGTAATTCTTCAAAGCCCGAAGATGGTCTAGCAACCGGAACTTGTCAAAGAATACGTCGAACAAACGCTGGCTAGCTATGCGATAAGCGGCGTCTATCGAGCGTTCCAGCCCGAAAATGTCATTGTACTGTAGGGCTTCGTTCAATCAGATGGGAGCAGACACGTTCGTATACACGACTCACTGCCGTTAGTATTGCTCATTTTTTCGCGAGTGGCGACCCAATCTGTGTCGTGGCAACTATATCGAATGAAATTGAGACTCTTTCCTGTTGAGAAGATCTAGATATGGAACGGTTGACGCGATCCGGTGATTCATGAGAAGAGACGGCGCACTTTTCTACCGAAGCCCTCTCCAACAAATGCTGGTAACATTTCTTGCCTAAATTTGTACTTTGCCTGCCACAGCCGAAGTCCACTTTCACGCTCTCCCGTTAGGTCATCTTGATCGACGTTGAAGCCGCCGAAGGCGCCGTCACCTATCATAATGCCCGCACCATTTGTAAGGGACGATGGATAGACATATTGTAGATGAGCAAGCTCTGGGTCCACAGTCACGAAAAACTCCAAGTATGGATCGTACAATTCCCCCGAAAACAGCCACTTCTGCAAAGTCTCAAAGAAGGGTTTTGAAACCTCAATTAATAGGTTAGTCTCAGCCGATCCATGGACGGCTCCGACTATACTCACCTCCTCCAGAAGTTGATCCGTGAACTTGCGCACAAACGGGTCACCATTCTCCGTGTAGCTGTGAATGAGGTTGACAAGAGCACCACCTTGCGTGTCTTGAGGGCGTCAATAATGTCAGTCGAGGATCGACAGGAGTGTCATGGGGGTGTACCTTTGGCAGCTTCTACACAAACGCTCATCATACGCATCCGCAATCTCCACTCATTAACCCATACGTCGAGTCGCTTGAGAGTCAAGCCACTCTCCTCTGTTCTGGGGTCTGGCTCCACAGACATAGAAGCTGGTGAAGACCGCGTATCCTGGTCTTGCACATTGGAAGCGATGTTCAGTTGTGACTCCAAGACTGCTATAAGGCGATAGTACTCCGTCAATTGGGATTGAAGGTGATGACAGAGACTCTGTTCAATCATCCCAATTCCAGTTCTCGCTTCACGTTCTCGTATGAAACGGTCGACGCGAACATACAGGTGTCCGACCTCAGATAGTCTGTGTATCAGCTGCTTGGTTGGGGCTGATATGCAATATCCCTTAGAAAGAGTGGTTAAGTGCTGAGCATCTGCTGTGTAATGACACCTACAGTGTCTTCCGTGAAAAGAATGCTCATCTCTGCCTCTCCATCTTTACTTGTCGCAAACCGCACATGCTTTCCTGATATCCCTTGTAAAAGATATAGCGCGTCTCTCAAGAGGGCAGATTCCTGGATGTGTGGGCATCCTATCTCCATATCGTGAACACGTAACTGAGCCGATCAGCCAGTCACTATACCGGATCGGGCGCGCATTTCTCGCAATAGCTCGGCCTTAGATTTCCCCTTTCTCTGCGGTTGATGTGGTGGAGCTCCATCTATCGGTGAAACAGCTGGAGTATGCTTAGACGTGATGGGGGGCGACGGTGCGAGAGAAGGGAGTAAGGAAGGGGCAAGGAGAGGTGTTCTAGTCGAAGAGCCCAAGGTATGCAAAAATAATACCGATTCAGGCTTGCGTGATAGAATGGGCTGCACATATGTTTAGCGGCAAGTCGTACACCTATTCGAGGGAATGGCACCTGTCCCAGCAGCCTAGATAACAAGTTTGTGAATTGTACCGACGTAGAACCGTCAGGACGACTCTGAACGACTGAGACGAGCCGATAAATTAGGCGGTGAGCCAATGAGAACTTTTAAACACGTACGGCGACGCTTCACTATATCTGATAGATGGCCAATATCCTTCTCACGACTTTGACCTATGTGGCTACAGATTTCAAGTTGTCTGGTCAACGAAAGGGAAGAACAAGTAACTATTGTTGCTAACCTGGACAACACATCCTTACAGTGAGAAAGAAGATCATTAAAGAGGACTTGATCGCTCCTTGACTGAGGGATAAGAGAATGGATAAGAGATTCGAGGGAGGAGGACGAGGCAGTGGCAGCCATCACATTCAGTTGATTCAATCAACCAACTCAACCGTTAATCAACGCGGCCGCGTGATCGGGCCGCTATCCGACGAACCACTTGCCTAAACCGGAAGTGACTCTAATCGCGCTCAGCAGGCTTTTGAGTACCTTAACTCCAAGCGTCGAGTCCTCCCTCGCCGAACACCTTAATATAGAGGCGGCTCGCGCTTTCCCTCACATTCTCAACTTCTATCTTCTCAGCTCTTATTGATCCTTTATCCGTGTCTTTACTCACGATCCTTACGCCCTTTAAATTTGACGATCTGACGCGACGACAATGGAACGATCCGATCCGACGACCTCTGATTCTCCCGTACGTTCAGGACGGCCTAGTTCCTCCGTAGGCTTTGCCTATCAGGCTCGTCTCCTTGAACGGGGGTCTGCCCATACCGGAACACTTTCGAGGTCTAGCTCTGTCTCCACCGTCAACTCTCTGACTACTGGTAGTAGTACCACATCTACACCGTCGACAACAACCCGGCGGTGGACACCCTCGCATCGCATCGGCGGTAGTATCGACGCTGTTCGTGGGAAGTGGGAGGAACGCGTCCGCGCAGAGGCAGTCTCGAATGAAAAGGATTTACCTGGCATTCTAGGAGAAACCCAAGCTCCCGACTCAAGATCTTCACGTCCCTTATCACACCGTTTTCCCGTGTCGAGCACCGCAGAGAACACCTCTTCTCTTTTGCGAACGCGGACATCTCCAGATGTCTATCAAGCACCAACTTACCTGAAACATCACACGATCCCTGCCCCAATAATCGCGTCACCGTTGTCACCCAATGCGACTGGTGTTACTGTAACGAACCCAGATCCACCACATGCGTCAGTAAACGCTTCACCTCCTGCTGATACCGCATATCGGATCCGTCTTCCTCCTTCCACACCATCTCCTTCTACTGTTTCCGTTCCCCGCCGGTCGGCAATCTCTAAAGAAAGTAGGATTGACTCGCAGCCCTCGCCAGTACATGCTCGCTTGCGTGCCCGTACTGTGGATGACATGTCCTCAAAAGCTACTGGGTCATCTTCAACTTCCGGGCAAGACGCATCACCCCCATGGCGTATCAGTCCTTCCCGAAAGGACCTACCTCCATCACGTCGCATTCGCCCAACCTCGGCATATGAAGACCTATTGACGAATTCAGGTCGTGCTAGTTCAGAACAATCTTCGTCCCGCCCTCGAGATCTCCCCTTGACTGGCGTAGGAAACGTGTTACCCCAAGTTGATACATTTCAACCTAGTCAGTCACCATCTTCTGCCATGCGTCCTACGCCATACAAGAGCCCATATATGAGCAGCAAGAAGGCATCAACATACGGCGAGAATCTTATCGTTGGAAAAAAGTTGGGGCGTCACCTACCTAGGATTGCCAGTGGGGATGCGGACGATGACTGGGTCGCAGATGACGATAGTCGAATCCAGCGCGAGGAGGAAGAAGCTCGAAATGAGAGGCAGAAATGGAGGGAGCAGCGTCTTGAGAGGAGGGCGGCCATAAAACATCGCGGACCACGGGAATCATTTACACCCAGCACAGCAAGTCCGGATGGCGTTGCTGGTATCCCAGGGAGGCTCAAGCTATCCCGCGACACACTTCCCAGTGCCTCTACGTCTTCTCTTCCACTACTTGCAAGAGGACTCTGGGCAGATACTCAACGGCACCTGATACAGGCTTATGAGTATCTCTGTCACGTTGGTGAGGCCCAGCAATGGATCGAGGGTTGCCTCGGTGAAGAGCTCGGGTTCGGAGTTGTAGATATGGAAGAGTCTTTGCGAAATGGCGTTGTGCTTGCGAAACTCGTCAGGGTCTTTCAGGGTGGGGCCGTTGTTCGTAGAATTTATGAAGCCCCAAAGCTCGATTTTCGACATTCGGATAATATCAATTACTTCTTCAATTTTGTCCGGCATGTCGGCCTTCCGGAGGTGCGTGTGCCAGTCTCATTATTCCTACTTAAACACTGAGATGGAGAGCAGAGCTTCATTTTCGAACTGACTGACCTCTATGAAAAGAAGAATCTCCCGAAGGTTATATACTGCATCCATGCACTGAGGTACGTGAGTGACCTGCCTGATGAATTGCGCCGACGCATTGCTATTCGCATTTAGTCACCTCCTCGCCCGCCGCGGTCTGGCTGAACGGATTGGCAACTTAGTTGGTCGTCTGCAGTTCTCTGACGACCAGCTTCAAAAGACCCAGAAAGGGCTCAAAGATGCAGGAGTGCCCATGCCCAACTTTGGAAACGTTGGCAGAGAACTTGCTCTGGAGATCAATGAGGAGCCAGAAGAGACCGAGGAAGAAAGTTAGCGTCTCTCTTTTCCCTTAGTCTTGGTCGCTCACCCTTTTCCAGTACGCGATCGCCTTCTACGGGAGAACGAGCCATCGGTCATATCAGTTCAAATGCTTGCTCGCGGCTTTTTGGCAAGAAAGGCTCAAGCTACGCAGATCGCTTGCCTCCAGCTGGCTCAGAGATATATCATCCGCGCACAAGCCCAAAGCCGGGGAGTTCTTACCAGGAGGGCTGTCGCCGATTATCGAGACCAGCAAGCTAGCGTACTACCATGGATAGTCGCACTCCAGGCCACATGTCGTGGATATCTTCTACGACGGCAGTGGTATGCGTGGGTCAAGCGGGTTAAATCCCGCTCGCGAAATGCTGTCAAGATTCAGGCTCACATCAGGGGTCTTCTCATTCGTCGACGACTCGCCATGCTACACGCAGCTTTTCAGCGCAGTCACTTCTCAGTCATGAAGATGCAGGCGCAAGCTCGCGCACACATCGTCCAGCGAAGGCAGGATCAACTTATGAAGGTGTTCTCCACTCGGAAAGTGTTTGGCTCCATCATTGGCCTTCAAGCAGCAGCCCGAGGCGCGCTTCAGAGGGTTGCCATAGCCAAAAAACTCAACGCCTTGGATCGTCTAGAAGATTCCATTGTTGCCCTTCAAGCGCAGGCATTAGGGGTCCTGGTTCGAAGGCGAGTGGGAAGCCAGCTTGCAAAATTAGAAGATATCACCGACGTCCTGGTGCGTGTTCAGGCGGCTGTTCGGACATATCTGGCGCGCAAGCGACTTTTGGTCCTCATCCGGGGATTACGGAAAGCAACGCCAGTTGTCGTCCAATTGCAAGCACGGGCACGAGCTAATCTTGCACAACACCATCATAAAGCATTGCACAAGACGCTGGCCAAGGTTGCAGTAGTCAAGTCTGTTGGAGGTTTTCAAGCTTTAGCTCGTGCGGCTCTGACGCGGAACCGTCATCGGGAACAGATCAAACGCCTAGAGTTCTCGTTACCTGATGTTCTCGGTTTCCAGGCCGTCGCGCGAGGATACCTTGTGCGCCGTGATTGGCATGCCTGGCGTAATCATCTACGTAGGAGCCACAGCGTTGCTTCTGCCTTGCAGGCTCTATTTAGAGGGGTCTTGCAGCGCAGGAAATTCCACGAGAGGATGCGATACTACCACGAAAATCTAGAGAAGGTCATCAAGATCCAATCGCTATTCCGTGCGAAGGAAACTCGGGAGCAATATCGGCAACTTACCATGGGAACAAATGTTTCGGTTTCGACCATCAAGAACTTTGTACACCTTCTGGACGATTCTGAGAATGACTTCCAGGAAGAGTTGGACCTCGAGCGTATGCGAAAACAAGTCGTAGAGAGGATCCGAGAGAATCAAGCACTTGAAAACGACGTCAATGACCTAGACGTCAAGATTGCCCTCGTCGTACATAATGTCAAGACTTTTGAGGAGCTCGTGAAAGCGCGCCGTAAATATGGAGCTGACACCGCAGCAGCACACGCGTCAAGGGCATCCGTGCTTGCTGCGCACGGGGATCCATTTGCAGGGCCAAGCACTCTCGATCACGCTGCGAAGCGAAAGCTAGAGCTCTACCAGCAACTCTTCTATCTGCTGCAGTCTCGTGGTGAATATCTGGCTAAATTGTTCTTGGAGATGTCCGGAGACAGTGTACCTGAAAAGGACCGCCGCCTCCTTGAGAGAGTCGTCCTTACACTCTTTGGATATGGGCAGGACCGCAGGGAGGATTATCTACTCCTCAAATTGTTCCAGGTGCGACAACCATTCTAATTTTTTCGCCCGATTGAGGAGTGACATAAGATCCAGTTCTCTATAATAGAGGAGATCCACTGCGCGCATACACTCGCTGATGTAATTCACGGACACCCGATGTATATTAATATCGCCCTTCATTATATTCGACCCAAGCAGACCGTACATATTCGGGACACCCTGCAGCCTTTGATACGCGATGTTATCGCCACTGACGATCTAGATCTAGAAGTAGACCCTAAGCAGGTGACCACACCTTATTCCCCTGGTTTCTTGAATTGACGGGACCCTCTCTAGATATATCGGGCTCGGATCGACGTCGAGGAAATGCGCTCCGGGAAAGTGTCCTCCAAGTCAAAGGACATCTCCTTCGCAGATGCTCTCAATGACCCAATCATACGTCCGGAGTATATCCGACGCAAGTGAACGTAATAGGACTACAATTTCTCCTCTGACATTGATTGCTTCTAGATCTCCAAGTGCTGAGATGGTGGTCGGAGGCCTTTATCTCTGCTCTTATGCAATCAACGAGGAAGATGCCCTATGGTATACGATACCTTGCTCGTGAAACCCTTATGGCGATCAAAGTGAGTGTTGGTCTCCTCGCGTTTTCCTCCTTTGACACTTTGTTCAGAACAAATTTCCTGATGCCCCCGACGAAGTATGTGCGGCCTGCATCGGCCGCCTCGTCTTCTATCGATATATCAACCCGGCGATCATGTAAGCAGACCTACATTTCTCAATCTCTTTTGCTCTAACCCTGAGAATTACTATTTCAAGTACTCCCGAAACATTCGATATAGTCTCCAGCACTGTCGACGTCAGCACCCGTAAAAACCTTGCTCAAATCTCCAAAGTGTTAGCTCAGGTGACAAGCGGCTCGGAATTCGGAGACGACACTCCAAGCTACATTCCGATCAATGAGTACGTCAGAAAGGCCATCTCACAACTCACATCTTGGCTTTTTGAAGGTAATATTTCCTCATGAATGCAACCTTTCACTCATTTACGTGGGTTGTAGTCGCCAACATCCCAGATGCTGAGACCCAATATCACGCCAACGAATTTTTGGATGTCACAGTGCAACCTAAACCAATATACATCTCCCCGAATGAAGTCTATGCGATGCACGGCTTGCTCGCGCAGCATATCGACCGTTTGGTACGTTATTCGTCGTGCTATCTTCTTGTATATCTTACGCAAGCCTTTCTTAGGGCCCTGACCGTGATGACCCATTACGAACAATTCTTCACGAACTCGATGGCGTCCCTCAATTCGGCAGTGAAGAACTTAAGGATGCCAGAGACAGGGCAATTACACTGGAGTTAACAAACCGCTTTGCTCACGTTCGAGGCAAGGACCTTGCTTGCACCCGAACAGAGTATACCAGTTAACCCGTCATTATTCAGACCCCCGTGCCGAGGAAAAGACTCTGTGGGTGCAAGCCAAACGCACTGTCTTGGCCATTCTACGCGTACAGCCCGCTAAAGATCTCGTCGAGTCTCTTATGCAGCCTGTATCAGACGAAGACGAGGTGATGTGGGAAGACATTCTGGAATCTGAGATGGAAAGCGATCACCGCCTCCGCCATCCGAGGCGCATGCCATCAGCTGCTGCTCAGGAATCCGCATATCGTCTCGAAGACATTCGGTCGTGAGTTTATTGTCTTCGCTTGTGGGCCGGTTATTCATTTGAGTTAGCCTCTCATTTCGTGAGGTAAAAGCGCACGCGATTTACTTCCTTCTGGAGCTAGAGAAGCAGGGCAAGGTTACGCGGACTGATGGTTATCAAGACATCCTGAATGCTATTGCGCATGATGTTCGTAGCAAGCATCGCATGCGCCTTGAGCGCCAGCAAGAGATCGAGAACATGGCGGAAGCTTTGCGCCATCTCAAAGAACGCAAGAAATACTTTGAGGAACAGATCAACAGCTACAATAGCTATGTTGAAGTGGCGATGGCAACCATGCAACGTGGAAAATCGTACGTGATTGTGATTACCCTATATTCGCCGGCTAAATGCTAATACTGATCTATGTTTAGGAAAAAGCGAATCATCATGCCATTTACGAAGCAATATTTCCACCTGAGAGACCTTCAGAAGTCGGGCAAGACTCCTCAGTTCGGCTCTTTTAAGTACAGCGCGCAGGACCTGTACGAGAGGGGCATACTCTTATCAGTCGATCAATATTCCCCAAGGCAATTTGATAAGATCGACCTCGTCATTGCTTCGAATCAGCTCGGCGTGTTTACCATCGAGATGTTCAACAACGCGCTGGGAATTACGAATCGTATGGCAATTGCAGATGTCCGACTTGAAGATCTTCTACAGGCACAATATCAAGACAGAGCGTCACTCTCCTTATTCAATGGGATAGCTAAATTTAATCTCAATCTCCTTTTGTATCAAATTAATAAGAAGTGAGTTGTACAGTCATCCTTCTGTCCATTAATCTGAAATTTTGTGCCTTTCCCAGGTTTTATGTATGAATAGACTTTTTGTTCCCAATATCATGTACTGCCCTTGCTTGGTGTGTCTCTCATTCGCGCTCATGTTTTGCCGTTGATCGGCTCGCTTGGCAAATCTGGTAGCTGGTGGGTTTGTATGTCACGAATTCCATGTAAACAATAAGACAATTTTATTTATCGCCTCACTCTGGGAGCACGGACGATGGTGTACAGCACAAGCGGTGCAGAACCAACAACGTTCCAAATCAAATCAACTTGTTGCCAGTGAACGACTCCCACAGCCTTACCGACGGGCATGGGCTTTACCACATCTGATGTGACGACTCCACATGCTCGCGAGCGCGATTCGCACGACCACCAAACCTTTCCGATTCCATGGTGGCACTGATAGGGTAATTGCGATGCCCTACAGCCATACATTAAAGGAACGAAGTGGGTACGATCCCGATCTTGTCTATCGCCACGCGCCACGCGGATAGGCGCGTTAAAGACCATGTGGATTCCGGTGATGGAGTGTCGTTTCACCGTCACCGTCGATTGTGCGCATACAGCACAGCATCGATAAACCACTTCTTCTCGATGGTGGGATAACTTCTTTCACGTAAACGCCGTTGTGCGCGAATTACTACGAATGGAGACTGTACCAGGGCCGAAACGTGGGAATGGCCATGCCGTGTGGAACCCAATTTTCCCATGTCAGTCTGTGGCCGAACGGGCCCGCATGTCACCTTGCGCTCAAGCGAATGACTGTGAATATGACGTCGGAATTGACGTCGCATTGACGGCATTGGCTTGTAGATCAAATTTCCACCATTTGGGGCCTACCAGACCCCAGTGGGAATGATCCTCACCGATAAATATCGTGTCAAACACGACAGCCAACATGCATGAGATTTGAAGGTCATTGCATCACTCTCGCATCTAGGCGAGGGTTTGGGGTTTTGTGTTATGGGGCAGGAAGAGCGCGCATGGGGGGGAAGTGGAGTGTCGCACAGCTCCCTCGTTGCGCCCACGCCCATCCGTTTATCGGCCATCGCCAGGGGTATCAGTGGATAGTTGAGGTGTGGCCCCCATCGAGGACAAAGCGAATATTTCTCGGCTCTAGACTGGGAGGCACCGTGGGCTTGGATAGGGTTACGTTACGGGCGTGGAGAGAAGGAAAGTAAATGCATAAGAGAGTAGGAGAGTATGTACATTGCACGCTGGGTACTACTGGTAGTACAAGTTACAAACCAATTCAGAGTACCAGTAAGATGTGTACAAAATATCTGTGATAAACATCCAAGCATCCAACCTAAGAGTCCACTAGACCGTCTTCTTCTCAACTTCTTTTCCTATTATTTTGACGATTCGAGTTGTATTCCAGAGGCCTATTGGGGTCGCGGGTCGGGACCATCCACGAGGTAGTCGTTGGTCCCAGAACCATTCTTTGACGGATTGTTTTGATATATTGCCGTATTCGTCCGTAAGTGTTTGCGCGGTCAACGCAACCTCTCCTAGAGCGATGCCATTGAGAAACTTGCTAAGGGGCCTGGAAAGTGTTTGGTTGCGGCGCGCGCGCACCGCTACGAGATCTTCGAACGAGAGGACATCACGATTCTTGACATTGAGTAGATCATCGAGGAGTTCTTTGTCGGGGTCAACAGGGGCATATAGGTCGCCCGGCATGGCATTGCGATGGGTCAATGACCCATCATGCTCTATGTAGTTGTGGCGGGCGAAATCGTGGAGATCGACCCTAAACCATCGGCCGCATAGGAAGGCGCCCAAGAAGGACAGAAGGAAAGCCATAGGCAGGGAGACGTGGTAGTGCTCCCGAATGGCGCCCATCAGCTGAAAGGCGGAGATATTGCGCCCATCACGAGGCCTGAGGGGGGTGTGGTCAGGACATTCAAAGTCACGGTGGGTGCAGATGAACGAACAGTATCCCATGATTCGCGAGTGCATTGAGAGCAGGGCAGGGTGACCTGCTGTCATTATCAGAAGCCGGGATATATTCGTGATCGTCTAGTTGCATGGGGGAAAAGTGGTGGGGTGGGTACGAGATGGGCGGCGAGACCGCCGGGTCTTTAAAGCAGATAGGGTGACATAAATTCGGGTATACACAGGGGTGCAAAACCCAATACACCATCGGAAACGGTTAAGATCAGGACCCGGAAATTTGAGGATGCGGGAGATTGACAGAGAGCATGGTACCCCGATTGGTGATAAATGAGGACAAGAAGCCAAGCCCGGTGTGCCGAACCACCGAGTAAGGCACAGCTGATCAATCACGTCCATCCATCTAATGTGCCACTTGTCAAATTACCTTGGCGCATGGAACGCGGTCGGAAATCCGTGGGCGGTAAGCTGATCCTCGGCCAATACGTGGCCCAGCATCTGTGGGCAGTTCTTGATTATCAAACGATGGGATGCAACTGTATGCAAAGATGTTCTCTTGACGAACACATGATCTAGCATGGAGGTCAGATTGATATGGCGTAACGGCGGGAAACGCTGACGGACTCTGAATTCTGGGTATCAACGCCGTGCCGAGACGAACAAGCAATGCACGAGGCATCCATGCATCCAGACCCCCGTCTTGTGCCTTTGGTGCCAATGGCGTGCCAACTAGACTTCATACGAGTACCTTACCTTGAACCCCTGCATTTGGATTTGGGGGTTTTGAATTGTGTGCGAGTGCCACGGGCCGGAAGTGGCCGAGTGACTTAGGGAACACTCTTACGGTCATCCATTCCATTCCATCCCCGTGCGCTCCCGCCACTCTTGCGCCCCTCCAGTAACGCCCTACACTGCAGTGCAACAATCAATTACGTGCATACAGTCTCACACGGGTTTTTCATTCTCCACACTGCTTTTGAACGTGATTTTTTGTTCTCCACGAATCAACAAGAGTCAGGCACTGATGTCCCCACCCCATCCTCTCGCATCCGTACCGCCTCCCCTCCCCCTTGGGTGGACAGAACATGTTGGTAAGACCTAGACACCCTCGATTAGCACTCGTATCCCCAACAAACGCGTTCTTGAAACAGGTCCTACCGGCCAGATATACTTTTTTAACGCAGCTACCAGAGAGTCCACCTACGTTCGACCGTTGCCTGCACTTCCTGTTACTGCACCCAAGAAGGAGAAGCCGAAGGTTAAGACACCCATTCCAGGGACAGACTGGCTTAGAGTAACAACCAATCAAGGGAACGTGTTTTACACCAACAAGGCCAGGAAACAGAGCGTATGGACTGTACCCGATGAAATAAAGGATGCCGTCGAGCTCCTCAACAAAGAGGACGAGGAAAAGGTCCGTGCGGAGAAGGGGGTCCAAGAAAAGACGCAGGAGGACGCGGAGGCTGAACAGGAACGCGAAATCGAGAGAGTTCGAATGGAGGTACAGGAAGTCGTGAAAAGGAAAGTGCAAGATATCTCGCCTTCAGATGAGGTCATAATCTCGAAGAAACCACGCGTGGAAGATGGGGCGGAAGACAAGCCAGAAGCGCTGGAGAGCACAGATGATGATGAAGAAAGCGAAGAGGAAGATTGGCAAAGGGAAGCTGCTGCGCAACTCGCCAAGGAGGCTGAAGAAGAGAAGAAGAGAAAAGAGGAAGAAGAGAAAGAAAGGGAGGCACAAAAAGCAAAAGAGAGCGTTCCCCAGCTTACCATACCCGATCGTGTTGACCTTTCTATCGAGGAGGGTAAGGCACTATTCAAGGTCTGTTTACCATTGCCCTTGTTCCTCCCAGGGTCTCATGCGTTGTACATACAGACATTACTCCGGGAGAAGGATATAAACCCTTTACATCCATGGGATACATCTCTTCCGCTCTTTATCTCTGACCCGCGCTATGTGCTCCTTCCTTCCGTTTCTGCGCGTCGCGAAGCCTTCGACGAATACTGTCGAGAACGTGCACGCGAACTTCGAGCATCGCGTATTAAGAAAGAGGAGGATCCCAAGGAAGAGTTCGAAAGACTCCTTGCGACGGAGGTGAAAAGCACACGGGTAAGTTGGACCGATTTCCGGAGACAGTTCAAGAAGGACAGAAGGTTTTATGGTTGGGGAAGAGATGATCGCGAGAGGGAAAAGCGATTCCGAGAATTTCTCAAAGACCTCGGAGAGAGTGCGTGTTCCGCTATATCGTGAATCATTCTCGTGACGTATGGATCCTTTCAGAAAAACGCTCGCTTGCCCAGAAAGCGGAGGCAGACTTCTTTACGCTTCTCAGAGAGAGTGGCATTGCACAAGACAGCGCCGTTTGGAAAGACGTGGGTGACTGTTTGGTTTCACTCATCCAACTGTTCTCAGGTTACTTTACCCTCAGGTCAAGCAAACCATTTCTAAGGATCCCCGCTATGATGCTGTTGGCTCGTCATCTCTGCGTGCGGAGTTATTTAACACCTTCATGAATGCGCGGTCCAACCGAACATTTCCGGATTCAAATGAGACACAAGGAGCCGATGTTTCTTCAGCTGAACAAGGTGATGACACCCAGAAGCGCAAAGATAGAAAGGCCGAAGCAGTTAAAGAACGCGAAGAGAAGGTCAAGGCAGAGCGCGAGCGGGTGCAGGCGACCATTGAGAAATCCAGGAGCGGTCTGAACAGAGAGGAGGGGGAACTGCAGTTTAGGTGCGCCGCAGTTACCCACTCCAGATTCTGCAGGCCATGTGCTGGCGCTCACTGGACTATCGTCTTACTTTGCAGGACCCTTCTAACAGATGCCATACGTGAACCACAGGTACGCGGGGGCTTTTCTCTTGGACAGTAATCTGACCAATCCGCACCAGGCAACGTGGGATTCATATCTTGCGCAACTACAAACTGATCCGCGTTTTCAATATTCATCCCTTCCCCGTGGCCACCAACGCCATCTATTCGAAGAGCACGTTGCCGGACTACGTGCAAAGCACTTGGACAGTCTGCACGTGCTCTTCCTTTCTCACTCCCCATCGCTCGCCACGGAGTTCACCGCTCTCCCCGTCACATCTCTACTTTCCTCACTTTCCGCTACCAAGCTTGGCTTCGATGTGTATAAGCTCGAAAATGAATTTGACAGATGGCAGCGCACACGGACGACGGAGGCCCGAAAGGCATTTGACGACATGCTAGTCGAAAACTCCTTTGTTGAATTCTGGGGAAGGCTGAACAAGATTGGAGGCGAAGGTGCAGACGGAGGTGTGGAGCGAGATGATGGTGGTCATGAAGACGAAGGTGAGGGAGGGGGAGGCAATGTTGACATGAAGAAGCTGGCAAAGAGTGTAGACATCACAGAAATGGAAAAGGTCTTGAAGGTGCGGACACAGCATTGTCTCGAGTTCGAAGATATTTCTCATACATGAATGGCTAGGGCGACAAGCGGTATGTGGTGTTTGACCACGTTCCCCAGCAACGAGAACGATGGCTGCGGGTGCGTGGATAAATGACATCCAAAATGAACCCGAAAACTGAAAGTAACCAGGAATACTTATCACGTCTGTCTGCCCCGAAGCGATCTGTACACGTCGGAGAGCACATTGGTGGTGGCGTTCGATAGTTACTGTCAGGATTACTGTAGTACTGTACTAGAGTGGCAGACTTCCATTTATCCTTCCGAATTGACACACCCGTGCGAATAAATCCGAAGAGACTCACAAAGTTGACACGTCAGCCTGTTGACTTTATATACCGCGTCGCAACGCGTCCTACTCTTTTCTCCCAAACTCTAACTTCCCGCAGAGATGCGGTTGCTAAGCCTTCTCGTCACTGGTGTCACCCTTGTGTCTTATGCTTTAGCTCAAGACCTCACTCCGGAAGTCCCTGCAGAGAAGCACCACTACCAGGTGCGCGGCTTTTGTCCATTTCGTTGTGCCTTCGGCCGTGATATCAAATACATCTCTAGAGTGATGTCGCCCGTCTTCGTAAGATCGTAATAAACAGGTTTGTCTCCTCTCGCCCTCGCAAGATGCCTTGCCGTTACTGACGCGTCGTTGACCAGTCTTTACTCGCATCGGTTGGTGTGCCCACCCAATCCACTCGAGATCCATTCTCACTTGGCATTAGTGAAGTATTTCTGCGGGAGCTCATATCCAACGCCAATGATGCCCTGGAGAAATTCCGGTTGACCGCACTCACCCATCAAGGCATGTGGGATGGTGCCGCGCTCAATATAACTATCAAGGCTGTCAACGGCTCGGATGGTTCAGGGCGCCTCATCATTACGGGTATTTTTCTCTACCTTATCAAGTTGTTTTTATAATGCTGAAGGTGGGTGTGACAGACAATGGCATTGGCATGACCCCGGAGGAGATGGCTGAAAACTTGGTGCGTGTATTCTCTTCCGTGTTCCGTGGATATATGCGCCTCTAAACGAGCCTCAAAAAGGGAACCCTCGCCAAATCGGGAACTGCAGAATTTCTTGCGCAGGCTGAGAGCAACGACGCGACGACCAACAGTAACTTGATTGGTGCTTTCGGTCTTGGCTTCTACAGCAGGTGTGCCCCTTGACTTTCCTATATGTCCTACCATCCTTACATTATCCCGCAGCTTTTTGGTCGCCGATCGGGTCTATGTCGCTTCCGTTCCCCCCAAGACTTCTGAAAACCCCGATCCCCAGCAATATATCTTTAGCTCTTCCAGTGATGATCATGATTTCGCAACCTACCCTGACCCCAGGGGAAAAACCCTGGAACGAGGTACAGAGATAACGCTCGTTCTTAAGTCTGATGCCGTCGAATATCTCAACTATCGCACGCTCGTTGAACTCATCAATAAGCACTCCGTGTTTTCTTCGTCTTTCCCTATTTATTTATTCAAGCAACAAGAAAATGAGGTTCCTGAAGAGGAACCGCCAGTGCCCGAACCCCCCCTTGTGGACGAAGGAGATGTAGATCGTGCTGAAGATGAAGCTGTGATCGAGGAAGTAGAGGATTCTCCAGCAAAGGAAGTCAAAATGAAGACCATCCAAGTTGATCAGTGGGACCATGTCAATCCGCGTCCCTCTCTTTGGACAAGGTACTCGTGCTGTCGGCATTCCTGGTAGCTCCAACTTACGAGGAGAATTGGACAGAGACCCCAAGAACATCACGAATACCGAGTATGACCTCTTTTACCGAACGTACTTCCGTGATTTTGAGAACTCTCCTCTTGCGTGGAATCATTTCTCTGGCGATCTGGGCTCCGGCGTTTCATTCCGTGCTCTCCTTTATATTCCCGGGGTCTTACCGAATGAGTACTGGCAAGGATCGCAAACTGTCAATAAAGACCTACGTCTCTTGGTCAAGCGCACCTTCATCACGTCTGACTTCGGCGAGGACTATTTACCTAAGTGGGCCAGCTGGGTCAAGGCCATCATCGATGGTGCCTGAATTTTTCATTCCAACCGCTGGAGGATTGTTTTTGCTGACCCTACGATCTCAGCTGATGACCTACCGCTGAATGTCTCCCGTGAGACACTTCAGAATGCGTCATTCCTCCGTCAAATTAAGCAGGCAATCTTGAAGCGTATCATCCAATCGTTCACCAAGCTCGCTGAGGATGACCCAGAAAAATTCGAACAGGCTCAAAAGGTCTACGGGAACGTATTCAAGCTCGGTGCCGTCGAAGACGCGAAAAACAGTGACAAGTTGATTGCACTGACACGATTCGCGACGAACCAACGGAATTCTACGTCTTTGGATGAAGTGAGTTCTCCTTGCGTGCCTGCAGTTGATTAACTGACAATTGTTCCCAGTACGTTGAGAATAAGAAGGCTGGTCAGAAGCAAATTTTCTACGTCTCTGATGCTGGCAAGAGTGTGTCATCCTTAGCCAAGAGCGTTTTCGTGGAAAAGTTGCACGCCCGTGGTTACGAGGTGCTCCTAATGAACAATGCTCTTGATGAGGTTCTAGTGAACCAACTTAGAAAGTGGAAGTGAGTACGATGTTATAGTGTGCCTGGCTTCTCTGATATACCCCTCGTCAGGGGTATTCCCTTCCAAGACGCAGCTAAGGCTGGATTACAATTCGGTGATGAGAGTGAGCCTGAAAGGTGGACGTTCCAATGCATGCAATTTGGCTCACATAATTGGAGTAGATCTCGATCCTGAGGAAGAGAAAGCCATAAAGACAGAGATGAAAGAGAAGTTTAAGCCTCTTCTGAATTGGTTCAAGGCTCAAACTCAGGACATCGTTCGTGATGGTTCGTATTGCGTCGTCTTTTCATTCTTTCGTACCTCTGACATTTCCGTGCAATAGTCATCATCTCTGATCGCCTGGTGACTAGCCCCTGTGCTATCGTCGCAGATGTAGGTGGTTACACTGCGAACCTTCAACGCATCATGAGGGCATCACACAAAGGCGAGGAGGAGGATGCCATGTATGAATTCGCGAAACGCCAAAAGGTCCTTGAATTGAACCCGCGCTCACCGCTGGTCGAGGGACTACTGCGTCGCGTGGAGAAGCTGGAGGGAGGAAATGGGGAACGCGATCTCGAACCGGAGGACGAGCTCAAGGAAGTCGCGTCAATCCTGCTTGATGGCGCCCTAGTGCGCTCCGGTTTTGAGGTGCCCGACTCGGATGAGTAAGTGCCTCCTGAAAATTGCCTTGCACCCTTTTCATGACTGTCTTTGTTCCAGATTCCTTATCCGTGTGGACCGCGTCCTCCGTCGCTCACTTGGCGTCTCGGAGACTGCACCAACTGATACCACCGTGAAACCTGCGCCACCAGTGGATCCAGTCGTCCTTGACGAGACAGAGTATGAGCCCAAGCCCGCGTTTGACTTTGCGGACCTGCCGGAGTACAACGATGGTAAACCCAGAGTGATTTTGTCGGACGAGATGAAGGAGAAGATCGAAATCGACATCGAGGAGATGGATGACGACGACTTCCCCGTTCACGATGAGTTATAGTAATATATAAACAGCAAGCACTTCGATGTATACGTCGCTATTAATCAGACAATTTCCATCATCCAACACATGACGAGATCTCATGACTAGATAGCGACACAAAATGTACTACCTCAGTCGGCATCGATGGGATTCCAAGTTACAGCCCCATCTTTGCCGCGGTCGAGTTGATCGAGCTTCTCAACGTCTTCCCTACTCATCTCAAAATCAAACACATCGATGTTGGAACGCACCCGGTCCGGGTTTTGAGACTTGGGAAGGGGAACGAAACTGGGCTCGTTATCAGATGACGATAGCTGTAAGCTAGAGACTCAGGCGTACCTATGCTGGAGGGACCAACGAATGAGGATCTGTGCAGGATCCTTGCTATACTGTTGAGAGATACGGTGTGTTAGTAGAAGACAAAAGGGAACTGAGGCTAACTTACTTTCTTCGAGAGCTCTTGCAGTACGGGGTTTTGAAACTGTCCCTTGATGAGGGGAGTATATGCCTGAATTACAATTCCATGCGAACGACAGTAATCGACAATTGTCTTTTGTTGACAGAAGGGGTGAAGCTGGCATGATACAAGACATATAAGACCCATTATTACGCGCACACAGCAATACTCATACTGTACCTCTATTTGATTCACAGAGGGTAACTCGAGTCCAGCTTCAGTGATTTCTTCTAAGTGCCTGACATTACTGGAGATTTTTCGAGTCATCAACCGAGGGGCTAACGCATCTCAATCCAACTTTACTCACTAGTTAGATACCCCCACGGATCTGAGTTTGCCCACTTTCTTGGCATCCAAAAGTGCTTTCCAGGCCTCGAGGCGGACAGTCTTTCCTCCATAGGCGCTGTGTATGAGAAAGAGGTCCAGATAGTCTATTGTCGAAGAACGAAGGACGTTTGGTTTTCAGAGGACGGGGACCGTTGAAGGATCTCATACCAAAGCTAAATTTCTTTAGCGAATCGTCGATGGCGTTCAGGCAACTTTGGTAGCCACCAATGGTCTTATTGACTTTGGACGCTGAAGAAATCGTGTCATTTCATGAGGACCGCTCAAAAGCCGAGCGAGACGGACTGATGAAAACGTCCTCGCGAGGTACCCCACATTCTCTAACAGAATCCCCAACTTGAGCCTCATTCCTGTATGAACGCGCAGAGTCTATATGCCTGCGGGTTTGAACGGTAGGTCAAAAAGGAGCAATTCATTATGAAAATGAGACGGTGACGGACCGATAGCCGCATTCAAGTGCCGCAAGACACGCGGGCTTGCAACTTGGATTCTGGTAAACGCCAAGGCCGACGACGGGCATTGCGGCGAGGCCTGTGAATGGGAGGCAGTAGGATGGTGCACTTTACAACCATGACAATGAGGAATTAAATTTACCACCGGAGAGGGCGACTGTTGATCGTATGGACAACATTGTATGATTGTATGAACGTATGAAATGTGCACGTGGCTGTCGAAGCAAGACTGACCACACGAAACACACGACACGACAGAAGATTGATATGTTATGGCCTCCTTCTCACGTCTCCAACTCGCAGCTGCGCTCATAGGTCCATTGATTCCCCTATGCTCCTCACATCTTTGCTGACTTTTACTTATAGAATACGACAATGACCCGTCCGATCCCACAAAGCCATTCGTTTCAGCACATGAGAGCGCCATCTTTGCACACCTGCGTCGCATCCCACCGCTTCCCCCGCAACGGCGAAAAAGCGTTGACTATCTCAGCGTAGAACTTCCGGGAGACAACGTCACAGAGTCTGCCCAGGACCGTGTGGCGACGTCGAGCCCGGCCGACACGCTCCGAAATCCGTTCGGGAGAAACACGATCGTGTCCGATGGCGTCATTGGAGAGGACGAGAACGAAATGGAGGTAGACCTCACCTCCTGGGGCCTAGACTCCTTCATTCCCAAAGAGAAAGATGGCAGCGGCAAAAAGAGCAAGGGAGAGAAGGTTAAGGTCACCGCCCTCCCGAATCCTCACACGACCACCCAGGCCTCGGCGTATCGGTCTACTCGTTCGCTAAGTCTGGGAAATATAGATGCATTTGGTGCAGGAGGCGCGTTTTTGGATTCAGCGTCAACTACAGATACACCAGAGATCAGGCGAAGATCCCTCGGGTCTGCGCTTGAACTTGGGGAATACCAGTCGTATCGACCTCCACCACGTCAGCGTCCATCGTCGATTCATGATGCTATCGACCGCATACCGAGCGCGCCTCCACTCCACTCCGTTCCGTTCCCGACACAGTCTGTGCGCTCCGCATCACCCGGTCCCAACGATAGGCTCCATGGATCGTCGCGCGACCGTCGGGGCTCTCTCGCCAGCATGGACTCTAAGGACCTCCTTGCCGAAACAGAAGAGAAACCAAATCCGTTTGCACTGGAGCCTCCCCCGCCTAGTCACGCGTCGCGTTTCGACCCAAAAGCTCGCGCACGAACAATGTCCGTGGGCACCATGGGATCAATTGGTTCCCGAAACATGTTGGCAGATGATGCCCCCTCGCGACCCTTGACACCGTCTTCGCGTCTTGATCCTACTCACGCGAGAACGTACTCGAATGCGTCCATGTTACGTGACAACGACGGCGCTTCAATCGCGAGCGGATTCCCAGGCCGACGCCAGACCGTTCGAGAGAGGCCTTATTCGACCCTAGAACTCATGCGCCCTAAGGTCCTGGTCATGCCCAGCCCGCTACAGTCCCAAAACGTCGTCTCCGCCGGTCCAGCTCCAGTAGGGAGGGAAGGCTTTGAGATTTCGACGGATGGACCTCCTCTCCCACATGGAGCACGCTCAAACTCTGGTCAACGTTTGTCCTCTGGGGGGCTCCTTGGCAACGCTCCGGGGTCAACAGTGCCGATAGCTTCCAACTCATTTACGCCCAATCCACGTGCCAGCCTCACCCTCTCGCAGTTAACATTCAGAAACACTCTCATGGTAGGGGGGCAGCGTGATGTCTCTTACGCCGACCTCGACGCCGATATGCGCCGTGCTACGGAAGACGGTGAACAAATCATCGAAGAAGTCCCAGAGGAGGAACCTGCTCGGCCTGTTACAGTGGTCGTAGATGAACCGGAAAGCCGGCCTCCTGGAAAGTTATATGGACGTAGCCTTGTCGATGAACTGGAACACCGCAAAGCTGTAATGCGCAGTAAACAAAGGTACGTTTCTCAGGTCTTACTCTCGAGCGCCTTTGGCCCCCATAGGGCTCACCATCCGCCAGGGTATTCACTGGTGACGACCGCCCTTCCATGATGGCGCGCGGCCAGACCCAGCGGCCCAGCACACTTATTGACCCGTCCTCATTGAACCAGCGCTCTTCGTCGCAAAAATTATTGGCAGGATCGGACACACGTCCTAACCTTTCTCGGAGTGGTTCACTTGGGAAGACCCTCCTTAATTTTGACGAAGATCGCTCACCAGGATTACAGACTTCGCCGAGTGGTGGCCGCAAAGCAGCACGGTCAGTCTTTGGTACCGACACGCTGTGGGAGCGCGAGATGGCGAGACTCAAGGAAATTGAAGCTCAGGAGGCAGAGGAACGGAGGAGGCAAGAAGCTGCCGAGTCGAAGCAATTGGAAAAGAAGTCCAGAAAGAAAAAGAAAGGAAAGGGGAAGGAGAAAGATATCCCCCAGGTTGTCCCTGTTGAAGAACCGGAACCGAGCGTACCTGTAGAGGCGCCCGCGCCCGCGCTGCCTGTAACCCAAAGGCCCATCGCAAGAACGGCCCTCCCACCCCCGGGCGATGATGAAACGGAGAGCAGTAGTGAACCAAGTGATGTGGACATGCCGCGGCAGCCTCCGCCAAATGCTAATGCCGATGGCTGGTACTCCGGGGAATCCGACAGGGAGGCGGACGGGCCAGTTCGTACGACCGGTGTTGGGCCGCGGTATCCCAACCGTACGCGTACGCGCAGACGGGCTTCCGCATCTCAATCAGCCACCCAGCCTGCAGATGACGACGATAGCGAAGAAGACATGCCCCTCGCCGCGACCGTCGGCCGCGCTGTCCAGCGTGCGACTCGACTCGGGTTCCCCGGTGCTGCGGAACAGTCGGACTCGGACGAGGAGAAGCCATTGTCGCAATTGCTGACGAAATCCAAATATCTGGATGCTGCATCCTTTGACGATAACAAGGCCGACTACCTAAACGCCTCCGCGACTCCCGGTCGCGTCGAGGGCGACGACGAGGACGAGGACGAAGACGAAGACGACAAGCCGCTTGGGTTGCGGGTATCGCGTTTCATGGCTTCGCAATCGCAGTTCGGGAACGCGGACGACGAGGACGAAGATGATCGACCGCTCGGGCTTCACCCTGAACAGCAACGTCGAACTCAGTACAGCATGTTCTTGCAACAGCAACAGCAGCTACAGCAGCAGCAACAACAACAACAACAACAACAATTGTTGTTACAGGCGCAGATGCAACAAAGCATGATGTTCTCCCCACCATCAATGATTAGCTCTGCCTTTTTCGGCGCTCCAGTGATGCCACAGATGATGCCCATGATCCCCCCGCCTGTTCCTGCGAGCCCACCACCTGGCGCGCCGGATATGACAAAGTTCGGACGAGTGGATAGGTGGCGACATGAGATTGCAGGGGGACAGCCCTGAACAAGCCTTCCATATATCCTCGACAGCACCGCAGTATTAATTGACCAGTTATTTTTTGGGCACGGCTCCTCACCACTACAGCATTCATTGTCAACGCTTCCATTCTCATACACTTAATTATTTCTCGTGTTGCTGGCACGGACGGACATGGCATAGTAGATCGTTTCTTTTTAATTCCATTTCAAAACAGTACAGCAGCATAACGTGTGGGTGGAAGTCCGCGGATAAGTATCTATGCCAGGAAATAAGGGTTGACCGTATTGGGAGTAAAGGGGGGCAGGGGGGAAGAACGTTTAGATGAACATCCGATGCGACATAAGGAGACACGACAGCGACAACATGACGAGATAAGACATTAATATGCGAAGCTTACGACAGCAGCGGAACTACGGGTATAGGGGGACCGGGGTGGACGGGATGAGGTGAATATATGAAATGTGGGGGGGTTGGATAAAAGGATGTGTGTCATGACGGGTTGGCGACCCATAGTTTGCGCTTCGGAACAGTGACGATCGAAACGTCGCGGCGCGCCATCTCATCTTCGATCCGGCGCTGTCGCGTATATTCATCTTCGTCCGATTCGGGCTCCTCTGGCTCGGACCGCAGACCTGCGTAGGACGCTGAGTGTAAATCGTCCTCCGCAGCCGCGTGGAACGACGGCTGGTTGAGATAAGGGCTGCGGTGCTCCTGAGGAAAGGGGAACTGGTCCGTGCCGGCCATGGA
>Ga0307512_10001142_pt1 | contig 38635 bp, 31 predicted proteins | sample 14_EM_MG_FD_200267 | JGI IMG/M metagenome (GOLD analysis project Ga0307512, IMG submission 200267) | Populus trichocarpa ectomycorrhiza microbial communities from riparian zone in the Pacific Northwest, United States - 14_EM | ecosystem: Host-associated > Plants > Roots > Unclassified | place...
CCTCCTAGGGTCTGATACTCCTGAAATTGACGCATCTAAGTTTACACTCCACATCCTCTCAGACCAGTGACTAAAATACATTTTGCTGATGCTATGCAACGCGACCCGTCGCTGGGGCGACAGGTAGTGTGTGATTCTCCGTCAGAGGGTACGAGGTTCCGTCAGAGCCGTCAGAGCCGTCCAGAACACCTGGTTGTTTCTGACGGAAACTAGAGTTGTTGCTGATGAAGTACGGTAGTTACACAGTTATTTGGTTGCTGTTATGCATAACCGATCAATTGCCAGCGTTTATAGGCAAATGAGACAGCAACACGGTCACCGCCCCATTCTGCGAATGAGCGTCAACTGAGCGTCAACGATTTGTGATTTTGTAAGTCCGGTAATTACACAGTGATTTGGTAGCTGTTATGCATAAACAATGTATCCGCAGTCTTTGTAGATAAAAGAGACAGCAACACGGTCACCGCCCCATTCTGAGAATGAGTATCAACTGAGACTCAACGATTTCTAGCTTCGCATCTTATGTAATTTATGTCCTGATTGGTTGCAGACATCCATTTATCATATATTGGCATCCTTTACTGGCAAAAACACCAGTGACATGCTCCCTGCCACATCCTGAAAATGAGCGTCAATGGAGCGTCAACAGTTTTAGTTGTTGCATATTTGGTAATCAAGGCATCGCGCTGATCTTTGCGTTCATAAAGGAAATATTGACCGCCCTTATAGGCAAAAATACAATTTATCAATGGTAAAACACCGATTCCAAATTAATTGATATTGCAAGCTGCAAAGCATGCAAAAACATATCCTTGGTTGTTGAAAACGCGATTTTGATAAGATACTATTAACATACTCCAAAAACAAGAGCCTTAATTGAATCTCTGGATGGACCCACTGGGCAACCCGCTGGCAACCCACCCAATTCAAACTGGTTGGGAGTTGACCATCGAACTGTACCCGAGTTGACAGTTCGAGTTTATTGACAAACTGGACCGCCAATTTCGCAACGGTTCAGGTTGGACCCGGACCTGGACCCGAAGTGACAGTCTGGAACCGTTGCTGACACTAGAAAGAGGCATATTGATCTAGCAACAAAGTCAATTATATTCGACAGATGCTCATGCACAATGACCGGTGTACCGGTCTTGACTACATGGAGGATATACTGTCATATCTTGCACTCCAAGGCTGGTATGATATTGTCTCTGCAAAAGTTTGCAACCTGCTGTCTGCTACAGAGAAACGGCGAAGTACACGCACAGCCCTTCCGTTATGTCTCCAAACAATTGAGAACGCGCCCATTATCCGCCCAGTATCACAGCAGGTATATCATTCGAGAGAAACGCATATCCGCGGAATGTGCAGAAGTATCAAATCAACCTCACTCAGAAATGCATCAGAAGATTTCGGAATTCCCACCTCTGGACAGCTATTCCGTGCACAAATTGAACAGGACTGGTGACACGAAGTTAGTGGACTGGTGCTCGGATACGATCAGAATGTACTCCTTGACAGTATATTTTTTAAACTCCAGAATTGGCTGTTGTATTACCGTCAACCATTTCACAACCCTACTTCTGTTGAGCGTCTGGGACTTGATTGCAAGGTAGAATATACCAATGCCAACCAAGGGATCATGCCTGAAGCTCATAACATCTGGGTCAAGTATACGCAAAGTGAAGAGAATGACCTCAATAACACCTTCCAAGGATGAATTCCTTCTTTTCCTGAATTATACTTCAGCTGGACTCCACCTAATCAGATCCTCCAATTTCAGGAGCGCCTGCCAGCCGGGAAAGCATTATCAACAGTTTCTAAAAGGTACCAGATGACTCAGCAATGGGTATTATGTCCTCAAGCTCAAGAATACGCGGTGGTGATTCCAACAAAGTACAAAGATCTTCATGCTTGGGCTGATTGTGTTGATGGGTTCATCCGGGTTGTCAAAAAAACGAATAAGATGCATATTGTACCAGTTGAAGCAATAGTTGGACCGGCGCATTTGGTGCAGACGAATGCTGCATCGGGCGGCATGGATAGCGTATGCCTTCTGAATAATCATGTTGATTTGGATACCTACTGGACTGTATATTAATTTAGATTAGAATGCCCAATTCAAGTGTATAGCTGTGATACAGTTTATCGAATTTTACTATACGATATAGACATTATATATTCATTACTCCCGGAGAGTCTGGCTCCAGATGCACCGGAATCGTCTTGGAGACGAATTTTGTATTCCCAGCAGCTCCGAAATTTTACCCACTTCAAGACATCATTTTATAGCATTCTGAAGATGACTTCATACTCTTTAGAATATTCTTGTATTCTGTTCCGCTACATCTGCAAAATGTATTTTAGTCACTGGAAAACTCCAGGAGTGTCTGAGAGGAGGTGGAGTGTAAACTTAGATGCGTCAATTTCAGGAGAGTATCAGACCCTAGGAGGGCATTCCGGCCGGCCTTCAGAGTGACTGAGATCTCTGATGACTGGTACAGGATTACCATGGGAGTGATTTTGATAAGTTTGGGAACACCTCGGAGCGCCAGAGAGAACTTTGGGTGCACCTGGGAGCACCTGGGAGCGCCGGCGACAAGTCTGTGAGCGCTGGCGACAAGTCTGGGTGTGCCAGCGACAAGTCTCGGTGCGCCAGCAACAAGTCTGGGTGTGCCGACAAGTCTAGGAGCACCTCGAATCACAGTAGAGCAGTCTGGGAAAAACATCTTGTTTGGGAACGCTGCTAGTCCACCTGGAAATCATAGCTACTACTTATAGTTCAACGATTGTTAAAACTCATGTATTCTGTTTGTATTCTCATCTATGTATCTATGTATCTATATAGCTACCCATCTACACACGGTATATCTGGACTGGCAGCAGGCGGTGCTTGAGAGCAATTCAAGGTGCGCCTGAAAATGACGATCAAGTGAACTGAGAGATGCACTCCGAGGCCATGATTGAGCGAGTTTGGAGATGCACTTGTAGTCCCTGATCAAGTGAACTTAGAGATGAACTCCGAGAACTAGATTGAGCGAGTTTGGAGATGCACTTGCAGGCTCTAATCGAGCGAGTTTGGACATACACTTGGAGGCTGGGATCGAGCGAGTTTGGAGGTACGCTTGGAGCCTGTGATCGAGCAAGTTTAGAGATACACTTGGAGGATGTGATCGAGCGAGTTTGGAGATGCACTTTGAGGCCGTGATCGAGCGAGTTTGGAGATGCACTTGGAGGCCATGTTCATGCGAACTTGGAGGCCGTATTTGAGCGAGTTTCGAGATGCACTTGGAGGCTGTGATCGGGCGAGATTGGACGAGTACTTGGAGGCGGTCGATGGACGGCGCACCAGGTGATGAGACTCTATTCATCAGTTAGTTATCTCGCAACCGTGGGAATGTGACAATGTGACTTTATCTTTGAGCTCTCATCGAGAGCTGGCTGATGGCTGTCGATTGTATAGGGAGGTACGCTGGAAGCTGAAGCTACCTTTAGGGGTCAACTCCTAATCATGAGAATGAAGGGAAGACAAACAATCTTAGGTGGATGCTGTACTCGGTGTACGCTGTACTCGGGTTATGCTTGTACTCGGTGTATGCTTGTACTCGGTGTATGCTGTACTCAGTGTATGCTGTACTCGGTGTATGCTGTACTCGGTGTATGCTTGTACTCGGTGTATGCTTGTACTCGGTGTATGCTTGTACTTGGTGTATGCTGTACTCGGTGTATGCTGTACTCAGTGTATGCTGTACTTGGTGTCAACTCATGATCATGACATGGAGAGATAGAGAGAGATGACTTGACTTTGTGTTCTGCAATGATGGTAGAGTTGTGGACGAGAAAGAGAGAGATAGGAGATGAAGATGAGAACGATGTGGAGGTGACGAGTGGATATGAGAAATCAAGGGTGTGACTTGCCTGATTGGTTTGGGAAGACCTCATATCGGTGTAATTACATGATGGATCGGGACTCGTACCTGCTGTATTGGGGACGGTCAATTGACTCGCACACGAAATTCTGTTAAGTCCCAGTTTCTCATGATGATTTCCCCCATCACCTCTCATGTCCCTCTTTCTCGTCCTCAACTCTACCATCAACTAAGAACACGAAGTTAAGTCATCGCTCTCTATCTCTCCATGCCATGATCAAGAGTTAACACCGCGCACAGCATTCACTGTGTACTGCATCATCCCATGATCGACTCTCTCCCGCTCCCAGCCAGTCTCATCTCTTGGCAGACCATGTTGTACTCAATTCTCTACATTCCCACAATTACGAGTTACCCAATGAATAGAGTCTCACCTCCCGTCGCGCCTCCCTCCCAAACTACCACCTCTAGATTGAACGCCTCCTAGTACTCCTCCAATCTCGCTCGATCACGGCCTCCAAGGGCATCTCCAAACTCGCTCAATCACAGCCTCGAAGTGTGATCTCTAAACTCGCTCGATTGCGGCCTCCAAATTGGCACAATCATGGCCTCCAACTGTATCTCCAAACTCGCTCGAGCAGGATCTCAGAGTGCATCTCTAAGTTCATTCGATCACGGCCTCCAAGTGAATCTCCAATTACACTCGATTACGGCCTCCAAGTTCGCACGATCACGGCCTCCAACTGCATCTTCAAACTCACTCAATAACAGCCTCCAAGTGTATCTCTAAACTCCCACGATCATGGCTTCCAAGTCAGCACAATCATGGCCGCCAACTGTATCTCCAAACTTGCTCGATCAGGATCTCGGAGTTCATCTCTAAGTTCACTTGATCACGGCCTCGAAGTTTATGCCCAAATACACTCGATTATGGCTTCCAAGTTCGCACGATCACGGCCTCCAAGTGCATCTCCAAACTCGCTCGATCACGGCATCCAAGTACATCTTCAAGGCGCGACAGCGGGTGTACAGAAATACAGGGGTAGTGGAGGTGGATACAGTGACTGGGAGTATATATTCGGCAGACCCCGGAGTAGATAGACATCATCTCATTTCCATCTCATCTTATCATACAATGAAAATACACTCTCTATCTTTCCCAACTTTTGGTCTCACTCGCTCTGTCCGAGCTGTCATGGATCCATGCAATTGCGTGGATCCTCAACGCCAGGTAGTATCATATCTTCTCACCTGATTCCTATTCTCGTCGAACCAGAACCGCTCTTTCTCATGAATTCTGTTTGGATGTCGCGAGCTCTCTGCCTTCTAGCTCCATCGTTTCACCACAATGGCCTCCAAGTGGTGCATCTCTAAGTTCTCTCAATGGGGATGTGTTCAGGTGCTCCTCCGATTATGCTCGACTAGCATCTGCGGCCAGATTGACTGTATGTATATATATTCAGAGACTTAAATAATGCATGCCATATTATGATGTAGCGAATCTTTTGACTGTAACAAAGATGAATATGATAAGACGAAATTGCTTGTGGTTGTGTAAAAACCACTGCTGTGAGAATACGGCACCAAGTTTCCCGCAGTGCTGTGCAGCGTTCTCAGCTGCTCCCAAAGTCTCCCGCAGAGCTGCACAGCGGTCCCAGCTGCTCTTGAAGTCTCCCACAGATCTGTGCAGACGTCTCAGGAGCTCCAAAATTTGACTATCCTATAAGTCAAATCTTGTAGCATCCTGAATGCACCTCCATAACTGCAGGTGCTTTCGGGAGCACCTGAGAATGCTCTTGCAGAGTCTGAGAGCACATTGCTTAGCTCCAGGGGGGTCTGGGAGCATCTGGAAGTACTTAGAAGCACTGGTGTGGTCACCCGGAGTGTCTGGGAGGATTGCGTGTGGCTTCCAGACAGATTTACATTTTGCTGATGTACTTCAGAAGCGTTGAGGAGCATCTGAAGTACTCTCAGTGTACCTCAGACGCACATTGTTTGCATTCAGCCTGTTCGGAAGTGTCTGGGAGCTTCTGGAAGGATCGGTGTGGCTGTTCAGAAAAGCTGGGTCGTTAAGTTATGACTTCCGAACCATTTCACATTGTGCTGATGGAACAATTCCTCAGGCTGTAAATTCGTGTTCAATATTTTCCTTGATATATGCTTCCTGTTGTGCTGCTTTGAATAAGGGAAAGACGGTATTTTGGCTGATGAAAATATCTGCGGTCAGGAAATAGTCCTCAACCGCTTTTGAATAGTGGTGCTGGAGTGGGGAACAATGTCCAACATCAAGAGGTTGTAACGATGAGTGCAGTGTGCAGGGAGGCAATAACCAATAACATGATTCTTTTCACAGTAGTCAACAAACTCAAACGTAATATAAGAGCCACGACCATTCAGAATTAGTTGTCATGTTTCTCCAGGGCGACATCATTTACTCTAGAGGTCATATATATTAACTAGCCACCACAATACTAGTTTATCATCAATTCATCCCTTCGGTGACACTACAAAATGTGCCTCAGCATCTTCAGCATGTATATTCTGATACCATCGAATATGGTGTACCTTCTCCTTCTCAATAATAAAAGAAGGAAATATATAGCCATTTGCAGAAACTGCTTCAACAGTGGTAACAAATTTACAACTTCCATGGTGTTTCACCCAGGGATTTTTCCATCCTCTGCAAGTAATAATCTTACTGTGTTTGGCATACCCTATATTGAATCCCTTCTCATTGCGATTGGTAATGGCTCGAGGTTTGATATTGTGTCTTCGAATAACATGTCCAAGTTGTTGAAAATGATTGAGAATACTATGAGGTTTGTTTGCATAAAATCTTTGACAATTAATTCAGCTGGCAAATTGGGAAGGTAAAACAGAATGTCAATTGAGAAAATGTGTAATCCAATTCTTTCCAATAGGATGATTTTTTTAATGACCCATTGGCACCTGCCATTGATGTTGATTCTTTGCCATAAACTTGACCTTTTGCATTAGGTGATCAAGCTGGAGTGGAAACCCAAAATCATCACACGTTAAAATCCATCTCACAATTGCTCTTTCTGCAGCAGAACTGAAAACCTGCTCGTCGCTATGTGCTTCCTGCCAAGACTGGCAACCTTTTTTTTTGTGTGCTAAGCTGGACTTCTTTAGTCCATACGCAATTGCAGCTTTTTGTAAAGATTTAAAGATACCATTCTGCAATCCTTGCAGTGCTTTCTTATAGTGTTCTTCAAGATCTAGGTTGGGTTAAAATGAGCACTCTTTGACATGAGGCATATTGAGTATGGGGGGTGTATGAGTTGAATCTGACTTATGAATGAGTAGACACAGCCAGAAAGTGGGGTTTTCACACCTCACATTTTATGGTTACCCGGCCGTCTCACTTCTCATAGATGTCTCGCTTCCCCATTCCGTACGTTAACAGCAAAGTAGTTTCTCGTAGGCTCAGTAAGATGGCCTAAACGCAAAGTTTTTGAACAGGGCTGTACCGAGATTAATAGCGGTATTAGATGTTCGAAAGAATGTAGCAATGTTGTGAATGTTTCGAGGTAAATCCAGTGTTCCGAAGCGGTCAGTCCATCCACTAGCCAATCTGCAGATTATCAGACCAGTCAGATATAATCCAGATATGATGTCGCCTTAGCAATGGCCGATGTCAGTCAATTGAGGTGATGCCTGACTACAGATATCTGTTCGGCTTGCAATACTTAAGTGTAGTCCAAGCCCAATCCCGCATTTAACAAATTAACCCAGTCCTCACTTCGGCAGGTCTATTCTGGAGCAGGCTGGCGTCGGGGTAGTATGCAATCTGGCCTGACTGCCTGCTTCAGAACACTGGACAAATCTGAAACATAAGAGGCAACATGAGCGCCGTGACTTAGTGGTTAACAATTAACAGTGGACTGTAAAGAACATACAAAATGATTAAGGAGTTCGGCCTTCCTCACATATTGCAGACTCTCAGATGTGCTGATGTTTAATTTTATAGCTGATAATATCACCGGACGCGGTTAATACATGTTGTAATCCAGTACCCCCCCACCCCCGAAGAACGCTGCGAGAACCCCATGACTATCGCATCGACACACACGGCAGAAACCATGCCGTCTTCCACCTCTAATAGCATGCCACAGGTCGCGTGCCGTCATCGTCGTAGGATACTAAGAAATTCGAGGCGTATCAATTTCAACAGGCTTGTTATATCTAATACGGGACCTCACTCTGCCGTTTTGTCGACTCGTTACAACTCGATTCCGAACCGAACTTTTGGACTAGCTGTATCGCAAAAAACGGCTCTCCGGACCAGTTTCTAAGGCTGTTTAGATATTACAACGGTATCAACACCCCAAGAATCGAGAAAGTTAAAGTTTGGAAGTGAGTCTCAAACGGAGTGCAGTGAGGACCCCCAATAAGAAGAGTGCAGGGAATTTGCAAGAACGATATTAGTATTTCCCAGCGCTTTTTTCCCCTTGATTGGGATTGATGGCGGTATACCGGTACCGGAGGAAAGTCGTCCTGTTGCAAAGCTGCGTCAAGAAACCCGACTACTGAAACTTCCGAGCTTTCCCAGTGCTTTCCCAGCGCAAGTTTATCATAGTCGATACTTACAGCCGATATCGGCCCTTTGCCGGGGTTTAGTATATAGCAGCAGAGCTTCAATATCATGGAGCATACAAAACAATATAGAAAAAACTGACCCCAGGATCCCCAGTTTGACCTTCTTTTTGACTTCGATATTCAGCTTTTTCGTTCCCGCCGGTATGGAATGTACGAGCGAGTTTTCGTGATGCCTGTTTTCATCGGAGGCCGATAGCGACGCTCTTAGAAGTAGACAGAGCTACTAAAGACATAAACGAACACAGGGGACAGTCAGGCTGAGGCTAGACAATTTTGGGCATCTGAATAAATACCTGTTTTTTTCATGAATCCTTTCCCACACCGGTACACACGGCCCTTGGTGCCTGTAATAGGATTGATCAAGGTCGATAGTCAAGCTTCAGTTATCACATTTTGGTAGCTCACGGTTAATCACTTGCCCCCTGCCAGTGGCAAAGGCAAGCCTTTAAAAGATCATTTACTAATAGACTGTAGCCCTAGAGTGTATTCTAGTGGTGAATACGAAACGAACGGAACCCACATATGCGAGCGGAAGGCTACTATGTGCTCTACTCGTAGTGAAACGGACAATGGACTAACAACTATGATATGTGTTTCATAAGTAGTCATGTGACCCAAACCCTCAACCTGTGCCCTTAGCCCTGACCATGACCACGAGCCGTCAGAGTCCTCTGAACCCCTGTAACTAGTTTCTCTACCGACCCGCGTCATCACTGCACTTTATGCATAAGTAATTAGATTGGCGATCAATCAAGGGCGGTATCTTGGCATCATCGACATCATAATTGATGATCGGTAATGTAGCCAATGATCGATAATGGCTCCTATTCACACACTATTGCCAAAACTGGCTTGAGAGAGGTTCAACTAGTCTCAGATGCTAGCGTACCATATTGCGAGACCACACCTGCACTTTAATTGCCAGCAGCTGTCTCATGATCCTATGGCAATCATGACAATCTTCACCACTAAATGATCCAAGCCCGAGCATTAAGCATCAGCCTAGAGTAAGGTCGACTCTCATGCTGGACGGACCGATCATTGCCAGGATACTTGGCACGATACAGTAAATATGTCGGAATATAGCTAGCAATTGTACTCCCCCTCCCGAAATTCCTAGGAAGCATTCTACGGTTATCGGCGTATGAACGGACGACCGTTAGCTAGTCATTGTCGAAGTAACAGTCTTGCAAATTGATTTATATACTCGTCGGATCAGAAAGTAATCGGTCACGTGTTTAACCCTAACCCATATTGGGCGCTTAGATTTCCTGTGGTTTCCGTGCCCATCGGTCACCCTATCTCTCACTATTTTAATCTCTGGCTCTTCTGCTTTCATTTGACTGTATGCTTGTCTTGTTGCGAATAGAATTGAAGTAGATACAGTGCCTTTTGACATGGTCAAACCGGCCGCTACAGCACTAAGCATAAGCTCCGCTAGGGTTAGGGGTAAACACGCAACCGATTACTTTCTGATCTGACGAGTATCTGCGCTGTAGCGAAAGAAATAGCTCTATCGGTAACATTCCTGTGAAATCATTCATTCTGATTGAAGGAAGATTAATCTCAACCTACATTCATAGCCTTCACAAATTTTAACAATGCACGAGATCCAGAATCAATACCAATCATAAAACATCCTACCACACCCATAATGCCCAAAATTACTTTTTCCAAGATGTACGTCTTCCATTCCCTTGGTATAATCTTTTCAGACAATCCCGCAGCCTCTTATCATCTCCCGGAATGGAGGCGTGTCGAGTAGACACATGCCTATCATCAATGTCAGATAGTGCAGCAACTTCAGCCTTGGGGTGATATTTCACCTCTGGAAGTTGTCGCTGCGGTTGAACGCTCGTTTGCCCTCAGGACAGAATGGGCACGTCTCCCCCGGGCGTTGGTGGATTGACGCAATATGTCGTTGCAAAGCGTTAGCTCTCCTAAAGCTTTGCCTGCACGACTTCTCAGGACAGATATGCTCCTCGTTTGAAACATCCTCGGACAGAGACGTAGATTTTGATCGCGTGGACCGGGGAGATTCTGGTGGTGGGCTGCAATCGAAGCCAAAGAAGAGTTCCATCTCGAGGTCTATTGGATCAACTGTCATTTGTGGAGAGTCTGGTAAATCAGAAAATAGTTCAGAAGGTAAAATAAGATGCCGTGGATCATTAGTCGGGCTGTAGGGCTTCATCTTCCGGACGGCAAGGATCAGCCACACCCATTCCCGGCCGGCACTGGCGGCTTACCTCGTATAAGGACTCGTCTGTATCTAGTTGGGCTCTTTTAAAATATGTGTGGGCAGAGTGCTTCTCGTCTGGCATGCATCTGCAAATGGTCAGTCCCACAGCGCGTCAATTTCATTGGACAGATAACCAACACAAATGTGCCTAAAATGTCATCTATGACATCCCTTTCAGAGCCGCTTCTCGTTCCCAAGAATGAGTCTAATGCTGTGTGTTAGCATTCTAACTCTACGGATAAAGGTCCGCACAAACAGAGCCTGACTCTCTTCCGCGTGAAGTTCTTCTGAATCCTCAACTTCAAAGCTCACAAAGTCATCCCAGAAAGGAATGTCGTCGTTATCAATGTCCTCTAGATTAAGAGTGGGAAATATGTGACTAGTTATTCTCTCATCGTCTGCATAGAAACACCCGTGCTGAATGGCGTCTGGTAGGGTATTAACTGCTGCCAAGGTGTCCATTGTGGCAAAATAAGTGTGGTTGGTTGATGAGGGGAGTATAAGAGGAGGTTTTGTCGATGGGGTGGACTATAGAGTGAGAGCGGCTAAAAGTTAGGGGAGGGGGGGAGCCTCACCTTATATAGCTGATCGGTGGGGAGCGTGGGTGGGTGGGAAGATAATGGCCTGCATATGATCACGTGACTCCATGCCTCAGTTTCCTCCCTCACATCCCACCTGCCCCGAGAAATGCAGGGTGAAGTCCCGGATCCCTACAAATAGATTCACTGTCTACTGGCCTCATATCACAAAGACTCTGTTAACCGAGAGTTAGCCCACTGAAGAAATCTTGTGATATCATCTCCGTCAACCAAAATTAAACCGTTCAACTGGCCGACGAATGGAACCCAACATAGTTGTTTCGGGGCGAATGCACGAACAAATTTACCGTTTCATTAATATATAGGTGCCATCAACCTCGTTGTTTTTTCTAGCAAAGAAAAATATATGACTTTGCTGAAATGAGAGGTGGTAGTTAAAGTTGAACTTTACTGCCTGAAGGCGAAAAACGCCAAAGGAGCAGACTTTTAATCCAAGTGAAAAGTACCAAATGATTCAAGGCATATCTTGTTAGAGCAAGCATACTTAAGTATTGTTCCGCATTTTATGTTTCTTGGCCTCATACCGCCACACTTTTCAGATCATGGGAAGAACCCAATACTCCGAGATTAAGAACCTAAGTGTCATTACCGCACACAACTCCCACAATCGTCTCCGCCCAGTTATTTCTTCCATCATCAATACCACCTTCGCCTCCGCCCCATCTATCCTCTAATTTACCTATTATAACTATTCCGTAGCATCATACACTATCACTCGTCTTACTTTATTATCTCATTTTCCCTCCAGTCCCAGCATCTTGACGTTAATACACCCTCCTCAACTTTTATTCGATTCTTTTAAAAGCTTGTGGATGGTTTCATGGTTTATACGATATGGGGTTGATGGAGTGAGGTTGTGAGTGGTACACTGCGCTAACCGAAGGAGGCCCAGTGCAACCGCTCACTGTCATAGCCTCCAACGCTGGGAAGCCACTCCGAGACTAACACCCTGAATTCAAGTGCAATGGAAATCAATCACGAAGCCAGTTTTAGTTATAGTATGAAGCTTTATATGATGTTTCGGGTGGTATCCTTTCGTTTGCTGACATCCCACTGAACCCCCACGCCGTGTTCCTAAATGAACGAGTGTCTATCGATGCTTGAATATTGCAAAGACTTGGACCGAATCTATGTACATTTCGTCACTTATCTTAAAAAAATCCCGCACTACAAATATTCAACAAAAGTTGCGTAGAACAATACTTTTGTATCTTACATTCTTTTTCGAGGTTGCCTAGAGAACATTTACTTCACCCTGCAGGGAACAAGATATGTAACGGGTGCATTGCGGAGTGAATGATCGTTCACAGAATGCGGTTGTGAGAAGGGGTTTTCCCACACCATATGTATCTGGATGAAGGATGTGTACGGGCGACGTTTGGGCGCAAGCCAGCGCGCAAGTTCTAGGTGTCATAATAAGCACCTACGTACCGAGAGGAACACAGGTGAAAGCCACGGCTGATAGCTGGGTTGATGTTCGTTTGAGTTGCTGGAACGAAGGTTCTAAAAATGATGCATTGTAACCGCTGTTAAGCAAAAGGTATGTATGTCGAGGATTTATGTATTCCACTTTGTAAGGAGCGTTTTGCGTCAGGCAGATCGCACTCATTCGTCGTATCACGCAACTCCGCCACCAATCCGAAAAATCGGCAGTTAAGTAACCTCCATCAGAATGCTACTTATGTTCTGACAGTGGTACTCGTTTTTATGGGGAATTTTCAGCGTGCATGATTATCAGAAGTTGAAGTGAAGACGTGAGGTTGAGAGATACCATCCTTGGTTAGCGCAATGACCTTCTGTGTAGCATCGCCACCAAAGAGTCACACCTTGGAAGCGTGCATATTGTCAAGTTTAGGCGGTCCACCAATCAAGTCGTGAAACGTTTAAGGCTAATAAAATTCCAAGAAGATTTCTTTGGGCGTGCTCGTTAATGAAGAGTATGCTGTACCGAGAGTTGCTCACCGTGCATCGATATCGCCGTTCTAACCGACAGATTAATGATAAGTCATCGTCATTTGAAACCAGAAATCCTATTTCAGGTTCCCTGACACATACAATATGCAGCCTATGATCTTGGTGCTAAATCGAAACTTTCAACCCCGAACATCAAGCCTATGTCATGACGCCTACAGACATGTGTTTAGGACGCTTTTCATTGTGGAGTTGGTAGATACTGGGTATGCCGCCGCGCCCAAGTCCGTTCGTATCCATCAGTCGTGTTCTGAACTGACGATGCCTGAGCGATCGGCGGCGAATCTCATTGGTAGCCCGCTGCGTTCAACTACCAGTATGGGCCCATTTTGGCAAGGATCTTTTAACATCCCTGCGATAGCTCTAACCTTATACGGAAAGTACCTTCCTCTTTGATAATCAAAGTGTCCATGTGATACTCTAAAGGCAATTTGCTTTTTTTCCCCACTTTTTGGCACTGCACTCCCTCTGCTTCCTTCTCCTCTCTATTCAATATGCAAAATCTTTGACCCAACCCAACTCATCTTCAACAGTTTTCACTGAACTTTAGCACACTGCCTGGGTATGTGACATATGGTGCTTAAGTTTTGTAATGTGAATGCCTGTACGGCTGGTAATGTCTCTTCTGGACCCACCGCTCCAAGGAACAATCATAGATTGTCACTCGAAAAATCCGCCATGGCCGTTTGCATGTGGGAACGACCGCTTACCAGAGCTGTAGATGGGAGTAAAACACCGGATGCCTTGTTGCAAGCGTCAAAATTTTTGAGGATCTGGCTGCGGCCTATCCATTGCCGGGGTTATTCATTGCCGGGGTTCACCGCCGCGGGCGTGACTCGTGCTGCATGATGCAGCATATGAAACAATCTAGTATAGCGTTAAACCCTTTATGGCAATGTTCTTTGGGTTCTTTGGAATTAGGGTTATGGTGCTGTGGATGTTCCTTCAATCCCATTCTGGCTCAAACCTTCAAACCTTCAAACCATCTCTCCATAGTTACCCTCTGTGCCCATCATAATTCACTGTAGAATGAGGGCCCCGGGACCAGTAGTCCTAAGTTTTGTTCTCGGCCTCGATGATCCTGCATTAAACCACACCCGCCTCCCAGTCACAAGTTATCACTCGATGCCGAAAGATCGTGGTCCGGGACCCAGCTAATTGACGCTGCCCAGTGATCACAAATCCTTCGCTAGAGTAGTTTTCTGCGAACTCTCAACGCAATTTACATAGCGTACTAGCAAGACATCATCCAGCAACGATTAAAATCACTACTCATGTATCAAAGATATCAAACCAGAGATCGCTCGTTATATCGTTAGATAACTACGTTTTCCCCTTTCCCTAATAAGCTTCATCTCGGGCATGAATCCAAAGCTGTTGAATAGGAAGTCAGTAATTTATGGACGGATACGTCTCATTCGTCCTTGGAACGTCCGCTTACTCCACATCAATTTTCAGTGCCTCATCCACAGAAGTCATATTGCCACCTGCCACCTCTTGCTTGCTGCGCTGCTCTTCCATCTCTTTCACCCTGGTATATTCCTCCTCCTCCCTCTGTCTGGAATTTCTCTGCCGCCTCCTCAGCAGCACTATAGCTTTGTTTGTCAAGCGGTCCATCAACACCTTTCCCTGTTCCCTATTCTTCTTCATCTCGAACCCGCTTTCCTCCAGCATTTCCAGACTCTCACCAAGAGCCTTTTTCTCCGCCGCATCTCCGGTAAAGCCTTCAACCAATCGTCGTAGCTCGTATGTTTCAATCGTAACGAGGTTAATTGGTTTCATAAAGCTTTCGAACCTTTCCCCAAGGCTCCAAGCGACAGACTCAAGACGATTATTGTGGAAAGTATTCCCCCGCGACATGTTTAGCCAGGTGGCGACAGTGCTTATGGTCGCAGACATCGGGCCTGTGATCGTTGGGATGCGCTGAGAACATTGGCGGATCCTTTCCTTGATGTCAGAAGCGGTGAGCGGAGGCTGCTGAGTTTCGGTAGTATCATCCGGCGTCTTATGAGAATGGTTAACCTGCTAGCTAGTAGTGACAGGAGATGAAATCCATACTGGAGATTTTCGGGCCACCCGGGCGGCGGCGGTGGAAAGATAGGCAATCAGACTAGCCATTGTGAAAGTTGTGCAGAATTAGGTGTGTGTAGGATAAAGAGACAGCTTGTTTATTTTGTTCCCACCCCTAGAGATTAGTTTATTGGAATCGGAATGGGTTCCAGCGCACCAGCGTCCGACTCATGGGTTTCATACATAGAGCATCACTCGATCGGTCCCAACTCCCCGATCTCAATTTACTCAGCTCTGATTTTACTGCGTCCCAACTTATAAACCCTCGATACACGACTACTGCTCAACATAAATTATTTCAACTACTCGCTAAGTTCTCAAGGCCTCAAAATCTGCATATAAAACGCACTAGACTCTCTATCCTACGCAACTGACAGTCAAGTTACAGACATCTTCCTCCCAGCACATACCCCCAGTCAAAATACCAAACCTTTCCTGGAGCTATCTCCTGCCCAGGCTAACGGGCCAGGTAATCCAGGTTCTGATGCGCTCGGACCAGCTTTGCCAGCGTTTGCTGGGATCAAAGCTGCATGCTCTTCCACAGCGAGGACAGTACCTGGTTGTGTCGGAGCGTGGCTCCCAACAAAAACCGCATATCCATAGGCCAGGCATGATGCAGGGTCCAGGGTAGTAGGCGGCGGTGCATTTAGTATAGACATCTGCTCTTCACTCTGGACATCAGTCATCTCATGTTGGTTGATTACTGCGCCTGCAAAATGGGAGCACTCCAGTCAAGCTGAGCAAGGCATATGACCTCAAAGAGTCCTCTAGTCAGAGCAACGTAGTACATCTTAACTAGGTATACCGACCATTGCTCTCCCCATTAAATCATAGACTTACTCAGGATACCGATACCAGCGGGAAGGATGTCTTTGCAGATATCGGGGTCCGCTGCACGTCTCTGAAGAATATTCTAGGCAGCTGAAGGGGCCTATATCTTGGCCCACTAGCTGCCCTGCCTAACGGAAGAACTGGGGATGCGGCTCATGTTGAAGCGGGGAATATTCTGGGCAGAGGGGTCGAAGGGCGGTGACGATTTATCTTTAGCCAAACCATGGAAGATAGGGTTTATGGTATGACGGTCCGGTTGATGAAGATCAGGTGAGTCTACGAGTGAAGAATATAAATCAAGTATATGCCGGTGAACAGTACTTATAGTATGGAATCCACCCTCCGATAGCGCAGGAGATCAATGTGGATTTTAAAAAATTCCTGTGTTGAATAAGCGAATAGTGTTGATTGAGATCAAAGGTTGTTCATGAAAATCTCAGCTAGATTCTTGTTCTCGAAGAGAAAGCTGTTGGACAATACCATATAACGAATGGACAGCCATGATCCATGACTTCGGATCGCAGTCTAAAGATTGATCAGACAACGTGCTCCTAGAATGTCGTCCCCGGCCAATGTTGCCCCATATACCGAGTTCAGTTGTTGAAGTCATCTCTTTCGTTGATCACCGTAGCCTCACAGGGTAATTCCATTTCTAGAGTACACCATCTCTAACTAGAGTAACTCATTATTCTCTACTATCCCATCCAAAACAAAAAAAGTTTACTAATTACACACAAACAAAAACACCAAAAAGCCCTCTAAATAAGTGCTAAAACTCCAACAGCGACCGCAACCAAGGCACCTAAAGCCTGACCTGGTATTGCCACCGCTGCTGGCGCACCACCTGTTGCACCACCTGTCCGTGCAGGTGAAGATGAAGTTGACGTCGGCTGGCCAGTTCCAGTCGGTACTGTCGTGTTGGTTCGTGACTCGGTACCATTATTTCCTCCACTAATGCCTTCTGGTATACCGGTAGTGGGTACATTTGCTGCGGCAGCTTGGTAATCTTTAACAGTCTTCCCTTCAGGTCTATATCTCAGATATTATTAGTAAATAGCGGTGTAGGTATTCAACAAAGGACTGCTTACGGATTGATAACTCCAGTCATGCCGCTTTGACAATGTTTTCCCGTTGCACAATAATACCATATAGGTTTCGTATCATTGACCAAAATGCTGAAAATAGGCATAACTTTGCTCTCAGGACCAACTGGCATCATGCCACTCCAAAACCCTTGGACTCCATTATCTCCTTTCAGTGGCATGCAGGGGTCTTCGAAGGAACTTTGTGCGACCGAGTGAGACTAATGATTGATCAATGTTAGCTCTTCAGTCGTGAAGAGGTTTGATAGAATACCAATGCTTACCTTTGGCCAGAAATGAAATTGCACCATGTCTCCCGCTTTGACTCCTGTCAACTCCGCCGGATAAAACGCTAACGATCCATTTGCATCTCCGACTTGCACGACATGAGTCAGGACACTCCCGGGAGGTGCTTGTGTGTTGTTTTGCGCCAGAGTTACGCTGCTGAATAGAACAGCTGTGGCGGCAACGCAGGCGGTGGGTGATGGCAAGAATCGCATTTGTGACTGTATTACGCGGTATGAAAGATTGACTGGCGAGGTATTGTCGACAAGAGTGATAACTACTGTAAGAGGCGTGAAGAAGAGTGACTAGCACTTGTAGTATCGGGCTAGCGATACGTGAGAAAATGGAAAAAGAGAAATGAGACGATAGCGAAAGAAACCCAGAAATGGACACGGAAAGGCAGAGATGCTAGGGAAGTGAGAAAAATTCGGGGCACTGAAGAGTTTATACTCCCCCATCATGATACCAGCCCAAGACATGAAAGTCAAGATGAGGACGTATCTGTAACAATTCGATGTTTGAGAGTCTCGAACAAAGTGTCGCATAACTTTAGATACCATTGTAAGGGGCGGGCTGCTGTATTTGTCCGCCGCAAGTCGTTGGGACGCTCCACAAGAGTTTGAAACCGCTAAAAACTTTGGTCTTTTTTTCGATGTAGCAGAGGTTGGAAAGCCGCTGGTTGGACGTTTGACACAGGTTATCTCGACTTATATGATGCAACGCGCCTAACAGAATCAGTCAGTCGTGCAGGGGTTCTCGTCACATCTACCCCGTAGACCGAAACACCAAGATCTTGTTGCCAAATGTAGCCTTCGATGGACTTCGCTTGTTTTTTAATAGACTTTAGAGACGCTAGAGATTTCCTCCTGATCGAGAATCCAAGGGAAGCACACTTCATACACTCCCACGAGAGGCTGAACTTATTCTTCAGGAATGAGGCAAAGTTGTTCTATCACGAGCGCGCCAGAGTGATTGGCGCAATCAGGGGTGTGCGCGTATGAAGTAAGCTTAATATGCATGTTACACAGCTGTGTTTGTGCTCATTACTAGCGCTTTATTGCGATAAAGCGCATAAAGCTCCTTCACTACCCACGAAAAAAATAGAAGTATCTACCTAGGTATTTGTTATCATACATCCAACGGAGCATTATGGCTCCAGTCCTGGCAAACAATGCACGCTGTCATGCTCACGGCCAAATCAGTTCTTGTACAACTACAAATCCCAAACTTTATTCTTAACTGCTTCAACAAAGTCATATAGGATCCCCTTCTCCGTAGCTTTTTTACTTCTCCTCACTGTCCCTAATTCTTGCCAGATGTCTCCAGAACCTTTCATCCCGCCTCACCCTTCGACTTCACATTCCATGCGCACGGTGGCGATAGAAAGTACGATAGATTCTCTCGCCTTAGTATATTGATTCGATTCGGAGAAAACACCACGCGAATATCCATCAACCCTCACTTACACAGCAATCACTTCGCCTTCATAGCCAGTAGGACACTTTATTCGGATGCTGATTAGGCTACCCACTTTTTCGCACCTCCCATTAGATTAGCACTAGCCCGAAAATCTGCGTGGGATTTTGTTGTAAGTCATGAAACCGCATCCTCTGTCTCCACGGTCTGTCCGGCTGGATCCTCGGCCTTGCTGCACTTGTAGGGACCAGCCTGTTTTATTAGAGGGGTTTTTCCGGAAAACAAATAGTCCCAATGCATGTGCCGGTGTAAGAAGAAGTATCCCAGGACATTTTGCGGATTTTGTTTCATATTCGGGACATACTATGATCGAACTAGGTTGAGAAGTGTAGATGCTGGTTCATCCGCAGCAATCACTACTCTAGCGAGATCCAGCACTAAATTTAGACTATTATTAGAAATGAAGCCTCTGGCCTCCGAGTGACCGGGAACGATGGCGAGGCTGTTGGAAATGTGTACTGTACATACATATATGAGTCCTGCGAAAATGGCCCCGCAGTTTGAAAACCCATCGAACCATATGTAAACGTACAGGTATGCAAATGCACACTAACATAATGTGCCAGTAGTTCCCATCTTTACAGTCCCTGGACCCTTGAAAACACGGCACAGCCACCCGACACAGTGGTTGGATGCGGAAAGACGGCCGCAGATCTACTCAACCAGAGTCAATCTCCTATTTTACGATTCCATGGAGGAAAATAAAGACTCCTATTCGACGGTTACGGTGGTTGAGTTGGACTGGGAGTCAAATGGGATCGAAAAGGTGAATCAAGTTTGGAGCATCGTATTACGATCCGGACCGCTGCATAGGCCCAAACAATTAACATAGGAGCGCAGAGTTGGTCTCGGGCCATATGCAGAAGTACGAGCACATGAACCTTCAATAATTGCTAAGGGCAAGTAGAAATAGCTCCGTCGGCAGAGGTGTAAAGATCTTATAATCCCATCACGGTTTTCCCCTAAATTCGCCGCCTAGTTTCCCCATTCTAACTCCGAATATGTCTTGAAACAACCGTAGAATCGCTGTAAGCCTTCAACTTTACCCCATATTCACATATGGAAGAACGCTCCCCAGTATTAGAGATGCATAAATATAAACCGCGGTTCGATGAATGACATCTATCCGCATCGACAAGGGTCGTGTTGTCGTGTTGGTCAGAAATCAAGTAACAGCTGCGGCGCCGCCTTCTCGAGATCTTCGACCTATCACCAATACCACCATTCAGCAACTGATAAGCTCTTTACCTTCTACCAGTAGCTCCTCGTTTCTCTCACCGTACCCACACTCCTCAACCTCACGCTACGCGTCCACTTTCGTAGCTCAAAGGTAACTCACCTCCAAAAACACAGTTCCACCACCTACCACTCTCTTGCTCCCATCCACAGACGGGTTGTCCGTCTCCTTCCTAATGGAAGCAGCTCTCCAAATCGCCTCTCGAATGAAGATCTCGAAGTATTTTCCGAGAGCTTTCAGTGCCGGCTGTGAAATCCGAGTGTTCTTGTCTTCGAGGAATTCCTGGATAAGACGTGAAAGAAGCTGGGGGGGGATTTCGGTCTCGGGCATGGTAGTTGCAGCGAAGATAACAATGGTGAAGTGGGGATAATCTGGATAGGTGATGTTTGCGAAAGCTGTTGAGGCTCTTGTGAGATCGACAGTGATATCTCTATCTCAATTCGTCTTATCTAATCGGCATCTCATCATCACCTGCGGCCATGACCACACTCCATGAGCATCGTGCGATAATTCAAGGACTTCTCACATAACGCTACCTGGTAGCTCTCTTCGTACCAATTAGTATCTCTTTGAAGTTAGACTAGAAATTTCGTAGTTGGTCTAGGTCACGCAGAGACGTGGATCATTTATACTCACTCGCATTGCAACTCTTGTTGCGGAATTTCTAGCACAGAACCCCCAAGACCCCTCCTTAGACTATTGTACAAGTGTTAAGAAGCCTAATTTCACTGTATAAATTACAAACTGTGCCCATGCTCCAGAAATGGAACTATGGCGCTACTGCAGTAGTCGTGTACAGTAGAAACATGCGGGGATTGAACTCATGCCTTTTGCAAGAAAGTTCGAATCCAGCTTTATCATCCTGGCTGTACGTCTCCATCGTATTCCAGAACCAACCTGCATGATATGTAGGAATGACGAAGTAGTTACCTAGCAAACGAGTCGGCGTTAAAAGCTACGTAGCATTACCCATATAGTTATACTACCCTCCGTCTACAGCCCTACGTCTTGACCAGGTGGGTTGATAACTACGGAACTCACTATCGAAGCACGTGCACCCTCCTGGACAAGATCACCATCGAATTAAGTGTAAAATTATTTGTTACATTGGAGCATTACCCGCCCAATATATATATACGCACACCGTATCTCACTTGCGCTTGATTGTAGCCACTGGATACTCCATTGTCCTTATATAAAATCCACCAATCGCCTCAATCCATTATGTCAGTGGAAACTCGAGAAGGAAACATGACTCAGAACAATTCCGACCAATACTGAAAACAGTGAAAGTGAAACGTGAATTAACACGGGAAGTATTAACTCCAGACATACTAAGCACGATACCTTGATTATTCATAAAAATGTAAAACATTCGCCATTAGAATGACGCTCAGACTTTTCCCCAAAATGGAGGTCTATGTTAACCGTGGACTCTTGGAAAACAAGTTGAATATGCTCTTCTTTCTCATTCTGCCATTCTCTGGTACCAGACGCCCAACGTTATCCGTTGGCACCCCTAAAGGTTCCTTGCTGGGCTCAGCCATAGCTATATCTTCTCTCCGCCTTCTTTTCGATTGATTCCGTGATACTGATCTTTTCATGCTCATCTCGCATATCAGACCGCTCGTTGTACCAGTCCTCATATCTTCCTCCTTCTCCATGAGAGAGAGCATAGTTTCGCCACACGTAGCATAATTTGCAAACCCTGCCTCCAAAAATCGTACTACGCCACGGTTGCCGGAGACCCCGAGGTTTTTCTTGAACCAGTCCGTTATCAGAGCAGTGTTATGCTTATTGATGGTTGGTGATATCTGGGCCACGGAAGTGATTGTAAGAATGTAGGTGCCCTCGAAGGTGCCACCCATTACCATACAGGTTGAGTGGTCTAATGTCACAATTATTGAATCTTCGGACTGGTGATAGCGCTTTGCAATCATCTGAGACAACGATCGAGCAAAGTCGAAATCATTCTCAAGCTATAGCCAGTTTGCAACGTGTTAGCAATTATTGATTTAGGTACGTTGCGCAATAGCGAATTTCGGGGATTGGTCTCGACAAGGAAACCCGAATACAAAGGCATGTGAACAACCGCACATAGCCAATATTCAATCTGAAATGGGCGGAAGGAAGCCAGAATGAAACAGCCATCGACTTACAATAACATTAGTTTTCAGCTCTACACAAACCCCAGCTGCCTTAGGTATTGCTGGCCCTTCACGTACGGAGAAGACTTGAGCATAGTAATTAATTCGTTTCATCGAACGCTCCCTTGAAGAATGCCCCTTCGAGGAGCTCTTCCGTAGACCAGGCGTGGCAGGTGTGTCTCGACCAATATTGCGGGTAATGAGCTCGATAGCACTTGCAGACCACTGTGGTTGGGATAATTTTGACGTATCGCGATCATCACCTTCCTGGAACGAAAGCGGTGCCGATATTGGTGATGGGTGAATTGTAACTGCGAGCTCTTCATTATTCCGGGAGTGCGAGTACTTCATCGAGTTGTAGTCTGATGTGGACGATACTAAAGTGGATATGCGAATATGACTGGAAGGTAATAGTGAGAAATATACCCCCTAGATAAGTAAACGACAAACGCAATGAAGATGATTAATTGGGCGCGAGCGAGGCGGTGTGGGGGTATTGTATTAACTCTAGGTTGGGGAATGTTTTTATAAGTGACCTATTCATACATCCTACACCACACAATGATCCAATCTACTCTACTCTACTATACATTACATTACGTAGCATTCACGAGAAACTTTCATGGCCACCCGCACAGGAGACTAAAGTCTGGAATCTTAAAAGATCTCGGGAATATGCAGCCCGTAAGGTTTTTGCCGTTTTCAGCAAAATCCTGCGGTGGGACCTGTGACAGCCGTTAGAGCACGGCAGCCGGCGAAAGTGGAGATTAATATTCAACTAGAGAGGACACAGAATGCCACATTAAAGCAGCAAGGATGGGGTATGATCACTTCTTCAGACAAAGGATCACGTTCCATCACCGCTCAGCGCAAAGAGCTTCAAGATATCATGAATGCTGCTCTCCCACAACTCATCCGATTCTAACAGCGATGTGCCCATCACGCTTAATTCTTGTCATTGGTGATCGTTGCATTCTTTCGAGCAGGACACTCAGTCTTTGATCTACTCATGTCAATGCTCGTATTAAGTATACTTCGACAATCAATACTTCACCTCGTGACAATATATAGCTCGCTAAACTACTACCTTTTCTATCCAGCGTAAGTATGATGCACCCTGTCAAATGGGAGTCATTGGTGGACCAACCAATTGCGCCCGGAATATCGGCATCACCAAACATCTCGGGAGGAAACGTTACAAACCTAGGGCGGGAAGGATCCGTCTTAGCCACCATAAAAAGTCACCTAGTAACTAGCATAGTTAAACTGGACCAGCAGGTGAAACGCCCACGTGATAAACAGTATCCCGTCAAAAGGCATTCGTTAGAATCAACAGCTGCCAATCCTATCGATAGTAATCTGCAGTGCCTCGTAAAGAAAATAGCGACCACACAGCTTAGAACTTCATACATGTCTGAGAACCCCAAGTAACGAGGGACATGTAAATTACGGAGGTGAATGACACCAAGAATGATTTGCATCGCATTGGGGTTGACCTCTTCCAAAGCTATCTGAATGGGTTCGGAGCGTGATGGATTCCGCAAGGTTGCTGCCTCAAGAAATGAAGATTAAGGCCTAAGCATGGAGTAGAAGCTGGAAGAGCTCGCAGCAAGGACGTGTGACGATACACGAACCAGGCCTCGTCGCCGTACTAAACATGCAAAAGAACGTCGCCATCGTGGGATAAGGTGGCTACAGAGCTCATGTCGACTGCCATGAAGATTTCGAATGGATTTCAAGGTCGTTTTGCCTTTCTGGTAGCCTTAAATCCATCCAACTTTGATTGATGTCTTCAAAGTGCGAGTGATCGAGTATGGGTTGGCATGACGTGAATTCACTAATGTCGTCTTTGATTGGGTTGTTTTATAGTGCATAATCCAAGGACTTATAAGTCCCACGGTCTTTCTTATGAATACACCAGTGTTTGAGAATTTGTGACGGTCCAGGGTGAGTAGTGGCTCCATACTGTGAGCTCCAGTACGACAATAGCTACAGCTCTTCGCCAGAAACTCCTCCCCCTTCGCAAATTTAACAAGCACTACATTAACCCGATCCCATATCAAGGGCTATTGTGACCATAAACCACCCTATATTTAGTTCGAAAGCTTCCTCCATATCTAACCAAAAATAATCGATGGGTATTCCACTTCGGACACCTCTCAACCTTCCCGGAGCAAGAAACCTCATAGGACACACAAATCAATATAAAGAATCTACTATGGATTGGTTCCCCTTCTTTCCTTTCTCCTCTGTTGTGACGACGAAATTACTAGACTGAAGCCACCGAAAAGCCTAGAAGTACCTCTACGCTCTCTGCATTTGAAACCTATTTGAGGATGCAACATTTCAGTCCAATGAACAGTCGGTGTAAACATATATTGTTAGATTTTATTTTATCAAAGGGCCAATTTCCATAAATCACCTCTGATTCTTAGCATTATGGTGCGTCTCTTATTCTCACGAGTGAGAACACTCAATACCTCAGCACGTTTAGATGACATACGGGGCTAGACAGGCTTAAAGTTTCGAAGTTTTATATCAATAGCTTTCTTTTTCCTAGACTTTTTCGATAGCTACTCCGTCTTTCCGAGGCAAGAAATAGGTAACGGAATCGATACCATTTCACCATATCCCGAGGGACATGTCAACTTCCTCCTACAGTTTCCAATTTACGCCCCCTTTTAAACGGGGATTATGATGTTCATCCCATAGATACACAGCTGTGTCATCAAGCAACGTATTGGACGATACCCTTTCACTCTCTTTATACAGCATAGCTAATTTTAAATAAAATGGAATCAAGCGAAGTTGTTTGACCCATATCCTTCCCCCAGCCTTGTTCAATAGTGAATGGATTGGTCTTCATGGTTTTGAATCAGCCCGTATATAAGCTTCGGTGACTACTTAAGTACTTATCTACAGCAGATCCACTATAAACCGTATCCTCACTCGTTTCCTCCGCATATACCTGTCTACTTCCTCATATTCACACCGGCACAGCCGCCTTCATCTCGCCCAATCGCAACAAAATGCGCTTCCTTGACCGCCTCTTCCGCAAGGGATCCAAATCCAAGAAGGAGACGAAGCTTACTAACGCCGCATGCATCGCAAGCACCAGGAAGTGCTACTTAGTCGACGGCAGTGTGGTAGAAATCTCGGGCATCCGCTACGTAGAGTACATACCATGGATGGGTACGCGTTTGATACACTCGAGGATTACGAGGATTACGAGGATTACGAGTCTGTTAGCGACGTTATACGGCCCGAAAGTGAAGTATGAGGTGAGGTCACCATATGAATGTGGGAGGAATTAGAAATGGTTGAAGTTCCGCTGAATGAGACGTGGGGATGAGATACACAACTTCAAATCCCACACATCATTTTCGCATACAGGTGTCAGTAGCTGTAGCCAAAGGCTGAATTTGTCGTATGCCTCAGAAGACTCCAGATGCCGATTTCTTCGACAAAAACGAAGGTTCTTACCAGAGCTAGGACTCAAAGCAACCCAACCAATTTAAAATTGCTGGAAGTACGATGCAAATGATTTGCATGCAGATTAAGTGGAAGGCAACTTCGTGAATTGACTACCTACGAACTAAGAGCATCGCACCTATGAGTAATCCTACACTGGTGAACAAGGGTAGTATGTACGTTGGTTTGTATGGTTGACTGTCGGACGAAGTATTGGTGGTAATACATCCTTACTTAAGTACTTAGGAATGAGTGTTCTTCGAATTGCGATAAGAACTTCATAGATAGGATAATAGGATGCATTCCTGAGATAGCGTGGGGTAAAGTAGAGAAGGGCTTCCGAATCCCTTTGCGCTTCGTCTTTGGTTACGCACCACTGACCTTGGGGGTTGGGTTTATTGAATTTACATTTCAATTACCGGAATAGCAAAGAGACTTATGAGTAGTTGGGCGCTCTCTTTATTCATATCATTTCCTACCCAGACTTCTGCTTCCCCTTCTTACAAAGCTCCCTCACTGGCGTCCCCTCCAAACTCGGATGATTAACCTTCCCCACATAAAAGTACCGATCGTGATTCCTGAAAAAGTTATCCCAGTGCTTAATCTGCTTCTCCACCTTTTCCCACGCCTCGTTTCTCCGCTTCTGACGGCGGCCTTTCAACCACCGGATTCTCCCCTCCATCTTGACTTTCTCATGCATTCCCAATCCTTCACCCAACGACCCATCTCTCCGCTGCTGTTCAAGCTTCGTAATCTCCTCTAGCTCCGCATTGTCTTCATCCCGCCCTTTGCCTGTAATAAACATTTCCTCTAGCCCGCGAAGGTCCCAAGTCAGGTCCTGCTGGAAGCACCCGGAAACGAACGCGCGCGCTGCATCCTTCCCCGCAAAGAACTGGTAGCCTCCGCCGGGGCCGTACATGCCGGGGTTCGCGCTGACGTCGAAGACGGATCCGTTTACGGCGACGTAGATGGGGAGGTCCGGGTTGGCACCAGTGTAGAGCGCAAGGTACTCATCAGTGAGGCTTACTGCCGGTTTCTATTTTACTCTTGCATTGGCATAGAGAACGGAGGAAGTAGGGGGAGGAGTACAAATAACGCTTTGAGCGTGCGCCAGCGGGAGAGCTTAGGACGGTATCCCCATGTCAGGGATTCGCCATCAGTTATCAACCATGAGAAGACGCAACTGATAACGAGAAGACCCGAGAGAACGCGGAGAATGTCGGTGATGGAGATGAAAGGGGAGATTTCGTCGTCATCATTGCGTGCGCGCTTTTTAGATTTTTCGCCCAAGGACGCGGAGTGCGGGACTTCGACGGGTTTGCGATTACGGAGAGTGGCATCCGCCATTGCTGGATATGCTGTTCCGTAGTCAGGAAGGGACGATGGCAGGAGTTGAATACGACGGTGAGGTTGGATTGCGGTGGTTGCACAAGGATTTAGTTCGAAATAGGTCAATTATGCCACCCTGCGCTAGTTACTGCGGGAGCTTGTAACCCCTGCTTCCGTGAAGCGTGCAATTTCAACAATCCTCCGCTCACTAAATAGCAGCGACCTAACGGTCATTATTCTTCAAAAAACAGTATGGTATATGGCCAAATAAACACCGGTACGCCACCCCAACCCACCTACGAGGAAAACATTCATACGCGTGCCATTTGTACACCTTCACCTTCACCTTTGCCCCTTGCTCAACTTCCCAGCAATCTCTTCCAACTTCTGTACCTCTTCCGACCCCTTCTTCAACTCTCCAGAATCAAAATTACCCCCAACCACATCGCCCCTTGCATTCAACCTAAGCTTTCGTGTAAGTTCCAGGTGCCTTCGTGTCATCTTCTCTATATACTGCTTGCGCTCTGCGTCTGGACCATTGATCTTTCCCCCTTCCGAGGCTGCTTTTTCCTTTTCTGCTAGTAATGCAGCGTACTTTGGTTTCACTTCAGCGAGGTGGTCTCGGATTTGACCTAGTTGATAGGTAGCAAATGCAGCGGCGTCCTTGGTGTTATTGGCGCTAGAAATAAGTGAGAACGGTGTCGGCTGCCCGTCGTAGGAGGGGCTGGTGGATGCAACGAGATTCCGCAGTTGCGAAAGGATCCTTTCGTTGGCGGCTTTCTCGGCCTGAAGCTCGAGGTTAAAGGCGTATGTGGCAAAAAACTTTTGCCGGAGCTGCCGAAGGCGCATTTGATCTGAGGCGGCAGGTTCTTCAGGCGTGTCTAGATCCATCGTATCGTCTTTGGGAGGATCAGCAGTAATACCGGAGTAGTCGAGGCCCTGTGGTGCGCAGCAGATCAGCCCGGTCGCTCAATTGCAGTAGAACAGGATACGGGAAAGGACAGAATTGAACCTTATGATGCTCCAATCTCACCCATCCCACTAGGTCCTCCTTCACGACCAACACATTCCGTAGAACGAAAAGCTCGAATCTGTCGAAGTTTATGTCCACAGTGTTTTCCACCAAAGTTTCGAGTTGGTGAAACCCTTTCATTAATTCCTGTTCCTCTTCCTCCGTCATTAAGGTGCGCCCATCGTCGTCGACATCGCGAATTGTTCCTGGTTTAGATTGAAAGCCGAGAGCCTCGGGTGACATTCGGCGCATATACACTTCGACAGACTCAATGGACGCATATGAAATTTCATTGACCGTGTTTATCACATCATCAATTAAGGTCCACACAAGATCGTCAGCTTTGTATTAGGAATACAACGCGAGAGGGAAAGGGTACGAGAGGTGTCCAGCCAAAATGCTCGGTCAGCAGCGCATTCGAAGCTGGGGTAGGTTGTGTCATGCTAAGTTGATTTGTGCGGGGTGTATGTCAGTGGAATCGCGAAGGTTACGCGTTGAGGCTCTTTCATTCTCCGGTTATTACCCGGCAACTTTTAATTACTGGTCGTGTGCCTGGAATGGACGATTGAAATTAGATATACCGAATTTTATTGCATTCGGGTTATATGTGACGGCAATTGATACTTGGACTTATCTGGTAGATACTTACATGGTAGCTATAGATAGAGCGGCGATCACACACAGAGCTAGAGCTCATGTAGAGCTCTTACGTAGAATTCATGCGATACTCATGATTTTTAGGCGATAGTTCACACGTACCCAAATACCGGTACTATGTAGTACCTCAGTGGTACCAATAGGTACTAATTGTGATGTGTAAAATACGACTGCGAGTGCAATAAATCGTCTCTTTCATTGGGTAGGTTACGTGCATATTCGGGTTGTCGTCATTTGTCCCAACCTCAACTCGATCGATCCATCCCCAACCACACACCTGCCGCTGAAATCAGACGACTGCCTGTCTCAGCGCGACGTCGAATTATTCACAACACCATTTTAATCGATCGCTATTTCTCTTTCGTTTCCCTTGCCGGTCATCATTCTTGTTGCATCGTATTTACCGAATCCTGAACCTGGAAATCACCACTGCTGCCTGGAACCTCTCACATCCACCACCCTCAGCGCGAAAAGTAGGGGACCCGTCAGCCCGGTTATACCCACCCGTTTGTCTGTGCGGCTCTGACTTTCCGACCGCGGAAATCATCATCAAAGGAGTAATTGGTCCATGCTGATTGCCGAAACCAGAGAGGTGGTGCGGCATTTTTTTCTATTCACCGTTCATTCTTGTCTTGCTGAAACATTGAGAGACAGAAAAAACGCTGCGCTCGCACTTACTTAGTACTTATCTATCAACCTGTCGAGCTGTATCGACGCCTTATCGAAGACGCTCCTGAAGCACCGTGTCATTGAACCTGCGGAAGGTGAGCCGCCCAATGAGAGCATTTCCAGGACTGCGCACGTTCTGAGACCGCAATACTGAATCCAGACTAAGGAAGATCACCGAGAAGTATCCGGGCATCGGGGCAGAAAGTGAATTACGAAAGTAAGCGGTACTCCCTTAATACCTTTCCAAAGTTTCCTGAGAGCATCTTTTTTTTCAAATATTGTTCGCTTTATTTTTCTTTCATTTTCCTGTTCTTACGTTCTCTGCGCACGAGAGCCATACATCCTTCTATGATACCGCAAGGTTTGACTGTCTACCTGTCATAAAAAAACTTTCTTCCTGGACGCACATCAAACCCCCACATACAACTTTTTTATATAACCCCACGCACGGCCTTAGCTCCCAGCCGTAATCCGTGGTGTCGGGTACGACCCCAGAGGGATAGAACCCGGAAACAGTGGCGTGCCCGCTTTGATCCACCAAGGAAAAACAAATAAGGAAGGGAAAAGATTCTCACATCACGATTGTCTGCGGAGGGGAAGTTTCTTCAACCTTTCGCCAAGAGATACTCCGATTCGCGAAACACACTTCGAGGTCGGTACTCAAAATAGAACACGAAAACTGCTCGCGCAAGCTCAATCCGTGCTTCTCGAGGTACAGAAGAGCTCTCTGGGCGCTGAAACTTTAATCGGTGGCGGGCTTGAGCTCTCGTCCACAAGGAAGGAACGATTGACAGATTGACAGTCTACCCACTTAACTATTGCGACTCTTTTTATTCAATTCGCCGTCTTTCGGCCTCACTCCTACCTCGCGTTCCTATTTTTCATTCTTGCGATCACATTGCCTTCTCCACTACCCTTCAGATCATCGCGTTTGAATAGATTTCATTCGATCTCTGAGGGATTGCTTTCTTATAATGTCATGGAAACACACGAGATTCACCGATGACACTACTGATGTCGAGTCGTCGGCCACAGCGCGGCCGCCTAGATTTGAGAGAAGGAGCTCATACTCACTGGAGCGATTCTTACAGGAACCGGACGAACAGGAACTCTCACCTGCATCGAGTGTCGAGGCAAGATATATTGACACCACCGAATTCGCGAGGCGCCGCAAGAGGATGCAAAGTCCAACTTCAAGTACGGGGCCATATGGTGGAGTGCCTCCCCCAGGAACTGGTAGGCGGCCGAGACTCCTCCTGATGGGTCAGAGAAGGTACTGGTGTTACCAATTCGTGTTTTCCAATGCAGTCAGTGCTGAATTGTACCCATAGAAGCGGGAAATCTTCGATCAGTTCCGTAGTGTTTCATAAGATGCCGCCAACAGAAACACTGTTCCTGGAATCTACAACGAGGATTACAAAAGACCCCATACAGTCTGATTCCCACCCAATGGTTGCACATGTCTATGTGTGCACTAACGCTTCGGCAGCTCATTCATGGACTTTCAAGTTTGGGATTTCCCTGGCCAACTCGATTATCTGGATGACACGTTCGATTTTGACAACATTTTTGGCGAGCTGGGAGCACTTATCTGGGTCATCGATGCACAAGATGAAATTCTCGACCCTCTGTCACGCTTGCATTCCACCATCATTGCGCTGCAAAGGTCCTATCCGCAGGTCAACATTGAGGTCTTCATTCACAAAGTGGATGGGTTGTCGGACGAATACAAATTGGATACACAGAGGGATATCATGCAGAGAACACAAGACGAATTGGCAGATGCTGGTTACGACAACGTTCAAGTATCGTATCACCTCACCAGCATCTACGACCACAGTATTTTCGAGGCTTTCTCGAAAGTCATCCAGAAACTGTTGCCGCAGCTTGGAACCCTGGAGAATCTGCTGAATGTCCTTTGCAGCAACTCGGGAATCGAGAAAGCGTTTCTCTTTGATGTCCTCAGCAAAATCTACATTGCGACAGACTCGAGTCCGGTGGATGTCCAAAGCTACGAGATCTGTAGCGATTTCATTGACGTTATTGTAGATGTTTCTGAAATCTATGGGTATGTGTTCCATTCAAAATAATATCTTAGGACCCTGTGCTGATCCAGGATGTAGTTATGACCGTAAGTCGGATCCAGATGGGACCGGTCAGGTTTCGCCGCCCGTTTCTCCCGGTGCACCTCCTACCGACGAACCCGAACAGATCCCCGAAGTCAGTAGCGTGATCAGGTTGCAGAACGGCATGGTACTTTATTTACGAGAGATCAACAAGTAAGAAATACCCTACCTCTTACCGGTAGTTACGGCGACATCTTCTCTAACCGCCGAGACTTTTTTGTTCCTACAGGTTCCTGGCGTTGATCTGTTTAATGCGGAAAGAAAGTATTGAACGTCAGGGCTTAGTCGATTACAACGTCCAGATCTTCCAAACGGCCTTGCAGAGGGTATTCGAAATCGGAGGTGGCGTTCGATAACATTACAGTGGCTCAGGCGGAAATTTGGTTTGATGCTTATGCTTAAAGTGACAGGCTCACCCGCTATCATCACCTGTATGTCAGTTGATAATACTAGTACCTAGTTAGGGCGCACATGGCGTTATACCTTGGTTGTTCTGTCTTCTTACCTTAAGCCTTGTCACACTAGTGTAGATCTCGGTATCTGTCGTTTTTCTCTACTTTCTCATCTTTGTGTGGCAGAGATAATTAATGCAATTATCTGTTGGGAGCCTGATAGCAATGGCATTGACGATACGACGACCCTGGTGATTGTGGGGAAACGTTCATGCATTTGCTGGGTGATGGATGATGGGTGTATGCTTGCTGGAACTAGTGGTACTGTTGAGAGATGAGAGCGGGTATACGTACCTACTGGACGTTGGACCTGACGTGGCCGCCAGCGTCCCACCGGTACCCAATACACCGGCACCGGCCACAGTTTTGCGTTGTGTGTTTATCCACGCGCCCCATCAAGGATCATCTCTTGAAACCAAGGTTCACTCTCCGTCTCACTTGCCCGCCGCCGATTGCGGAGGTGAGCCCGTAGTCTCGGACGTAAAATATGAACCGTCCGATACCGGGTGGGCCTAAACCCCTCCGCGAAAATCCGAGAACCGGTACGGGTAAATTTGAACCGGTATTCAATGATATCTGCAGCCCAAAAATACTCAAAATTACAATGAGTATTTACGCGTAACCTTGCAACTCTGTTTGTGATTTTTGGATGTGTTTTGTTGTGTGGATCATGGAGTTACCATATTGTCGCCAAAGCAAGATGTTTTCGAATTTTGTCATGGCGATGGCACAAACACCACCATACAATCCACACGTACAAAAAAAACATAAAGAAAATGTGACCAAAATTACACATAGATACTCTTTGTAATTTTGGGGAATTTTCGACACAAAGAAAATTAGTTGCGGGGCTGTGATATGGGCAAACTCAATTTACTGAAATAAAATTTGAGCCTCAGAATTTTCCGGGGGGCTTTTTTTTTTACTTTAACTCACTGGGTTTTCAATTTACAGGATAGGTTTAGGGTTACTGTCATACTAAGTATTCACTTAACTTTACTCGGTAAATTTAAAAATTGGCAAATAGGTGGTGTGGTATTCTAAACCATGTGGGTACCTAAAGTATGATAGAACATGATAGAACATGCTAAGTGAGTGGCAGGAATTGTAGACCTTTGCTTCTTACTCTAAACTGAAGGATTTTGAATAGGTATGTAAAATAGCTTTGTAGTAGTCCACAATGAACAAGAATAAATACAAACCCAATTATTCCTCGTCCACGATACAGAAAAGGAAAATATGCAGAAATCTATAGAAGTACAACAGAAATATGACCAGCAAAAAATCTCTAAGAAAAAAACATAAGAAATCTAAATGCCAATCATCCCATCATCTATAGCTACGATACTGATACAATGCAAAAAGAAACTCTCCAAAGGAATCTATAGAAGTACAACAGAATGACCAGCAAAATCCTGTAAAAACAAAGGGAAAAAAACAAGAAATCTATATCTAATCTATATCTAATCTATATCTATATCTATATCTATATGACTTCCTCCTCTAGTAGTAATACACGGCCAAGAAAGAAAAAACAATCAATACTAATACAGGAAAATCAGGAACGAATACAACCACAACTTGCTTCCTCCACTTCCTCTTCGTCTCTCGTCCTAGGTCCATGGATATCTCGCTGACCGATAGCTGTGAAAGGAACGTCGGAGAAATTCATAGCAAGCCAACTAGGCATCAAGCAGGGCAATTGAAGAAATGCAAAATAACCAGCGTGCTACTATAGGTGGACGGTGAGCCGTATTTTTTCATACTGGCGTGACACCGGTAGAGCTTGTACGGCGGGCATCCATGTTGTGTTCAAGAAATGAGGAAATCTGCAGGATTGTAAGCAACTGTGCTGACTCTCCCGGTGAATGGGTGAGCAAGAACCTTTCTAGATACCATCCTCAACTTACGTCCTAGATATCCACCACACTTTTGGCAAACAGGCACCTGGGGAGGGTTGAAGTAGCCGCAGCGTTGACAGGTAGCCATCATTGACGAGTGTGGAGGTGAGGGGTTAGGTGTAGGAGTAGTGGTTGTTTATGGCGGGAACTAGCGAGTGTAGGCGGATAGCTTGCTGAACGAAGGACGAAGCTAGTTGATGGTGTTGTAGAGTAGCTGCTGATGTCTGATGTGAAACGGAAGCTCCTGTCCGGCTAGTCTTTATACTCGATCCGATACGCCGCAATTTTTGCCCGCATCAACTATCTCCCCTCTCCGGTCGAAGGCTGATCATGTTCACGAAACACTGACTGCACAGCTGCGCCGTTGAACTAGCTCGGGGGTACCTGGCAATTGAAAGAAGAAGCGCAACGAATGGACTGACTGCGCGGCTGCGCTATGCTGCAAATAATTCGGGCCCAGTGGCAAGCGGGAACCTATCATGCGAGGAGATTCCACCGCTTTTCGCTTGGGCTTTGCAGCTCTCGGTAAGATAGGATTCAGATAGCGGATAGCAGTACTGCTGAGGCTGAGCTCCCGCGTCATTCTAAGGCACGTGCACGCTTCGAGGACCAGTAACGCGTGCAGAAGGGCATCTACTCAGACGTCAGAAAGAGAAAAGCAAGGTTAGGATAGTGGTCAATGCTCCAGAAGATGAGATGGTCAGCCAAGGTGTCCTACGCTTGGTGGGGGGCATAAAAACGCCCTGTGAAACACTACCCGCGCGCTGGGCGGTTAGCCTTATCTCCTGTTCTTTTGCTAGGGCGTACTGCCACGGTATATTTCGTGCTTATACAGCTAGCTAGATAGGTAGTGCGCCACTTAGTCCACTCGGTCGGGTCGGGACTCATCGTTCTGGCTTTTCGATCTCGACATTGCCAGGCACGGTCACCTTTGTTAATCCTTCAGTTAGTAACTAGTCCATTCACGCATGAAGGTGGCAAATTCGATCTTACTTGCCTCGGACAAAGGTGGATTTTGTCGGTCAGAGAAGAATCTTGCGGGCAGACTTGGTGGACGCAAACGCATGATTGGTTGCGCCGTCGGGGTGGCTGGGTCAACTTAATTTTGGCGGGTTCGCTTATCGTCTTTGGGTATCGCTTATGCAGGTGAGTAACGAGCTCGTTTCTGCCCGCCATCGCCTCGAGGCGAGCTGAAACATATTCCCTCGCATCCGAACGTTCTACTGCAGAGGGTTGTTGCATATGCAAGATCAAGCTTCCCGAAAGGTGTAGGGCAGATTACAGATTGAGAACAAGCGCGAGAGCCCTGTGCTTTCGAGCTTGATCTGGGAAGAGCCGCGTTGGAGGGTTGCACGCGCGACTATGCGCTTATAGATCGGCCGAGAGGCATTTTTGAGAAGTCTGCTTACGAGCAGCAATTCTTCTATACTGTATTCGATCCTGACGATGAGATTTTTTTTGCGTAATGGAATTGTAATTTCGGGGTAAGCTGTTGATAAGTGGCACCAAACGAGAGATGGGAAGGGAATGTTAACGATGTAGCAAAAGAGTAAGAACCTTGGAATGCGGCACAGTGCGCAGCGTGATGGTGCGTTTTTTGCGGTGAGAACACGGCGATACAATAGTAAATGGCGGGTCCAGCGGCCGGCAATAGAGAGTTTTCTTGCAATTTCTCGCGGGCTTCAGTGAAACAGAATGCGGGCTTCATGAAACAGAATTCACCATGCAATCTCCGATATGGATTGTTCTTTACTAGCAGTCAGGTGGGCATCAGTTCCTTGGACGAGGGTGTTTAGATCGACCCAAGATATGGGGTTCATGCGGTATAGAGATTGTCTGCGTACCGACCCGCTGGGGTATCTTCACTAGTGTAAGTAAAATTCGAATAGAATACAGTTGCTCGCCATCATTACCATCATTTTACCGAGGATCCGTAGGATACTCCCGTGTATGTACAAACAACGTCACCCACCATCACCCAATATCACCCACTCCCATGGGTTCATGCAAACCCAACCTTTTTCTTTGGCTTTCCATCCTTTACTGCCTGGTCTATAACCTTCTCTGGATTCTCCGTTTCATCACCTAGTCTGAATCCCTTCGGCTTCCGTTTTCGCCGGACCTTGTTCTTGGTGTCATCCAATTTCTCTCTACGGCTTTCCTCCTTCTTCTCATCCTCCTTTCTTCGCGCCTCGCGGATAGCCTCGAGTTTTCTCTACATCTAGCGTCAGCTACGGACCGCTTCCAGATATAGCAATGGAACATAACGCACTGCTCTCTCAAGCTTACTCTCCTCCCCATGTTCCTGCTTGCCCGCCGCCTGCTCCACAAGCCGCATCAATTTAGCTGTGTCGTGGTCGTCGACAAAGACCTTTCCAATCTTCCCACGACCACCTTTAACTTTTCCTGAGGCGGCGGCAGGGACAACGGCGTTAAGCGTCGGTAGAGTTTTCTCGAGACGCGCAATTTCGGCTACTCGCTGCTTAGGTGTGCGCTTGTCGTTCTTGTGCAGCTTTTTCGCCACCCCAAGGGACGTGTGGGTGGGCTTGCCCCCAGCCTTAGTCGGCCGCGATGACTTCGGCGCCTTCTTTGGCGCTTTCTTTGGAAGAGTTATTGGTCCCATTGTGGTGGGTGGGGTATAATGGTGGTGGTGTTTGTCAAGGTGAGGTTGAACGTGCAGATTACTACGTTTGACTTTTCCACGGATGTTGCCGGGAGGAAGCTAATTTAGCAGAGTTGCACAAACATACCTCTAAGTAGGGCATTTACGAACAAGCGACGGAGCCGCTGCACGAAGCGACCCACAAAGAGTACATACCCAAGGCACCTCACTGTGAGGGGTACTGCGAAGTGCTCTCTATGACTCGATAGACGAGGCAGACAGCTGGTCTGTTCATCGTCACGCCCTCCCCTCGAGATCCCCTCTCGCTTCCTTCTGCACAGTGCTGCTCACCGCATAATGCTAATGGGAAGCGCGCGCAACCTCCCCTTGAATCATTTCACTACGACCACGACTACCACTATCTATATAAACGGCCCGTTGGATTCTGTTTGTCAGTCGTGTCTACCACTGATTTTCAAGCACACCGCTCTATATATATCAGTGCATAGATCACTATATATACATCCACTATACCCATCGGCATTTCGTCCGAAGCCTCAATCTATTCAGTTCTCAACCCCGTATTAAGAAGCATCAGCTCCCCCGAACTCTGGAAGACACGCTCATCTTCTAACCTTTGTCCCCGCCCTAACCTGACATCACCGGATATCGTACCGAAGACTTTATATCACGCCTGCACTTTGTTAAAGTTTGTCAATTGGTAAGTAGCTACAACCTCGTTGCCGCCCATGATTTCCGAAATAACAGGTATACTAGTTGCGCGCGCAGGGGTTGTGTTGACATCTATCGGTCGATTCTCCAAGCTCTCGAATTCCCCAAGCTCTCACTTCATTCGAAGTACACCTCTAAAGCCATGGCTTCAAAGAAGGACTACCCGATCCTCCCCGGTTTCAAGAACACCGCGAGCGGAGTACAGTTGCTTCACCGATCCTGCAACCGGCGAATCTGGAGCCTAGGATCGTCCGTGATCATGAAGGAGTCTCCGTACGATTCTCCCGCCGAAACACCATGGGACGAAGACACCATCCTAGAATTCCTTCATGAAAACACCACGATTCCGGTGCCGAGCATACTCGCAGAATGGATTGACGACAACAACCTCCACTTCGTCATCAAGGATAAAATCGCCGGCGAATCCCTCGACTCGCTGTGGCCAACCATGTCGTGGGAACAGAAGGAGAAGATTGCGGATCAAACAGCCGAGTATCTTCGACAGCTCCGCAGCCTGACGTCGCCGTGTATGTGCCGAGTCGGCGAGCAGCCGCTCGTAGACCAGATGCTGTTCAACCTCCTCTACCCTGAACCACAGGGTCCGTTCAACACCCAGGACGAGCTTTGGGCCGCGATGGCGGCAACCCTTAAAGGCCAGATCCCGCAAAAGGCGTTGGACCGACTTCGACTCCAGATGCCAGAATGCGCGCCCTTTACGTACACTCACGGCGACCTCAGCATGGGAAACATCATAGTCCAGGATGGTAACGTCGTCGGAATAATAGACTGGGAATGGAGTTTCTACGCCCCAGCCTGGTGGGAGTACGCAAAGTTCAGAGCAGGTATGCCACGGTGGATAGACGCGGATTGGTGGGAGTTGCTCGAGGACCGGATGGACAAATACCCGGAAGCGATTGAGTTCTACGACAAATTCCGTTCCTTGGTACGGAAGGTGGAGAGCACGGATGGTCGAAAGGTAAGGATGGGTTGCGCCGTATTGAACGAGCTTCTAGAAGACGACAATGGTGTTCCACTAGTCTGAATATGTGCTATTTTTTTCCCTCTTTTTTGTGTTTCTGATGGATATCTTGGAGCTGGGAACGGGTTCTCGCACAATACGCATTCTTGCTTTGTTTTTAATATTCTCTTGTTCATGATTGCACCCCCGAGATTAGAACTTTTGGCCCTATAGGCTTTTTGAACATAGAATTTCCCATATCCTTAACTCTTAATGTAAATACGTCGTTTGAAGCTGGGAGGA
>Ga0307512_10001143_pt1 | contig 38610 bp, 40 predicted proteins | sample 14_EM_MG_FD_200267 | JGI IMG/M metagenome (GOLD analysis project Ga0307512, IMG submission 200267) | Populus trichocarpa ectomycorrhiza microbial communities from riparian zone in the Pacific Northwest, United States - 14_EM | ecosystem: Host-associated > Plants > Roots > Unclassified | place...
CAGAGCCCCGGGAAAAGTATTCGTATCCTCCCCCCCCTCATCAACCGCTTTCCCCTCGCGGTTCCTAGAACAAAACCACACCCACATCGTCACGCTTCCCAGCCAGAGGCCAATTCCGGTTACCAAAAATATGACCTTTATCACGACACCAATTGGCCCGCTGCTGCCTCCAGTGAGCTGCGTATAGTATATCCCCGCAAAAAATAGAAGGACTGAGGAGAAGGACATGAACACGAGGATTGAGTGGAGGAAGGCACGGCCGCATGCGGAGCCCTCGAGGCGGTGGATACCGGAGATCAAGTTGCAGCGGTTAGAGATGGAATTGGAGGAGGAGGAGGAGGAAGAGCAGCAGCAGCAGCGACACATGCTGGTGGGTTGAGATGGCGTAATTGATGAGAACGAGGATAGTGTGGTTGTTTGGGTTGGAGTGGGAGAGGCTGGGAAGTAGAGGGGTATGAAGGTGATGAGTCTCCGGGTTACGGTTAGTCCTGATGTATTGCGTGTTAGATGGTGGTTAATGCAGGAAGGATGGAAGACTCACGGTGGAAATAAGCCGTTTCGTGGTTCGTACCTGCTAAATGCTGGGATGGATGCTGAGGGTATCCAGCACTAACAATGATGCTTCTAGTTTGTAGAAGTGTGCTGATGGTTGTCGTGGGGTGAAGTGGACTGAGAGGAAAGGAGAGATACTTCGGTAGAGGGAGTCAAGTAAAACTGCGTGCATCAGCTGTCACTCACACACGTGATAAGACCAAGCATTCTCCCCAAAGAATTTGGGGTCTGACACAAGCAGCTATTCATAGGTCTCTCCTGTCTAGGGAACTCAATGCTACATGTACTAGTACACTCCGTCCTCACAAACGGCGTGGCTCCGGACTATCACCCTCACTATTTTAGCACGACTAAATCCGATAGGTTGTATATTAACTAAACCCCACCCTTCTGTAGCTTGCAGTTTTTGATGTACCCTTTTACTTTCACAGCTTAGGCGAACCTACCTTGCCATTCATGTGGTATATGTTGGAAGCGGTAGCGGACGCAGCGAGTAAAGTCTAGATCTAGAAGAAATACTGTCTCTTACTATATACCTATCTACCAGTGTCTATATACAAATGACAAGATCTATTTGACCGTACCGACTACCAGGCATGGGGTCGAACAGAATTCTAATAGTATTGTTGTGGAGCAGAGATGATGGAGGTTGCGAGTGAGGAGAGATGAACTTAGGTTGAGAGCCTTGGTGGAGACTTAGTGATATCTTTAGAGCTCGAGTCTAGAAGGAGCTTCGCTTCTGCACCCTCTTCACAATGAATTAGATTTGGGTCACCTTTCCTTTCGTTTCTCTTTTCTTTCCGAGTGATCGTGACGTCGACGGCCTGTTTTCAGTATATCTACCCAGGTAAGTACTTACTTAAAGTACTCTACGTAGCTCATAGACCAGAGTAAATGCAAAAGTAGATATACTGCACTGAAGCGCAAATAACTGATACACCGCACGACTTGACCCATAAGAATGAGCAACCATATTGTAGGAGCGGTACAGGGTACGCCAAAGGAGACTTAGAGATGGAATGCAGAATGTGCCCTATATTTCACGCCTCTGTCTTCTATCTTCTAGGAGACATGTTGATCACAGTTGGGTCTTCAAGTCGGAACATATTTACTAGCTGTGAGGTTCAAACTGGTTGGGCGATGAGTGAGTTTAAGACCCGAGACTGCTCTCCAGACGTGTTGCTTTGACTGCACTGGGTAACAATAACACTCTAGAGCACTTCAGGGCACTCAGCGGTGATTTTCCACTCGACGCCGCGAAGTTGCTTCACAAGCACCTGCAGAACCCGAGACGTAACTGGACCTGAGCCTGTCTAGTCCCTGAGCCTAAGCAAAGTAGAACATGAGTCTATAATTAGAATTGATGGCAACTACATTTTACATTTGATGATGCGCTTCTGTGTTGGGGTGCTTGTCCGCGGTGGGGGTACTGGGGTGACAATGAGAGTGATAATCTGAAGGCACGCTGCTCACAAACACCTGCTTTCCACCAACCCAAACACCCTTCACCCCCCTTTCGCCCCCATGCCCGCAAACCCACCGCTCAAACTTCACCTCCACACTTTCTTCTTTCGCCCCCACTACGTCTTCGGAGAAATCATCCTCATCCCACGTCAAATCCACCTCCACGGCATCCCACTGCATTCCCACCTCAAACGCCCCAACATTCTCCAGTTTCAATGCCAACGCCCCTCCTCTCGTCGCCATATAAAACGCAGTGCCATAATTAATCCTCTCCTCGTCCCCTTTCCCCACAGTAGTATCCTCATGATACGGATCCGCCGCTCGATCGATTGGAGGGTGGAACCCGTCAATGCGACTCACTAGCGTCGCCATCCGCATCGAATCTACCATAGAAACAGACCACCCGCCAGCGATATCAGTGCCCAGGCCAATCTCTACCCCAAGGGTGCGGAAACGGTTTACGGGGAGGATTGCGCGGGCCATGAGGACGTTCGAGCATGGACAGGATACAATCGAGCTCCCGATGGTTGCGAGGGTTACGGCTTCGGAGTCATAGAGGTGTGTGCAATGCGCTAGGATAGTCTTGTCGGTGAGGAGATTGAAGGAGGAGAGGATTGCGATATCGCGGCGCATATCTGGGTACTGGGAACGAACTGTGGGGTGTAAGATTTCACTGACTTCGGTTGTGTGTAAGGTAGGGGACATACCAAGAGCAACTTGGTCGACGCTTTCGGCGGCATGGGTTTGTATGTGGACGTTGTATTTCTCTGCCAGCGCCCCCAGGCCTTTCAGTAGTTCTCGCGAGCAAGTCGGGACCTTTCTCCCTGTCAGTTCCTCGCTCTCCACTATTCCAGAGCACGTACGAATCTCGGCGTAACCACCGGCATCACCAGTGCATTCTCATCCCCAAACTTCTCTCGCACACCCACAATAAACGCCTCCGTATCCTTCAGACTGTCCTGGGTGGTCTCAACATAATAGTCAGGCACTAGCTGGTCGCTACACGTCTTGCCGACCAACGCCCTCTGTCCATAGCTGCCGCATATATCGGCGAGTATCAACGACGCCTCCAGATGGTTGGATGCAAAGTACAGTGCCGTCGTGGTGCCATTGCGCAGTAATCGCCGGACAACTTGCGTATATATTTTGCGAGCGTAGGCGGGGGACGCAAACTCGGCTTCAGATGGGAAGGTGTATCTTTTTAACTATGAGCCAGAGAACCAGTGGCGGGAGGTGGGGAGTACTTGTATAGCCATTCCATCAACGGGACGTCGGTCTTCGTGCCGAGCTGTAGCCATTGCGGGGCACTATAGACGGAGAATTATTACAAGATTCCGGGTCTTGGTAGCTAAGGAAGGCATACTGTACATGCTGTCACGGGTTTAGTACAGCCATTCTGTATGCGAGGGGGGAAAGGGTGTAACTACACAATCCACGAAACCAGGAAGCACAACTCTCACAGCATTTGCTCTGAGATCTATAATTTTGATATCCGAATCGTCACATTCCCATTCGCTGCCTTGCGCTTGCGCTGGCGTGATGCTTTCGATCGTTCCGGAGAGTACGTCAACCACGACTACTGTGTCAGATCGAACCCGGATCTCCCCAAACACCGGCGCGTCAATGAAAGTGCCGATGATTGCAAACTTCTTGGGTGTAGAGGATGCACCCGGGCAGTTTGGTTGCAGGAAATGGAGAGGCATCTTTTGGTAGTATATATTGTATATCGGAGTTGATGCGACCATCAACTAGAGGTTAGGATAGTACGTGCCACACAACTGGGATTGAGCATGAACCATGTGATTGGTCGACATGGATATTCCGTCGTGGAGTAGAGTACATATCCAGTGATTGGCGTCACAGCACAGCAAGAAGGTTCCATATCGACAGATTGCTGTTAATGTACACTGTTCGGTTGTATTTGGTTCAATATATAAAAACACAAGAAACGAAAAGTAAGAAAGTCGGCTAGCCATACAATAAACGTGCAAGCCTTGGAAAAAAAGAAACCCAATAAGGAAAAAAAGGAGAGGGAGATTATACAAACGAGCACATCTCGTGAGGCAGTTGCTACCCAAAAAGCACCCACAACGCCAGTCCAGTCAGTAGAAATTGTACAATGAAGTTGGTGTCCTCCGCATATCGGTGAGCTAGGGATGAGCGTTGACTAGGCCTCTTCCACCTTTCCCTCGCCCTGCCACACTTTCCGCCATCTCTCCCACCCGCCCTGTCGCTGCTCCTTCACTACTCTGACAAAGCCTCTCTCCCTCAACTGCTCCAGGACAATCTTCATACCCTCTCTGCTGTGAGTGAGTCCATCCCTCATCCTGCTTCTTCCCACAAGCTCGATACTCCTCTGCACACTTCCCGCGCCCCAACCTCCCAACCATCCCCTGCGCTCTATCCCCTCTTCCGCATGCCGCCGCGCAGAACCGAGCTTTGACTCAAACCGCACAACGGTCTTCACATCCGTCCGGTCTGCCCCGGCGGGGGAATAGACCTGGTTCTCGACGACCGAAAGCACGCCATTCCAGTCGAGATTGCGGTTTTCGGTGGAGAGTGTTTGGTTTCGGGTGTCGACAATGCTGTTTTCAAGGATATAGGATTCTTTGATCTTTGGAATGAAGCGGGCGACGGAGGCGGGGAGTTTGCCGCGCTTGAGGTGGAGGCGAGTGATGTGGAGGTTGCCGGTGGTGGGGTCAATATGCGTATAGAGTGTATCAGTAGATACGACATGGGTGGAGTAAGGGCTGGAAGGTGTTAGCAACTGAAGAGGGGACGATGATGCATGAGTGGGTAGTACTTCGGGTAGCGAAGGAAGTAGGCGAGGGTTACGGCAGGCCATTGATAGCTGTCGTTTTATTAGCTTAATAACGGAGAAGAGAGCCAAAGGAGGAACTCACTTGTAGCTAAAAGTGTTCTCGTAGAACTTTACCATGGTGTCGCGTAATTGTCGTTGGAATCGTGAGGTCTTCTCCAAGTTGGTCGTTCGTTGTTCGTCGTCTCATCGGAGTAGGATGAGGATAGTCTAATGCAGTCGTTCTAGTTCTAGTCGTGGTCGTGTGCACCAGCCATATAAATGCGGGGAAGTAGAAGGTAATTTTTTAAGGAATCGAAAGCCGTTGGTTGCCACTTGATGCCGGCGATGCAGATCAACTATGACGACGTTTCTCGACTTTAAAAGGTTAAGGTATCGTGACAACTGAACTTAAAAGGAAAACCCACACAAAATGAAGAAAATCCCACGAATCGGCGCTAATCTCCAAGACGAATAAATCAGGGCAGGACCGTTGCATGTGGGGTGACATGTTGTTTAACTAGAGACGCGCAGCGCAAATAATATAAAGTCGAGGGATTGAAGGTAGCACTAAAGTAAATGTGTTATTATACATTTAAATATACGCTAAAACAGAGTAAACTTTATTCTATGTATTTTTGTCGTTGGGGTGAGGGATTTCGAAACATACGATCGCACTCGACACTGTTCCAAGGTCTTTTGTTGCATGAACCTGACCGAGCTGAGCTTCAGCTGAGCTGATGTCAAGGCACACAGCCGGTAGGGCATAGGCACCCAATTACCTTGTATATATCTCGAGTCTTTCTCCTGCTCTCCAGCCTCTGTACCTTGAGTCTATTCACACGGTTCTCCCCTTCCATATTTCAACATCTTTGGCGGAAGCAACTGAATGGGCGACTTATCTGATAGAAACTCTATATGGATTCTGACCTTCGCAATTCTTTGACCTTATCTGTTGCCCCTAATTGTAACCAGCGATCATGACGTCTAGCGAACCTATAATGGTAGAACACATCACTCTTGTTGTTTGGACTTCTTTGGAACACCCTAGTCTCGGAGTGTTGGGGACACAAGAGAAATCGGGGTCGTAGCCAGAGAAACAAGATATACTATAGTGATGAGTATGAATGATGTCTCCAAGTTGAACCGTGGATGCAGAGTACAATTGGGATTGCCTGTGTTCTCAGTGTACCAATTCCACCTCCAGAAAGTGGTGTCATTTGCTGGACGCACACTCAACAAGTTGCTGTGAAGCATCTTCAAACGGAGGAAAAAACATCTGATTGGGACTAGATGGCTAGCGAGAGGCTAGGGACGAGATAACTTAAGTACAGCATGGGAATTCGTTTGACCGTACCTCTCCTTAGTCCACAACCAGCCCAAGGTCAAAGATTTCAATTGATCTCATGCATAAGCAGTTCACTGATGTTGTGTTGGGCTTTAATGACAAAATTAACGAGTTGATACCACTTAATTAAATGTCAAGGTTGATAACTCGAGGCATAAGTCATGACCACGTAAGTAAACTCGAAGCATGACACTCCTGCCATTCGTTTGATTTTGGTAGAGGGTTAAACCTACAAAATACGGCTCCTATAAGGTACCGACCGTATTCTTTCTAAATAATCTCTTCCAAATCATCTCTGTCCAGAATTTCTTTTTCCAAAGTCTTCAAACGGAGCCTAACAGCCTGGAGATATTTTGTCTGTCGAATCCACAGTTTCTCTCTTTCTTCCATGCTAGATAGTAGATTTAGAACCTCCCGCATATAGCGGCTACATTTAACAGCATGTTCTTCATCGTACCTCACATTACTTTAGACGGGATGAGCCATCTGAGCAACCTAGGATGGGGAGTTTGCAGTTCGAGCATGCATTGTACTATGCTCTTGTACTTAAAGATGAACTTGCAGTCGCTGCTGTTAGAAGTTAGTGTTGCACTTTGTACCATACACAGGATGGGGGGGGGGGGGATGTGCTGGGTACCATATTTGAAATAGGTCACCACTTGGACCAAGTGCGATCGCTACGCTCCCGAGCTGCACTTCAGCACACCTTGGACACCTGACCGCTATATCAAATAACGCAACATGCCACATACAGATGTTCATAGCGACCTACACACCTAAAAACACCTTTTTCTCCCATTGCACGGTACTGATGACATTTCCCTCCGCGTCTTCTATCTCGTAGTACTTTCTTAGTACGCGCTGCCAATTTCCTGAACATGATTTCCAGAACATTGTGGAAAGACTATAAAGTATCAACGTGAACAGAGCTCTCACTGACGGTGAAAACCATACCTCATAGTCTGTGCACGGCACCGCTGGGATTTCGACATGCCTCCCCAGAGCATCCTCCAAGCTTACAACGCCGTGCTTCGGCCCGATACTCCCTTCCCAGATGTATTCCAGGGATTTCGGAAGCCTTGAGGGGATGTCACGAACATACCGATACACCTCCGAGATAATGCCCTCGAGTCTACGGGTTATTCCGATGCCTTCGTTGACAGCACGCTGGGTGCGAGCTAGAGGTTAGCTATGCATTTATGTAAGTTATGGGAATGAACGGGGTGTATAAAATAAACTCACCACATATCGCCATCATATACAACTGAAATATAGAAACATGAGATTTCAGCCGCTGCTCTAGTAACCTTGCATCCTCAGGCGTGGAATATTCGCTACTTGATCTTCTTCCACTCTTTGACAACTCCCCAGTTGCCCAGAACCTTTTCTAATGCGTAAGCCCGGTGCGGCCAAAGGCTTCTGTGTATTCCTTTGAGGGATTCTTTTTGATAGTCAACATTAGCTCCCAAATATCCGGGATAAAGAACTATCAAAAAGTCCTTGAGTTTTTGGCAGGAATCCAAATGGGTCCGTAGCCTGTCGAGCAGTATGGGATCGGGCAGAGGAATGAAGGCCATTCGTAATTGATGAGGCGACAACGAATAATGATATTGTGCAAAGGGTGATGCTGACCGAGTTTAGGAGTTCGATTAGTGCTCGATACTCTAATTCAGAGCCTCGACTGTCACTTAGAGCTCGAGAAACTGAACGCTAGCTCTGTCACGGCGAGGAAGTCTCCAACGGAGAAGCCAAACTGGACGGCCATTGTGAAGATGTGAATGAGAGGTGGTAGGTAGGAGTCTAGTCTGATTTGTAAGACGGACTAGCGATTGCACTTCCATATCGTGGAAATTGCTGCAGTAGCTCGTATGAGGCTGTGGTATGTCATGTGGTAAATAGATACTCGGTACAGTGCAGGCGCAACCGATCAAGTATCTTTTGGCGGTTGTTATTGCAAAGACCTATACTGAGTATTTGTGTGACTGACATGTTGATTGGCTGGAGGCAAAAGCAAGCAAGTCTTGCCCCCCCTTTTTTTTTTAGCTAAAGTGCCATTTCTCACATTTATTTGTACTGTTCGAGTGATAATGTATATACCTATGTACTGTGTTTGTTGAAGTTTAGACTTAGGCCTGCATGTGGAGGCTAGAAGGAGGAGGTTGAGACCTATGTTACAACCATGATTAAAAGCTGAGAAAGAGCCCTGCCATGGTGCTGCACCCTAAAGAATGCACTCAACTGCTTTTCTCAACATATTCCCTGGCCGTTTGCATACGAGACATCTGCAACCGCATCCGGTACTAGGTTCTGGCTGACCTGCTGTTGTCTCCCATTCAACTGTTCATGCGCAGCCGGTTGTCTCAAGTGTCATGCCCCGACTTCATAGCACAGTACACGGTACACGAAGTAATAACTTTTGTATGCCCAGAGCTGGAGCCAGGGCTAGAGTAACGAAGGATTTTGGGGGCTAGAGCTGGTATCAGAGTAAGACAAAACACACCTGGATATCGACCTTTGTCTGGTGGTCTGGCGTTAATTATGAAGAGTAATCATAGGCCCTCACATTACGTACCCAGATCTTACTGGTGGCCGGTGACATTCGGACGTCATCTGTTGGTGCAGTGTACGACTGCTCGGTCGTTTTCCACATCTCCTTGTTCGGTGGTGGTTGTCGTGGGTCGGGCAGTCGTAAGTGACAGCCAGGGGGTAATGTCAAAAGTGACTTATCTCAAGTCGATTCGTTGGGGAGCGGTTATAGATTCGAGTGAGAATTGTGAATGAGAATACTATTCGATGCATGGGCCTGACCTAATTGAAATGAAGATGTGAAGTTCTACTATGATACACTGTCTATTTCAACTATCCGTACACCAAATCCACCGAAGCGCCCATGAAGATATGGTGGCTTGTCACAAATCCAAAAGGTATCAACCAACCACCCGTCCTGCTGTAATGCTTGAAACAAATGCCAGATCCACACCAGCCAAATGCTTTCTTAAACTTCTGCCAACATCTCCACATCATCGCCCATTTTCCACTTCTTCACCTCCTCAATTAACTTCCCCAGCTCCTCACCCTTCATGCACCCAGGCAGATCATGTAAGCTGTAGCCCGCCCTGTGGTCGGTGACTCTATTCTGCGAGTAGTTATATGTACGCATCTTATCACTTCTTCCAGCGCCAACCTTAGCAGCACCTCTTCTCATCGCGAGCTCTTCTGCTTCTCTCTCATCCCGTCTTTTCTGCGCAATCCTACTCTTGAGCACCATCAAACACTTTTCCCTGTTTTTGTGCTGACTCCGCGAGTCCTGAATCGCCGCTACAGTTCCAGTCAGAATATGCGTCATGCGCACTGCCGAATCGGTGGTGTTGACGTGTTGTCCTCCAGCTCCTCTGGCTCGCATGATGTCGACACGCACATCCTTCATGTCGATGATGGAATCTGGGTCCTCCTCGCCTTCTGCTAACTCTGAGTTCGGGAACGAGGGAAGAACCATCACTGTTGCTGTCGATGTGTGAACCCGTCCTTTGGTCTCTGTCGCGGGTATCCGTTGCACTCGATGCACTCCCGCCTCAAGTCTAAGTTCCCCATAAGCTCCGTCCGTCGTCACCTCGAAAATCCCTTCTATCAACCCATCGCCGGCGTCGGTATGTTGGATTGAGACCACAGAAACTGGCCATTCACGGATGTTGCAATACGCCATATACATTCTCCACAGATCGTTGGCAAAGATAGCGGCCTCGGATCCACCAGTTCCCGGTCTGATTTCAAGGAGCGCGGGGAGGTGAGCGAATGGGTGTGTAGGTACAAGGGCTTGCTGGATCTTGCCGGCGAGGGCAGTAATGGCGGTAGTAGTGGATGCAAAGTCTTCTTCTGCGAGAGAGCGTAGCTCGGGGTCGAGCGATTTGTCATTCAGCATTCCGACGAGCTCTTGCAGGTTATTAGTCGCCTCTTCATACTCCCCGAGTGCGCTGTTGACGACACTCAATTCCCCAACCCGCCGTGCAATCTTGCCATCGAAATTGTCTTGAAGCTTTTTATTGAGCGCTGTATGTTCATCGCTTAGTGTTCTGGCACGTCGGAGGAGCGCGGGTGATAGTGTGTCTAATCGAGAGACTGAGACTTTGTGAGCTTGGTTCGGAACTTGGCGGACGGTTTGGGCAGAAGGAAAGATTACTCGAAGCTTGGAAATATCGCTTATGTATAAGAACAAGCGGAGGTTGGCGGGAAATACATCGCTGGCAGGTATTCAGTCGTAGTGATTGTCGGAGAAGCTGTTTCATGGTGGTCAAGAGACATGGTCACATCGAGACGGGAAATTGAATTTGAGCCCTGCCAAGTCAACCTTAATTTTAGTGCCTGTCAACGTCATATTAATAAACCCGACAGGAGTCCCTTCCGTCCGGATCACTCCCGACTATCTCATATCGCGGAGAACCCAAACATGCAATAGCTTTGGGAACCTGTCTTCTACACTGTTGAGCACTTGGATTTGTTATTGAGATCTCATCGGCTTGATGCCAGCAGGTTTTGTTTAACGGCGGTTTCGCTCTTTGTACCTATATTACTCTAAAGTAAGACTACATCTCTGGGTTTACACTGGGTATACACTGGGCTACGCCAGAGTATCCAAAAGGCTTCTCAACCACCGTCTTTATCATGCAGATTTTACTGGTTGAGAAAACGCCTCCAGTGGAAGAGGGCAGCTCTTATCGAGGATAGTGAGGACCAGGATGAAAATTGCGTGGTTCCTTTCTCTGGGATTCGGGATTGGTTGCACAAGCCCCACTCCATCTCCTTCCGTATTTCTAGCCGGTACACATGATTACTATACGAGTTTCCGGTCAGCTTTCGGGAGTACGTAGGGCGGGAGAGGTACGTACTGGAAAAGAAAAGGGGCATAGCGATGATAAGAAAGAGCTAGCATGGAAACCATCACGTCGATCGGTGGACCCTGAGCGAAACTCGGATCTGCATCACGAGTTCCTTCCGGATGTTTGAGGCACCTACTTTCCGTGGACCCCTGCACGCTTCCCCGCAAGACAATTCCCCCTCAAATCTGAGTCGTCAAGCCAAATGAGAGTGATGAGTTGTGGACTGCCAGATTCTTGGGAGATGGAGCAGGGGCGAGAAAGCCAAACCGTAAGCGCCTTGTGCTGTAGGCAGGGGATGTAGCCTTGTCAAGGAAAGGATGCCTCACAAATAACCTGTCACATTTGCTCGATTCGCAGATTGTTGGTGACGTTGGTGGTGCAGAAGAAGCGTCCAGACTTCGCACTGCCTCACTTTGCATTAGACTAGTGCGCGAAAGATGACCCCCGTGCAATGGCTGGGCAAGAGATGCAAGCTTAACCTGAACACCAAACACAAGACGGCACTCTGGACACTCTGAACACACGGTTTGACAGACGTGATCAAACGCCCCACCGATCTGTTGCCGCCGCTCATTACTTGATTCACTTGTCTCCGGATTCCGCCCCGCGCCCCGACTCTTTCAATCATCACCGTTTCCGTTGCGCATCATCTCCGACTCCGCTCAGTTTTGGGGCGAGCATTTCGGTGGAGCTTGGCGTGTCGTGTTTCAGGATTCCACTGAGGACAGGCCGCTCATTCCATTAGCGGAACCACTGGCTTAGTCCAGACGGTCAACTGGTGTTAGATACATATACATCCCGCCAGCGCTCTCGCATTGCAGCTGTATCAACAAGGTACCGAAGGAACGCTTAGGCCACTTTCTCTGGGATTTTAAACGTTATACGTTGCAAAGGTTGATCGCAGCAACCCTGGACGGCGCGATGGACATCAGCTCCCTTCTCTCCCCATCGGATGATCTTTCGCCCGCTAACACGGCTCCCTCACCACGCTCAAGACCATCTCTCACCGGCTCAAACTCGGACTCATCGATCGCGAGCGCCCCAGCCTCTGTCGCACGAGCGGCATCGAATACTGTGCGCCGGCCATCCACACACCTTACAGACGTTGACACAGACGCAATATCCGACCAGCCCGACGTAGCCATGGATGACCCCGCAGGTGAAGAAGGAGAAACCGAGCCTTTGTCAGAAGACGACTATAAAAAGATCCAGAAGGTGCTGGAAACTATACAACGCCATCCTTATCAATATTCTGCGCACGTTCAGTGCATCGATCTTTTGCGCCGCGCCTTTCTTACAGCAGCTCCAAGCGGCAAGAAGTCCTTGTTAGTGGAGCTCCGGGCTTCGCGGGAGGCGATGATTGCAATATTCCCGATGGTCGAGAACATGTGGTTAGAGTGGATTGAGGATGAGCAGTCTGAGGCTGAGACCTTTGAAGAGCGATTAAAGGTGATGGATCTCTGCACAAGAGCTGTGACGGACCAGGTAGCCAGCGTAGTGCTCTTCAAGGCGTATGGAGATTTCGTGGAGGCACAACAAATCTATGCGGCAGCTGGTGGCAATGGATCCATGAGCGAAGAAGAGCTAAATGCGTTCAAGGAGCTCTTCCCTCCCGAAACGGTGGTAGATACGTACCGGCAAGGAGCAGAAGCTACGATAAACGACATCGCAAACAGTCATTTACTCTGGGACAAGTACCGAGATCTAGTAATGCAGGACCTAGCCGTAGACCCCACAGCTGCAAAGATCGAGCAGGTGTATAACATGTATGGAGATCGCCTTCGAGTACCACACACCAAGATCGAGGACACTTGGGCCGCGTTTAGCCAGTTCGTCACCAAATACGACAATGCGAACTACGAGAAAATTATGGTTACTTACAACAAAATTTATTCTGCTGCCTATGGCAAGAACTCGGAGCGCGAAATCTACGAGCTTCCTCTTAAGCGCGAAGTCGAGTCGAGCAAGACACCAGGAACTGAGGAGTGGCGGATCTGGTCCGAGTACCTAGCATGGGAGACTTTGCAACCCAAAAAGAAGCTCAGCGAGAGAATGGCCTCCGCTTTGTATGAACGGTGCTTGCTCCGTTTTGGCGAGGTTGCCAAGGTATGGGAAGACTATGTATTCTTCCTGTTGGAAAAGGGTCAGAACTCGATGCCAAAGGTGATTTCAGTTCTACAACGTGCGACTAGGCATTGCCCGTGGTCGGGGACATTATGGGCCCAGCAGATTGTCGCTTTGGAAAAGGGGTTCAAGTCCTTCGAAGAGGTATCGGAGGTAAAGCACAAAGCAACCAAAACGGAGCTTTTGGATCTTGGAGGACAAGAGGAGCTGCTGAAGGTCAACATTGCATGGTGTGGATTCTTGAAAAGGAGAGCTTTCGGTCATGACTCTACTGAAGAAGACGTCGACATGGCAGAGATGGGCATCAGTGAAGCTATCACCGAGAGCGAAAACGGCAAATTCCAGGATCCCGATTACCGATTGCAACGAGTTCTGATCAATTTCTATACGGAAGCCAAGAAACTCGAACGCGCTCGTGCCATCTGGAAGGAATTGGGCAAATCGAAAGGCACCTCCTACGAGTTCTGGCTGAGGTATTATAGTTGGGAGTGTGTCAATGGAACCAAAGATACTGCGGGACAGATACTCAAGCGGGCTGTCCAGGTGAAGAATCTTGACTGGCCCGAAAAGATACTGGATATTTGGAGTGCTCATGTTGAAGACTTTGGTAGTATCTCTGATGTAGAGGCGATGATGGTGAAGCATCGTCGGTTTGCACAGGACATTGCAAAGAGACGGGCAGAAGAGCAGGAAGCGCTAGAACAGGAACAAGCTCAGACACTCGCCCAGCGACAAGCCCAACAATTTACCGGTGCTGAACCTATCGACCCAACATCTGCGGAACAGTCCAACCCAAAGGGAAGCGTAAAACGACCACGAAGCGACGCAGGAGATGAAGCCCAGCCTACACTGAAAAAAGTGAAGCCGGAAAGTGAAACTGCACCAGCGATTGCAGCCCCAGCCGTTGCATTAGTCAATCAAGCCCCCCCAACAGTCAACCAGCTGGTGAAAAGAGATCGAGAAAACACGACTATTATCGTGAGGGGTCTTCCTCCCGGTCACCCGGAAGTGAAGGTTCGACAATTTTTTAGAGATTGTGGAGAAATTCATAGTCTAAAGGTAATTGACGAGAAGGACGGAAGTTCTGCGACAGCTACTGTGGAGTTCGATTCGAAGGAGAGCGTTCTTGCTGCCCAGACCAAGAATATGAAGAGCATTGATGGACATGTGATTGAAATTCAAGTCGGCACCGGCTCGACCCTTTATGTTACGAATTTTCCTCCCATTGCCGACGAAGCATATATCCGCAATCTCTTCAAAAATGTAGGTTCCATGTCTTTATTCTTGCGAGATCTTGATCAGTATGCTGATAGCGTTAATTAGTTCGGCGAAATAGTTGATATCCGATTTCCCAGTCTGAAGTACAACACCCACCGTCGATTCTGCTATGTGCAGTTCTCTTCCGCCGAGGCGGCACACAATGCTACCAGTCTAGACGGCAAGCAGCTCGGAGAGAAGGAGCACCTCGTTGCTAAGATTTCGGCGCCGAACCAGAAGAAAGACCGGTCTAGCGCAACCGCTGACGGTCGGGAGATTTATATCCGGAATATCGATTTCCAAGCAAAGGAGAAGGATGTACGAGATATCTTTGAAAAGTATGGGAAGATTGAGAAGGTTCGATTACCGCCTGGACCGAAGAAGGGCACGCACAAGGGTTTCGGATTTGTCGTGTTTGAATCGAAAGAGAGTGCGGATGCGAGCTTGGAGACCACTGGCAGCATGTTAAAGTCAAGAGCATTGGAAGTCAGTATTGCGCAAGTCAACCCTGGAAAGTTCAAGCCTGGGAATGCAGTTGATGTTGCACGGTCCATGTCGCCATCCGTAGGGCCTGAAGATCTCCCCAACGGTGCCAGTAATTCACTACAGCCTGAATCATCACGACCTCTACAACCACCGAGCTTCGAGCAAATCAAGAAGAAGACCCTTGGTATCACGAACCTTGCAGATACCGTCAACGATACCCGTCTCCGCACACTCTTTGAGCCCTTCGGACCGCTCAGAAAGGTTACCCTCCGCCCAGACCATCAAGGTGCTATCGTAGAGTATGAGAATGTCGCCGATGCTGGCAAGGCCTCATTAGCCATAGAGGGTGCAGATCTTGATGGCATGAAGATTGAGATTGGAGAGCTAGCGGATCTGATGAAACGCAAGCCCGAGAAGAAGATCACCAAAGGATTCCAGAAGAAGCCAGCGACGATGCTACTGGTACCGCCGAGTGTTCGTAACGCTGCCCCACGGAGTGGAGGTGGAGGTCAGAAGCGAAGGGGGTTGGGGTTCACGGGAGCTGTGTCGAAGAAGGATCATAAGGATCTTGAGTCATCTGGGGATGTGGAGATGAAGAACGCGGATGGGGCGGAGGATAAGAGGGGTGGAAGGAGTAACGAGGACTTCAAGAAAATGTTTCTTTCATCTGGCAATTAAGCGTGTTTTGTGTGGGTTTTTAGAATTCATATGTATGATAGTTAATACGGCTGTATTCGTTTGGGAAAGTCGGGAGTAGGTTTTTTGGTTTGCTTTCCTTCTCCGCTGGTGCTGTACCTATACTATACTATCTACACTTGAGGATTATGGCCTAGGGTAGATACCGTTGAGAAAAAGAGTGACTCCAAGAATCGCATTAGTAATGTAGTCCAACAATATCACAACCACCCAAAATAATCGTGTTGCAGCAGTATCTTTGTGTGTAGAAACGGCTTGTATTAGTAGACGTGGTGAAATGAAAAGGAAACATTGCTATGATGTTCTTGAAGGAATATGGTGATTGTTTTAGTACGTAAAGCATAACACCATTTACATATTTCTTTCCAAAAACTCATAATATCTGGCAAAAGATGCCTAATTTGGGATCTGTATATATCTAGAAGATATCCATCAGATGTTTGACGAATGCTTTAACACGCAGAACGTGTGTGAAATGTTTCCGCAACGTTCCAGTGGCATTCCTGGCATCAAATGACAATTGATGACCCTAAGGTAACAGGTATTCTTTTAACGAGTTTACCTTCTACCATTGAACATACATCCTGATAATTAGCACTACTATAATGGTATTATCCAGAGCCGTTTTGCGACTTCCGGAAACTTAATTAACCCTCGCCACTGCCGTTTTGCGGTCCACCCCAGAAGGCCTCAAACAAGGCAAACGGATATCGTCTATAAGATGTAGCCACTTTACTATCTAATTTTTGTGAATGCAGCAGCTGATACAGATGCAAATCATATTACGGCCATTTGAAGTAAGGAAATACAGTATCATGTTAGACTCAATTGAATAGGCAAATGATTGTCTACAACAAGGAATCACAATGCAAATAAAAGCAAAGCAACCAATGCAAACTACTCCATGATACCAAATATTAGAAGAGGAACGCCTGCCCAACCCAAACAAAATTCATAACACCTCATAAAGTTCGATCCAATCTTAAGCAAAAACTCCATCCTCAATTATGCCTACTGCTGGTCATCAGTTTTCTTCTGTGCTCTTGTCTGCAGAGAAGACCCTAGAAGAAAACTAGTGCTGCCTGTAAAGTTAGGGTGCTTTTTCTTCAGTGCTGACTCTGGGGGGGAGGGTGTATTGCGGTCAGGCTAGCTAGGTGGTGGGTCCCCCGGTTCATCCCAGACTTGGTCTGGAACACTAGAGAGGCCAGAGGAAGAGGTTGAAACCTGAGAATCTGGATGCCATCCCCAGGAACCCTCAACCGGGGGCGGATCACGCAGCAATTCCTTTGCCAGAAACTCATGGAGGGCTTCAAAGGTAACCTCAAATATCTTGTCCTTATGTGAGTCTGGCATACTCACATCCATATCATTCCAAGAGAGCTTCCACATCTCACTAGGAGGTTCTGGCCAGACTGGCATCTGGTTGATGACAGTTTGCATTACACGGTGCCTGTTGACTCGAGCACTACGAAAAACGGAGACTGTTGCACGCCTAAATTTGTGGGTGATAGGTGTAGGATCCTCGGGACTGTCAGGCGTAAACACTTCCAGATCCTCAATATCCGTCAACTCGTCATCATCATCATCATAGACCTCCTGTACTCTGGGAACAGCATCTCCTGATTTTGGACGTTTTCCTGGGTCGCTTGGTCCCGCTTCGTCAGAAGGCTTTCGTTTGCGATTTCCAGCCGCAAGCATCAAAGCAACCTGCTCTTCTTTAAGCGCTGCAGCTTGTTTCTCTTCCTTATGCTTCCATTTTTCAATGTTGATGGCAACAGCGAACTTAATGAAGCCTTCGTGCTGGGTCAACCAGATCTCACATTTGTCTCGGACATGGTCATACGGCTCGGAGACAGCGACTTCAATGACCAACATCGGCTTCCTAGGAGACAGTTCGTCGATCCACAGTGAGCCATCCGGGGCTTCCCTCGTGACGGTTCCAGACCGGCTCTGTCTATCAATCCCTTCGCTCTGGCGACACTTGATTCCTTCCTCCGTTTGACCCCAGTTGCCCCAGTAAAAGCCCCCTTGCCATAACTGCGAGCGTATGATCTTTTCAGTTTCACCGGCAGTTCTGTCGTGCTCTTTCGAAGGCATACCAACGGTTAGGATTCCCGTTTTGCCATTGTAAGAAAATCTGGAGAGATTAGCATGTTATGCGCATGTCTGATTGGGTTGCAAAACCGTGCAAGACATCCGAAGCGCGAAAGTTCGGACCGCGCATGGACAAACTTCTGAAGCTTGTTCAGTGTCTGAACATTGAAGTGTACTTGTGTGCCGAATTCAAAAACAAGCTTCACTCCGTTAAAGGCCTTATTCGGAGCATATTGCAAATGCTGAGCAATTGCCGCCTTGATTCCTTCGTATTGTTCGACTGGAATAGAGAGGCCTAGTAGGCGTTGCTCTTGCCTTGACGCGTTGCTGTCGTTCAGTACTGAGGACTGCGACAGCATTACCGTTGACGAATCTGTGCTCGACGGCGGGCGGCGTCGTGATCTTGTTACCGAGTGCAGACTTAGTGAGGTTACGGCGTCGCCTAGGCCTTTCATTTCCGATAGCGACATACATGGTGAGGAATGTGGTGGTGATAATGTCGCCTTGCCTAATGGATCTGATAAAAAAATCGAAACGCAAGGTTAGGGTTCTGCGCCTCAAATCCTCAAGCTGCTGGCAGATGTTGGCGTCAACACAACACACACGACGACCGTACCGCGCAGCTCCTAGAAAAAGCCCTTACCAACGCCAACGCAGCCTTTCATCCATCAACCACCACCACCATCGCCCTGTCTTTCCTATAAACGAACCTACCGCAACTCATCCTCCATCCATTCACACGACAAAACCCATGAGCACCTCTAAACTCGTCAAAACCAACGGCGCCGCGAACGGCAGCAGCAGCGCACTTTTTGCACACAACATGCCCAGCAACTACAACCACAACCACAACGGCAGCGTCGTCGCTGGAGGAGGAGCACCAAACATCTGGCAGCTTATGAACTACCCAGTTCCGCGTGGGTTCGTATCCTTCCCTCCCTCCTGCGCGCGCGCAAAGCCAATATCGATAATACCCCAGTAAATGTGTGCACAAGCCTTCGGTGCTCTCCTCATCGTGCCCCTGTCTACGGTTCATGCTCAACCCGCTGCAAGCGGCGTCATCGTTCGCATGCGACGGATGCGGCCACCACGCTAGCTTCCACAACCTCAAGAATGCCGAAGAGGAGGGAGAAGGGTATGTTCCTGAGCCGCAGAAGGCGGCTAGGAAGCGGAGTGCTACGGTGCAGGGCGCTGCGGTGCGCGGGATTACAAACGGGAATGGTGGGGCGCGGAGAGGAGGGGGAGTGGGGATGTTGCTATCGAGTGGGAGTGAGGATGAGGAGGTGCAGGTGTTGGAGGGGGATATGTTGCAGGTTGTTAAGAGGACTAGGGGCGCTTAGACGACGACAGCGTTTGTCGTGTATACCTACACGGCTTAGGGGTTATACGGGGGGGAAACTTTTTCACGACTTCGACATGATATTGTCAACTTGTAACTCTAGCGTGTTTTATCTTCTATCTTTTCTTTTCTTTTGGGTATTTTAATACGGAGGAAGAGGAAGAGGAGAAGGAGGAGGTGGAGGAGGAGGAGGAGGAGGGTTGGTTCGGTTTACTTTCTTTTCCTTTGATACCACCACTGCCACTAAGGCGTTTCTTTTCCTGGTACTACCACTACAACTACTACTTCCTTTTACCTTTTACTATTTTATTACGACACGATAGAAGCTTTTGGATATTTTATAGAGATGGATGGGAGGTGATTGGGTGGAGTGTGGTAAATCGTGACATGTTTGTGCCTTTCTTTTATATGTATCGTAACGCACAGATTTCATGAGCAAATAAACGGCAATAAGAGAATGGATGTAGTATTTCTCGCTGCCGCTATCCCCATATCAAGTTAGATATCCAGACGTGAATGACCGCACATATCTGGGACATCCACGCCAATCACGACGCTGACGGTGCTGTCCAAGCAGTTCGACCTCTCCTGATTTCCATTCTTCGGGAGCGTCGAACCGGACAGTGTTGGGAGCGCGGAGGAGCATTTAATAGTAAACATCTCATAGACGAGCAGCGTATCTGACTCGCAGTTTCTGTTAGTTTCTGGGTAGGAACTTTGGCTCCTGGCTAGAAACAGCCAGAACTGCCTCGGTGGGCCTACACTGCACCTCCTCAATCCTCTTAAACAATTCTCGGCCTTATCAGTCCTTGACTGCGCCTTATTATCCTAAAATTTCACCTCACGTGCCTGGATGGCCAGTTATTTCCTCAAGTTGCGGGAAGACGCCTTCTCCTGTTCTTCAGCTTTTGGTGTTATGGAGAGAACTTCCTCAGGGTCTTAGTTTGACATGTTATAGACAAATGGTCGGGCGGAGTTTTTCTCTCCACCCGCAAGTTGACCGAACGACCTTCTGAACCCCAATTCGGGGTCCCGCTGCCTTGTACGATTCCCTCTAGCTCTTTCTCTAGAGCTTCCACGCCCTATTTGGCATTACCGACGGCCTTTCCAACGGCAATTCTAACCTCCTACACCAGTGCGGGGGGTCTCGGGAGCATTGATACTACTGTCAATTATTTCGTTAGGTGTTTGACGTCGAGGGGCGGGTAGAGAGACATGCATATGGAGGTCGACGGGTATAATTCTGACCGCAACGGTGATCTCAAGGCCCAGAGATACGATCGCGTTGTGTTGCGTGTTATCGGTTCAGGTGTGAAGGGGAGTGTGTGAAGGGGAACGGGGAAAAGAACACGGCGGGGAAGGGGCAGCGCAGGTGATGTGACGGCATAGAGTTGTGGGTCATAGAAAGTGCATACTTTTCCACTTCGCCCAACGGGGTTGTATTACTTGAATTCACTACCTGTAGTCCCAGTTCATGTTTCTACATACAGAGGTCAGTCAATCAATGTTATATAGTACAGCGAAGACAAACAAGAGGGTTCAAAAGGTTTATTTTGTCTGTGCCCACAGGCACTTTACCCTTGAGCAGCAAAGTCACAAGCATCTAAGCACTGTACGTCTTCCCATCGCCGTTCAAATACCACTGCTGAGTTCCCGGGATCGGCTTCTCGTCCTCCCAAACTAGCGGTCTCGGGTCATAACAGAAGGGTCATATACCCACGGAACTACCCTTCATCAACGTCTCCCGTACATCAGCATCTTCTAAATGGCCTCGTCGGCAAACGAGACACGGATTTGCTCGGTGTGGGATGGATTTACCTGGCCTGCCTATTTTCTTCTTCCACTGACACCCCAGTCCTCCGTTATTCGATTTATTTTGACTATCCCGTTCAATTGTTTGTAACATAAAGACTTCCCAACTCTCGAAACCTTTCGTAAGAGATTCAGTCCTGTACCCAGTGACCACCTCAATCTCGCACGAATACTGCATCCACTCGTGCATAAGGAATAACACTAAAACCATGGCCCATTAACTAGGTCACGAGTCTTCCTCCGGGTTTTCCATGGCGGCTTGCGCACATTAGTTCTGTTCCTTATACACGAGTGGATATGGTAAGAGGAAAAGTGAACTCGTTCCCTGCTGTCGGTTACTAATGAGAAGTTAAGAATTGATTGTAGAGATGACTTCGGTTTCTGTTAGCACGTTGTTTGATGTAGGTAGCTCCGTTTCTCGCTCTAGTTACTACAGGTATGAGGGATCTCCTTTAGCGGTGCTCCCGCAACTTTAGCATCCACTTCTCAGCGGGCGCGTCATCAAGACGTGTAATCGTCAGACTTATCATTCTGCCAAACACTCCCTCGTTCGTGATCCTTGTGCGGCAAATAGCCATCGCTAAAAAATGTTAGGTACTGACTAATGATTTATTCCTTTGTCGTACGTAGAGGTTTCAAGGCCATCGAAGAGCAGAGAAAGCGTACAGCACGAACGTTGCAGAATTCTCCGAAGGGGATACGGTAGAGGACACAGTTGGTCTTCCGCACAGATTCAGGAAGGAAAATGGACTAATATCAAGTCCAATATAAACAATCGCTTGCTGCTGTACTCTTTAGAAGCGGTCACTAATTGCCGATGACGCTACTCGTAGGCGCTGAAGCTTTAGGGGAGGTGAGGATTGGGGCAGAAAAATTACCCAAGTGATTTCGACCCTTCGAAGTTGCTGGATAGCTGCACTTCAAGAGTGCGTAAATGAAGGGGTGTAATGTAGTGGCTCGAATTAAAGTTGCGAGGTTGCAGGTTACGGCGGTTGAGTGTCGTAGCCATGCAGGCATGATATCAGCGGCTCCCACCCCCTGGTTCCACCAGCGTTCCACTTGTCTATTTCAATCTAGCGCCAATATACCCCGCTGACTGACAACGACTTCGACTTCAACTTCCTCAGGCTCTCACTATCCTCTAACTCCGCTACAATAACCCCTAAAGCTGCCGCAAACCTCCTCCTCCTTGCATCTACCTACTTCTCTCCTCTATTTTCATATTTGCGTTCGTTTGAGACAGTTCTTAAATTTTACCATCACCTCACGCGACACGCGACTTTTCCGGGTTGTGCGGCTAGGTTTCGTTACCTCTACTCTACGCTTAGAAAGCAACCACATCAGCCATGTTGAAGATCTGGTCCATGGTTTGTCTTCTGCCCTGTTTTCCGCGTGTCAGCCGCTCACGAAAACAACAAACAGAAGCAGCAGCAGCAAGCTGCAAACAATGCTGAAGGTGGCAAAACCACTAAGAAAGTCACCGCCGCCTTCCTGCGCGCGCAGAAAGGTCCACCTCATCCTATCGTTTACCCCCGTTGGATTCCTTGTACTGACGGATGGATGGCTGTTAGATATCGCTGAGCTCTCGCTGCCTCCGACAATGAGGTCACATTTCCCTGACCCCGACGACATTCTCAATTTTGAGCTCAAGATCGAGCCGGATGAGGGTATGCATACTCCCTTGCCATGGAGATGGTTGGAGGATAGGCCTAATGAAGAGTCAGGAATGTACAAGGGCGGCTCTTTCAAGTTCACATTCGCCATCAACAACAACTTCCCGCATGAACCGCCAAAGGTCAAGTGTACGCAGAAGATCTACCACCCTAACATCGACCTTGAGGGGAACGTATGTCTCAACATTCTCCGCGAGGACTGGAAGCCGGTTTTGAACTTGAATGCAGTTATGGTTGGTCTGCAGGTAAATTTTTTCCCCTGCATCTGAGGCAGGAAGAGATGCTGACATAGGTGATATAGTTTTTGTTCCTGGAACCCAATCCCGGCGATCCACTCAACAAGGAAGCTGCCGAGGACTTACGATTAACGAAGGAGAACTTCAAGAGGAACGTCAAACAGAGCATGCAGGGTGGCTACGTCAAGAGTGTCCAGTTCGATCGGGTCTTGAAGTAATGGGCGGAGGTAGGGAGTGGAGAGCAGACACGGTATGGGGATTGGTTGCTGGCTTACATAGTGCTGAGATGAATATAGACCTCTTTCTCTATTTGTCTTCTGTTTTTGTTTTCTGGCGAAGGAGTGTCATGCACTTAGCGGTTTTCGGTGTCTTCTTTCTACGGTGTTTGTGTGTTTTTGCTCCGGGAATCTTTTCGTTGAGGTGTCGGTTTCGTTTTGTTGATTGCAGCTCTAAGAATCTACTGGATTGCACATCACAACTAGTTGAATTTTTCGTCACAGTCTGTCACTCATTCTCATGAACCCCATTATGTTGCATGTATATATAGAGCTAACCGCTAGCTAGCGGGGCTGGTAGTAAGGGGCACACTTCTCTCTCATATATAACTCGTGTCTTTCTCCTTCTCTCTTCTCTCTGTATCTAAGTCTATATACATACATGGTTCTCTCCATATTGCAACACATTATTTGCACCACCGTCACCCCAAATGGCACCCTGCTTTAGCTTCTCGCCGAAATCTAGTGCTAATCTATTTGATGTCGAGGACACATGGTATCAATTCACCACATCCCAGATCCTTGGAGCCCCCCGCCAGTGACCGAGTAAGCTACCACCACCTCCGTCAAATCATTAAGAACACGAAGCCTATCCATCGCTTGCCAATGCTTACAATTTGACCAAGCAGATGTAGTGGCTTAAGCCAATCCAACTACCCTGAAGTCCCCAGAATGTATCTCCTTGAGCAGGAAATGCTCTACCAGATTATAGAAGGATGTCTTGCATCAAGGTTGCGTATTATTGGCCAAATGCCCAGTCTGTCCGAGTGCATACTGAGCAGATCATCGAATGCCGGTGCTTGTAGCCTTGTGATCGCAGGAACGCATGGAGGACCAGTCAAGTTTTCCGGCGTTTTGCTACAGAGCTTTCTGGACATTGGCCGCGAAAAGGCTCAAAAACAGCGAAACAGAGGGGTCCGGTGACTGTCGGCTGAGGTGTCAGGTTCATTGCGCGTCTACCAAGAGCCCTGGTACTGGAGGAATTCAACGCGCGCACATGTGCGACTCTTGTGCGAGTGTTCCTGGGCTGTTCTTGTACTCCACTACTTACACTAAACCCCAATTTTCTGTCTGGGCTCGAGACAAAGGTACTCTATGCTACGAAGAACCTTAGATGAGTAAGCGTAGCCGGTTGGGGACGAGACAAAGTATACCTCCTGCTCCAAACCCCTTCGAGACCTTTTGCTATCGACTTCTAGACTTCTAAAGGTATTGTTCACTTCAGTCATATTCCTCGAATACTACAACGAACATAACAACTAACATCAACCAATGGTGAGCTAGACCAGCGTTTCTACCTAAGATGTTTCGCTTTATCAAGCAAATGGCTATCCATCATCGCCCTACCACCCACCATCGTCCTACCACCCTCCATCGCCCTATCGTTCATTGTCTCAACCAGCAGCGTCTGTTCTCCAACGACTTCCAGGTTCAAGGTGAGACGGAAAAGAACAACGGAGAAACTGTCAAGGAAAACCAGGATGTCTAAGATAAGAACATGTTTGAATTGTATTCCAATGTTACCGAGGTTCGAGCTCTCTTTCGGTATGCCTGAAAGAACCTAAGCTAATCCATAACCAGCGCATCGGAAGGGTTGAGGGCGTTGTTGAACATGGGTTGATTGCAAGAATTGAACGCATGGAGAAACGCATGGAGAAACTCTTCGACCGCATGGATACGAAGATTGAATATAACCGCAAAGAAACCTTGGGGCTAATTATGTTTTTTGTTGGCATATTTATTATTGTGGTACGTTATGGAGACATTCCTTCTGGTTCCCCTTGCATTGACACATCCGCAGGGCAGCTTCAAGATCTCCTATGATGAAAAGCGTCAAAAGGAGGTGACTGATACGCTGAAGGAGATCATGAAGGGCCAGGCCGATGCCGCCGTCAGTTATGCCAAGACTACCGCCCAGATAGAAGCCCTTCAGAAGGCCCAGAACAAGATTATTGCAAAGTTGGGGTAGAAGTTGACATTATAAAGGCGAGTGGAGAGGAGCCGGAGAATGGGGCTACTGGCATCGTGTTCCATCCTTCTGTTTTGTTTGCTGGGTGCATTTGCATATTTCTTATTCTGGAGCTTTGCGGGGGATGGCGTTACTGGCTTCGTGTTTTGCTACCACTGTTTTGTGCATTTTCATACTAGTACAAGGGAACGTTGGCCCGAACTCGCCTCCGGCTCCATCGGGCGTGTGTTGCTCGCAAGCTCGCCATATCTCACCCGGCCGGGTAAATTTATGTATGTCTTCGTGTGTTAATATAGTAGGGATTTTCTATTCTGGAGCTACCACACCATCATGTATCAATCAATGCACTTAAATCCCTTGTATTTGTATAGCATGTCGAATGCATAACGAGGTTCAATAAACCTAAATGCTTCAGCGGCTTCAGGCGAACAGCTTTTTGATATCTGGAGCACGGTGTAGTAGGTAGGGACCACCGTTAACAAGGTTGATGAAGAGAACCCCGCTAAGTAATAGTACTCTACTTTCATATGTGGTGTTCCTGTATGACCTTCATTGTGAGATTGAAGGACGTCAGCGACAGGGGTTTCCTAAGGCACGGCACACGTATGCAGGAGGGGAAACTAAATCTATGCACTTCGATCAAGATATTTCTATTTTTTTGAGCACCGACACCGACACGGAAGCTGCTCAGTCAGCGATATACTCTGGAGAGCGAGTCGAAACCGAGTGAAAGATGGGAAGCTTTGAGGCGTATTGATGCTTGAAATTGCCTTAAATCCCAAACCTGGTGCACTACTGTACCCACACTCCTACTCTATGTACACAGCCACAAAACAAACGAATGCCATTTCTTGGAGCCGAGGAAACAGGAAACGGGTGGGAATAATATGGGATTGGTGCTCTGGTCTCTGTGTATGCCCACGAGATCCGAACTCGCTGCGTCTGCGAAGCTACTTATCAGAAGTACACCGTACAAATTCATCCACCGTACCACCGCTACTACACACGTACACGCTATCACCATCAAATCGACCAATCCAACGCCACTCTTTCTGTTGCTTTCGCTTCCTTTATTCTCTACTTTACGGCCCCCGATACCGATAATACCGATCCATTCGCGTTTCCCCGGTACCACCTGCTGCGCCTTTACTATCTGCTACTCTATATTCATTCCTTGTCCTGTATCACAACGACACGCCTCCTATGCAGTCGGGTCGTGATTAGTAGTTTTGTTTCTTCGCCCTCATCAGCTAATTCTTCCCAAACAAGTCTTCACGAGCTGCAGCCGTGGAAACCCATTCTACTAAAACGTGCACAAGGTAATTAAAGCTCTCCCTGCGATTGCTCGCCTTACAAGCACCGCACCTACCAGATACCGATCTCACCATCCTCCGCAAGCGGCTTTCCGTCCATCGAGATGGCAACCGCTGTAAGAGACGTGAAGAGAAACCGCGCGCTGCTTCCACCAATCACTCTCAACACTCAGATACCGCTTACCAAAAAAACCAATGGCACCACGAAGCGACCGAATCCCACACCAAACCTTACTCCTCTCGAATCTTCGCCTCTCCCCCGAAGGATCTCAAGGAACCTCTCCCAGCTGGAAGAAATGGAGCCTCCACCACCTATTCCGGCTGCCGTCGAGGAGCGAGGATACCGCTCACGTCCTTCGTCGTCACACTCTCCTCGGTGGGAAGACGAGGCTCCGTCAGGAGGCGTGTTACTTACAGCACGCCGTAACTCGGGAGGTTCCGGTTCAACAACAGCGTGGGTTGGGGGCTCTCCGGGCGGAAGCAGCACGGCGGGACCATCCAATAGTATGCGCGCGCGTCGGCGCAAGGGAGGGTTTTTCGGAGGCGCTGAAAATGAATCCACAGCTTCTGTGGACGATGGTGGCGACGAGATGGATTACGGCGTTGGCACTTCAACACCACGGTCCAGGCGAAGTGTAGTTTTTCGAAATGGGGTAAGACCTTCCACAGAATACTCCACCGGCGGTGAGGAATTAGAAACCCCAATTGCAAATAAACGACCCAGCCTCTTCCAGAGATTGAAAAGTTTCGGTGGAAATCACGGTAGATCGCAATCAGGTTGGACTGTGGACACGATGGACGATAGTCCGCAAGGCCCATTCACTCCGGGAACTCCGCGACCACCGTATGCAGCAAGCGACGGCGGAATTCAGGTTGACGAAGGTGCCGAATCAGAAGATTTACCCAACCGGAGACGGTCCTTCAGCTCCGCCTACGGCGGCACGATGAGCGCTCCGACTACCCCAAGACTCAGGAACGGGATGAGACGCCGTGCAACGACAATCACCACCGCCGACGACGGGAACGACACCGACCGATCAAGAAACCGTTACGGCTTTTCAAGACGATCATCATTCAGAAACAGGATTACAAAGCGCCGATCCACAGAAGGTGGAGAGCGCCCTTCGTATATGCCAAACTACAGAGACTCAGCCACCAAATGGAACAATCGCCTCAAGGCAGGGATCCGAATGATAGGGAAGAAGCAGAAGGAGGAATCCAAAATAGATAAGGAGAAATCAGCAGAGTTAGTGGCAGAACTTTCGGCTGCCACGCCTGCGGCTGTGATTCTTGCCAGTATGTTTCAGAGAGATGAGCATGGCCACCGCAGGATCCCCATATTGCTTGAACAACTCAAAGTACAGATTACAGACTCCCGCCATTCTCAGAAGGGTGGAGGGAGATCCCAGACTGCATTTAGACTGGAGTTGGAATATGGTAGTGGATTAACTAGAATGAAGTGGGTTATTCATCGAGAATTTCGGGATTTTTTCAATCTACATTCGCGTTACAAGTTAGCCAATATCAGTGATACGACATTCAGCGGCAGAGGAGATGCTCATAAACTCCCTAAATTCCCTAGGGACACCATTCCTTATCTCAGAGGCGTCAGAGGGTTGGGAACCGACGATGAATCTGGGGATGAAGAATTAGGTGGTCCCGAGAGGCAAAATACCGACCTCGATATAGCAAATATACCAGAGCAGCCACATCACAAAAAGAAACGTCCACTAGCGAGGAGAATGTCTTCTACTATTGATGATCTGGACAATGTCACGTCAACTGGTGTTGCTGCAGGAATGGCTACTCTTGCGGGAATTGGTGGCGCAAGTGTTCAACATGCCATGGCTAGGACCGGTCGTGACGGCTTTAATATACGTCAGAGACAACAGTTAGAAAATTACTTGAGGGAACTTATTCGACAGATGATATTCCGGCCAGATTCGAACAGGCTGTGTAAATTCCTAGAACTATCGGCTCTCGGCGTCAGACTTGCAGCCGAAGGGTCGTATCATGGAAAGGAAGGTTATCTCATCATTCGATCATCCAAAGGCAGCGACTTTCGGCGACCATGGAACCCCTCACAAGTGGCCAGGCGCCATGCGCCGAAGTGGTTCTTGGTCAGACATTCGTATATCGTTTGTGTCGATTCCCCAGAAGAGATGAATATCTACGATGTGTTCCTTGTAGATTCAAATTTCAACGTCGACTGCAAAAGGTTTTCTAGGAAAAAGCCAGCTGATACAGCGATTGCGCCACCGAATCCTACCAGACCCCAGCATCACCGCCTCACGATAAAAAATCACGAGCGAACCGTCAAACTTTTAGCTAAAAATGAGCGACAACTGCAGCAGTTCCAATCTAGCATGGAAACAATGAAGGAGAATTCTCTCTGGTCACAACTGCAGAGATTTGGTAGTTTTGCACCTGTACGAAAGGGCGTTTTTGCGCAGTGGCTTGTTGACGGCCGAGATTACTTCTGGAATGTTAGCAGAGCAATAAGTATGGCCAAAGATGTGATTTATATTCACGATTGGTGGCTATCTCCGGAGTTGGTGAGTAGTGCAAAATTATTCGAGTGATATATGGGTGCTGACTGTGTTCAGTATTTGCGACGACCAGCTGCTGTATCGCAAAAATGGCGGCTCGATAGACTCCTGCAGAAAAAGGCACAAGAAGGTGTTAAGATATTTGTTATAGTTTACCGGAACATCGGCGCCGCGATCCCCATCGACTCGGTGTATACCAAATATTCTCTTCTAGATTTGCACCCTAACATCTTTGTGCAACGTTCTCCCAACCAAATCAGACAGAATACTTTCTTCTGGGCCCACCATGAGAAAATATTGGTTGTGGATCATATGATTGCTTTTGTCGGTGGTATCGATCTCTGTTTTGGTCGTTGGGATACCCCACAGCATTCTATAATGGATAACAAGCCAAGTGGGTTCGAGAAAGGAAGTACCCATTCAGATCCGGACAACTTCCAGCTCTGGCCTGGAAAGGATTACTCTAATCCGCGAGTGCAAGATTTCTTCAATTTGGATAAGCCCTACGAAGATATGTACGATCGCTCGATAGTACCCAGGATGCCTTGGCATGATATTCATATGCAAATAGTCGGACAGCCTGCCAGGGACTTGACGAGACATTTTGTGCAGCGGTGGAACTATCTTCTGCGGCAGCGAACTCCATCCCGACCCACCCCACTTTTGCTGCCACCTCCCGATTTTTCCGAAGGAGAACTAGAGAGCCTTGGAATTGATGGCAGTTGCGAGGTTCAAATCCTGAGATCGGCTTGTTCCTGGTCGCTAGGTACCCCTAACCTCACGGAGAAGAGCATACAAAACGCCTACCTGAAATCAATTGAGATGTCGGAACATTTAGTCTATATAGAAAACCAGTTTTTTATCACATCGACTGATATTGAGGGAACAAAGATAGAAAATTCGATTGGCGATGCCTTAGTTGAGAGGATCATCCGTGCTCATAAGAACGACGAGGATTGGAGAGCTATCATCATTATTCCCTTAATGCCCGGTTTTCAGAATGCTATCGACGCACAGGATGGTACAAGTGTGAGACTTATCATGAATTGTCAATTTCTAAGTATCTCTCAGGGAGAAAATTCGATATTTGGTCAACTCAGAGCGCATGACATCGAGCCGAGTGAATATATCGAATTCTATAGTTTGCGCAACTGGGGCAAACTCGGAAAGCCAGGGTACGAAAAACTTGTGACGGAACAGCTCTATATTCATGCAAAGTGCATGATTGTTGATGACCGGATTGCTATCATTGGGTCAGCAAACATCAACGAGCGATCTATGCGTGGCGATAGGGATTCCGAAGTGGCGGCCATCATCAGAGATACGGATACTATTATGAGTACCATGGCTGGTAACCCATTCCGGGTGGGACGTTTCCCGCATACCCTCCGGGTGCGATTGATGCGTGAACATCTCGGTTTGGATGTCGATGAAATTATGCAAGATGAGCGCGAGGAGGCCATTGGGAACGCAGAACAACTGTGGGAGGAGCAATTCAAGAGATGGCATGGAGAGTCACCGGCTGCAATCGTGGATGATTATGCTCGGTCGAACGCACCAGAAGCATTATACGTGGAGAGACGCCAGAAGATTGACGAGGAGGTTATACAGAGGATGGAAAAACTGAGAAGTTTCAACCACGATGTCGACTGGGAACAAGAGAACAATCCAAACCTGAAGGCAAAGAGGAAGGGGTCGGCGGATCCGCGAGTGATGAATAATGAGAAGCACCAGAAAGATGTCCGAGGATATGGCCCAGATCAGATGGTGCAGAGGGAGTCGGAGCGCGCAAGCATGAGCGCAGAACGGGCGACTCTGACCAGCCCGAAGCCATCTGACAGTAGACGGAGGACATGCACGAACCCTGGCAGTATGGGTAAAGATACCAATTCGCTAGCCAGTCCAATCAGCAACGCCCGGTCTCGGTCTAATAGCCATGTTTCACTCCCTCCGGGAGAAGCTCGTCTTCCTCCATACCCCACTACTGAGCGTTCCAATTCTTACGCATTGGGATTGCCTCAACTGTCACAGCTTCCACCATTACCCAACACCAGCGATCTCGACATAGGCGGTCCGTTCGCCACTATCGAACCTGATGTTAAATCGCCGACGATCTCTCATCCAGCTCCCCCGCAGTTGCCTCCTGACTTTATATGTCCTGAAGTCTCGCCAGACATGTTTGCAGATCCCCTGAATGAGACATTCTACCTCGACATCTGGAGCCGTATAGCCCGGAACAACACCGAGCTCTACCGCCAGGTCTTCAGGTGCCAACCCGATAACGCTGTCAAGTCGTGGGCGACCTACAAAGAAGCGATGGATCATCTCGACCGATTCAACCAGAAGCAAGATCAACGGAACCTTGAGCGAGCTGCCAAGCTTGCGGGAAAGGACCCCGAGAAGCTCGGTAGCGATGGTGATTGCAAAGAGGCTGCCGGTATCCGTCTCAACCTCCCGGACGGTGACGATGAGAAATGTGGGCTCGAAGCCCCCAGAGACCCAACTACCCGAGCCAGGGGAAACAGCCAGTCCAGCCGACTCAACACGGCGACCACTACGGGCTCCACCAACACACCTCAACCATCTGGAAGCCGCGGCAGCGAGGATAGCAAAGATAAACAGCAGCTTAGCGGTGATCCAAGTCATCTGCAGTGCAACGTGAGCTATGCCGCCACCTCAAACCCGAGTCCCAATGGTCTAGGTCATACCACCACCCGCCGGAGACGGAGAGCAACAACAAGGGGTAGCAGGTCCGGCGATGTCATGGAACCTGATAGGGCGGAGAGCACGCTCAACATGATCCAGGGCCATCTGGTGCAGTGGCCGTATGACTGGCTGATGAAGGAACAGGAGGCGGGTAATTGGCTGTACAGTATTGACCAGTTGGCACCGATTGAAATTTAGTAGGCCATCCATCCTCCCAACTTTCTCATACTTGAATACTAACCGCTGAAATAGTGATTAATCGGCTCGTATGTAAGGGATAGTTTTGTTTAATTCGAGGTAGCATATTTTATTTAAAAAAAACCCTATTTTTCGTTTCTTTCTTTTCATGTGGTAGATATTTTGTTACTTCTTTTAGCTACCCCATCCGTATGTTCGTACGTTTTTTTTTCCTTTTTTTTTGCAGTTATTGTCATTATGGTTCTCGTAATAGATGAAGGAATGGAGCGTTGTGCTTGGAGCATAAAGGGTGGAGCATAGGGCATAGGTATTGTCATTTGTCATTGTCATTCATCATTAGTCGTAGTATATCTTACTCTATCTCTTATCTCCTTTATTTGTCGTTTGTTGCATGCATCGCTGGCTGGGAGTACACGAGTCGAATCTATGTTTTTTGTACCCGTTTTTTGTTGTTTTGTTGTAGTGAGAGGACGCGGAGAAAACAATTCTGTGTCTATTGCTGTTGAGGGAATACGTAGTGTGTAATTGTAACCTGGTGTTACCTCTAATGTGCTTTAAGATACAGCCCAAAGGCAGCTGCAGTCTGTATCATCTTAGTTTGCTCCATTTCTCCAGAATGTCGAGACTTCTCTAAAATACTATCCGAAGTCCTTCAGCATGCATTATCACCACTGGGTTCATAATTACTTCCAACACTACTAGGGGTTTGAGGATCCATGCCCCACATTCAAAAATCTCGACCAACTTCGGTCGTTCATCTAAATAAAAACCAAGGAACCCGCACTCATGATTTTCGTCAACTTAACAAGTCTCTCTACGGCACTCAATACCCCACAGCGGCGCCATCACCTCTCGGGTCCGACCCCGCACTCCACACCCTCTTCCCCTCATCGTCACTCGCCGCAATAATCTGGCCCCGTCCAAACATGCCCCGACCATAGCCTCTCACCACCTCGACCGTGTGTCCCTTCGCCCTCAACCCCTCCACCACAGCATCCGGTATCCCCTCCTCCACGTGCACAATAAACGCGCCGGGGTCGTAGTTGGTTCCAATGCTGATTCTTGGGGCGTCCAGCGCCGCTTGTGGGCCCATCCCGCAGCGGAGCGTGTTCAGAACGAGTTGTACATGTCCTTGCTATGCTGGGTTAGTACACAGTTCCTGCGGGAGGGGGGCGGGGGACTTGCGGGTTGCATAAAACCTGTGGGGTCAGCTGGGGTTTTCTAGGGGGGAAGAGTGGAAACGTACCGCCCATGCAGCCAAAGACTGCTTTCAGCTCCTTACCGCTTGGGTCCGTAATCATCCCGGGGATGATGGTGTGGTACGGCCGCTTTCCGGGCGCGAGAACGTTGGGGTGGCCAGGGAGGAGTGAAAAACCTGAGCCTCGGTTTTGGAGGACGAAGCCGCAGTCCTGGGGGATGATGCCGGAGCCGAAGCCACCATAGGTGCTGTTTATGAAGGAGCAGCCGTTGCCCTCGGCGTCGGTGACGGAGAAGTAGACTGTGTCTGTGGATTGGAAGGCGGGGGTGCCGTGGTGGAGGGAGGGGTTCATTTTTGTTGGGTCGAAGAGGGAGGCGCGGGTGGAGAGGTAGGTCTGTTGGGTGTTAGTGGTGAACTGGGGGGGGAGGGGGGGGGAGGGTGGAACTTTGTCGAGGAGACCGGAGACGGGGACGGGATTGAAGGCGGGGTCGGTCACCCACCAGTGGCAGTCGGCGAAGGCGATTCGGAGGGCTTCGATCACGGCGTGGAGGTATCTGTGTAGCAGCTTAGCCAGAGTAGTAATCGTTTTTCTGGTGGAATGGATGGTACTCGGTTTGATTGTGGCACCAGCCTTCCTCGCCGCATCCAAGGGGTTTGATATCCCCATTCTTCTCCATCGCCTCGAGAATCCCCAGTGCCATCAACGCAACAAGCCCCTGGCCGTTCGGAGCGCACTCCCACACCCTCACACCTCCAAACTCCGCTGAAATAGGATCCATCTCTTCACTCCCCAGCTCCGCATGATTCTTCAGGTCTTCCAGCTCCATAACTCCGCCGAGCTTCTTAACCGCCGCCACAATCTCCCTTGCAACCCGTCCTTCGTAAAACCCTTTCTTCCCCTCCTCCGTGAGCCCCCTAAAAACCCTCGCCAAATTCGGCATCTTCATGATCTCCCCCACCCTCGGCGCTTGGCTCCCACCCTTCAGCAGCTCACCCGCATTCGGCCCCCGTAGCTTTTCCTGACACTCGGCCCAAAATCTAGCACTGAGTTCGCTGACCGGAAACCCCTCCTCCGCCAACCTCACCGCGTCCGATAACACCTCCCCCAGACCCAATTTCCCGCTACCAAACTTTTCAACAACATCCACCCACCCCGCGGCAGCGCCGGGGACGGTGACGGCGTGGACATGGTTCATTGGGATGCGCAGCACCTCGCCGCGGGTATGGTCATCGTACGGCGCATCCTCCAGGCCCAAGTCGGCTCTTGCGCGCTCCAGCGTGAGCGCGGCGGGGGCGCGGCCAGATGCGTTTATCCCCCGGATCGACTTTGTGGCGGCTGAGTAGAACAGGCAGAACAGGTCGCCGCCGATGCCGGTGGACGTGGGCTCGGTGACGTTCAGGGCTGCGGCGACGGCGACCGCGGCATCCTGCAGCTTTCAGCTTTTGTACGCGAGGTTGGGGACGGGGACGAACGGCGGCGTTTCCGCCTTCGCGGAGGATCCGCAGGCCAGCTTGGGCGGCGAGGGGCTGCGTGCAGGATACGATGCTTTCGGTGTTAGTAGGGAATTGGTGAGGGATTGGAGAGGGGATACCCATTTGTGCTGTGGACTACTGAGCGCCGCGAGGGGAAGGGGTCGCCGCATGAGCCGATCGGGAAGATCCTCCGAGCTTGAGCCGAGGGCATTTTTTTGTTTGGGGTGAATTGAGATGCGGTGATGCGGCGCGGGCTAAGGTTGCTCGGCTCATGATATAGCCGAATTGTGGGAGGCGCCGTTAATGCCTGTCACGAATCTAGCGTCATCTGTCAGTTTTGACAGGTGGTGAGCCTGACTTCAGGTATTCCGAGTAGAATAAGTAGGTACTTATCTACTCGTGCGTGAAGGGGTGTTAGATGTTGATGTTTTTGGAGAGCTTGATGCAGGAGGTACTGTCCACAGTGTAATTTTCTCCTGACTGAGAGGTTTCAATACTCTTATGCAAAACAACCGCGTGTCTATCTTCTGGTCACAGATCTACTAGCAACTGTATCTCCCGGCGCAACTGCAAAGGAAAGTGTACTAGGCCGTTCCTGGCGCAAGAAAAATATGGTTCAACAATCTTTGTGCATTGCCACTCGGACGACCTTAAACCACTGACTAGAGTATTCAAACTGTAATGTCAATGGCCGATCACGCGCCGTCCAAGGAGGGGGAGGACGATGGCGGAGGAGAAGATGAGGGCACGCCAAAGCTGATATAGTGAAGCCTAACAGAACAAAAGAGCAAGAACGTCAAGCCATCAACGCTTCCATGCGCCAGTGTAGAATAAAAATACAAGCACCCGCCCGAAAAGAAAACATGCTCCTACGTAACAAACTACCCGTCCCCAGTAACGGTAGAGAATGTATCACCCTACACCTTGTCCAATTAGTTCAGCGGCATTTGTCCGCGTATTTGCCTGAAGAGCCTGCTGTTTGAAATCTTGAATCGTATCTGTAACTGGGCTTGGATTTCCGGTATCGGTACTCTTTGGCTATAGGACGATGGTTCGATCGGTAGTTGTCAGTTCGTCCAGTCTCTTCTCGTCATCCGTACACTTTGCGTCCAGCAGTCGGGGTGAGCACAGCTGGAGGGCATGCTCCCAGTAGGGTAAAGAAAAGATAGTTACATGTACACTTTTGCTGGAGTTCCTGCCAAAGGGTACTTTCGAGAAAATCAAATTTTGGCATCTGCATCTCAAATATTTTTCGATATACCAAGCACATATCATTCTCTTAAGTAGCTGGGACAAGGGTTTTCGCCAAACTCTAACTCATGATCAGGTTAAGAATATCGCCGACCTTTGTGCCAACTTTGCGAACTGGCTGATGGGACGGAACAGATGGGATGTTGGGATGTCACTGGTGTAACATTTACCCCACATACCAGTAATACCCCTTGCGTCTTTCTCCCATATCAGCACCCGCCACTCCAGCCTGCAGTTTCACAATGGCTTCTATCGACCCTTACTGTGGTCTCTGTGGCGTCCCTCTCATAAATATGTTCTTCACCCACGATCTTCGTTTCAACCGGGGAACGGTACACCAAACTTACGCACCAATATTGCTGCGATCCAAGCTGATGTCGGAGCGATAGGGAGAGTGGTTGGATACACACAGGATAGTCGGATTCCACAACAACAGTCATACACCGCAGCGTCATACCAGCCCAAAGTACCTATCATACGCATCCCCTCTCCTCCGACTTGATTGACATAAAACCACAGCCCCGCATTCGTCTCTCCCATCGGGAAAGGTGCTGGTTTCCGCGAGGCCCACAGAACACCCGCCATGAGGTCTGAGCGAGTAGGTATTCACAATGTCTGCTGGAAATTCCTCCTCGACCGAACGATCCCTCCTCGGAACGTCACCCTCGAGGTGGTGGCTCAATGCCTTTCGCAGCGCGTTTACCGCAGCGGTAGACTTGCGCCGGGGGCAACGTTTGGTGAGGCAGCAAATTGTAGGGGTTTGGGGTGGTTTGTTGAAAACACAAGCGATGAGTGGCTCGTGGCGAATCCGGCGGATTGCCCGGAGATGAAAGAGTATGCGCAGCACCTTCCCGAGGCGAGTGGGGCCGAAGGACCGCGGGCAAATCATACGATGAAAGCCGACAACAATAACTCCCGGCTCAATCTACTGCCCCCAGAACTCCTGCTACGCGTACTCTGTTTCCTTCCCCGCCAGGACGCCCTAAATTTTCGCATCTCCTCACGGACGATAGCCGCGATTCCGTTGGTGCAGGAATTTTGGAAGTCGAGGATACTAGATACGCCATATTTGTGGGAGATTCATGATCACTTGCCGGAGCTGGGGACGATCAGACCGGATTGGAGAAATATTTACAAAGATCTGGTCGTGGGGGAGCCGGTGGCAGTGGAGTTGGGTGGATTGAGGAATAGAAAGCGGATTTGGAAGCTGTTGAGCACGGTGGCGGAGGAGTGTTGGGAGGGGGAGATGATGGAGAGGAAACAGAAAGGGAGTTATGTTGATCCTGCAAAAAGGGCGATTGATGGTCTTCCCGTTGGCCTATAAACGTGTTCAGTCGCTAGTAGAAGCTCGATAGAACCCACTCGTCCCCAGACTCGTTGCCTTCACTCGCAGGCTCTCTCGGCAACGAGAAAACAACGAGGTACGAGTAGCAACACCACTGGAGTCTGGGCACGAGACAGCCCGCTCTTCTCTTTTTCCCGTTTTTCTCTATGTCTTCAATAGGACATGAATTTCCTAGCGGCAGGCTAATGGGCGGGTTAGCTCTTAGTGGGCAAATGTGCTCTTATACACGGGGGAATGAGTAACTATCCTGCGCACGGCATACAAGAAAGAGCAAAAGAATAAGCGGTACAGGTTTCGAACCTTGATGTTTAAAGCACTTGCAGCCTGGCGTTTATTGCATCTGGCGTTTATAACACTACGCACTCCCTATTAAGCTAGGTATGAGCGCTTATTTATTAGAAGATTCGGACATGTCAAATTAATAAACGATCATTCCTCAAAGATGCAAAAGTCCCGCGCAATATCAGGTCTTTCCATACCCCGCAACAAGACCACAGCCTCCCCGACAATGTCCGAATTCTCATTCCCAACCATCCCATCCGCATTCTTGAAGAGCGCAAATACACTCACAATCCTCATGCCATTCTTAGGTGCCGAGAGTGCCGTAACTTCCAACGTAGTTGAATCCTCATATTCGCATGGTGAAGGAACCGAATCGCAATAAACGATGTGCTCAAGAGTTGAGGGTCCCAGTATGTGACGAAGTCTAGTCTCTCCTTCACAAAGAATCCGAGGCTCTCTAAGAAACCTTCTGCAAAACTCAGGAAGCCATCGACGTGGACTATGAAGACTGACTACTTTCTCTCTGGGTTGTAACCGAGCTCAAAGGAGGTACTAATTAAACATCTGCTGACATTTTGGTGCGCTTCCCGGAATAGATAACTTGCGGAGGTGCCATTGGGCTGCATTTCGAGAGTGCCGTCCTTATGCACCAGTGTTTTCCATTCAATGCTACGGGCTGTTTCAAACCCAGCGAAAGTGGCGGGGATGAATGAGCTGGGGTGAACGTAGGTGAAATCGAAACCATCAACGAGGGTGGGTTTAACTGTACTGTGGTTTGGTCATGAAATGGGTAGATGGTGATGACGGGTTTAATCCCGGTTAGTCGTATTGTACAGTAAATGGTTGCATTCTTCGAAATACCATAGTATTGGAGGGTTTTATGGTCCTCAAGTCGCTCTTTCGCGAAATACAAGCGCTAGGTACTATAAGGAATACCTTATAATTGGTAATATTAGTACTTAACATCCTCAATTGTATTAGCTGCTGAGACATTCAAAATATTGAGTTTCCCCATCCCCGTTTGCATGAAGATATAGAAGAGGGTGTGCGTAGGGTATATGGTATCCCCTGGATCGTAACAGTTCCCGGCCCATACGGGCCGCCCGCGCAACCACCTCACCACACGTCCAAAAATGATCATCAGAGGCCGTCCTTTTTATCAAGTCTTCTTTAGTAGCAAATAAAACTTTCTGTCAAAGTGAATTGTAAATTATATGTGATGTGACTTTGTAAGTCTTACTGCCCCACCAAAATTCGCTCTCTGAACTGGCAACCCACCCCATGTCTATGCACCACTAC
>Ga0307512_10001144_pt1 | contig 38576 bp, 37 predicted proteins | sample 14_EM_MG_FD_200267 | JGI IMG/M metagenome (GOLD analysis project Ga0307512, IMG submission 200267) | Populus trichocarpa ectomycorrhiza microbial communities from riparian zone in the Pacific Northwest, United States - 14_EM | ecosystem: Host-associated > Plants > Roots > Unclassified | place...
GGCCCAAGAAGCTGCTGCTGGGCATAGGAATTGGTGTTGGCTACAAGCTGTCCCATAATGGAGTTGGTAAGAAAGAGATTGAAGATTTGAATTGGAGTAATGGCATCCAGCTCTGAGAATGAGATGGGCAGTCGGTTCCATGCTTTGTGAGGAGGGACAACTGGTTGTAACGGGTCAAATGTGGGAAGCTTAGGAAGATCTGGCAAATTTTGAATCGGTTTTTTGAGTGTTTTCTTGCGCCGCTTGGCCGAGTGACAAGCTGTGATTGACCTGGCTGGCTCAATATATGCCTCATCTGAGGAGCTATAATTATCGTCAAGGTTGAGCATTGCAGGTGGAGCTTCAGTAGTGAGTGAAGACACATCAAGTATAATGACAGGTCGATGCTGTACCACTGTAGGTGGTGGTGGTGGTTGGGAGGAGGTGCACTTTGGACCAGAGTGATTGTCCATGATGCGACACTTGGCACTTTGTTTTTTGACATTTTTTGGTGAGGATGGTGGAGATGAGAGTATAAGTGGTGGGGGTAGGTAGTTGACATTAAGGTTCCGAGGTCTGAGGGCTTCTCTGCTCATGGTTGTTGTGGTGTGGTAGATGGGAAGTGGGAAGGTGGTTGCCACTGGGCTGAAGGATGGTACTCTCACAATCTCCAAATTACTGCTATTTATATGCAACTCAGCACCACAGAACTTGTCACACTGCCACAAGAATTTGTAAATAGAAGCTTCTACTAGTTATCTTTCGATTCATAATATTCTAGGGGGGGGTTTAAGTGGGTGGCTGTGTTGTTATAAGTGAGAAGGCGCAGCATACGCGAAAGTGGGCCCTTTCGTGGGCCCAATACCGGCGAAGGGATACATTATGCTGCATACAACAAACTTGAATACAAACTGCCAGATGCACTTCATTGCACACTCATAAGAACACTCTGTAGTACATTTCCGATTCCACTCAATTGTTTACTCCTAACCTGCTTGACTGATTCTGCTAAGTAAGCTCTCAAGATGCAGCCTAGTACATTCTGACTTTGCTCCCAGGTTAACCTCCAAGTACATTCTCAAGTAGATACCAGGGCATGATCTCAAGGATGCTCCCAATTGCACTCCATGACACACTCCCATCCTGATTGACTGTAAGCTCCAAAGCAAGATGTTAAGATGCTCTCAAGCATAATGCCAAGAACACTCTCAAGAATCCTCCCAATTGCACTTGATGGCATGCTCCCAGCCTGCTTGACTAACACTCACAAGTACATTTTCAAGCTGCTGCCAACTACACTCCAAGTACACTCCCAACTTCACCTTCTAGTATGTTCTCAAGTACACCCCCAGGCATGCTTTCAAGGACCCTCCCAATTGCACTTGATGGCACACTCCCAGAGACACTCTCAAGCACACTCCCATGCACTCTCTCAGGTACTCTCCCAACTTCACCTGATGACACTCCCAGTCTGCTTGACTGTACACTCCCAAGTAAGGTCTCTGGGTATGCCCAACTACACCTCCAAGTTGCTCTCAATTACGATTCCGAGCACACTCTCATGTACACTCCCAATTGCACTCCATGGTACACTCCCAGCGCGCTTGGCTCTACGCCCCCAAGTACACTCTCCATGTGGAAGACACCCTCAATCTCACTTGACTACATGCTTCCATGTATGCTCCTGCATGCTCAATCCAGAGACTGGCTGAGTTACAGACACCAGGTACCGGAAGGTGTGACCCAGATGGCATGTAGTGGGTAGTGATTCAGGGAAGACAGGCAGCAGGCAGTGTGCAGTGTGTGGCACGTCGCAGGCAGCGTATATTGGCTGAAATTCTGATGTTGGTCAATATGGTAGTCTGAACCTTATCATTAGTGCGCCCACCATGGCAAGATCTCACAATGCCTCAAGGTCATGGTGTTGACAACTGCAATGGTATATGCTGCAGGAAAGGTTGATAATTGAATTTTGAGGAGAGCAGATTTCGGACTCATTTCCTCTGGGAAAACTGCAGCCAGTTTCTGCTCACCAATGGGCATTGGGTGTGCAGAATCAGTGTCTGGCTGATCATCGTGATGGTGATAATGATTGTGCTGGTAATTTTGATGGTGATGATAATAGTATTGGTAATGCTGATCGTGATGGTACCAAAAGCACTTAGTCAAGTAGGCAGGTTACAACTTTAATGTAAAAGCTTTAAGAGACTGAAAGTCATCTGTTGGCAAAACATTCCACACAGTCAGAGTGTTCATGCGGCAAAAAGTCTCCCATGGACTGCTCTACTGCTCAGGAAGTGTGGCTTTCTCAAGCAGGCTCCAAATCAGGCACACCTGCAGGCTCTCAAGCATGCTCTGAATCAGCCTCTCAAGCAGGCTCTCAAATGCAAGTGTGCTTTAGAGTGAATTCACAGTAATAGTGTGTACAATACAACAATATTTCCTGGAAGGAAAGACAGGTATAGATCCATCTCCATCCACCAACTGTATATAGGTCGATAGGCCCATTCTCACATCTCTTTACATCAACTATAGTTGAGCCTTGGGAGCACATAGCGCAGTGGTCCACAGCAAGCTTGCTATGAGCTGTGTGTGTGCACTGGTATGTATAGTGCAGCCTGTAGTAAATTTGCACCTATGCAAAGAAAAGCATTTAGGTAGTATGTGTAACATTTGGATTTCAAATTTTTCTAGTCTAGGTTTCTTTCTGTGAAGTTCAATAGCTATGAAATCTGAGTATTGGCACCATCAGTAATGTCGCTAAAGTTTTCATAGATCTCGAGCATGTAGTTTGCTTGGTATTGAGGGGTTAGTTTACAAGAAATAATCTCCATGGCTTCTTGAAAATAATTCGACTAATTGATTCTAGCAGAGGTTGTTTTGTAGCTGTGTTAATATTTGTAATAAACAGGATCCTGGAGAAGGATTATTTGCAATAGCAGAGATATTTGAGGATGCTATATATGCAATAATGGTAGTGGTGGTGACCATGGTGATGATACTGGCTCCGGTGGTTGTGTGGGTGGCTGCTGGGGAGTTTGTGGTTGCAGTGATGCTGACTGTAGTTGTGGTGGCTCCAGCAGTAGTGGCTGCAGTAGAGTCGAGGTGTTTGTCAGCAGCAGAAGTGGCTGTGGAGATGCATGCTGTGAAGGTGGTGGCTGTTCTGGTTGTGGCTGTGGTGGTGGTGGCTACAGTGGTGGTGGTGGTGGGTGTGGTGGTGCTCACCAGGATAGAGTCAAAGTTCATAGGAATAGTGAGAGTTGTTGGGGACACTTTGAAATCCGTAGTGTTGCCATCTGCTACTGTAACATTATTGATTGACATGAACATCATCTTGCCAGTTATTGGTTATCAGGTATTGTTGAGATGATAATATTAGATGCAGTAGTCAGTGTGTGAAGTGAGTTGAACTATACAGTACATTGTCTCTCCACAGGAATGTGAGAAGGGGGGCTGCTTATATACCTGGCGCATATCTTGTGCTAATTTCCAGCCTTTATGAGGCTCACAGTATCTCTAGCGCCCTCTGCCCATATCTGGTGCAAACTATCCATTCGTTCCGTTTGTTGGATGGTCTGAGTAGTTTGGCAGATTATTTCTGTTCTTCCTGGTGTGCCTGTCGAATCTGCCACTCATCGCCATGTTAGTGAGTCCGTGTTGATCTTGAGATTTCTAAATGATTAGGCAAAACTGGCAGGAATTGTTGGTGCCACGTGGGTGTAACATATACTGTAGGAGCATTGCTTCCCCCTCTATCATGCAAATCTGCTCTATTGTGTTGTATTGATATCTCCATCTTTTAGCTCTTGTGGGTCATGTCTTCTCTTTTGGTTACATGTCATGCCAATTTCTTGCATTCCATTTCGGTCCTTGCGATGGATCTCATCTCTTCAATCCCTCTCTTCCTACACTGACTTCGCAATCATTGTTTGGGCAGGTGGTCAGCCCACACTAGATATAGGGTATTGCATTTATCCACCAACTCTTTGCAATCTGTCAGGTCCTCCACCTGTACTGCAATCATGTCTCATGGGTTTTTGACTTTACTAAATTCTCTCTTTTGTTTTGCTATTTGCTACCTGCTACTGAATCTTCTTTGCAATCTTCGAGATGCTTGGTTTCCTCATCCCGTGTGCTGCTAGGCAGACTCATATGGGCACTGTACGATTTTTAGTCAGTGAAGAACTTCTTGAGTCAACTAACAGTTATTCAGACTTCTAGATGTGGTCCATCCAGCTCTGCCCATTCATAGGACCCCAACCTCTCAGTGATGTTGGTGAGGCGGTAGGGTCCACCCCTTATAGCATCCAGTTTGGCACAATGATACAGCTCTATATAGATTTCATGTTCAAGTACCACATTGCCACCTGGAGATTTTCAGCTTGGAAGTCAGCTGCTTGGATAATCTAGCATTTGTTTTGATCTCTTGACTGCTTGAGGTATTGTATGGCAACATTGATATTTTCATGCTGTTATTCCAGTTGGCAGTATTCTATGCTATGTTCTCTAGCTGTCTCCAGATTGGACAATATATAATCAGGTTCTGGATGTATGCTATTGTAAACAATCAGATTCCTGATCTTTCTGCTACGTCAACTTTTTTGTATTGACACTTTGAAACCTTCACTCCACAAATGCAACTTATTATTTCCCAATTAATCCTCAGTGGGCATTTAGTATTTTACAAAATACTCTAACAAATGTTGATACTAAATTTGTAGCTCCATGTATCTGTCCTGTCAGCCAATCCACATCTCAGGTTGTCCACACTGAAAGTTATCAAGTACAGATATTGGCAGCCTGGTGAAGGCTTGGGAAAACTCTATAACATTGGGTGGTATTCCAGCATCTTCCAGGGTCTGCTGCATAGTACTCTGAGCAGAAATCATACAGTGGTACTTGTCATTCAATATTCAACATCATACTCCAGAGGGTTTCATTCTCCATGAAATCCAGTATATACCCTGTCTGCAGCTCTTGTACACAGTCATTGCATGGTACTGGTATTGGTGTTGCCTACTCAATATCTCTTTTTCTATAATCTAGTCCAGCATCTGATGTACTTTCACCTGGTATGGGGATACCCCACCTCTTCTGAGTGACACACAAGTCATTGGTATGCATCCAACTGGCTGTGCTGCTTTCTTATCAGTTGAACTTTGACATGTTGAACTATAACGAAATGGGTTGTATTTAACCATAATCCGAAGCAATGCTATATATTGAAATTCTCGCAACAGTTCTGGATTTGCGTCTGGTCACCCTCTTCTCCCTCTGTCAAGCCAATTCTTCTATGGTCCACTCCATTGTCACCATCATCGACGCAATGCACCAATTGACAGAATATCTCCCTCTTCCCGCTGGTAATGTCAGTAGATGCTTCAACTTATTGGCCTCTGAACCTGTTACCATTGCCCACCTTCTTTGAATAATTGTGTATCTTCTTTGGTAAATGATCCCTGCTAGTTTCAACTATAAGACCCTCTCACCTTCCCTGCAAATATCCCATTCCTATAAACTGACCCCTCATCTTGTCCTTTTTTATTACAGTTTGAACCCTTCTCTTTCCCACGTTTCAGACCAAATAACCCCAACCATCTTTCTGCGTAGTATACAGCCTTGCCCTCCATCACTACTGCCATTGTCCAGGTTATTTGTACACTTTCACATGTTCATTTCCCAGATGTGGTAAAACATTTCCTATTCAGATCCAGATCATAGTAAAACGATAGAACCAATATACATCATTCCATGGATAGTGACATGTACTGATTCTACTACCTTGCTCAAATCAAACATATCACCATCAGGAGTGACCATCTTGCAATTGGGCAGTTTTCACCTGATGTGCTACACACTGGCAAAATTATGAATTATTACACAAATCTCTAATTGGCAATGAATGAATCTGGGAAGCTCATTTGAATGAATCTTGCCAAGGACTGTTAGAGATGTGGTATCATATTGATATTTGATATATCTGATGGCATCGTTTGGGCTGGAGAATACTGAACCAGGTGGGATTATTATATTTGCTGAGGTGATAGGGGTCATGACAACAACTCATTTCCGTTTGGTAACAGAGATTGGTTTAGTTATTGGTAGTAGTTGAAATGTCAATTTGCCAGGTTCAATCTTCTGTCTTGCCAGGATTGTGTAATCAAGTTGATGGCTTTGGAAGACATGGTAGTTTCCAATATCCATGGCCAGTGACTTCTTTCATGTAACTTTGAAAATCTTTGAAGCATTTGGAGCTGTATTATCAATGGGTCTGTGTTGGCCAGTTGCTTGCTGATTTTCAACACTTTCCTGATGGATTGTTTAGTATTGCTAATTTCTAGTACTTATTAAATCCTGTGGAATCTCCTTCACAACATGTACTGTTTTATTTCCACCCCTACGTACCTGATCTATCCCCTTCTTTCAATCCGGTTCAGATGCATACTCTGTCTTCTTACATACAATTGCCTTCCATTTTTCTCCCCCTTCCAAGTCTAAATGTATGTCTCTCTTCTCCATGCTTTCACTATCCTCCTCTTCTTCCCCACTACTGTTGACTTGCACCTTGTCTCACTCTTCATTCTCATTGTTCCATTCATCGATATTGTGTCTGTTACCTTTGTCTAATATCTGTTCATTTACTAGATGGTCTCCAGGATGGTTTCAGGGTTTTAGTATAGAAAGTTTTGCTATAATGTCATCAGCTGCAAGGTCGGATCTATAGCAAGATCAGATGGGTTCACATGCATTAATGAAGTTTGTAACATCTGATTTTCCTAAGACAGGGGCTGCCTTTGGTCCAGGGAGTGGCATTTGATAGTTTTCTTGATGGCCTGATATGGATAGTACAATGAGCGGTGCCAGAAGCCTGTTGATTGTGCTCAGAGGAAATTCCAATTGGTTGTGTAATAGCAGTTTGCAGACTGGCTCGTGATTGATATGATAAATTGAACAGTTGCTGGTGTGCAAGATTGTATTGGCAAGTGTAAATTGGGGTCAATTCTCTGAGGGTGGGTATTTTGGAGGGCAGTTCTTTCTTTTGTTCCCTTCTCAGCCTAGCATTAGTATCTCTGAAAAAGAATTTCATCTCTTTACTTGCTGTTATCGCAACTACTTTTTGTATTCTATTTCCCGTGTCCCACTCAAGGACAACTAGTATTCTCATTAGCATGTGTTATAGCATGTCACATCAGCAACAACTCTAGTATCCGTCAGAAACACCCAGGTGCTTCGGATGGCTCTGATAGCTCTGGCGGAACATTGTACCCTCTGCCGGAGATTTACATGCTTCCCGTCGCCCAGGTGATGGGTCGTATTGCATATCATCAGCAAAATGTATTTTATTCACTGGAAGCCTCCAGGAGTATCTGAGAGGATGTGGAGTATAAACTTAGATGCGTCAATTTCAGGAGAGTATCAGACCCGAGGAGGGCATTCCTGCCGAGCTTCCGAGGAACTTGGAGCGGCAACGACAAGCCTGGGAGCACCTGGGAGCACCGGCGACAAACCAGCGAGCGCCGGCAACATGTCTGGGAGCACCTCGAATCACAGTAGACCATTCTGGGAAAAACAACATCTTCTTTGGGAACGCTGCTGGTGCGCCTGGAAATCATAGCTACTACCCATCGTTCAACGATTATTAAAACGCATGTATTCAGTCTGTATTTTTATCGATGTATCTGTGTATCAATGTATCTATGTATCTATGTATCTATATAGCTACCCATCTACAGCGAGTTTGGAGATGCACTTGGAGGCCGAGATGGAGTGAACTCAGAGATGCACTCTGAGATCATCATCGAGCGAGTTTGGAGATGCACTTGTGAAGGCAGTATTTGAGTGAGTTTGGAGATGCACTTGGAGGCCATGATCGTGCGAACTTGCAGGCCGTAATCAAGCGAGTCTGGAGATACACTTGGAGGCAGCGATCGAGTGATTTTGGGGATACACTTGGAGGCCGTGATCGAGCAAGATCTGACAAGTACTTGGAGGCAGTCGATGGACAGCGCGCAAGGACTCAATTTATCAGTTAGTTAACTCGCAACTGTGGGAATGTGACAACTTGACTTTACCTTTGAAGCTCTTATGGAGAACTGGCTGGTGGCGGTCAATCGGTAGGGAGGTAGGCTGGAAGCTGAAGCTACATTCAGGGGTGAACTCGAAATTGTGAGAATGACGGGACCACAGACAATCTTAGGTGTATGGTGTACTCGGTGTATGCTGTGCTCGATGCATGCTGTACTCAGTGTATGCTGTACTCGGTGTGAGTTGTACTTGGTGTATGCTGTACTCGGTGTATGCTGTACTCAGTGTATGCTGTACTCGGTGTATGCTGTACTCGGTGTATGCTGTACTCGGTGTATGCTGCACTCAGTGTCAACTCGTGATGATGGCATGGAGAGATAGAGAGGGATGACTTAACTTTTTGTTCTTGTGATGATGCTAGAGTTGTGGACGAGAAAGAGAGAGATGGGGGATGAAGATGAGAATGATATTGAGCATACGAGCGGCTATCAGAAATCAGGAGTACGATTTGCCAGACTGGGGATATAAGACCTCGTATCAGTGTTATTACCTGCCGGATCGGGACTCGTACCAGCCGTTTCAGGGATGGAGAAATGACTCGCACATGACATTCTCTAAGTCCCAGTTTCTCATGATGATCTCCCCTATCTCCTCTGATCCCTCTCTGTGTTGTGCTTAACTCTAGCATCACCTAAGAACACGAAGTTATGTCATCCCTCTCTATCCCTCCATGCCATAATCAGGAGTTAACACCAAGTACTGCATACACCGACTACTGCATTCACCGAGTACTGCATACACCGACTATTGCATCATCCCCAGATCGACAGTCTCCCGCTCCCAGCCAGTTTCTCATCTCTCGGCGGATGTTGTACTGAACTCTCTACATTCCCACAATTACAAGTTAACCAATGAATGGAGTCTCAGCTGCCATTGCGCCTCCCTCCAAATCGACCGCCTCCAAGTACTCCCCCAATCTCGCTCAAGCATAGCCTGCAAGTGCATCTCCAAACTCGCTCAGTCACAGCCTCAGAGTGCATCTCCAAACTCGATCGATCACGGCCTCCCAGTTCATCTTGTGAGTTCACTTGATCTTGGCCTCCGAGTGCATCCCCAAACTCACTCAATCATGGCCTCCCAGTGCATCATTAAACTTGATCAATCACGGCCTACAAGTCTATTGTGAAAGAGCGACGGTCGGTGTACGGAGATACAGGGGTAACGGAGGTGGAATGCGTGACACGGAGTATATATTTGGGAGACCCCGGGGTAGATAGACAGCATCTCATTTTCATATCATGTTGTCATGCAACAAAAATACACACTCTATCTTTCCCAACTTTTGGTCTCATTTGCTCTTTCCGAGATTTCGTGGATGCACGCAATTGCGTGGATCCTCACTGCCGGGTAGTATCATATCTTCTCACCTGCCTACATTCCTGGAGCTTAATGTAGAAGGAACGTGAGGAGATATTTTCGCTGCATCACCCATTGCGTTGCAATCCCGATGCAAGTGTGTACCCAATGAACCCATTCCGATGTATGGTCATGGTTGGCTACCACACCTGAGTGTGTGTTTAGAATAGGAGACTGACAGAGCGAGAAGAAACGGCGAAATGGCGTTCAGAAGGCGATACGCAACATGACGCCTGGTATTGACGCTGGGCGCGGAGTAATCTGCCACCGGGGTGTCTCTGACGGCTTTGACGGAGTGCGTCCACTCTGACGCAGCCATTCGTCCCGGCCGCAGCCATTCCGCCCGGACGGAAATGTTTCTTGCTGATGCACATAAATAGGATAACTATTGGATGTATTTAATATTTCTTCGAATCAGAATCGTCTGCAGCCTGGGAATCATAATCACTTGATGGCGTATTTTCTTCCGATGGTTCAATGTCAAGGCTGATGTTCAATGTTGGACCCCTGGGAGAGAATTGTGCAGTTTTCCCTCTGTTCTTCCCATATGAGTGGGTGGTGTCATTGATTCTGGGGTAATCATCTAATCAGATTAGGGTCTGTTGTACATGCCATAGATAAATATCTATCATTGCAATTGAGCCATTGGGGCAACTCTCCCAGTCTTCATTCCAGTATATGGTTGGTAACTATCATCCCATTGTTAGGTTGGTTGTTTTCTTTCGCTATTGATTCTATTTAAAAGGTTAGTGCAATTATCAGGATATTTGGCTGAGTACATCATTAGTCTCTTTTTTGTTAGTAATCTCAATGTACCCAGCTTTCTCGCATACAGTATTCCACACTGACATTGCCATTACTGCCCTGAAGAAGATTGCTATGGCCTACAGCATTCCATTCTCTTGCATGGTAGGTGTCTTTCACTAGTTGCTTCTCTCTATTTTTATTAGTTTAAGGTTGTTGGGGTCTTTTTCACAATTCTGTACTCTGCTTTCCACAGAAATATCCAACTGGCAACATTTGTGGTGCAATGGCAGATGAAGAACTCTGGAAGCCTATAATCAATGCTCCACCAGTCACCTTGCAGACTACAAAGAGACATTATCAGTGAAGAATGGGTCTGGATTGAGCAGTGTAGAAAGCAAATGATCGGATATCAGAGCATACCCAGCCATAATGAACCACAAATATTACATGAATTCAAAAAATCCTGACCCAAGTACATGGGAACAAGAGCTGTAAGATATAGAGTTTGTATCTCATGGTTTGTGTGTTGGGATAATTCAAGTTATCTACTCCAGGGTCTCCTTGATAAACACACTTGTATTACCATGTCCACCCCCATTATCCCTGTATCTCCATGTGCCCCACTGTCAATGTAAGCTGTGGTGCGGAAGATCAAGTCTTCCCACAACACTACCATTCCGAACAATTCCTTTATTTGTCCAATGTAGGCACTCAAGAACTGGAGTTTTGTATTTTCGTATACAGTTCAAATTACTCCAATGCCCAAGCTGGTTATAATACATACAGATACATGAATGTTGACTCACTTTAATAGCTACTGAGGGGTGTGTTTAGAGAGTCTATCAGGAAATAGATTATTAGAGGCTTGCAAGATATTTATGGCCTGGGAAAGGGTTTGAATGTAACAGATAAACAATCGCCTATACAATCTGACAACATTAATACTCACAAGCCTAAAGCCAAATTTTGCAATGTAAATGAATGGACCAGTGCTGAATCGAGTAACATGTTGAAGGTCTGGCTTGTAATTCTTGCTATTTTTTTTAAAAAGTACTTCAAACAATTTAAGTTCATCATATCTATTACTAACTTCATCTTGATTGCAAGCTACTACTCTCACACCTAGTCTATGCTCAATTACCTTAAGGAATCACTTAGTTCGATTCACAGTTGCACCCACCACTGCCTACCATACTGTGGTACAGTGGAGTGTGCTCGAGTAGTCGAGTCCATGTGGGTGTATGCGAACATGTGTCAATTGTCTCATGTAACGATAGATGTCGCATCAACATAAAGTCGATCGATGACAAATGGCGCAAACTACAAAAGAGGCAAGTTACATCATACTCCTTGGCATACTGATATCCGTACTTCCAATCAGCTCAACACTCCTCCAGGATGGCTATCATGTCCATTTCAAACAAAACAGTAATCAAAAGGGAAGAAAAGCAAATCAAACATTGCGGATCTCCTCAGAACAACCGTGCCCAATCAATTTACTTTCCAACGGCGTTGCCAATGTCATTTCCAATTTCAATTCCGATACCATTTCCAAGACCATTTCTGAGGCCATTACCGATTCCAATCCCGAGGCCATTTCCTACGCCATTTCCGAGTCCAATTCCGATCGTTCCCATTGCAGCACACTCCTTCAAGAGGGCGGGATTCGGCAGCGACTTTGTGAAGCGGTCGGCGAGCATCTCAGCAGTCAGTACGTAGCTCAAGTCGATCTCTCCATCCCTAGCCATATCTGCAGCACGATAGTATTTTGTCACAATGTGTGCAACCACACTTCCTCGGTAGATCCTGTTCTTGATGCTCACGATCAGTGAATGTGAATCGGAGGACATGTGAGGGATAGTAGGGATGCCGAGCTCGTTCTAGAGATGCGATATCTGTGTGAGTCTCATGCAGCAGACTCTAAAGGCATAGTATTCGGCATAGGTCGTGGACTGGGCAGTCAACTTCTGTTCTCTCGATCTCCTGTCAACTGCTCCTCCGAAGGTGATGTCCAGTCCACTTGTCGATTCATAGCCGTCCGGGCATCCAGCATAGTCCGAATCCATGTTACATCTAGGTGCGCCGTCTCTGAGTGTGCTTTCTCCAAGGACTCCTCGGGAATGCAGACGCCAGTTCTTTGTGCTGTTCAGGTACCGAAACACGAGCTTGAGAGCTACCATATGCTTATTGCTCGGGTCATCATTGTACCGGCTGAGAACTCTGAGTGCACACGCCATATTGAGCCCAGTGGCCGTCATCATGTACATCAGGCTTCCGATCATTGATTGGTATATGGTTGGATCGTGGGCTTCTACCTTGGGCTTCCACTTCTGAAGCTTCATCGCCATAGGCATGGCAACTGGTCTGTACTCGTCCATTCTGAACTTCGCCAAGTTCGTCCGAATATAGCTGTGCTGATGGATGTCGATCGTGTGATGGTCCCGAACACGTTCGATGATCATACCGAGACAGAAGGAGGCACTGCCGGGATCCTGCATCCGGAACCGCTTCTTAATCTGATCCTTGATCTGCCGAACATGCCGTTGTTAGCAATGATGAGGAGATCATCAACGTACAGAATGACTGCAGCGACGACTGTGCCTTGATCTTCCAGCAAGAACAGTCCTCCGTCGACAACTGATGCCCCGAATCCAATCGACATCACAAAGTGATTATATGTGCCTGACCATTCATGCGAAGACTGCTTGAGGCCATGAAGAGACTTTCTCAAGCGGAGTACATCAGCAAAATCAATTTTAGTCACAGGAAGCCTCCAGGAGTGTCTGAGAGGATGTGGAGTGTAAACTTAGATGCGTCGATTGCAGGAGAGTATGAGACCGTTGGAGGGCATTGCTGCCGGCCTTCGGAGTAACTGGGAGCGCCGACAACAAGCCTGGGCGCAACTGGGAGCGCCGGCGACAAACCTGGGAGCGCCGGCGACAAGTCTGGCAGCGCCTCCAATCACAGTAGAGCAGTCTGGGAGAAACAACATCTTCTTTGGCAGCACTGCTGGTGAGCCTGGAAATCATAGCTACTACTTATCGTTCAACAATTTTTAAAACTCATGTATTCTATGTATCTATGTATCTATATAGCTACCCATCTACACACAGTATATCTGGACTGGCTGCAGGCGGTGTTTGGGAGCAATTGGAGGTGCGCCAGAAAATGCCGATGGAGTGAACTGAGAGATGCACTCCGAGGTTGTGATCAAGCAAGTTTGCAGATGCACTTGGAGGCGGTAATCGAGCGTAGTGGGAGATACACTTGGAGGCTGTGATTGAGCGAGTGTGGAGACCGTAACCGTGCGAGTTTGGAGATACACTTGGAGGCCGTAATCACACGAGTTTGGAGACTGTAACTGAGCGATTTTGGAGATGCACCTGGAGGCCGTGAGCCAGTGTATGTGGAGATACACTTGCAGGCGGTGATGGAGTGAACTAAGAGATGCACTCCGAGATCGTACACAACATCAGGAAAATGTATTTTAGTCACTGGAAGACTCTAGGAGTGTCTGAAAGGATCTGGAGTGTAAACTTAGATGCGTCAATTTCAGGAGAGTATCAGACCATAGGAGGGCATTCCGGCCGGCCATCTGAATAACTGGGATCTCTGGTGACTGGTACAGGAGCACCATGGGAGTGATTGTAATAGGTTTGGGAACACCTCGGAGCGCCGGAAAGAACTTCGGGTGCACCTGGGAGCACGTGGGAGCGCCAGCGATACACCTGAGAGCGCCGACGACACGCCTGGGAGCACCTGGGAGCTCCTGCATCATGTCTGGACGCGCCGGCGACAAGTCTGGGTGCGCCGATGACAAGCCTCGGTGCGCCGGCAACAAGTCTGGGAGCACCTCAAATAACAGTAGAGCAGTCTGGGAGAAACAACATCTTCTTTGGGAATGCTGCTGGTGCACCTCGAAATCATAGCTACGACATATAATTCAACAATTGTTAAAACTCATGTATTCAGTGTGTATTCTCATACAGGTATCTATATAGCTTCCAATCTAGACACAGTATATCTGGATTGGCTGCAAGCGGCGCTTGAGAGTAATTCGAGGTGCGCCTGACAATAACAATCAAGTGAACTCAGAGACACACTCTGAGGCCGTGAGCGACCGACTTTGCAGATTCTCTTGGAGATGGTAATCGAGGGTATTTGGAGATACACTTGGAGGCCGTGATCAAGCGAGTTTGGAGATGCACTGGGAGGCCGTAATTGAGCGAGTTTGGAGATGCACTTGGAGGCCGTGATCGAGCGAACTTGGAGCCCGTAATCGAGCAAGTTTGGACAAGTACTTTGAGGTGGTCGATGGACGGCGCACCGGGCGCTGAGACTCTATTCATCAGTTAGTTAACTCGCAACTGTGGGAATGTGACAAGGTGACTTTATCTTTGAGCTCTCATGGAGAGCTGGCTGATGGCGGTCGATCGTGTAGTGAGGAACGCCGGAAGCTGAACCTACATTCAGGGGTCAACTTGTAATCATGAGAATGAAGGGATGACAAACAATCCAGGGTACTCGGTGTATGCTGTATTCGGTGTCAACTCATGATCATGACATGGAGAGATAGAGAGGCATAACTTAACTTTGTGTTCTGGAATGATGTTAGAGTTGTGGACGAGAAAGAGAGAGCTGGGGGATGAAGGTGAGAACGATGTGGAGGATACGAGCAGATATGACAAATCAGGGATATGACTTGCCGGATTGGGTTGGGAAGACCTCGTATCAGTGTGATTACACGCCGGATCGGGACTCATACCTTCTGTATCGGGCATGGTGAATCGACTCCCACACCAAATTCACTAATGTCCCAGTTTCGCATGATGATTTCCCTCATCTCCTTTCAGCTCTCTTGTTCTCGTCCTCAAGTCTACCATCACCTAAGAACACAAAGTTAAGTCACTGCGCTGTATTTCTTCATGCCATGATCAAGAGTTAACACCGAGTACAGCATACACCGAGTACAGCATAAACCGAGTACACCATACACTGAGTACTGCGTACACCGTGTACTGCATCATCCCATGATCGATTGTCTCCCGCTCCCAGCTAGTCTCTCATCTCTCGGCAGACCCTGGAGAAGATAGGCATCATCTTATCATACAATGATAATACACACTCTATCTTTCCAAACTTTTGGTGTCACTCGCTCTTTCCGCGATATCGTGGATCCACACAATTGCGTGGGATCCTCAACGGCGGGTACTATCATATCTTCTCACCCGATTCCTACGCTCCTCGAACTAGAACTGCTCTTTCTCATGAATTCCGCTTGGATATCGCAAGAGGTGCAGCAGAGTGTTGATGGTGGGTTCTCTGCCATCTAACTCCATCGTTTAACCACAACGGCCTCCAAATGGTGCATCTCTAAATGTTCTCTCAATGGGCGTGGCCGGGTGCTCCTCCGATTATGCTCGAGTACCATCTGCGGCCAGATTGACCGTATGTATATATAGAGAGAGACTGAAATGATGCATGCCATAATATGATGTAGCGAATCTTGTTTACTGTAACAAAGATGAATATGATAAGACGAAATGCCTTGTGTTTATGTAACAACCACTGCTGTGAGAATCCAGCTTCAAGTCTCCTGCAGAGCAGCGCAGCAGTCTCGGCTGCTCTGGAAGTATCCCACAGAGCTGCGCAGTGGTTTCAGCTTCTCTCGAAGTCTCCTGCAGATCTGCGCCGAGGTCTCAGGAGCTCCAAAATTTGACTATCCTAGATGGAGCATCCTAAATGCACCTCCATAACCGCAGGTGCTTTCAGGAGCACCTGAGAATCCTCTTGCAGAGTCTGAGAGCACTTTGCAAAGCTCCAGGGGGGCCTGGGAGCATCTGGAGGTACTTAGAAGCACTGGTGAGGTCGCCCAGAGTATCTGGGAGGATTGTGTGTGGCTTCCGGACCGAATTACACTTGGCTGATGGAGCGAGTGTGCAGATGCACTTGGAGGCCATGATCGTGCGAACTTGGAGGCCGTAATCAAGAGAGTTTGGGCAAGTACTGAGAGGCAGTCGATGGACGGGGCACCGAGTGCTGAGACTTTTCTCATCAATCAATTAACTCGCAACCGTGGGAATGTGACAATGTAACCTTACCTTTGAGCTCTGATGGAGAGCTGGCTGATGGCAGTCGATTGTGGAGGGAGGCACGCCGGAAGATGAAGCTATATTCATGGGTCAACTCGTAATTATGGGAATGAAGGGAATACAAACAATGTTGGTTGTGTGCCGTACTCGGTGTATGTTGTACTCTGTGTCAACTCATGATCATGACATGGAGAGATAGATAGTAATGACTTGACTTTGTGTTCAGCGATGATGGTAGAGTTGTGGACGAGAAAGGGAGAGATGGGGGATGAAGATGAGAATGATGTGGAGGATTACGAGCGGATATGAGAAATCAGGGGCACGACATGCCTGATTGGCTTTAGGAGACCTCGTATTGGTGTAATTACACGCTGGATCGGGACTCATACCTGCTCTATTGAGGATGGTAAATCGACTGGCACACGAAACTCTCTTAAGTCCCAGTTTCTCAAGATGATTTCCCCCATACCCTCTCATCTCTCTCTTTCTTGTCCTCAACTCAACTGTCACCTAAGAACACGAAGTGAGGTTATCGCTCTCTATCTCTCCATGCCATGATGATGAGTTAACACTGAGTACCGCATACACTGAGTACAGCATACACCGAGTACACCATACAGCGCATACTGCATCATCCCAAGATCAACTGTCTCCCACTCCCAGCCAGTCTCTCAACTCTTGGCAGACCATGTTGTACTCGATTCTCTGCATTCGGACAATTCCGAGTGTACCAATGAATCGAGTCTCAGCTCCCGTCGCGCCTCCCTCCCCAACTACCACCTCCAGATTGACCGCCTCTTAGTACTCCCCCAATCTCTCTCGATCATGGCGTCCAAGTGCATCTCCAAACTCGCTCAATCACAGCCTCCAAGTGTATCTCTCAACTCACATGATGACGGCCTCCAAGAGCATCTCCAAACTCGCTTGACAATGGTCTCCAAACTGGCTCAATCACGGACTCCAGGTGTATCTCCAAACTCGCTTCATTACGGCCTCGGAGTGCATCTCCAAACTTGCTTGGTTACAGTCTCCAATCTCGCTTGATCACAGCCTCAAAGTCTATTTCCCCATCAGCAAAATGTAAAATGGTTTGGAAGTCATTACTGAACAACACAGCAGCTCTGAACAGCCACACTGATCCTTCCAGATGCTCCCAGATGCTCCCAGATGCTCCCAGATTGTCTGAATGCAAAGCAATGTGCTCTCAGGTGCTCTGAGACTACTTGACCAGTGCTCCTCAATGGTCTGGATGTTGTCGAACACACTGCAAGAATATCCTGAAGAATGTATAGTTGTCTTCTAAATGCAGCAAAATCAAGGTATTAGAATGTGCAGATTTCGGAGCTACTGGGAGTATTGGCTGCGTCTCCAAGACTATTCTGGTGCACCGTGAGAACCTGGAGCCATACTCTCTGGGAGTGATTATTAGAATGTCTATATCAAATAGTACAATTCGATTAACTCTCTTCCTCCTGCACACCATGATTCAGGCATTGTAACCGAATATACAGTCCAGTAGGTACCTATATCCACATGATGATTTATAAGCCATACACTATCGATTCTATCTGAGGCAGCGTTCTCTCCCACCAAATGTGCCGGTCCAACAATTGCTCCGACAGGTACAATAAGCATCTTATCGGTCTGTTGGACAACCCGGATGAACCCGTCAACACACTCAGCCTAACCATGCGGATCATACTGGTTTGTTGGAATCGCCACTGCATATTCTTGAGCGTGAGGATGTAATATGCGTTATTGAGTCTTCTTGCACCGTGTAGAAATGGTCGGTATTGTTTCTCCGGCTGGCAGGCGCTCCTGAAATTGGAGGATCTGATTTGTTGGAGTCCAACTAAAGTAAAATACAGGAAGAGAAGGAACTCGGCCTTGGAAAGTGTTATCGGGGTCACTTTCCGTATATTTAACCTAGATGTTATGAGATTTTGGCATGATCCCTTGGTTGGGATTGGTATATACTACCTTGGAATCAGGTCCTAGACGCTCAACAGATGTAGGGCAGTGAAATGGCTCACAGTAGTACGACAGCCCATTCTGAAGTGTAAAGAATATACTGTCGATTAGTACATTCTGCTGATATCTGAGCACCAGTCCAAGAATATCGTGTCCCCAGTCCTCATCAAGTTGTGCACTGAATAGCTGCCCAAAGTTGGGAATTCCGAAATCCTCTGATGCATCTCTGAGTGAGGTTAGTTTGATACTTCTGCACCATCCATGGACATGAGTATCTCTCAACTGATGTACCTGTTGCGATATGGGGTGGAAACACGGCTCGTCCTGACAATGCTGGCCGCGTGAATGATGGGCTCTGCGAGTATTACACCATTTATCTGCAGCGGATAGTAGGTTGAAAACTTTTGCAGAGTCAATATCATAACAGCCTTCAAGGGCAAGATACGACAGTTTCTCCTCAATATAGTCCAGTCCGGTTCACCAGTCATTGTGCTTCAACATCTGTCCAATGTAATTGACTTTGTTGGTGGATCTATATGCCTCTTTCACATTGCCGATATGTAGCCGTTCAGAAATATTGGTGGTGAAATTGTCACCAGAACCCATATGCTGAATTGACTCTGATAGATGTCTCACAAGATGCATCTCTGGCACCCAAAATGGATCACACACTGTTCGATGGTTTCCGGAGGATCTGAATGCCAATTGCCTTCCACCAAGCTTCAAACTCGATCAAGCGTTTCCAGAATTCCTTCTTCAACTGCATCTGCTCATTCGATGTGATACCATAGATCTCTCTCTCCTGCGGATCCACAATGCGGTCCGTATCAGCGATTCTCCAGGTGGTGGTTTCAGTCTCAGCATCTGATAGACAGACCTGAAATTCCACACACTTGTCGGCGGTTATGCGTGCCGCCCCTACACCTCTTCTTCTGTAGCAGTCGTCATTTGAGCAAGTCTTTTGGCGAATGTGCTTCTGGCACCGGTTGCCTTAGTCCCAACTTCCTGCAATAGTTGTTGCTCATGATGTTGGAATAATGTATCGAAAAGCTTACATTCAGCAGGTGTCGCCTGATGGATTTCGCGCTCCAATCATTCTTTTGCCCTCTGCCAATCATCATCGGACCATTCGGTTGCTGCTTGTCAGGCTCTATTCAGGCGCACCTGGAATTGCCTTCGTTTTGTGGTACTAACCATATGAGCCCCATACACCTGAACCTCCATGGCAACACGAATTTGATCAATATTGTTTTCTCGTAACTGATGGCATTCTGGTGCCATCTGTTCATCCACTTTGGCCTTCGCAGTCTTCGACATTTTCTGTTCTCATAATGCACCCTCCTTCTCGTGAAATCGCTTCAGTGCATTGTCTAGTGCTGTGAGAGATCGATCAGAGTGATTTTGTTTGCTAACAAGTAGAGAGAATTGACATAATGCCAGCACTGATCCCTTTGCCATGTCATCGGAGGCTGCTTCCACTGCAGTTTTCCCGTCATCCTTGCAGCAGTCAAGAATTGCAGCGTGCTTCACTGTCAGTGTTCTGATCATGCCCCAGATGACTTTACCCTATCAGGAGCCGCTGTTCACCGAATTGAATGGTTTTGAGAATTGCTGGAGGCCTGGATATCCTGGTACTGATGTGGATCGATTTTCAAATCGATCTCTGAAATTTCTAGCTTTTAGGTATTTGAGCAGCCAGTGCAATAAGTCATTAACTTAACCCAGTAGCAGCTAATGCAATTCATCAGGCTGCCAAAGCCGATAGACATTGCAGAGAGGGTATTGCCAGAACTGGTTGCGGATTGGATGAACACCAAGAGTGTGCAGAACATCAATTTTAGTTTCGTCCAGAAGCTGCGAGTAAACATGCTGATCTCTTGAGATATCAAATGGTCGAAAAGTGGAATGCCCCATCCGCACACCATTATGAGTTTCACACATCGGGCATGAGCCATATGAGACTTGAGCAATCATGACTAGCTCTGGATAATCCCCGACCCAGGCAGCCAAAAGAGCATAAAATTGTCTCTGGAATCCATCAGCAAATTTCAATTTCCAGCCGGGACCAGTTATGTCAAAATTCCGGAGTTGAGATAGCACATTTCCAACGACGCAATGCCATGCTTCCTCAGTATTGGTGGCACCTTTCGGGGGACATGGGCTCAGCCTAACAAGAATCCAGGTACGGGTCTTAGGTGTCCAGCGGATATCTTTTCGAATATTACCATTTGTGGGATTCTTTGGCCGAGGATGCTGATCCCCTGAAAAATTGGTCAAGTGAGTTTTGTCGGATGCACACATGACTGGAACAACTGTCGCTCCGGCAGGAACCTGATCACACATATCCCACCACCAATCACTAGTGTCCATCTCGCTGTATATTCTGCAGGTTTCCAAGTCTGGGAGGCGCACCAGTTCAAAATCGAGGTGCGTCTGCAATGGGAGATGTGCCAAATGGAACTGAATACATTTGACAATATCCTTGTAGTATAATGTTCCAAAGATATGTGACTGATCTTCAATCCAACTATCATCGCCGAGCCTGAAATCAAGTTCAGAGAGGAGCTTTCGCAGGGCATCTGCTGATTGGAATGATTTGATGTTGAAGTTGTCCAGTCCATGACTGAGATGTTGATCTATCCATGTTTTTGTTTGCTAACTGAATGATTGAGGCTGTTGAAAGTCGTGTGCTGACCGAAATCGATGCCATGGATTCCATTGTTCTGAGTACATGCAATGCTTATTGTACAATCCAGTAGCTTTGCCATATGTCTTCCCACCTGCATTTTCCACTCCAACTACCTGCCTATGAGCCACTGTCTTTGTTGGATCATGGGTACATGTCAGATCAGGCTTCTGGGCTTCTATAGTTTCTTCGTCGGGAGTATCTTCAGGTGATGGTGCACCTGGTACATTGTCTATTGGTGGATCATTAGTTGACTAGCTCATCGATGGTCATTCAGGCGCACATACTGAGATAGAACCATGACTGCTCGGGTCGATCCCAGCCTACAGGTGGTAAAATCCCATCAGGTAATTGGACTTCATTCATCAACATTGGGTGATATTGTTGATAGTGAGCCTCAAGTTGATTCTCGTGGAATAATTTCTTTTTCCAGATACAGCACTTAACGTGCTTCCGGTGAGTGTTGACCATCATTGAGAAATGGTTAGTGAACATGTATTCGGATGAATCACGATGATGCTTCAGCGGGTGATTTCGAGCCCCAGTATTGGTTTGAAAGCGAGCAAACTCAGGTTTGTGAATCACATTCACAGCCGCATCGCACCGCGCCAAATGCGGGGGAGGGTTATACTATAGTCAACTTATGATCAGTTTTCTTCATCAACTTGGATGTATATATCATATCCTGCACAATGATCATGCACATCGTCTGCTGAAAATCGTTAGCAGAGATGTGAAGTTTTCTTTCGTCATCACTGCAATTACCACCATTGGCCTTATGCTACATCATTGCGGCGTTGTGAGTTTTACCCTACGCGTGAGCCTCTGAGCAGCTGATAATGAAGATAGATCATCTTGATACAATGAATAGGTAAGTTTCCTAGCTAGCTGTATGCCCACGCAATGATCATCGAGAACTGATAGGCTGGTAGAATGGTTGCTTCAGTAATGATCCTTGACTGGAGCGTGGATCCTGAGGAGGATATGATGTTTAGACAGGGAGCTGAATAGGAAGCATTACTGTTGGTGCTCGACTCAAAGGCCGCCTATTGAATGTGGTAGCAAGGTCGTACACACACGACTTATGTGTAATTTTCATAGTCATGCTAACCTTCGCACTGGATCTAATCCTTGTTGGGTTCCTGAAGAAATCATATTATATCCCTTCTATATCCTTTCGATGACCTTTAAAGTCATGGAAGCGTACAATGGTGAGCATCTATCCAATATCCTAGTCTACAAATTGAAGCATATAACAAAGAAAGCGGGATGTATGGGATTAAGGTTGCTTTTTCTCAGCTGGGCTGGTTTCATGGATCAAAGGAGTAGTGAAACACCACAGTTCGTGACAACAGAGTGGGATACAAGAAGCCCTCCATTCTGCAGTAGGTCACTGCTACCTGCAGTATACTCAACCATAATCCGATTTATTCTACATCACATCTCGCATCTATAGTCGATTACCACTATCTTTCATCTCAGAGGATGTCGACGAAGGGATCTCCACTGAAGACAGCAAATATGGCACCACCGGGTGGCCTATTTGCCTCGCAACAACGCCGTGACGACAATTCAGAATCATCACATAATACTTTAAGAACCACCTTGGGCAAAGACAGTCAACTTGGTGAACACACCAATCAATATCATCTGCTGCAATGGTATGGTTACCCTCCTGCACGGCAACCATTCCCAGGTGCTCCGCAGTTTTATCACCATTCTCCATTCAACACGACACTTAGTTCGCAGGCAACCACCAGCGTACGCTAAGGATTTCCAAGTTATCGGCTATAGTGGCTAGGATATGACGTCCACCAAGGTGGTTATGGCAGGTCTCAAATGATCCCCCCTCCGCAGTTTCCAGGACAAGGGCAGTCATCTCCAGGTGCACCAAGAGTGCCTCCAGGACCGCCTGGAAACAATCCAGTCCATCCGCCAACATCTTCCAGCTCTCCACCTTCATCTGGACATCCTTCTGGCGCACCATGGAGACCGCCCATTAGCCTCCCAATGAAAAGATTCCAGCCACCAGCGGAACTGGGGAAAGCAGATGTCGCAGGAATTGCAGGCTTGCCCACATTGCCGGAGATTTCCTCCCACGATTATGATGCAGATGATCAGAGTGAAGAGACATCGGACTTTGGCGGTGCACAGGGCAACTGCCCAATCAACGTGAAGCAAACCGAATTCTCCTTGAAGCAATTTGCCAACATGATGGGGCAGGCCAACTTCAGCTTCTTCAACAAGTGGAAGAAAGTATGGGTGGCTGAGTTTACGGAGAAAAGGCATCAGTCAAGTATCCAGGGGCAGAACCGTTTGAAACAGCTGCGAGATGGACCCCTGCATTGGGAGACAGCAGTTGCAGATTTTTTGCTGACATTCTAGGACTGGCAACCATTGGATAATTTCGATAATGCTGAATGGATTCGTTGGCAGTGGGTGGAGATGTTTTTGAAGAAATGTCCAAGCGAAATTCGGGAGGGGAGGAAAAAGGGAAGGTGAGGCAACAATTGACTGGCGACGAATATGGGTGAGCATGTGGGCCAAAACGCGAGAAGTAACCTCCCAGAGTTGCCAAATACATCGTTCATTGTTGGGATTCGCTGGGTGTCCAATGGCAAGGATATGGTTCTAGCCCCCAAACAACTCCAAGCCTCATATACAGATGTGAGGGACTGGGAGGAGCTGATTGATTTCATCAACAAAAACGGAGGCCCAAAAGAGCCATACATTCTTACCCTGATGTTCAAGTGCACCTTGGAGCAGGATGAATTGGAAGAAGAAGATATGGGATTATATACACATGGGCAAATGATGAATCACCCCATATATGAGGCAGATTTCGGACAACTGTTGCCATTCAAATGCTTTCAAGTTGAAAGTTGGACAGGATCTGAAAATATTCTTCGGCGAAATGAGGAGAGCTACAGGGAAGGAGATTGCCGAGCACGTAATGAGACCAGTGAAGGTAATCCCCACTAGCCATGTTAAGGCTAGATGTGTGCAACAGCTAATCATTATGCATAGACTTTGGAAGGTTCTGAAGAGGGTGGAAGAGAGGAGGGGGAGGAGGACAGTGGGCAAGAGAATGATACTTGTATTAATGTAAGTTCTGATTGAAAGAATAGAATTCATTATATTCCATCCACAAATATTCGTTCCAATGGTTGCATGTCTGTGAAATACGAAACATTGAGATGAATTTCAGGTGCACCGGAGTATGAGCCCATCTGCCAAGCCTATATCAGAGCGACTGAAAGAGATCATTGAGGACGAAAACAAAACAAACAAAGGTTCAAGGGAAGCTCAGGAGCAAGTGGAAGATGGTGAGGAGGTCCTCAATCCAGATAATATGAGTTCAGTAGTGAATACTGTTCTCAATACAACCAACAACCAATTTGACCATGAGTGTCTGGATGATGCAGTCTGGCTGCTGAATGCCCTTCCATTTTGCCAATCAACAGCGGACCGTGTCCCAGGCCACAACTATTCGTTTTCCAGGCCTGCCCGGAACGAAGGTTTTGGCGCACCAGGCTTGGGCCATATGGTTCGTTGTGAGGAGGTGGGTTTGAGATGCTGATATACCAGGAGCGCTGGTGGCTGATGAAATGAGACTTGGCAAGACTTTCACCTTGGTGGCAGCAACAATGATATGCAAACTGCTGACTGAGAAAGTTGTAATGGGGTTACCACTGTCGATTTTGTGAGGGAATAACCTTGAGAAGTGGGTGAATACGGCACAGAACAACATTCACAGGATCATCGGTGAAGAACGGGAGTGGTATCCGTTGCGGAGACAGCATTCAGTGCCCCACCTCCTCAAAGAGATCCTGACAACACGAGCACAGGGGCATCCAGCGCTTACATCAGCGGTTGAACCAATCCTGGCGGTGACAATGCCTGGAGTTCCAGAGACGTTCAAGAGTATCATCGATGAGATGACATATGGATCCGATTTCAAGCTCATTAACTTGTTGCACATGGAAAATGCAAACCTCACCCACAAGGATCTAAACACCAGTAATGACGAGCCGGAAAACCGATGGAATATCCACCTTGTTTCATATGATACGTTGACATCCAGAGCGAAACCATCAAGTTACAGCCAACTCTCATCCTGTGCATGTAGTTTTGGCATTTGGGATGAGTCCCATCGGTACAAGACCAAAAACGGTGTGGGCTGGCAAATTGCGATCAAAGCGAAAATTCGATTCAAACTTGAGGTCACAGCTACGCCGGGATTCCAATCACTCAATGACTTGTGGTATCAGACGATGTGGCTGTTTCCAGGTACGCCTGAAGATCCAGAGGATGAAACATTGATGGAAAGGCATGGTGCAGAGGCATTGTATTGCACTGTGAAGAGTTTGATGCATCCAATCCGGACTGATGAGGAAGTAGCTCAACAGGCAGCGGCGCACCGGACGATTCAGATTGCAAGTCCTTGGACGATAAGGAGGTGGACAGAATCGAAACTGGCCAATTGAAATTCACTCGTTTGGATATTCAACGAGAATGCACACCTGATTGATCCCGAGTGGACTGAGGAAGAGCAAGCAACAGTGAAGGCCCTGGTGAAGAGATACACTTCGTGGGGTGCTTCTGGAGCATGGATGGTTAATTGATGGTGGCTTGCATGCTTTTCATTACAGTTGGGAGTCACCGAGGATCACAATGACGTTTCTAGAAAATTGTATGATGAATGGCCTCTCGATACCCGGGTGGATTGTCCGATTTTCCGAACGCTGAGGGAGCAATTTCTGCCAATGCTTGTCAACGGAGCTGCAGAGTATGCTGAACCTGACCAAGACGACACATCAAGATTAGCGCTCCTTCCGGAACAAGAGAGAAATGAACATGCACTCCCCAGTGCACCTCCACAAAAGACAGTACTATTTTGTCCTCTTTCTGGCCGAGTTCGTCAGCTGAAGTTGTAGCTAACCAAGTATTTTGCGGATCATCTGGATATATTCCACATGTATCCAGAAATGGGCAATGATGAACGTACAGAAATGCAGCTCCAATTCCAGGATTCACGAAATCTCTCTGTAAACATAACTACACCCAAAGTGGGTGGGACAGGCCTAAATCTTACAGCAGCAAACCATGCAGTAATAACTCAGTAGTTCTAGGTATTGAATGAGCAGCAGCAGGCATTTGCAGAAGTTGTCCGGCTAAGGTAAAATAGAGTACCACAAACATGGTTACCGAATATGGGTCCTGGTGGCTATGATAACTGCACGAGTGATCTCCATCAACTCTCTGGAGTGGCCCAAATGAGAGTCTTGCATGGCTTGATGGGTCGACCAAACATCTGGATGACGATGATTTTCCGGATTCTGGAGTGTCGTGAGGACCATACAAAGCTGCTGACAAAGAGTGGAGACAACATGTTGCAGTCTGATGAATCATCATCATAGATTGTTAGGACAAATTATCAACGTACGCCTCTTTAGAAATTTAACCACCATAATCTTCTTAACTGATACAAATAGTCAAAAAGATCGTTTGGAAGGCACACTATACTGCATAAAGAAATCCTGTCTCTCTACCATTTTGAAGTGAATCAAAGTTTGATGTGCGAATTTTTGTGTGGAATCAGTAATGGCTACAGTAGGATCTCGTTGGCGTTCTTGATTATTATTAATGACCAACATTAGATGAAGTCAATAGATAAGCCACATTACAAGTTCCCGGCTGGCCTATCTCAAGATAAATGGCGTGAGTCGAATGTTGAGAATAATGCAGTGAGGGTCTTCGAATCATACATCAGTTGCCAATTTTAGGTTCACCGGAAACCTGAGGCCACGTATGCATTTCGAAAGCAAATGATTGACACAAGCATAATTCAACCACTTTCACGTACACCGGAGAATTGTCGGTGTCTGTCATGAATCTCGTTACGCCACATCAGGTGCTGAAACTTTGCCAATCTCATTTGGCAATAAAATCAATCGAGGCGATGTTGAGTAGCAGTGTCTGGGTACGAGACATCGGCTCGCTGGTTCAGACAATGCCGCAAAACGTTTCTGGCATACGGTCGAATTTCAGGTGCACCGGAGAATTCTCAGCATCTGTCTGCCAGCGAAAGCTACAGCTTAGCCTTGAATACCTGAGCCGTGTCTCAGTATCCAACACTCTGGGATGCTGGGCTGTGGTGTGCCTGAACATCTATGAAATGCCAGCGAAAGCTGCGGCTATGCCATGAATAAGTGAGCCCGTGCATCAAATTCTGACACAAGTCCCAATACGGCGTAGACTGTCTGTATTGCCAAATCGGATCAGCAAATATGCTGTGCTGGATCTGTCATAACGATATGCCCATGATTCTCCAGTGGACTGGAACTTCGATCATAGGCCAGCAAAAGCAGCGGCTTTGGCACAAATTTGTAAGCCGGTGTCACATATTCTGGCACAAGTATTCAATATCGCTTAGACTGTCTTGATTGCCAATAGGATTGGCAAATATGCAGTGATCAATTGATGATAACGATATGTAGGCAGGACTCCACAGTGCACCTCAACTTTGATCAGATGCCAGCAGACGCTGCGGCTTTGCCAGGAATAAGAGAGCCGTGTCTCGTATTCTGCCCCAAGTACTCAATCTGGCTTAGACTGTCTTGTTGCCAAATATGATTGGCAAATATGCTGTGCTGGATCTATCATAACGGGACTCCAGCTATTTCCTGGCCTATGATTGAAGTTCAGGCACAACTGAAATCTGCAATCCTGTCCAGAATGACATTCTTGGATTTGTATGAAGCCAACTTTGACATGCTGCGACTCATTCTAGATGTATCATTCCTGCCCAGGCACGCCTCAAGAGTGACAAATAAGCCACCCAAGCGCATGTATCCCAGTTCTTAGTGCACATTACATTTTATTTTGCTTCATTTTCATCATGTTTTCTTCGACTTTGAATCCGTGGACGCTGTGCACCCAGAGTGTCATCTATCAAGACACTTCAGGTTTAAGTGCAGGCAGTTCATCTCGCTCAGCCTCTTCTAATATACGAATCTATGCTTGATTGGTATGTGAAGGCTGCCGCTGAAATGCCTTGAGCTGACAGCTTTCTGTGTCCTGTCCGTTGGAGGATGGTAGCCCTGCCGAACTTAACCACAAATTCCCAGACCTAGCAAATTAGTTACCACACTAAACTCGATATTGACAGAGTAGTATGTTTAGACCTATGCTTCGAAATCCTAAAATAGCTTCTGCAAGTTCGGGCTCTGTCAAAAGAGCTAGAGCATGAGAGTGAGCATCTCCAAAGAGAGATTCTGCTCTGCAACTCTGCAAGCTGGCTGGCAACTACCGCTCACCCACGTACCGCACTTACTCAAAGAGGCCTAAGTTCTGTATGCTTTGAATGCAGACTTAACTCAATTCTGATTAAATTTATGTTTGGGCTGCCAAAACTCGTATCTGAAAATAGATTATGTGAATGGATTCCCAACAAGCGAAGAGTTCGAAGAGAGAGTTATGACAGCATCGAGTTAAGGGAAGACAGCTTCGAAGAGTGCTATTAACAGTCAGAGTAAGGCGAGCTTGCATTCCCAGCGATTGAATCCAAGTATAACCATGTAAACTTCGGTGCACCTCAATTCCCGGGACTGCATGCATTCAATCATCATTCCTTTGCCAGCTGAGAGATGACGTCTTACCATGCATTCATACCAGTATAGCATATAGCTGTAATCCCCAAAATATATCTTGAGTCAACATCGTAGTAGTGAGACTCACAATGAATATGAGATTCATCGGTGTGCAACTTACTAGATTTTAGGTGCAAAATGAGAACGTGAGTGAGTATTTATGACGCATTTGTTAGCAATCTTGGCATCGACGAATGCCTGAATCAATCAGATTACCCCTGAATCATCCATCGTACCTTACCATTCTTTCTCTACACCTGTATCTCTCCTTTGTGTATGAAATTCCCCCCCTCCTCCATTTACTCCAACATTGGTATGAAGTATATTCTGCATACATGGTGCAGATGAGCGCATGAAAGGGAAGTTATGCTTACGAAATTGCCCTATCGACCACTAACTTAGCTGCAGCATACTAATACAATAGAATATTGTGAAAATACGTGTGTCCTGCCAGTGGATATACCACATACGGAGATTCATATTTCCCCTCAATCCATAACACACTCAGTATGAGCCATTGCAACTCGGCAGTCACTCACCAGGTCCCAGATCTATCAGAGTTCTGCGGATTCTCGATGCTGCACCAACGCTATGCCAAGCGGTCACGTCAAATGCTCGAACATTCACGCATAATTACTACATTTAGAGGAGTCATATGCCAGGGCACATGTGTTCATTCAGGTTCTCAGTGCTCCATTTGACAAGCACCAAGAGTTAGTGAGTTAATGTCGTGAGTTTTCTTGCGGTGCATCAGGTGCTATTCTATGTGCGTTGACTTTAGCCAACCTCCAATTCTTGCATCCATAAAGAGTGTTGTTGAGAGCAGATGCTCACATTTGGCATGAGGAATCCGGCTATTCCAGCCCACCTGACAAGGAATCCATCATTCCTGGTGCACCTGACAACATCCGAAATCGCATCACTGGACTCACATCCTCCATCTAAATATCAACCATTGAAGTCATCTCTCCTGAGCCCCACATGGGGCGCCCCGAATTGCATCCTCCTCGACTATGTGCAACTTCTTGCAATATTTCTCCTGTTATTCTATTGCACTTAATGTTATATTTACCACTTATACACTCTCTCCCACATTCCCCAACTTTCTGTCTTCATTACAGCAAATGGAGCCGATGCCCAGCCAGGTGACGAACCACTATTCACAGAAGGAACCAAGAAGCACACCTTGAGAGGGCACTCGCATTCAAGAAAGCAGCCAATCGTCATTTTCCACCAAATGTTGGTCTTCCAATATCTGCCGTCGTGCTTTGTATTGCCGATGACTAATGTCCCTAATTTCATTTATGAAGCAGGATGACGATACCGATCCGGAGCTTGATGATGACGAAAGTGAGGACACTGGAGGGTCCACCTGATCATTCAATATCGAAGAAGACGATTTGGATCACCAACAAGAGTTCTTACTTCTAGGCCAGGCACGCCGGGACAAGTGATTACAAACTACAAGGGTTCCACTGCGCAAGATATGCAGCCATGCGGATACTGTCATTGCACACCCTCCGCATCCGAATTCCCGAAATCTAGCTGGGGCAATGGCACCACCACTGCTCCAATGCCACAAGTCAGCTCTCCTCAACAAATTATCCGAGTCTGACTGTGCAACATCCACCCAGGCGCTGCCATTACTCAAGCCTAGTGGAAACCTGAATGTTCCACAACCCAAGGCCAGTGCTGATCAGAACGGTCCCCAACACCAAAAGGCTACTTTTGAGGTAGCGAAAAGGTTCATGGAGGCAATTGTATTCACCGAGACTCCTTCGCCAATAGTATCTGATGACAAATACTCGATGGTTGAAGAAGCTTGGAAACTTGCCATTGCAGCACAGGATCGTCAGCGGGCATTAGCAGGTGTTCCTGCAGGTACACCATCTGTGTGTCAATTGCCCCGTGGTCCATCTCTCAAAATCGATCTGCAAACACAAGAAGCTGTCAGTCTTGGAATCTGTTAAATGCTTGTATATCAGATTTGCGATATTGACTTATTCACCAAAATATACATCGTTAAAATTGAACATAAGTACCATTCGAGGAAGGTTGGTAGATGGGGCATGTCCAACTGTTTTCCGGAGTGACAAGTTGGATCTGCGCTCTGAGACAGAGCTCCGGATCCAGGTCAGGTAGCTCCTGTTTGACGATACATATCTGTGTAAGGTTATTGATGATATGATATCATGGTTCACTCCGATGGAAGTGGTAGATCTAATTTACCATCAATTTTTCTTCATCACCAATAGCTTGGGGCGCCAGCCAATGACATCCCAGTATTTCCAACCTCACGTTCCGCAGACTTTAGCACTGGTAGCCGCAGCAATTTATTGTGCGCTCCCTGAATATGCCAGTGGAAAGAAGACGACAGTTATGTTTTCTCAAGAAGAATATCGAGGTACATTTTGCACATCCCCTGTGATACCTCCGGAAGCTACTGCACTCATCAATCACACATTTGTGGGCCACTTGATAGCGCCCTTCTGCGCAACTCCTCTAGAATAGGTGCTCCTCAATCCCCGACGGTTCTCCCCAACCTAGATTGACTCTCTTCTCTTCCATTCTGCAGTCAATAGCTCCTTGTACAGCGCTCCACCGCTGGGGTAGGCACTCCTTAATTCCCTCTGTCTGGATTGGCACACTCAATATCATTCCGCACTCAATATCCCCCCTTCCACGCTCCTCAATTCCCACCGGTGCACCTCGGTCTGGATTGTTGCTCCTATATTGCATTGCTCACTACTTTCCCCCCCCTTTTTGGTGCTCCTCTTTTCCTAGTTTTTCATCCGAATATATCATATTGCCTTTCAAATGCCCATTTAGATTCGCAGCTAGGTTACATCTTGTTTCACCTTTGGTAGATATCAAAAATCAAGCCAAATGACATTGGAATTCAATTTCATCCACTCGCCAGCAACGAATAATCGGCAAATAGAAGAAGTCCCTCCAGCTTCTTTGCGCCGTTGATGAATTGTGTGTTCCTGCTTTTGTCGGCCCTGATGAGATGGGAGAAGTTGTGGATGACATTGGCACCATGATTGATTGATATCATTCGATTGCTTAGTTGGGTTATAGTTTCGGTATACCTGCATTTATGTTTGAATCACTCGCCTTTTTCTTTGCTTCCTTAATGTGACAAGGCAATGAATACAATGTCGAAGAAGATGAACGCTAGTATGATTCAGAAGTGATAATGAACAATGATCCATGCATCACATTCGCCGTTGAGGGAAATACATTGCTCGTGTACATCCAGAGAGTCTCAGATAACGCTTGCAGTCCGCCAAATGAATATCCATAAGAACCCAGGCATCGCTTGGACTGGGTTTGTGATTCTTTTGTTGGTTAGGCGACATTCCCAGGTGCACCCAAAGTTCTCTCCGGCGCTCCGATGAGTTCCCAAACTTATCACAATCACCCCCAAGGTACTCCTGTACGAGGTATCAGAGATCCCAGTTACTCCCAAGGCCGGCCGGAATGCCCTCCTAGGGTCTGATACTCTCCTGAAATTGACGCTTCTAAGTTTACTCTCCACATCCTCACAGAAACTCCTGGAGACTCCCAGTGACAAAAATACATTTTGCTGATGCCAACAAGCTCGATTACGGCCTCGGAGTGCATCTCCAAACTCACTCGGTTAGTGTGTGGTGAAATGGTTGAGCTAGAACGCCGACATTGCATCATCAACACTCCGCTGCACCTTGCATGGTATCCGAAGGGAATTCGTGGGGAAGAGTGGTTATAGTTCGCATAGTGTTGGAAGAGGATGAGAGGATATGAAGGGATACCCGGCCATGATGAACCACACATATTGCGTGGATCTACGAAAGCTCGGCAAGAGTGCATGAGACCAAGAGCTGGGAAAGATAGAGTGTGTATTTCGTATATTGAGATGATGTCTATCTACCCCGGGGTATTCCAATTATATACTGCCTGTCGCTGAGTCTATCTCTAGTATCCCTGTATCTCCGTATGTATATATATAGAGCCATAGATAATACATGCCATATTATGATGTAGCCAATCTTGTGCCTGTAACAGACCAATATGATCGATGAAATGCCTTGTGGTTGTGGAACTGTAAGAACCACTGGTGTGAGAATACGGCACCAAGTCTCCCGCAGAGCTTGTACAGAGGTCTTGGCTGTTCTCGAAGTCTCCAGCAGACCTGCGCAGAGATCGTAGCATCCTGCATGCACCTCCATCACTTCAGGTGCTCTCAGGAGCATGTGAGAATGCTCTTGCAGAGTCTGAGAGCACTTTGCAAAGCTCCAGAGGGGGGCTGGGAGAATCTAGAAGTACTTAGAACCACTGGCGAGGGCTACCGGAGTGTCTGGGAGGTTTGTGTATAGCTTCTGGACCAAATTCCATTTTCCTGATGTACCATCTTGCATGAAGGGTTTCTTAATCTTGGATCGTTGTATCGGCTCCCATTCTGAAGCAAACAAAATTATCCCTGCGGTGGGTGCATATAGATCTCTTCTTCCAAATCGACTCCCAAGGCAGCCAGGCATACGTGAATTTGGTGGATCTGAAGATCATACTTGGTGGCGATTGCAAGCGCCAGCCTGACATGGCCCAAGCGAGCAGTCGGTGCATATGTAGCCTGGTAGTGGATGCCTTCGATTTGGTGATTTCCTCCACAGCCTAGCCTGGCCTTGAACCGCTGCACATTACCTTCTCCATCCCGCTTGTTCATGTATACACAGCGACTTGGCAAAGCCCTTCTCCCATCCGGAAGCTACACAATATCTCCATGAACTTGATGCTGACCAATTCCATCGAACTCATCATTCGTCGCCATATCCCATTTCTCAGCGAGCGGCGACTCGGTTGCTCTTTTGAAAGACTTTGGATCAATCGCATCCTCGTGATCGTCGGAGATTGCAGCCACAGCGTAGATGGGAATCATATCCTCAAATTCCTCATCTTCAAGAGCCAATTTTGTAGACTGTGGCAACGTATCGTTCCCACCATGGTTTCGGCGACTACCTTCAGCCGGCGGCTTCCATGCATCTCCAAGTGACGTCGCAATGCCAGCCAATTCTCCTGTCTTCGTCTTTAGCTTTGGTGGATCTGGGGGTGAATCGTCGTCCAATGGCTCCTCCATTTGACATTCCGAATTTCCATCTCCAGTTGTCTGCGTCTCTGTGGGTTTGGGTTCGTCGATGACATCTCTGTAGAAGTGGTCATCCAAGATCCCTTGGTCTGCAGCGTTCGGTGCTGTGTACCACTTCCCTGCTCTGAATACCACATCTTGGGAGTGGTGAAGCGTCTTGGCCAATGGATGGTATACAAATTACTGCGTAGTCGATATACTGTACCCAATGAATATACCGGGAGTGGCTCTGTAATCCAGCTTTTTTCCTTTCTCATTCGGAACACGCCCAAATGCCAAGCATCCGAACACATGGAGATGCTTCAAAAATGGTGTCCATCCATGGCAGACCTTGCACAGAGTCTGGCTGACTACCGATCGCAACCGAGTGTGGGTCTTGAGATCGGCCGCCTCCGCGATCACAAACCCCCAGTACTTCATCCCAAGTCCAGCATCGTCCAGCATGCATCGTACGCACTCCATGATCGTGCAGTTTGCCCGGTTGCTGACTCCATTAGACAGAGAAGTGTAGGACGTAGTCGTTTCCTTTAAGATCCCTTCTGATCTTAGGTATTCTGCAACTTCTTGGAGGTATACTCACCGCCCCCATCTGTACGAAATGGCTTCACTTCCTGCCCCGACTGCGTTTCGCTGAGAGCCTTCCATCCTTTGAATGTTTCTAGGGCTGCCTACTTGTACTTGAATATGTACTCATCCGTATGCCTCGTGGCGTCATCGATGAAGAACAACATTTATCGACCTCCTCAGATGGCTGTCTCCAGGGGACCTCATATGTCCGAATGCATGAGCTGCAGAGGCTCAGTGGCACGGGAAGCTGTATTCAGAGTGAAGGGCTTGTGAGCTAATTTGCACTTGATGCAGCTCTCGCTATCACACTTCCCAGTCATCTTCAGAGCGTCGGCAACGACCTTCGGCAAGATCCCCAAAGCCTTCAGCCCGACGTGTGCCAAGCCACAGTGCCATAACATCCGCTTCTCTGCGTCGTGTCGAGATGCTTGCCCAGTCATCATATTTTGGCGGCAGGCAGCTGTTGTTGTCGATATCGGGGTATTTGGTTGATTTGGGAGCTCGATCGAGAACGCGATCCAGAACGAATAGCCCATCCACCTGAAGTGCAGTGGCCATCAACTTGGCATGGCGATTGTACAGGTTGAGACCGTAGTGATGCACCGGTACAACTTTGACATCCTTGTCCGTGATCTGTGACTGTGAGATGAGATTGAATGATCCTGGCAAATGCACCACTTCTTGAAGTATGATCGTTTCCGTCTTTCCATCTGGCAGCTGGAAAATCAATCTAACACTTCCATATCTGGATGCAAACGATGTGACCCCATTGTGTCCCTTCGCATCCTTCGTATTCGGAGGATATTCAGTGTAGGCGATGATGATAGCTCGACAGCCGGAGATGCGGGTCGTGCACCCATAATCGATGAACCAATCACTGGATGAAGAATTTGAGCTGGCCACCATCCAATAGTTCTCGATCGACTTGGTGAGAGTTGACGTAGCTCATTCTTCAGTTGATGCTTTTGCAGCACTGTCGGCAGATTTTGGAGGATCGCCGTGTTACTTGCTCAAACAGTCCTCGGTGATATGCCCTCGCTGTTGGCGATGAACGCACTTCCGCAGATCCTTCTCTTTCCCATTGTTGTCTCCCTTATTATGTCTCTTATCCATCTTTGGACTTTTGCTGCCTTTACCGCCTCTGCTGCCTTTGACACCCTTCTTTGCAAACAGCAGAGTTTTTGGAGCGAGTCCATTCTCTCTCTTGATTGAAGCTTCCATTTCTAAGTGTTTGGGGACGATCTCATCGGGCGTGGCGGTCATCGTGGTGTTTTTGTCCACCATGAGCTGCAGGAAGACTTTCCACTGGTCGTTCCTTGGGATCCCACAAAGGAGGTAGAAGATGTCTTCCTGCTCACTCACCTTGGCGATTGTCTTTGCATTCGCATCGGTGTCGGTGTTGGTCGCATCAGTGCCAGCGGTCGATGTTGCTGTCGGTTCGTCACAGAGATTGTAATCCTTGATTTTCCGATTGATCCGCAATGCATAGTTGTCGACATCTCAGCAGTCCTGTAGCTTGATGCACCAAAAGTCTTCCCTAATCTCGAAGATGTTAAACTTCAACTTTGACTTGTAGGCAGATGCTAGCTTTTCCCAAAGCGTCTCGCATCGTCGATGACCGTATATTCCGCATGTCTCCTCGGTTCCATGCCCAGCAGGATGGTCAATCTCGCAACACCATGGCGAGTCATCCAGTCTTTGAAAGCGGCCTTTTATAGCAGTCGCATTTGCAGCTGGCTCTCCCAGCTTGTCATCATATTCTTTGATGATACTATACACTTGCTTCTGCTCGGGAAGTAGGGCCATCTCGGTTGCCCACTATGCATAGTTCTTGCCATTGAACTTGGTGATTGTGATCGTCGTCGAACTCATCTCGCATGATCATGATTTTGTATCGCAATCAGGAGTTTCATTTGTCTCTCGGACTCTATGGGAGACGTCCAGCAGCCGCCGTCACAAACACAGCGGGATGCGAGGTAGTCGCTTAGCTTGTGGAGACCCTTCTCCGTGACAATGTTGACCTCCACTCAAGAACCGAAAGTGGAAATGTTGATAGTCGGTTCCCTTTTGAAATGCAAGGGCTCATGACCTGTTGCACAGTGGGGTGTGCTCGAGTAGTCGAGTGTGTGCGGGCGTATGCGAAGGTGTCTCTATTATATCATATAATGAGACACATCACATCGACATAAGGTCGATTGATGACTAATGGCGCTAACTGCAAATGAGGCAAGTTACAACACAGTCCTTGGCATAGTGATATCCGTACTTCTAATCAGCTCAACACATACTGCCGGAGCCACAGTCCAAGCAAGATACCCAAAATTCATTCCCTTCTCTACTTTATTCAATGTATATGGGATATTGGGTTGGCCAGTAACAGTGACACTGAAATATCTTCACCTGCTCAGAATATTCTCATCGCAAATGGCTACAATTCCCCTGCACTGGGCATCTGTATTGTGTTTATGTTATGATGGGAAATTCACCAATTGAACATTAAGTTGGGAGATAGTAGTCCACTTTATATCATTAGATTGCATGCCCTCTTGCCAAAGACAGATGTATGCCACATTGTGACAAACCAGTCAAGACAATTGATTGATTGAGTCTAAGTCTAAGCTGACATGTAGCCAATATAGTAGCTGTCAGCCCTAACCCACAGCCAAATGATGATGTACTCTACAATGACTCAGTCTATCACTCCTCCAGGGCATTATCATGTCTGTCAAATACTAAGCCTTTGAATGACAGACAGAAAACAAACTGAAGACAGAAGCCACACCATGGCATGCCCTGAGCTCCTCCCAAATGACTATTCTCCCACTCATGCCATTGGAAGCGTGAGTTATGGCCTATTCCTGAACTCGGTAGTCGAGTGTGCTGATGGCTTGAACTGTCCGAAATTCCAGTGAACAACTCCACCAAAGGTAACAGACAGTCCTGTTGTAGCATTGGACAATATATACTCTTGCAGTACTTGCCATGTACTGTATCCAAAGTACTGCTCCAGCCAGCTGGAACACCATTGATTCCCGTAATCAGCCTCTCAGTCCCAATCCTGGGTTGTGCTGTCGATGTCTGTGTCAATGTCTGTGCTGGAGCCAAAATTGGAAACCCTTCTCTATGGCGATGTTGACTTCCGCTCAACAAATGAAGTGGAAGTGTTGGTCATCATTTCTTGTTTATACAAAAGTGCGCATAAGCTGTTATATGTGCGTAGATATGTCCATATGTATGAGAAGGTGTGTCTGTCGGTATACAAATTGGTGACGCTTCTCTGTGGCGATGTTGACTTCTGATAGACACACCAAGGGGAAGTTTCGATCATCATTTCTCTTTGACGGCAAGGGTTCATTGCCAATTGTACGGTGGTTCATGCTATGGTGGTGGAGTATCAGTCGGTGTCAGTATCAGTGTTTGTGTCGGCGTCAGTGTCAGTGTCAGTGTCAAAATTGAAGATGCATCTCCATGGCTGCAACTCACATTGGAAACTCTTCTCCAAAGGTCACTTTTCCGTCTCGGCTAGCACTAGGAAACTCAATCCCATAGATTGTGAATGCCAATATGGAGCCTCCATGGTGGAAGAATGAAGTGGTCATCATTCAAGCTTTACAGAGCAGGTACACACTGTACAGCACCAAGTAATGCTTACTGGTACTCATGGTAGAGGAGTCCACATACTTCATGCATTCACAGCAACAATTGCGACTGCTAGTCTCTGCAGTCTGTTGTCACAAGTCTCTTACCCAGCACACAGTAGTGGACCAACCACTGCACTTCCTGGTGGTATTGTGTCTGTGTGCCGGCATCTCTGAAGTATCCACGGTTCATTACCTGCCCACTTTTCATATACTGCCCAAATACTATACTGTATGTTGAAATGCTCAGCTAGCCACCAGCGGACCATTTGCAAAATCGATTCAAACAGATTCCATTGTTGGGCCGAACTCCTCCGAGAGTATTGACCCAAGCTCCTCAAAGGGTGTCGACATGATGTTGAACCAAACGACTGCAAAATGGCTCTGTGTACTCGTCCCTAACAAGTCTAGTTGATGTATCATTCGGTTGCCAAATCTGGTATACCAATAGATCTCATCACCCTGGCCATCGCAACCATCGAGGCCATTGCAGCCATCACAGCCATCGCAGCCATCGCAGCCATCGCAGCCATCGCAGCCATCGCAGCTATCACAGTGATTGCAGCCATCGCAGCCATCGCAGCCATAGCAGCCAATGCAGCCATCGCAGCCATCGCAGCCATCGCAGCCATCGCAGCCATCGCAGCCATCGCAGCCATCGCAGCCATCGCAGCCATC